>ERZ1292640.537-Hain-H43-02um-R1-537-length-30934-cov-8_pt1 | contig 30934 bp, 30 predicted proteins | sample MGYA00564404_ERZ1292640 | MGnify/ENA primary metagenome ERZ1292640 (study PRJEB36523, sample SAMEA6512636) | groundwater metagenome | collected 2019-01-08 | study: AquaDiva: Metagenomics assemblies of 32 groundwater samples | reverse complement strand
CAGGAAGTCCGCATAATGGGCAGCCTATGGAGTATGGGAAACAGGGGCAAGGTCACTCCCCCTGTCTGTTCGATGGACGATCCGGTGGCGACAGTGACATATCGATGTAAGGCAGTGCGCTGAGTTCGGTAGCAATGTGTCGCTTTGTAGGCTGAGCAGCGCGGGCGGGCGTACTATGGGGCAAATGTCTGAATCCCTCTCCTTTCACCCAACCGGGCGTCGATCTTCATGAGCTTGGCTGCACACAGCTGATATTTCGTCCGGAGATTTCGCCTCCCAAAAATGTCGGGTGGCGTGCTGTCAACCGGACCTCAAAGTGACGGCGGGTAACCAGCCTCGGTCAGCGCTTCGACGAAATCTGACCGGTCTTCGGTCGATTCGATCCTAACCGTTTTGGTGTTTATGTCGACATCCACCTTGGAGTTGGGATCGACGAGCTTGGCGGCCTTGGCGACGGTACTGGCGCAATGGCCGCAGGTCATGTCTGGCAGGTTGAATTCAAGCATCAAAGGCTCCTAAAAAATTGGAATGCCTAAATTTAGACCTTGCTACCGTGGCAAGGTCAAAATGTTTCGTCACATATCCACATGCTGGGCAGGGAATTAACTTCTAACGGCTTGACCCTTCCATGGTGGGAAGGTTCAGAATTTCCCTCATCGCCGCTATGCCGGCCTAAAAGCAGATAAGGAACACCGTGAACACAGCAACAGCACTCCAACCCAGCGCGCCGGGCCAAATCGACTGGACCTTACCAATCGAGGGAATGACTTGCGCGTCCTGCGTCAGTCGCGTCGAGAAGGCCCTTTCGGCTATTCCGGGTGTCAGCGAGGCGAACGTGAACCTGGCAACCGAGGCGGCCACCGTCCGGGCCGATAAGGGCGTGGCCCTGAATGCGTTACGCGCAGCCGTCGAGAAGGCCGGATACACGGTGGGCGAACAAACGGTGCAATTGAGTATCGAGGGCATGACCTGCGCATCCTGCGTTGCTCGCGTCGAAAAAGCCTTGCTCAAAGTGCCCGGCGTGACCTCCGCCCAAGTCAACTTGGCCACCGAAACCGCCGAGGTTAAGCTGGCGAGCCGTGATCTGGACGTCAGCGCTCTGACTGCGGCGGTGGCCAAGGCCGGCTATGCCGCGCGCCCGATCGCCGAGGAGAAGAGACAAGGGGAGGCGGCAAAGGGCGGCAATGAATGGTGGCCGGTGGCTGTCGCCGCCGCGCTATCGATTCCGCTGGTGATCCCGATGGTCGCCATGTTGTTCGGCTTCGAATGGATGCTCCCTGGCTGGGTGCAATTTGCCTTGGCTACGCCAGTTCAGTTCTGGCTGGGCGCCCGGTTTTACCGCTCTGGGTGGAAAGCTCTCAAGGCGCGCGCCGGCAACATGGATCTGCTGGTGGCGCTTGGGACCTCAGCGGGTTATGGCTTGAGCGTGTACCAATTGCTGGTCCACGGTGACCATGGAATGGCACACCTCTACTTTGAGGCCTCAGCAGTAGTGATCACCTTGGTACTGCTCGGCAAATGGCTGGAAACCCGTGCTAAACGCCAGACGACAGAAGCCATTCGCGCGCTCAATGCGTTGCGGCCGGAAACAGCCCGGGTGCGCCGGGACGGACAGGATCACGGAATACCGATCAGCCAGGTGCTCAAGGACGACATCGTGGTCATTCGCCCGGGGGAACGCGTACCGGTGGACGGCGTGGTGGTGGAAGGGGCCAGCCAGATCGATGAATCCCTGATCACGGGCGAAAGTCTGCCCGTGGCCAAACACGAAGGTGACAAGGTCACCGGAGGTTCGGTGAATGCGGAAGGCTTGCTGCTGGTAAAAACCACCGCCATTGGCGCCGAATCGACCTTGGCGCGCATCGTGCGGCTGGTCGAATCCGCCCAAGCGAAGAAAGCGCCCATACAGCGCTTGGTCGACAGGGTCAGCGAGGTCTTTGTGCCGGTGGTGATCGGCATTGCGCTGGTCACCTTGCTGGGCTGGGGCCTCAGCACGGGGAACTGGGAAAACGCCATTCTCAACGCTGTAGCGGTGCTGGTTATTGCCTGCCCCTGTGCTCTGGGCCTGGCCACTCCCACAGCGATCATGGCTGGTACCGGGGTTGCTGCCCGGCATGGCATCTTGATCAAGGACGCCGAAGCACTCGAAATTGCACATAGCGTCAAAGTGGTTGCGTTCGACAAAACCGGTACGCTTACCGAAGGCAAACCAGAGCTGGTAGCAGCCGATGCCGTCGATGGCAATCGTCTGGCTTTTCTTGCGGCAAGTGCCTCTATCCAGGCGGGCAGCGAACACCCTTTGGCACGCGCCGTCATGGATGCCGCTGTTCAAGAGGGCGCTCAACTGACATCGGCGTCCAAAGTTCGCGCTATTGCCGGCCGCGGCATGGCTGCCGTAGTGGCGCAGCGTGACCTGCGCCTTGGCAGTTCACGTTTCATGGACGAACTGGGAGTGGGCCTTGGGCCCTTATCGGGACGTGCCGCCGAGCTCCAGGCCCAAGGCCGGACGGTGTCGTGGGTGGCTGACATCACAGACCAACCGGTGCTTTTGGGTTTGCTGGCGTTTGGCGATGCTGTCAAACCGACGGCGGCGCTGGCCATCGCCAAGCTCCACGAACAAGGTGTCAGGTCCGTACTGGTGACTGGCGACAACCGCGGCAGTGCCCAGGCGGTGGGCAAGCAGCTCGGCATTGATGAAATCCGTGCCGAAGTGCTGCCGGAAGACAAAGCCAGGATCGTGGGTGAACTGAAAGCCGGGGGCGTCATCGTCGCCATGGTTGGGGATGGCATCAACGACGCGCCGGCGCTGGCAGCTGCGGACGTCGGAATCGCCATGTCCACGGGAACAGATGTCGCGATGCATGCCGCGGGCGTGACGCTCATGCGCGGCAATCCGGCTCTGGTAGCTGATGCGATCGACATCTCGCGCCGCACTTACGCGAAAATCCGCCAGAACCTGTTTTGGGCATTTATCTACAACGTGGTGGGTGTGCCGCTGGCAGCCTTCGGTCTGCTGAGTCCCATGGTTGCTGGCGCGGCCATGGCTTTTAGCAGCGTCAGCGTGGTGACGAATGCCTTGATGCTGCGCAGCTGGAAAGGAAGTAACACATGAATGAGCTGAATATGGGAGGGCCGTTCAACATCGGCGAAGCCGCTCGCCAATCCGATGTCTCCGCAAAAATGGTACGGCATTACGAGTCGCTGGGTCTCCTGCCCAGCGTTGATCGAACGGACTCAGGGTACCGCCAGTACACCGACAAAGAGGTTCATACGCTTCGCTTCATCAAGCGTTCCAGGGACCTGGGTTTCAGCATGGCCGAAATTGCCGAGCTGCTCAAACTTTGGCAAAACCGACGACGTTCAAGCAGCGATGTTCGGAAGATCGCGCTCAAGCAAGTGGCTGATCTCAACGAGAGGATGTCAGAGATGGAAGCGATGAAGCGGGCCTTGGAGACCTTAATTCATTGCTGCCATGGCGACCACCGGCCTGACTGTCCAATCCTTGACCAGTTGGGTCAAGTTCAAAAAGTACATACCAGCGTCAAGATTCGCCGCAGCGGCTGAAGCCAACTCAGGCTTTCTGGCGAATACTACTTTTTGGCGCTTTCGTGGGGGTGATTTGCCAAGTACTTGTCAAACTGGGCGATTTCTTTTTTTTGGTCGGCGATGATTTTCTTGGCCATTTTGAGCATTTCAGGATCCTTGCCGCTGCGCAATTGAGCCTCCGCCATGTCGATGGCGCCCTGGTGGTGCATTCGCATCATCATGGCGAAGTCTGCGTCGGCATTGCTGCTCATTTTCATCGCGGCCATCTTGTCGTTGTTGTCCTTCATCACGGCCTTCATGTCCATGCCACCTTGCATGGGAGCCGAGGCTGCAGGTTTCCCTTGCATCCCGGGCATCGCGCCGCCAGCCGCCCCGGAGGACTGCGCATGCGCCATGGGCCAAACTAAAGTTGCTGCCAGGGTCACGGCGCTCAGGCGGCTAGCGTTCAAAAGAGTGAACTTTGAAATCATAATTTTGTTCCTTTATTAATTAGTTAAGCCATCGTCGCCATGCTGCGGCACTCCTGGGCGCATGCGTGGCAGGCCCGGGCGCAGGCCTGACAATGATCCATGTCATGCTTGGCGCACTCGTCACCGCAAGCTTGGCAAACGTCTGCGCACGCTTTGCAGATTGTTTTGGCGTTTTCGCTGCCTCTTGCCATTGCTGCGGCCGCGACACCACAAATCTGGGCGCAATCCATGTCCAGTGCAATACACCGGGCCATCATCTTCACATCCGGCTCCTGCAGGCATGAAGCGGCGCATTGATTACAGGCGATGACGCAAGCGTTACAGGCCTCGATGCAGGCGGCATGAATTTGGTGTGGCATATTAATCTCCTAGCGTGAATTGTTGGGGCCGACATTGGCTCCAATATTCACAGAGTAGTTTCCAAACCCAAAAATCGTGTAATCAAAAGGCTTTAGATGCAGTAATCTCTAAAGCATCGGTAATCAAAAGCCACATCCGAAGCAGCTCAGATCCCCACAAAAAAAATAAGTCCATAGCTGGCGACTTGACATCCGATAGTGCAGTGGCTTGCTTCTGGACTTACGTAGCGGTGCAGCGTCGCCGCTAAGGACACCTACGGTCATCGTCATACTGAGTCACGGCTTGTAGGATTTCACAATGGTTAGCAAATTTCACGACTTTTCTGGCCTGTCTCAGGGGTCTTTAACCACTTTCTTTCTTTTGGGAGGGGCGGTGGTATTGTTGTTATATGCATTCTTGGGCTATTTGCGCTGGCGTGACAGAAAAACACACACTCAAAAAAAACCAAATACGGAACGCAAGAGAAGTATCCGTAAGAAGCGCTCCCGTTAAATCTCTCAGCGTACTCTTATGCTGCGTACCTCATTAGGTCGGTTGGCGGCGCTACTGCGTGGGGACAGCGCGATTTGCTGATGGGTTCTTTGAATATGCGCTGCATGCCCCAGGTCCCGGGCGCGGTGATGCTTTGCGTTCCGGGCGGCTTTTTCCAGACCGGAGAGGATGCCGCAATCGGCTGACGCATTGCCTGCTTGGCATTGCAAGCGCAGCGATTTCAACTCTTTTTCAAGAACACGGAGCTCGCGAATGCGTATAGCAACATGGTCAATGTGCTCATCAAGTAGTGCATTGACCTCATGGCAATTTTCCTCCGGAGCGTCTTTGAAATGAAGGAGGGTTCGAATCTCGCCCAAAGTCATGTCCAAAGATCGACAGTGGCGGATAAAGGCAAGCCGTTGGATGTGACTCTCGTCATAGACGCGATAGTTGGCCTCAGTCCTGTTGGCCTCAGGTAGCAAGCCCTCTCGCTCATAGAACCGAATGTTTTCCGATTGTGTTTGGGCCAGCTTGGCCAATTCTCCGATCTTCATTCGAATTGCTCCTTCAAACCAAAGGCAATACGGCCAGCAAGGTTAGATTAATCACCACTTGACCTTAAGGTCGCTACAGGGTTTCCAATTAAGGCATGAAATCAGAAAACTTGCCAAGTGCCCAGTCCGATCCCTGCTGCAGTGCGGGTCAATCCTGCGCGCCCGCCGACGGGTCGCCGATCGCCGAGGCGAAACCGCTACCAGCGGCTCAGTCCGACGACTGTTGTGCGCCAAGAGGAATCTCCACACCAGCTTCGACAGCTCCCGCGCACAAAGCAAGGGGTGCCGGACAGTTCTTTCGCATTCCCACCATGGACTGTGCCGTCGAAGAGTCTGAAATTCGGCAAGCGCTTGAGCCCATCGCGGGGATACGCTCCCTGGGATTCCAGCTTGGAGCGCGCACCTTGCGCATTGATGCCACTTCAGAGGCGTACCCGCTGGCGCTAGTGGCAATTCGCAAGGCCGGCTTCGACCCCAAGCCACTGCCGGCTGCGGGTTCTGGGAAAACTCCGGAGGGCGCTGAAGAGGCGCACGACCATGAGCATGGCTTTTCGGGGGGCGTGTGGCGGATGGTGCTGGCCCTGGCTTTTGCGATCGGTGCGGAGATTCTTTCGTATCTCGCGCCTGAGACCATGGCGTGGAAGATAGGTGGCATGGCTGTGGCGGGCGTGGCGATTGGGCTTGCCGGTCTGGAGACCTATAAAAAGGGCGTGGAAGCGCTGCTGCGCGGCAAGCTGAACATCAACGCCCTAATGGCTGTCGCCGTTACGGGGGCATTCTTCATCGGCCAGTGGCCCGAAGCGGCCATGGTGATGGCGCTCTACGCCATTGCCGAGTTGATCGAAGCCAAGGCGGTCGATCGGGCCCGCAATGCCATCAAAGGCTTGCTGGACATGGCGCCAGCACAGGCCCTGACGCTAACATCCGATGGATCGTGGGTCGAGACGCCCGTGGCATCCGTGGCGCTGGAGGCCACTGTTCGCATCAAACCCGGGGAACGCATCCCCCTTGATGGCGTGGTGATCAAAGGCAGCAGCGCAGTTAACCAGGCGCCCATTACGGGCGAAAGTATTCCGGTCGACAAAAGCACCGGAGACCAGCTGTTCGCAGGAACCATCAACGAAACCGGCGAATTGGATATGCGCGTCACAGCGGGTGCCAATGACACGACGCTCGCGCGCATCATCCATGCGGTCGAAGAAGCCCAGGGAACTCGCGCTCCTACCCAGCGATTTGTGGACCGATTTGCAGCCATTTATACGCCTGCAGTCTTCGCCATTGCCATTGCTGTGGCAGTTTTTCTGCCAGTACTCACCAGCTTCACCTGGATGGAAGCACTGTACAAGGCGTTGGTTCTCTTGGTGATCGCATGCCCCTGCGCGCTGGTCATTTCCACGCCTGTGACTGTTGTAAGCGGTTTATCTGCGGCTGCGCGCAGGGGCATCCTAATCAAGGGCGGTACATACCTCGAAGAGGCTCGACTGTTGAAGGCTATTGCACTGGACAAAACCGGAACAATCACTGAGGGCAAGCCAAAGCTTGTGGATTGGCGCGTATGGGGCGATGCCGCGGAGGCGTCCTCAAAGCGTGCCGCTGGCAGTCTGGCAGTCCGGTCGGATCACCCGGTTTCAAAAGCTATCGCGGCCAGCTTGGAGCAGGAAGTTGCCGAAGTCGAGGACTTCAAGGCAATTCCAGGCCGCGGCGTTCAGGGCGTTGTGGATGGTCAAAGCTTGCTGATGGGCAATCATCGCCTGATGGAAGAATACAATCTGTCATCTCCAGAACTCAAGGCTGAGCTGGCTATTCACGAAAATCAGGGCCGAACCGTGACCTTGCTGGCCAACAGCAAGGTGGTTCTTGCACTGTTCGCGGTTGCCGACACGATCAAGGAAACATCGCGCAAGGCCATTGCAGATCTGAAGGTCTTGGGTGTCACGACCGTCATGCTGACGGGCGATAACAGTGCCACAGCCAAAGCCATCGCCAGCGAGGCAGGCATTGACGACGCACGCGGAGACTTGTTGCCAGAGGCCAAACTCGATGCCATCAAGGATATGCAAAAGCGCTATGGCCCGACAGGCATGACGGGGGACGGCATCAATGACGCGCCGGCGCTGGCTCAAGCAGATGTGGGCTTTGCCATGGGTGGGGCGGGCACAGACACAGCCATGGAAGCTGCCGATATTGTGATCATGAACGACAACCTCGAACGCGTTGCCGAAACCGTGCAGTTGTCCAAGCGGACACATGCGATTCTTTGGCAGAACATTACCTTGGCGTTGGGTATCAAGTCTGTCTTTCTGGTCTTGGCCGTGTTTGGAACCGCAACCATGTGGATGGCTGTTTTTGCAGATATGGGTGCCAGCCTGCTGGTTGTGGGTAATGGCCTTCGCTTGCTTCCCCGAGCGAAAAACACCACTCCCAGCGCCAAAGTTTAGAGCTGCCCAATGAACCACCCAACCCTACAGCCATGCGTGAAACTATTCTGAGCGCCCTCAAGGATGCGCAGAGTGCGCTTACCGCTCTTATCAGCGACGAATCTGCACTGGCTTCGACCGAAAACGCTGCGGCGTTACTGGTGAAGACATTCGAGGGCGGGGAAAGGGTTTATGCTTGTGGGAATGGCGGTTCCATGAGTGATGCCATGCACTTTGCAGAGGAGCTGACTGGACGCTTTCGTCACAACCGTAAAGGACTGCCAGCCCAGGCCATTAGCGACGTCGGTCATTTGACCTGTGTCGCCAATGACTTCGGGTATGAACAGGTGTTCTCAAGATACCTGGATGCACATGGCCGGGCTGGAGACTGTTTGCTGGCCATCAGCACAAGTGGCAAAAGTACCAACGTCGTTAATGCTGCCGTCGCAGCCAAAGAGCTCGGTATGAGCGTGATTGCATTGACCGGTCAGGAGATGTCTCAACTGGGCGTTCTGGCAGATATTTGCATCGCTACGCCCGCTGGAGACTTTGCCGACCGCGTTCAGGAACTGCATATCAAGGTTATTCATATCTTGCTGGAGTTGATCGAGCGGCGGTTTTTCCCGGAAAACTATGTCGTGACGGCCACGCCCGTGAGCTCCTGAAACACATACGTTGTACACTTTCGCCGTGCGCCGTTATCTGATCATTTTCTTTATTGTATTTCTGCCGCTCCAGTTCGCCTGGGGCGCTGCAGCGAGGTATTGCGTGCACGAGAAGGTGGACAAGGTCAGTCATTTTGGGCACCACGCACATGTGCATACGGTTTCAGTGCCCGAAAGTGCTTTGACCGGTGATTTGGGCGGAACAGATGATCCAGATTGCAACTATTGCCACCTAAGTTGCGCTCAGCCGCTGCCGAGCAATGTCTTGGATTTTTCCGCGGTCTTTCCCGCAATTTTCGAACCACCGGATCCCTTGCCCACCCAGTATTGGCTTCCGGACACGATCGAACGACCCAATTGGACTCTCGCCGCTTAATCCGGCGAGAACGCTCCTTTTCTTTTTAGCTGCCCTTCGGTAGCTGGCTTCCCGCCGGATTCTCCCCCCTTGGTTTTTCGCAACTAGGAGAATTCGATGCGACCGAAAACGCTGGCGCTGGCCTGCACACTGTTTTTTATATCGGTACCTGCCTTTGCGCAGTCAACCAGTCCTGTAGCAACCAGTACGCCGGAACTTGCTCCCCTCACGCTGCAGGAAGCCCTGGCACGGGCCGCTCAGGCCAATCCTGCGTTGCGCTCCAAACAGGCGGAGCTCGCCGCAGCAGAAGGGTTCAATAGCGACGCGAGGTCGCTGCTTTTCAACAACCCCCAACTGGCTTTTGACAAGACGCGGCGGCTCGTGCCACAGACGGGCATGGCTACTGAACGCCGCAACGAGTGGACTGGGGGAGTCTCCCAGACCTTTGAAACCGGCGGGCAGGGAGGATACAGGCGAGAGACAGCCTCGTCTGCCCTGGAGGCATTGCGCTACGAGATTGTTGATGCGCAGCGGCAAATTCGAAGCGAGATAGCCACGCGCTTTTATCGTGTGCTGGCTTTGCAGCAACGTGTTGAACTGGAGAGCCAGGCGCTGAAATTGTTCGATGATGCTGCTGCAGCCGTACAAAAGCGGCGAGTAGCGGGCGAGGATACGAAGCTTGATGCCAACGTCGCGCTGGTGGAGGCCGAGCGCGCACGGAATCAACTAGCACTGGCGCGGGAACAGCTTAACGAAGAGCGTAACGATCTGGCGGCGCGCCTGCAGCTTGTGGGCCCAGCCCTTCCTCTGGCTCAGGGTGAACTGACACCTGCACCTATGGGGTTTGCTTTGAACGACCTGCTTGGCAGTCTCGATTCTCAGCCGCGTCTTCTGGCTCTTTCTGCCCGTGAAAAGAGCGCAAACGCAAGATATCGCCTGGAACGCGCAAGCGTCAGTCCAGACGTGACGGTGGGACTCAATGTAGGGCGTGAAGGCCCAAGCGTTGCGCGAGAAAGGCTCACCACCATTTCTGTTTCGATTCCACTCCCCATTTTCAAGCGCAATGCGACCGGCATTGGTCAAGCGTCCACCGCTGCAACCCAGGCGCAAATTGACAGGGAGGCCGCGCAGCGCGACACCAGAGCCAATGTCCTGTCGCTTTGGACAAGGCTGACAAGCCAGGAGCAGCGCGTGCGTCGGCTCCAGGACGTCGTCTTGCCAGCGCTGACCGACAACCTGAGCCTTTCGGTTAAGTCTCGCCAAGCGGGGCAGATCGGCTTACTTGAACTGATCGTGGTCAACCGTCAGGCACTCGATGCTCGCCGTGACCTGATCGAAGCACTTACCGAATACCACAGTACCCGCGCCACACTTGAGTTGGAAGCGGGCTGGTCCAAAGAATGAGAGTCATCATGAACACCACCATATTCAAAACTTCTGCGTCACGCCGTCTCCTCGGCATCTCCTCCGTTCTTGCTGTATTCCTAGCGTTGGGCGGCTGTGGTGACAAAGTGGCCAAAGGAGAAGAGCCTGTTAAACAGGAGGCAGCCGGCAAGGAAGAAAAAGGCCTGAAGCTCACCGCAGAAGAACAGGCTCTCGCAGGGATCAAATTTGAAGAAGTCTCCTCTCGCACTTTCGAGGACTCCGTAAGCGTGACCGCAACCATTCGACCCAATCAAGATCGAATTGCCAAAATTGCGCCGCGCGTTGAAGGCCGGATTGTGAGCGTGTCGGCAAATCTGGGGGACAACGTCCGCGCCGGCCAATCATTGGCCATCATGGACAGTCTGGCGATTGGCGAGGCGCAATCTGCTCTTTTGCGTGCGCAATCGTCGGAGCGTGTTGCTCAGGCCGACTTCAAGCGTGCAGAGTCGCTCAGTGCCGAAGAAATTATCCCGCAAAAGGAGTTGCTCAGATCGCGCGGCGAGCTTGAGCGCGCCAGTGCGGAATCGCGCGCGGCAAGTGACCGTTTGCGGCTGCTCGGAGGCTCTGCAAGTGCCAGCGGGAGGGCACAGTCCACGTTTGCACTGACGGCGCCATTTGCAGGCACGGTTATTCAGAAAAAAGCCACGATAGGTGAGCTGGGTTCGCCAGCCGAAGCAGTTTTCACCATTGCGGACCTGTCAAAGGTATGGATTGAGGCCAACCTTACGGATGAACTTCTCTCGAAAGTGAAAACCGGTGCAGCAGCGACTGTGACCGTAGGTGCTTATCCCGGCGAACGCTTTAGCGGCCGGGTGGCATACATAGCCAATGTCCTGGACAAGGACAGCCGCACTATTGCAGCGCGTATCGAAGTGCCCAACAAAGACGGGCGTCTCAAACCGGAGATGTTCGCCACCGCCAACATTGCAACTGGTGGGCAACTGGAAGCGATTTCAGTGCCAGACGGCGCAATCTTGTTGCTTCAGGGGCAACCAACCGTTTTTGTGAGTGAAGGAGGTAGTTTTCAGCCACGCGCCATTGAGACAGGTGAAAAAATATCCGGACGCACGGTCATCAAGTCGGGACTAAAACCGAAAGAACAGGTCGTTGCAGCAGGTGCATATGCATTGAAGGCACGAATGCTGAAGTCGCAAATCGGCGATGCCCATTGAGCCAAGGATAGAACACCATGCTTAATGCAATCGTTGACGCCTCACTGCGTTACAAAGTACTTGTTCTCGTCGCCTTCGCGGTTCTGGTCGGCCTGGGCGTCCAAGCTTATCGCAATGTACCTGTGGATGCCTTCCCGGACGTTACGCCTGTCCAGGTCAATATTTATACGGAGTCCCCTGGTTTGGCCGCCGAGGACGTTGAAAGACTACTCACGACTCCCATCGAAGGTGCGATGGCAGGCCTGCCCAATGTGGAAGAAGTTCGCTCGGTTTCCCTGTTTGGCCTTTCCTATGTTGGCATCTATTTCAAGGACAACGTAGACATTTACTTCGCGCGTCGCCTCGTCGGTGAAAAGCTGCAGGATGTCAAAGGCCGATTGCCAGAGGGGTATGGTGAACCTGTTCTTGGCCCCAACAGCTCCGGTCTTGGTCAGGTGTTCTGGTACACCATTGAATCGGCTGACAAGAAGCTCAGCGCCATGGATCTGCGTACGCTGCATGACTGGACCGTGCGGCTGATCCTCCGGACGGCTCCAGGGGTGGATGACGTAATTTCATGGGGCGGCGACCAGAAGCAGTACCAGGTACAGATTGACCCCAATAAACTGATCAAGTATGGCTTGACGTTTAAGCAAGTGATGGAACGCCTGGCTGCAAACAACAAGCAAGTGGGCGGGCAATCCATCAATCTCGGCTCCGAGCAATACCTGGTTCGCGGACTGGGCCTGGTGACAGGTACCACCGACATTGCAAGCATTGTGGTGGCCGAGCGCAATGGTGCGCCGATCTTTGTCCGTGATGTCGCGGCCGTGAAGGAAGCCGCAGCGCCCAGGTTTGGCGCGGTCACGCGGAATGGTCAGGAGGCCGTTCTTGGAATGGCGCTATCGCGCGTGAATGAAAATGCGAAGAATGTTGTCGAGGCTGTGAAGGCCAAGCTGGCGCTCGCGCAGGCAGCCCTTCCAAAGGGCGTATCGCTGATCCCAGTGTACGACCGTACTGATCTCGTAGACAAGGCACTGCGCACCGCCCAGAACTCGCTGATAGAGGGCGCGGTTCTGGTCGCGATCATCCTGTTTCTATTCTTGGGGGATTTCCGCTCCGCCATCGTCGTGATCGTGACGTTGCCGATGGCCATGCTGATTGCGTTCATCCTCATGCAGCAGTTCGGGGTAACGGCCAACCTGATGTCACTGGCTGGACTAGCGATTGGGACGGGAATGATGGTGGACGGTGCCATCGTGATGGTCGAAAACGCATTCCGGCTGCTAGCTCATGCCAAGGAATCCGGTAAACCGATCAAGAAAACTCACCTGATCCTTGAAGCCGCGCGCGAGGTGATGAACCCTATCGCCTTCGCTATCCTGATCATCATCGTGGTATTCATGCCGCTGTTCTCCCTCACAGGGTTGGAAGGCAAGCTTTTCAAGCCAATGGCATTCACGATTTCGTTTGCGATGGCAGGCTCACTCCTGCTGTCTATGACGCTGGTACCGGTATTGGCTGCACTCATTCTGAAGCCCAAAGAAGAAAAGGACACCTTTATCGTGCGCTGGGCCAAGCAGGCCTATCTGCCGCTACTTGATTGGGCGCTGGAGCGCAAAAAGCTGGTTGTTAGTACGGCGCTAGGGCTGCTTCTAGTGTCGCTGGCTTTGTTTCCTTTCCTTGGGAAGGAGTTCATGCCGCAACTTCAAGAGGGAACCATACTGTTCCGGGTAACCGGTATTCCTTCCACGTCCCTGGACGAGTCCATTCGCGTGTCCAACGTCATCAGTACAGAGCTCAAGAAGCAATTCCCCAAGCAGGTCGAATCTGTCCTGGCAACCATAGGCCGGGCTGAGGGTGGTGAAACCACCGACGTCAACTACATGGAAATACTGATAGCGACCAAACCTCAGTCGGATTGGCCAGAAAAGGTGCCGTATCCCGCGCTTGCATCAGAAATGCAGGAGGCCATGGAAAAGGTCGTTCCCACTGCTGTTATTGGAGCCAGCCAGCCTATTCAGTCCCGTGTGGAAGAGTTGATTTCCGGTGTACGGGCCACTCTCGCGCTTAAACTTTACGGTGAAGACCTCGGTACTCTTGACCGGTTAACGGGGGAGCTACAGGGCGTGTTGGGCAAAGTCCCTGGCGTGGCAGACCTGTCTGCCGAGGCGAACAAGGGCAAGCCGCAACTGGTAATCAAGGTCAATCGTGAGGCCGCAGCTCGTTACGGCATCAACGTGAACGATGTCCTCGAAGTCGTCAAGGCAGGTATAGGTGGGGAAGCTGTTTCTACCTTGATCGACGGCACCAAACGGTTCGACATTACGGTACGGTTGCCTGATGCTTTCAGGGCCAGCCCGGCAAGCATCGGCGCCATTCCCATACGCACCGGTGAGGGCGCGCTTGTGCCGTTTTCCCAGGTTGCCACCATTGAGCTGGATGAAGGCTATTCGTTTGTGCGCCGCGAGGCCTTGCAGCGTTACTCTGTGCTGCAGATGGACGTGAAAGGCCGTGACGTGGACAGCTTTGTGAAGGAAGCCAGTGCCAAGATCGCTGAGCAGGTCAAATTGCCGACGGGCTACTACTTCCAGTGGGGAGGTGCGTTTGAGAACCAGCAGCGTGCCATGGCCCGACTGGCGGTGATTGTGCCCCTGACCATTGGCCTGATCTTCATGCTGCTGTACACGGCATTTAATTCGGTACGCCACGCGACCCTCATCATCGCCAACGTGCCGTTTGCCATCATTGGCGGGATTGTGGGTCTGTTTATCACGGGTCAATATCTCTCAGTGCCCTCGGCCATCGGGTTTATTGCTGTGTTCGGAGTCGCCATGCTGAATGGCATTGTGATGGTCACATTCCTGAACGATCAGCGGGGACAGGGCCTATCGATACGAGATGCCGTGCGCAAGGGTGCTGAACTGCGCTTGAGACCGGTTTTGATGACCGCTTCCGTGGCTATCCTGGGACTCGTCCCCATGCTTTTGTCCACCGGAGTTGGTGCTGAAACTCAGCGTCCGCTGGCCACTGTGGTGGTGGGCGGCTTGTTCACTTCAACCGCCTTGACCTTGCTGTTATTGCCGTTGTTTTATGAATGGTCTGAGCTTCGGGCTGAGCGCAAAGCGCAAAAACTTCTCACCAACGAAGGAGCATCGTCATGAAGGAAATTAAGGCTTACATACATCGCAACCGGGTTGCGGAAGTTATCAGCGCCCTCAAGAGCTCAGCTGCATGGACGGCAGTCGGCAACAATGAGCACAATCTGACGGCCTATATGGTCAAGGGTTCCCTGGTCCCATTGGATGAGAGCGAGCGGCGTTTCTCGGTCGAGCTTGGCGATGAAGTCATCAATGAATACAAGCTGGAGCTCCATTGTTCTGAAGAGCATGTCGATGAACTGGTAAAGATCATCGTTGCATTAGCACGCACGGGGCAAGCCAACTCGGGTTGGGTCTATGTCATGGATGTGGTCACTGCCGTCCCTGTTCTGTGATGACCAATCCGTCCTCTACGTTAAGCCGGTGTTCAACATAGAAATGGACCTGTATGGATGTCGACTGGCGGCAGCGTCACTTGGGCAACGGTGTCAATCGTTATGGCCAGCGCTTTGGGAATGCTCTTGACGGTAGTTCTGTCGGGCGCGCTGCTGCTGATGGCGATCTCGCTTCACTGTCCGCACGGACGGAAACAACTCGGCGGAAGCAAGGTTGTAGCGGAGGCCTCCCCTATAGGCCTGGTGCCGATGAGTTCGACAATGATTTCGGGCGAGCTTTTTTAACTTTTATGGAGAAAAGCATGAGTTTTTTTGACAAGCTTCTTTCGAGCATGGGTGGCGGACACCATGGCAACCGTGGCGGTCATGGCGGGAACAAACATGGCTACCAGGGTGAGCCCTATGGTTATCCTGCGCAGCCGACGCCGCCGGCTAACACGGGAATTTCGTGTCCCGCTTGTTCAGCCACCAATTTGCCGAACGCACGCTTTTGCGCCCAGTGCGGAAAATCAATGACACCGGCAAGCTGTGACGCCTGTAAATCCCCATTGGTGGCAGGTGCGAAGTTTTGTGCGAACTGCGGGAAGTCGCAGGTCTAAAAAACCACGTTGCGGAACGCGTATGGCCTGACTCAACCTTCCTTATTGCAGAGGCTGTACCTCACCGTTACCAGGGTTACAGGGTCACATCGGAGAGAGTTTTGGAGTCGTAAATGCCCTCAAACTTTCATAGCCCCGTCAATGCATCTCGTGAGTCACTCGGTGCACTACTACTTTCGGCCGGTGGAATTTCGGTTGTCCTTTTATTGATCATTCTGTACTTTTTGTGGAGAGACAAAAAGCTCAAAATACCAGAGATATATCGAAAAAAGCTACCTTCTAAAACCAGAAGAAAAAGAAGGTGACGAAGGTGGCTTGTGGGAAAAATTTAGAGGAACTGACGCTTAGTGGGAAACCAGATGAAAACGCGGTTTCATGCCCCAATGCGAATCGAGGCGATGCAATGAAATTTTTCCATGCTTGGCGCCTCGATTCGGCGCCATTTTCACGCAAGTTTCCGTCTTCCGTCGACCATGCAGGTGAGGCTCCGAGGAATCACAATCCCATTTGGCTGGTAACCGGCGGCAGTCTTTGGCTGGCGACCGCGGCCAATTTTCCTCTGTGGCGCGAATTGTCCCATCTTGCGTTGACTAGCGACCCAGCAGGGCTTGCTTTTTCGTTGGCAATGATGTTAATCATTGCTGCAACACTGATGGCCATGCTCAGCCTGTTTGCATGGCGCTGGACATTGAAACCCGTTCTTACGCTGATGCTATTCGCCTCGGCTTTTGGGGCCTACTTCATGTGGAGTTATCGCGTTGTGATTGATGCGACCATGATGATCAATGTGCTTCAAACCGACGTGAGGGAGGCCGCAGACCTGTTCAGTCCGCGATTAGTCGTTACGGTGCTTGTATTGGCTGTATTGCCATCCTGGGCAATCTGGCGCCTACCTATTGGCTACGGCCCTTGGTCACGACGGCTGCTTCAGAATTTTCTGATGGCGATAGCTGCCGTGATCCTGCTTGCAGTGTCGGTTGTACTCAGCTATCAACCGCTTGCGTCCACGATGCGTAACCACAAGCAGGTGCGGTATTTGATGAACCCGCTGAATTCGATGTATGCCTTGGGCTATTTAGCTGCAGGGCCGCTACAACGTGATCGATCAGTCCTGGAGCCCATAGGTCTGGATGCGCGCTCCCCTGAGGTTGCTTCCAATGATCTTCCGCCGCTGATAATTTTGGTGGTTGGAGAGACGGCGCGGAGTGGCAATTTCAGCATAAATGGCTATCCTCGTCCGACGACTCCCAAGCTGGGACACGAAGAAGTCGCCAGCTTCCGGAACGTCTCAGCATGTGGAACCAGTACGGCGGCGGCCCTGCCCTGCATGTTTTCAAACCTTGGGCGAACCCAATTCGACGCGAGAAGCAAGAATTTTGAGGGTCTTCTGGACGTGATCCAACGCGCGGGGATGGCAGTGCTTTGGTTGGACAATCAGTCAGGTTGCAAAGGGGCATGTGATCGCGTTGGCTATGCCAATACATCCAAACTAAGGAACCCTCAATTGTGTCCGGAGGGTGCGTGTTACGACGCCATCATGCTTGAGGATTTGGATGCACGGATTGCAGCGCTGCCTGCAAAGGCGCGTGCGCGCGGGGTGGTTTTGGTACTGCACGCGATGGGTAGCCATGGCCCGGCCTACTACCTTCGCTCTCCCCAAGCGTTTAAACAATTTGGGCCTGAATGTTCGAGCAACGATTTGCAAAACTGCAGCCAAGCTGAACTGCTAAATGCGTACGACAACTCGATCATCTACACCGACCATTTCCTCGACTCAACTATTCATTGGCTCAGAACGCAGCAAGCCACCTATGCTCCCGCCATGGTGTATGTCGGTGATCATGGAGAGTCCCTCGGCGAGAACAATCTTTACCTCCACGGCCTGCCGTATGCTATCGCGCCTGATGTGCAGACGAGGGTGCCTTGGTTTACCTGGCTATCCCCCCGCTTTGCAAGCCAGAAAACTCTCACTCCTGAGTGTTTGCACAAGAAACAAGAGGAGAAGATTACGCACGACAATTACTTTCACTCGGTACTAGGGCTGCTCAGTATTAAGACCGTTGTCTACCAGCCTCAACTAGATGTGTATGCATCTTGCACAGGTACAAGATGATGATCTCTTGCCCCTGAGAGGTACCGCAGTCGCCTTTCGGCCCTTGAACTCGACCGACATTCATGCTTCTTTGTTGGCGCTTGACGTGAAGTTGTAGGCAAGCAAACGCAATGCATTCGCGACAACCATCACAGTGGATCCTTCATGGAAAAGCACAGCAGTTCCAATGTTGAGACCAAATATCGTGGCCGGAATCAACACCGCAACCACGCCCAAGCTGACAAACAGGTTCTGGCGAATGATGCGACTCGTGCTGCGGGACAATCCAACCGCAAACGGAAGTTGAGCCAGGTCGTCAGCCATGAGGGCCACATCGGCGGTTTCAAGCGCAACATCGGACCCTGCAGCACCCATTGCAATGCCGACGGTAGCGTTGGCCATGGCAGGGGCATCATTGACGCCATCTCCTACCATCGCCACCTTGCCGTGCTTCTCGCGGAGCGCCTTGATTTCTTGGACTTTTTGCTCGGGCATGAGATCGCCCCTGGCTTCTGTGAGTCCAACGCTTTTTGCAACGGCTTCGGCCACCTTTTGATTGTCCCCGGAGATCATGATCAAACGCTCGATGCCCAGGGAGCGTAGTTCCGCCATCACCTGCGCTGCAGCCGGCCGAGGGGTATCCATGACGGCAATGACTCCCAGAAATCTCGTGCCCTTGCGCACCACCATCGTGGTCCGACCTGCGGCAACCAGTTTGTCGTTGACCGCCACCAACTCCGCTGGCAATGCCGAATCCTTCAGTTCATCAAAGAGCGATGGTTTGCCAATATGCACCTGTTGCCCATCAACAAGTGCCTGGACGCCCCGACCGGTGATGCTTTTCACATCAGTGACCGCTGGCGGATTCACACGGCCGCCCAGTCGCTCCCGCGCCCCGTTGACAATAGCGCCCGCCAAGGGATGGTCGCTTTGCTGCTCTACAGCCAGCGCAACCGAAAGCAATTCATCGTCACTTACCCCATCCATTGCCACTGCGTCGGTCAGTTTTGGTTTGCCCTCTGTAAGCGTGCCTGTCTTGTCGAAAGCAATCGACGTCAACGTGCCAAGGTTCTCCAGCGGTCCGCCGCCCTTGACCAGAACGCCACCCCGTCCAGCCCTTGCCACACCGCTCAAAACCGCACTGGGCACCGAGATGGCCAATGCGCAAGGGCTGGCCGCAACGAGAACGGCCATGGCGCGATAAAAAGTCGCAGAAAATGGCTCGTCAATGACGAGACCGGCGAACATCAGCAAAACCACAAGCGCCAAAACCGCCGGCACAAAGATCCGCTCAAATTTTTCGGTGAACTGCTGGGTCGGCGAGCGTTGCGCCTCGGCTTCCGTGACCATCTTGACAACGCGTGCCATGGTCGATTGCTCGGAGCGCCTGGCAACCATCACCTCGATAGCGCCAGAGCCGTTGATCGTGCCGGCAAAAACGCGGTGCTCAGCGCCCACCCGATCAAAAGCGCTGAGCGCTGCTTTTGCGTCAGTTATCGGACTTTTATCGACGGGTACGCTTTCTCCGGTCACCGGTGCCTGGTTAACGCTTGAAGTTCCCACGACCACGACCCCATCGGCCGGAAGGCGCTCGTTTGGCCGCACGATGACCACATCGCCAACCTGGAGCTTGCCGACGCCGATTTCTTCCGTTCCATTTTCCCGGCGAACCGTTGCCACCTCCGGCGCCAGCTTGGCCAGTGCCTCGATAGCCTTACGAGCTCGGCCCATGGCGTAGTGCTCCAAAGAGTGACCCAGGCTGAAGAGGAACAGCAGGAGAGCACCTTCTGCCCATTTCCCCAGGGCCGCCGCACCAACTGCGGCAACCAGCATCAGGGTGTCTATTTCAAAGCGGCGGGCGCGAAGATTTTCGACGGCCTCTTTGACGGTATAAAAGCCGCCAAACAAATAAGCCACGACATAAAAAGCCGTCGGTAACCAGCTGGGTGAGGCGCCGCTGCGTTCTACCAACCAGCCACCGAGTAAAAGAAGGCCTGCCAACGCAGCAAAGATCAGCTCGGTTTGCTCCCCAAACATGCCACCGTGCGCGTGATCATGTTCCGCATGGTCACTTGTGTCGCCGTGTTTGTGATCGTGTCTAGAATGATCCTCTGCCCCGAGAGGCGGCTCACCTCCGGGAGAAGGCAGTTGCTCATCTGCCGCTGTGATCGGTGGCGATGTAGGAGTCGTTTCAGGCGCGGCGGCCCGATGTTCGTGACTGTGGTTCTGTTCGCTGGTGGAATGCCCAGGATGTGAATGCGGTTTTGGCTTATCCTCAGCCGCCGCAGCAATCAAATCCCGATCTCTTTTGTCATTGCCTATACCCAGCGCGGCGGCCTTTGCCCGCAGGTCACTGGCAGACACCTGTCGCCTGTCATATTCAATGCGTACGGTGCCAGAGGCCGAGACATCAGCTTCAAATACGCCGGTTGTGTCGCGCAGAGCCTCTGCGATGCGGCGTGCGGCGCGCGCATGTAGAGGCGGCGCACTGATGACGACATGGGCGTACTGCTCGTTTAGCGCAGCACCTGCCGCGCTTACCAGCTCTCGAACTCTCGTCAGTGAAATTACAGACGGAATGTAGTGGATGCAAAGTTGCGGAGGATGATCCTGACCTTGTGCAACATGCGCCTCCGAGATGCCAGGTCGGCCGGAAAGGGAGGCGATCAGTCGGGCTACGCAACGATCCTCAACATTGTCAACATGAGGAAGGACCAGCGGCAGGTCCAGACGCAATTTGATGGGTTCGCTCATGATGAGGACTCGCTTTCATTTCTGACAAAATATCAAAGAACGGCACGGGAAGGCGTCGGCCTGTTTCATGTTCCACCGCCTCAATACTGAAGCGAGGCGCGTTCGTTTAACAGGCCGTCCAGGCGGCGACGGGCCTTTTGCACAGCGTTGGCAAGTGCTTGTCGCCGCTGAAAGTATGAGGGTGTAAGTCGGCGACCTTGCCGCTCTCCTTCCTGAACTTCCTGACCTTGCTGCAGGTCTGACTCCGCACTCTTAAGTTCACTGTAGGCATCGTCGACCTGCCTGTCGAGTTGCTTGAGACGAGCAGACCGAGCGGCGGCATTTTCAAGTAGCTGCGCGCGCGACATGGAAAGGGCTTTCTGAGCTGCCTCCGCGTCTTGCGTATTTGGCGGATGCCGTTCAATGCTTATTTTTTCTTTTCGGCTTGCCTTGGGCACCGGTTCATCGGAATAGATGATTCGGCCGTCTGACAGAGTTGACTTGTAAATAATGCGTTCGTCGGCGATGCTCAGCGTGGCGATACCGGACAGAGCTGCGCATGCGGCCAGTCTGAAAACTTGTTCGACTTTCATGGCTTCGGTGCAGCATCTGCTGGGCCAGATCCGGCTGCTGCTGCAGCGGGAAGCCTTTGCTTGTCAATGGCGGCCTGGAGTTGCCATGCCGCCCGCCAAGCGCTCGGTGCCCCAAAGATCAATAGCGCAACGCCCACAACCAGGTACAACCAACCGAGCACTGTCAACGAGTTGATGGCTCTGACGGCATCATCCCTGTAAAGAAATGCTATACCCAGTTGGACGCTGAACAGCGCCGCAAGTACTATGGCCGACCACAAGCTCAGACGCAGCCGTAGCAGGAGAGCAACTCCGAATATGGATTGCGCTGCAGTCAGGAAAAACTCTTCATGTTGGCGTGCATCCAGCGGAAGGGCCGTCCAGGTCCCAGCGCCGAAGCTCATTGCCAGGGGCAGCATCCCCACAAGCAATGTCCACTGGTTGATCTTGTCGCTGATCATGGTGGTCAGACCGCCTTCCGCACGGCCGGAAAGTACGAATAGAACGGCGATAACGACTGCCGGGGCCTCACTGGCCAGTGGCGCCAGCCACTGGATAAGCAAAAACTCATCAATACCCCAGATTCTTCCAGACTGGATCATGGCTTCCGCAAATGGTTCGGCGGACGCCAGTATGACGGTTGCAGCAATGACGGTCAGACCGCCCATCCATGCCCATTGCCAGGCAGGGGACAGCGTTGAAAGCGCCGCCGCAGGCCCGGGCTCATCATCCGCTTCAAGACCTGACTTGACCTTGGGCATGCGCCCAGCCTGCCAGAGATAGGCGCCAAAGATGGCGACGAGGACAACTGTATCCAGCAAGCCGATGCTGTTTTTCAGGACAATGACGAATGCGTACAGGCTGGCCAGCAGCAAAAAACCAATCTCCACCATGTTGACAGTGGCCAGGGCAATACCCCGCTGACGGGTACGCCACCAGTGTAAAAAAACCATCAGCGGCCAAGCCAGCCCAACCAGCAATCGGTTAGCGCCGGTCATATTGGCCGCCGCGTATTGGACATAGTTGGACTCTGGCGCCTTGCCGGCCTGATAGGCGTAGTACATGTCTACAGCGTATTCAGGCAGCACCGTGACCAGCGCAACTAACGCGAGTATGAGACCTTGAGATATCCGTTTTTCGGCGGCCTCGGCACCCCACGAAAGCATGAAACCTGCAGCCAGCACTGCAACCCCGAAAACTGCCATGTCCAGCACGGGATTGGGACGCCAGCCACTTAAGCGAAAGACAATGGCAGGTGCGATACCGATCAGGGCAATAGCAAGAAGAGTCAAGAAGCGCTTCACTTCGAATCCTTATGGAAGTTAATTTTGGATTTCAAGCATCACCATCGGATAGCTGTGATAGACGGAAAGTGACTGAAGTAATAGACATTCATGCGACCGCGAAAGGCCCACTAGCAGGGAAATTAGTCCGGCCCATCACCTGCCTCTTTCCCTTCGGTTTTGAGCCTTCCGAGTCCGAAAAGCACCAAAAAATTTGCCAGGGCAAGCACAAAGCCAATGTCGTAATATCCGAAGCCGACGGCAGCGCCCACTACACCTGTGTTGAGAATACTGGCTGCGGTGGCTGTACCGTGCGTGGTTGTGCCGGCCTTGAGAATGGCACCACCACCGATAAAACCTATACCCGTGATGACGCCCTCCAGAATCCGGGCTTGCCCGACCGAGCGCTCGCCGAGCACCTCAATGGCGAGTAGCACGAAGCCGCAGCTGGCCATGGCAACGATAGGGAAAGTTCGGAGGCCCGCGCTTCTCGAGCCATTTTCCCGGTTCCACGCAATCGGCATGGTGAATAGGAAAGCCAGGGACATCCGGAAAAGATGGTTAGTCACGTCTCCCCATATACCCCACAAAGAACTGGTCATACCGGTGGCCTGAAGTGATTGATTGATTCTTATACCCGAGCTGGCTTTAAGCTCATGCAGGACAGACGCCCTTATTTGCCGTTTTTGCAACGCAGCATGCTCATCAGGAGAATTTCAGACTGAAATGTGACCACGCTGTTCGGTCCGTGCCCATAGGGCTGAAGAGCGGCGTGTTGCTGGATCAAACTGCTCAACCGCCGTTCCGCCTGAGTCTGTGCCCCCCGAAAAAGCTGCTGGCGGCTGAAGTACTCTGCCGTCAGCCGTAGCCCCTGGCGATCACCCTCCTGTACAGCTGCCGCTCGCCGGCAGCTATTCCTACGCTTGAAGTAAGGAGACAAACGGCGCGGGCGACCTACCTGTCAGGATTTGAACCATTCCACGAGTTCGGGCCCGAGCAGCGCCGCATTCAGCTCCTCGTCGGACTGCGCGACAAAGGCCTCCAGGTCGCGGATGACCACCAGGCCGGTATTCTTAAAGCGGCTGGCGATTCGTTGGACAAACTCGAACTTCACGTTCCTGTCCTCGCATGCTCCGATGAAGAGAAAGTAGACCTGGTCCCCTCGTCGCTGCGATTCCTCGAGCACGCGCGTGGTGCGGGCTTCGTCGCTCTTTTCGTTCTCACCGTCTGTAATGAAGAGGACAAGGGAGCGCTTTTTCTCGTGAGTGTGCGGTGTACCGTGCTCATGTTGCTGCTGCGGCAAGTTGAAAAGGCGCCACAGGAAGCCTTTGCCTTGCGACGCTAGGTGAGCCTCCTCGCACTCTTTCCACCCGAAATGCTCAAGCGCTCGTTCGATCACGAAGCTGTAGGTCGTGCCGCCATTCCAACCGGGGACCCGCTCGACGATGTTCCGCGTGACGTAGCCCTCGGCGTTCTCCGGCGTCACGCTTCCGACATAGTGCGCACTGCGCTCGCCCGAGCTGAAGGTGAAAACATCCATCTTCCGGTCTGGGTCGAGTACCACGCAATACGGCACAAGGCGCTCAATCAGGAGGCTTGTCGTGCCCTCCTCGTGCTCGTGCTCGAAAGAGCCGGAAACGTCAATGATCGCGGCGGTTTCCGCCTTCACGGCCGCGACGACGCCGGCCTTGTCGAGCGCTAGTCGCAAGATGCCAGCCGATTTTTCGAGATTGAGTGTCAGTTTGCCGTTCATGATGCTCTCCATTCAAGGTGTGCCGAATTGGTCTTCGATAGTGCGAGGAGCCTCGGGCGCGTATAGGTCATAGTAAAGCCGCCGACCGCAGGATACTCCAGATTCGCGCTTACAGCGCCCGCCATCACAGCCTTCCAGTAACTGGTTACCAGCGCCGGGGATGCATCGACGAGCGGCAGGGATACACTTCAGCAGCTTCGACTCCGCCCGAGTCAACGCTTTTGTTAATTCGATGCGCTTACAAGGAGTGCTTTAGGGGTTTTCTTGAGAATCTGCTGCGTGGAATGGCTGGAGGTCATCATCGCGGGGGGCACGGCGGTGGCGGTCATGGTGGCTATGGCAAACACGGCGGTCCGCCTCCGGGGGAATGCCGCCAAGCAATTACGGCGGCCAGCCACCCGCCCCTTCAGGGACAGCACGCGCCAAGTGCGGCGCGTTCGTGACGACCGGCGTGCGTTTTTGTCCGCAATGCGGGGCCGGCCAAATAGCGATCAAGTGTGCAGCGTGCGGCGCCGACGCGCCGGCTGGCGCTAAGTTTTGCCCGGGGTGCGGCAAGTCCGTCCCATCCTAAGAACTAAAGGGTCGGGCCGGATTCACAAGCACAAGCCGGTCGTACATTTCTCTTGTCTGTTCGTCGGCCCTCTTTTCAAAATCTCGTGCTGATGCCTGCCGACACAAATGCCCTTGGCGATGTATTGCCTCGTACACCCTTGCCAACGCTGAAGTCCAGTTGCACGTTGGGTGCGAGCAGGTAGCCAAGGCCAGCGTCAAGGATGACAGAGGCGCGCCCACCCCTTTTCTCGGGTGATTGCATCCCAGCATCCACGAACAGGCTGAGCGAGGCTGTGGGGTTGTAGCTCAGAGTGGCGGCGAAAGTCCGGGCGAAAAATGTTCGCCCCTCATCGTCTTCGACGAGGCCGACACCAATGTTCGGATTAAGAGACCATTTTTGTGCAAAATCCCAATCGGCCGCCAAACGCAGATCACCACTGGTGCGCTGGCTACGAAAGCTGCCGGATCCCGACTGCGGCACAAGCCTGGCAATCATTCCAAGGGAGGGCGTAGCGCCATCCTTCACGTCCGTGATCTGGTACTTGGCACCAAGCGCCACGGGCGCGCGTCCTTCTTCGCTGACGAGTGAACCGGATGCGTCGCGTGATGTCTGGAATACGTAGGAATTGGTTTCTAGCCGAAACTCCCAGTTTTGCCCCATGCCGGCGCGTAGCAGCAGCGGGGCCATGGCACGGTGATTGGAAGTGCCCGCAGCGCGGCGGAACTCTTTTTGAAATCCCGCCTCGATTTGCAAGCGACCGTGGCCGATCACCTTGCTGCCATCGGCAATGCCGGGGCGGTCCGCATTAATGGGTTCGTTGACCTGGGCCCAGGCAATGGCTGCGCCCTGCAACGCGATCGCCGCGACCATCGCCTTTTTCTTGATGCGTCCGGTCATGAATCCGCTCGCTGCCTAGCTGGTTGAAGATTTCAATTGCTCGACGATGTCCCGAAGCCGGTACGCCATCTCGCCGGCCTCGGTCTGCGTGATCGCTGTCTTTGTGGCATAAAGGGCGGTAATCGAGGCTATGTTTCCAATGAACCCCGGCAGCATGACGAGCACCACGTTCTGAATGGCGCTGACCAAAGAGATCGGCTGCTCGAGCTGCAAGCTCCTGGTCGCTCCACCCTCGCGGATGAGGGCCAGTGTCTGAGTCAGGCTCATGGCGCGTTCGGCAAAGCGCTGTGCCACTGCGTCCTTTTTATTCGACAGGTGTTGCGACAGGAACGACGCAGCAATCGCTGCGGCTTCAAGCTGCGCGCCAGCGGCTTCGGTGCGTTCAACCACGCCGAGGAGTTGGTCCTTGAAGTCTAGCAATTCCTCCAGTGCCGCCGCCATCAGCGCAACGAGTTTCTCAAGTTCCGCTTGGGCGCTCGCCAGTTCGCCCGGCGTGTCAATCCGTGTGTTAACCCGCTGCAGCATCCGGTCCATAACTCCGCCAGCGCCGTGACCGCATGCGGCGAGCAGGTCAATCGACGCGAGGATGTCCATCGTGCGGGTGAGATAGCTTTGAACTTTGTACAGCACGGGACTGCGGGAGAGGGTGAGCGCTTGACCTACGAGGTCGCTGTACGCCTTCTGCTGATCATGGCCCCAAAGGATGGCCTTACGCTCCGTGGCCTTGTCCACCACGAAAACGGCGATGAGCGCACCTGCCTGCATGTAGACCTCGGACGCTGCTCCCGGCGATAGCCTCTCGAGCTCATCCGGTTGAACTGCGATGCGCTGGCGTTCGAAACCTGGGATGGCCGTTGGTTGCCGCACGACCGGCGCCGCTACAACAGGAGACGCAGCGGGAACCGGCGGCTCAACTCGGCGCGACAGGGCATCCGCGGCCTTGCGCGTGGAACCGACAGGTGACTCGACCACTGTCGGGCGCAGCTTCTTGTTCCGAGCGTCAGGAGAAGTGGCTGAGGACATCGTTGATAGTGCCAGTGAAGCCGCGGCCCACCGGGGCGTACTCCCAGCCACTGTCGCCGTGCATGACGCTCCCCAGTTGCACCACGTTGAAGTCACCGAACTCCTTTGAGAGCTGGTAAGCACCGAGTTCCTGACCGCCCTCGTCTGCGATCGTGACGGTGCAGACCTCAATGTCAGCAAAAGCCGCTTCTTCCTCGGATTCAGTGCCGCCTTCGTGCTCCCGTCCGTGTTCGGCCTTGTGGACGGTGGCAAACAGTGGGATCTCGTTGACGCCGGCGGGAAGCCTGGACCCGTCGATCACAATAGTTTCGCTGTTTCCCTGTACACGGATGTCTCCTGAATGCCGGAGCGCACCCGAAGAGGTAGCGAAGGAGCCGTCTACAGCGCTCGCCAGCACGCCGGTCCGGGGACTCATCCTCGTCGTGTTGTAGGTGGACAGAATCTGCTCAAGGGCTGTCACTTTCGCGCCCCCGCCGTCGTTGCGAGCCTCTAGCGCGTGGATGTCGACGTCGTCCTCGTGCTGAGCGTTACATTTCCAGGCGACCGTCACAGTAAAGCTGGCTCCCTTGTTGAGGGACAGTTGCAATTTCTGGGCTGGCTTCGCGCCCGGTTTGTCGAGGGAAAGAGTGAGCATCAGGTGGCTCCCGCTATCGTTGGTTGTGGAGTGCCGCGAGGTCGGCTCGAGACTGTTCGAACATGCGCCTTGCTTGCTCGAACTTATCTTCGGTTTCCTTTTTTGCCGCTTCCACCAGTTCGTGGATCTCGCGGGTCTGGGTGATGATCGCTGCGATCTGCTGGGCCTGAGCCACGCGATTATCGCCGGGTGCCTTGGCTGCCGTGACAGCAACGTCCTTAGTGGCCTGGCCGCGCAGCTGCGTAAGCTGCTGGTCCAGGCGCGCCTGGCGTTCAGCGATCTGCTGCACAGACTTTACCGCGAAGGCGCCATGGATGGACAGCAGCGTCATCTTGATCGAAGCGAAGCGCGAAGAAACAGTGGTGGCCGTCTCCTGTAGCGTCGCCACCCCTGCGGCCTCGATCTGCTGAATCACCATCTGGTCGGCCGGCAATCTGGTATATGTGCCCTCCAGCGCCAGCGCCCGGCTTTCCAGCAGCCTTAACTTGTCCTGCAACTCGCGTACGCGCGCCTGCGTGGCCACATCGGCGGGATCCGCGCTGGCCTGCTCCTGCGCTACGTACTGCCTGGCCTTTTCGAGGAAGGCGCGAGCCACTGCGGCGTCGAGAGTGAAGCTTGCGAAATGCTCTCCGTAGGATCGCTTGAGCGTTTCGAGGGCCTGCAATTCGCCAAACAGCGTCTTCATCTCCTTGGACAGTTCGCCTTCGAGGCGTTGCATCTCGTCAGCCAAAGTGCGCGTGCGGCCCGCCACCAAGTCGCCGACTTCCTGCATGAAATCACGAATGGCATCCTCCGGCTTGCGTCCGGCGACCTTGGCGATGAGGCCGGCGAAGAATCCGCGCTGCTCGCCCCTTTGAATCTTCTCCAGGATCTCGGGCAGCTTGGCATCTTCGACGCCCTTTTCCAATCGCTCAAAGAGCGCGAACACCTTGGCAGCCGTCTTCTTGTCGAGGCGAGCCAGGAAGCCGTCCAGCGTCTGCTGCAGTGCCAGTTCGGAGCCCAAGCCAATTTTGATGATGTCGCCGGGGGGTACCGCGCCAAAATCCAGGACCCCCAACGCCTGCTCGGCCTGCGGCACCTGCTCCGCACGTAGCACGATGGCCCCGGTTTCCAGAGGCGTTGCCTGGAGGAGCGGGAGCCCGAGCGTGCCAGGCGAGTGCAAGGCAGCGGGGAGTTCAGTTGGTTTCATCAGCTTCTCCTTTGATAGATCCGGGGGCCCTCGCCTCGCCAAGCGGTATTATCATGTATGGGGTAAATTCTCCCTGCCGAAGCTGAAGAAAATTACTATCGGCAATTAGCCAGTCAGGCCGTCACAACGGCCTGACTTAACCCAACGGGCCTCCACGAAACCCGGGAGAGACCGCGCCCAGTGACTTGCCCAAATGCGGGCGCTGACCAATTGAATCGCTACCATCAGCGGACAGGTGAAAACGATGGTCCACAGCATCCCAAAACCAAACTTGGCACCGGCTTGGGAGTAGGTGGCTATACCGCTTGGGTCGTCGTCGGCTGCACCCGTCACAGACCAGGCCCTAATTTCTTCAACCAGGATTGATCTGCTAGCGGCGGCGAGTCGCTTGCATCGCTCCGCGTTTCCGTCTGGCCGGCCATTTGAGTTCTCCCTTGCGTGTCAAGCATGCACACCCCTCTTGCAGTGTTATCCAAAGCGTGCGATTGCCCTCAAGGTTTGTTGCCATACCGGGCAAGTACGCGCTCCTCACGCTTCCGGCAATGACCGTAAATGCGTAGACCTTCGTCACTTCGCCTCGGTTTTCCCTCGGCGGGGCAACGGCCGGGATTGCACAAAGCTTATTTTTGAAAAAGGTATTTGGGCCAGCACAGCGCTTGCCAAATTGCGTTCCAGGCACCCTGAACATCAGGTTGATCGGCTTTGGACATTCGTAATGGCATTTTGCGGTGAAGGAGCAACCAAAAACCAAAGCATATCCAAATAGCCACGATCAATTGCAACGGGGTGCCAAGAAATCTGTCGACCATACCGATTGCCAGCAGCACAATGGCCCATGCAAGCAACAGCGAACCAATTCTGAAAATCATATGCTTCGTACTCAAAAACTTGGTCACTACCTTTACGTAAAGATTGCGTGACCAGCAACTGAAATACCCATTTGGTCTATCGCAGCGTGTTATTGCTGCGTTAATTTTTTGAGCAATTCGGAATGATCTGAGCTTGGATCAGAAAGCATACGCGAAGCGTAGTAAATGGCACTGGACAGACTCACTCGTCTTCTCGATTTCGAGTAAAAGAACGAATCGACTTCTCCGGCAAGCTGTGCTGCGGTCGCATGCCCTAATGAAGCAAACTCTAAAGGTATGGCCGTGGATGCTAGTGTCGCTCTTTCAATGACAGCGACGCTATCCATGTACCCAAGCACATAAGTAAGTTGCTGTGAGGGTGTCAGCGATCTCCACCAAACACCATCACGGAACGCTCTAGACGGAACGTCTATTTGTCTACGTAACCTTCGTATGGCCATGCCGACAAAATCGCCCGCCGACATGGCACTATTTTTTCGGCTGTGCGGTTTTATCACGGTGGCCTTGAGGGTCCAGATCCCCGGGAACATGCCCTTCATGAGGATGATGGGCACCTGGCTGTTCCTGCACAGAGATGTCGCGGTGGCCATGCTGATCCAGGTCACCCGGGGTATGCCCTTTGTGGTCATGGTGTGTGCCTGGCTTTACTTCGGGTTGGTTCGGGGTAGCTGACATATCTATCTCCTAGTAAGTTAGATATATATAGTGCCTTTGGTCTTGAGAAGGCACGTAGGTAAATACCGCTTTCTGGTGGTCGCTTGGGATTACGAGCCGACCTCATACCGCTAGGTGGTTCAAGCGCATGACGGTTTTGGCGCCTTTGCTCAGGCCTGATGCGATGGTGATATTCAGACTCCCATCCTGCATAGAGCGGGCTGATCCACAAACTTGGTCCAGATGCAGGATCCCGGTGCTACTTTTGCAACTGACGGTACGTTCTGCGAGCCGTCACCTCCCTCGGTGGCTTCAAGCCACCTTTTAGAGCCCGGCACGCCGCATGGGATTTTGATTGGAGTCGCGGTCAGCCTGACTGAATGCCATTGATGGGGAACACGGCTGGGTTAAACTACTCCGGCCTGCTGGAACGGCCCGACAACTTTTCCCAGTAGGCCTCCGCAATGCACCGTCTCATCTTTTTGCTATTTTTCGCCATGATAGTTTTTCAGCCTGCCCTTTCTGGCGTGCTGGTGCTTGCCGTCCCATCGGAGCCAATGCTGTCTTCGGAAATGAGCGTGAGTTCGAGCGCCTTCCAGGACAGCGCCGATCATGCGGCGGCCTGTTTCTCCCACGTCGAAGCAGCCAGCCCGGGCGCGCCGTCGGGTTGCAGTTCGGGCCAGCCCTGCGGCCTGTGCAATCTCTGCCAGGCATGCCACCAGGCGGTCATGGCCCAAGGCCAAATGGCCGCGCCAGGTCACATCGCAATACGCCCTTCTTTTCCCTCAGTAGTATCCGGCTACTTCAGCGCAGAACGCGCGCAAAGCTTCAAGCCTCCCATTTTGTAATTCCGTGCCCGGTACGCCTGATTTCAGGCGTGGCCTACATTGGCCCTGCACCCCGCTGCGGGGTCGGAATTCATGAATTTTCGAGCTTGAACAATGTCCTATCTCAACCCGCCTCTTACTGTCGGCCCCCGCCGCAGCACTGCCGGTCCAAATCCCGCGGGGTATTGGATCGCACTGGTACTGCTTTTGGCGGACCAGGCCGCCAAGTACTGGGTGCATGAATACACGCCGTACGCGTGGAGTCAGTCCGTCACCGGATACTTCAACCTGGTGCACGTCTGGAACTACGGCGCCGCTTTCAGTTTCCTGGCGGACGCGGGCG
>ERZ1292640.461-Hain-H43-02um-R1-461-length-32976-cov-8_pt1 | contig 30953 bp, 24 predicted proteins | sample MGYA00564404_ERZ1292640 | MGnify/ENA primary metagenome ERZ1292640 (study PRJEB36523, sample SAMEA6512636) | groundwater metagenome | collected 2019-01-08 | study: AquaDiva: Metagenomics assemblies of 32 groundwater samples | reverse complement strand
AGCCATTGTAGGGGATCGACCGGGCGGCCGTCGATGCGCACCTCGAAGTAAAGCGCCGCGCCTCCCGCCGGCGCCAGCCCGACCCTGCCGACCACGTCGCCCGCCTTGACCGGCGCGCCTTCGGCCACGGTGGCCTCGGACAAGTGTCCATACAGGGTGAAGGCCGAACCACCATGGTCGACGATGACCAGCACGCCAAACCCGGTAAAGGGCGCGGCAAACGCCACCTTGCCCTCGTGCACCGCCCGGGCGCCCGTGCCCTCGGCGGCGGCGACGTCGATACCATTTCGGACGACGGCGGTGCCGAAACGGCCGGCGGCCGCACGGCCGAAACGGGACACGACCGAGCCGGTGACCGGCCACGGCAGGTCGCCGCGGAAGGGACGAATGGGCAGCGTGACGGTGCCCGACGCCGCGCCGGCAGTGGCGAGTGTGCGTTCAATCTGCCGCTGCGCGGCCTGCAGCTCGCTGACGTACTGCGCCGCGAGGTCGCGTTGTCGATCGAGGCTGTCGATCAGCCGGTTGCGCGCGGCGACGGCCGAGTCGAGCGAGGCGCGCGCCCGGCGTGCCTCCTGCTGCGAGGCCTCGACCGCGATGCGTTCCTGGTTGAAGGCGGCGAGCGCGGCCCGTTCGGCGGCCAGTGTGCGCCGGTGCGTTTCGAGCCGCACGCGGTCGAGTTCGGCCACTGCCGCCACGCCGCGGCTCAGCCGGCCGAAGGCGCGGATGTCATCCGATGCCAGCAGCAGTTGGACGTAGCCGCCGCGGCCTCGCTTCGACAGTTCGACCAGCCGTTCGCTGACCCCCGGCGTTTGCGCCACGCGCATCGCCTCGAGCGCTTTCAGGCGCACGGCGGCCTGCCGTTGTGCCGCCACGACTCGCGCGAGGCCGGTCTCGGCTTGCACCACGTTCTGTTGCGCGAGCTCACGCTGGACCTCGAGCTTGCGTAAGTCGCCGAACACGGTGCGCGCCTGGGCCGCCAGGCGGTCGGCTTCCGTCTGCAGCGCGCGAATGCGCGCCGCCACCCGCGTTCGCGCGTCCTCGGCCGGGGTTTGCGCAGCGAGCGCCACCGCGCTGATGACAACCGCGCCAACCCCAAGTCTCAAGCCCCAAGCCCCAAGCCGCATTTGTTTGCGAATTATACTGGCCGGGTGCGTGTCCTGGGCATCGACTATGGCGCGCGTCGCATTGGCCTCGCATTGAGCGACGCCACCGCGACGCTGGCCTCGCCATGGCGGTTGCTGCAGCGGCCGCCGTCAGACGCCGAGACCCTGCGGCTGATCGTCGCCGAGGTCATGACCCTGATCGAGGATGACGATGGGCTTGAAGCGGTGGTAGTCGGGTGGCCGCGCCGGCTGGATGGCTCGGCCAACAAGCAGACCCCGATCGTCGAAACGTTCGCGCGCGCGCTCGAGTCGAAGGTGGCCGTGCCCGTCGTCCTCCAGGACGAGCGCCTGTCCAGCGTCGAGGCGGAATCGCGGCTGGCCGTTGACGAGAAGGACTGGCGCAAGCGCAAGGCCAAGCTGGATGCCGCCGCCGCGGCAATCATCCTCCAGGACTACCTGGACGCGCGCCCGCGCGTCAGCATTGATGACTTCCAACCATGATGCGATGGATTGCACGAATTGCCTTGCTGCTCGTGTTGCTTGCGGCGCTTGCCGGCGGTGGCGCCTGGTGGGTCTACTCGCGCGTGCAGCAGCCATACCGCGGCACCACCGACGCTGAATCGTTCGTCGACATTCCCCCGGGCACCGGTCCGGTCGGTATCGGCGCGCGGCTGGTCGAGGCTGGCGTGGTGGAAGATGCCATGACCTTTCGCGCCGCCGTACTGATCAGCAGACGCGCGCGCGAACTCAAGGCGGGGGAGTATCGCTTCGACGCCCCCATGACGGCCCTGGCCGTCGTCGACAAGATCGCGCGCGGCGACGTTTACAAGCGCATGCTGACGTTTCGCGAGGGCCTGACGATTGCCGAGATGGCGCTGTTGTTCGAAGAGCGGGGCTTTGGGCCGGCCGCCGATTTCAGCCGGGCCGCGCAGAATGCAGCGTTGATTCGCGATCTGGATCCAGCGGCGCGCGACCTCGAGGGCTACCTGTTTCCCGAGACCTATGCGTTGCCGCGCAACACGCCTGCGTCCGAGGTGGTCGAGCAGATGGTGGCGGGTTTCAAGAAGAACTTCGATCAGGGGCTGCGTGGCGCCGCGGCGGCCGACGGACTGACGGTCCGCCAGGTGGTTACGCTGGCTTCACTTGTTGAGAAGGAAACCGCGAGCGGCGATGAACGCCCGCTGGTCGCGGCGGTGTATCGCAACCGCATGCGCATCAAGATGGGGATGCAAGCCGATCCGACAGTGATCTTTGCGTTGCAGAAGGCAGGGAAGTACGACGGCAACCTGTCGAAGTCGGACCTGCAGTTCGACTCGCCCTACAACACCTATCGCTACGCCGGCTTGCCGCCCGGGCCGATCGCCGCTGCCGGCCGCGCGTCACTGGAAGCCGCGGTCAAGCCGGCGGCGGTTGATTACTTGTACTTTGTCAGCCGCAACGACGGCACGCACGTGTTCGCGACCACGCTCGCGGAACACAACCGCAACGTGCAGACCTGGCAGGTGCGGTACTTCCGGGACAAGCGCCGCAATAGATGACAGGAGATCAAGAGATCAGGAGAAATCTATTCTCGTGATCCCTTGGTCTCCTGTTTCTATCTCTCGTTCCATTTCAGTTTCTGGCGGAGCACCTCGAAGTAGCTGCGCGCCGAGGCGCGGACCAGGCGCAGCGGCCGGGCCGCGCGCGATATGGCCACTTCGTCGCCTTCTTCCATCTCGAAGCCGGTTTGCCCGTCGATGGTGACGTAGACGTTGCCGGCGTTCGCGCCAGTCGATTTCACGCGCACTTCGCGTTCGGCGGGGATCACGATCGGCCGGTTGGTCAGCGAGTGCGGCGCGATTGGCGTCAGCACGAGCGCGTCCATCGCCGGATGGACAATGGGGCCGCCGGCCGCGAGGTTGTAGGCTGTCGAGCCGGTCGGGCTGGCGACGATCAGGCCGTCGGCCTTCACCGAGGTCACGAATTGATCGCCGACCCACACGGCGAGGTCGATCATCCGCGACAGCGCGGTGCGCGTGAAGACGACGTCGTTGAGGGCGAGATGCGTGGTGGTGCTGCCGGCGCGGGTGGCCACCGCCTTCAGCATCATGCGCTCGTCGTGCGCGGCACGGCCCTCGATGACCGCTTCGAGCGAGGTGTAGATCTCCGGCCGCGTAATCTCGGTCAGGAATCCCAGGGAGCCGAAGTTCACCGCCAGCAGCGGGATGTCGAGCCCCGCCTCGGCAATGGCCTTGGCCATGGCCAGCAGCGTGCCGTCACCGCCCAGCACCAGCAGCAAGCTGAGGTCGGCCGGCAGCGCGGCGCGGGTGACGACCGTGCGCGCGGCCGGCGGCAGCAGGTCGGCGGCTTCCTCGGTCCACACGGCGTCGACGGCGTTGGCCTGCAACCACTGCTCGACGCCGGCCAGCGTCTCGCGCGCCTCGGCGAGTCCCGGTTTGACTGCAATACCTATGCGCATCGGAGGTGCATCAGAAATTCAAGGTTGCCGTGCGCACCGGTGATCGGCGACTCGATCAACCCCACGCGTTTCAATCCTACTTCAGCGGCGGCGGCGGTCACCTCGGCGACGACCCGCGCGTGCACGGCGGGATCCTTGACCAGCCCGCCCTTGCCGACGTCCTTGCGGCCGGCCTCGAACTGCGGCTTGACCAGTGCCACGATCTCGGCGCCCCGCGCGATCAGGGCCGGCAGCACGGGGAAGATGTGGCGCAGCGAGATGAACGAGACGTCGATACTGACGCGCGTGATGGGCGCGCCCACGTCCGGCAGGTCGCCCGGCTCGAGGTGGCGGGCGTTGACATGCTCGATCACCGCGACCCGCGGATCGCTGCGGATCTTCCAGTGCAACTGGCTATGGCCGACGTCGAGCGCGATCACGCGCGTGGCGCCGCGCGCGAGCCAGACGTCGGTGAAGCCGCCGGTCGAGGCGCCAATATCGAAGGCCACCTGGCCGGCGGCGTCGATGCCGAAGGTGTCGAGGGCGTGCGCCAGCTTGATCCCGCCGCGGCTGACCCAGGGATGGTCGGGACCAATCACGCGCACGTCGGCATCGACGGCCACCATGGTGCCGGCCTTGGCGGCGCCGTGGCCATCCACGTCCACTTGCCCGGCCATGATCAGCGCGCGCGCCTTTTCGCGCGTTTCCACCAGGCCCTTGGCGACCAGCAGCGTATCGAGCCGCGATTTCTGTGGGGCAGGCACGGCAGGTGGACTCAAACCCGGGCCGGGGCGTAGCGAACGGGGCGGTAGGCCGGCACCCACATCGCGCGGCGCACGGTGGCCTCGAGGCCGTCAAGAATCGCCGGCGCCGCGTGGCCTTCCTCGACCGCGCAGCGAAGGACCGCGCAGGCCACCGCGTGCGAGCAGTCACGGATGCGGCTCAGTTCGGGGTAGACCGCGCCCTGTTCCAGATCCGACGGTTGGACCAGCGCGGCGAGCGCCTGGGCGCCGGCCAGGAACATGGCATCGGTGACGCGCGCGACACCGCCCACCCAGAGGCCGAGGCCAACGCCCGGAAAGATGAAGGCATTGTTGCCCTGGCCAATGCGACACCGGCGGCCGCGATAAGTCACCGGGTCGAATGGGCTGCCGGTCGCGACGATTGCCCGGCCGTCGGACCACTCGATTGCCTGCGCCGCGGTGCACTCGGCCTTGCTCGTGGGGTTCGACAGCGGAAACACGATGGGCCGATCGTTGACCGCCGCCATGGCGCGGACCACGGCTTCGTTGAACAGGCCGGCTGTGCCGGAGGTGCCGACCAGGATGGTCGGACGGACATTGGTGATCGTTTCCTCGAGCGTGATGTGGGCCCGGTCGTGGCACGCGAAGGCCGCCACCTCCGCCACCCGGCGCGCATACCTGGCCTTGAAGTCCTCGAGTTCGGGGCGAGCCTCCGTGACCAGGCCACGGCTGTCGACGGTGGAGATGCGGCGCCGCGCCTCATCGAGCGACAGCCCATCGGCACTGAGCGCCGACACCAGGAGATCGGCAATGCCCTGCGCCGAGGCCCCGGCGCCACCGAGGACCACTCGCTGGTCCCGCATTCGCTGTCCGGTAATCCGCAGGGCCGCGTAGACCCCGGCGACGACGACCGACGCGGTGCCCTGGATATCGTCGTTGAACGTGCACAACCGATCGCGAAAGCGCGCCAGCTGCGTCAGGGCGTTGCCCTTGAGGAAGTCCTCCCACTGCAGCACCGCGCCGGGGTAGACGCGCATCACCGCCGCCACGAACTCGTCGATGAACGCCTGGTACTCCGGGCCGCGAATCCGCTTGTGCCGCAGGCCGAGATAAAGCGGATCGTCCAACCGCTCCTGGTTGTCGGTGCCGACATCCAGCATGATCGGCAGCGTCAGGGACGGCGGGATGCCGGCGCACGCCGTGTAGAGCGACAGCTTGCCGGTCGGGATGCCCATGCCGCCGACGCCCTGGTCGCCGAGGCCGAGGATGCGTTCGCCGTCGGTGACGACGATCACTGCCGGCGGCCGCGGATGGTTGGCCAGGACGGCGTCGATGCGATGGCGTTGCTCGTACGAGATGTAGAGCCCGCGCGGCCGCCGGTAAATATGCGAGAAGCGCTGGCACGCCTCGCCGACCACCGGCGTGTAGACGATGGGCATCATCTCGTCGATGTGGTCGTGGACCAGTCGGAAGAACAGGGTCTCGTTGCGGTCCTGCAGGCTGACCAGGTGGATGTAGCGCCCGAGCGACGTCTGCTTGGTGCGGTAGTTTTCGTAGACCCGGGCCAGTTGCTGGTCCATGGTGCTGATGGCGGGCGGCACCAGGCCGTCCAGCCCCAGCGCCTCACGCTCGGCGGCCGTGAACGCGGTGCCCTTGTTGGTGAAGGGGTCGCGCAAGACGTCCTCACCGCGCTGATCGACGGCGATGTATTCCTCGCCGGTAAGCTTGTCGTGCGCGATCGACCACTGCATGATTCGGCTTTCTAGCTCGAGCGGTTGATAATCCAGCCGGCAATGTCGTTGAGCCGCGAATCGAGCAGGCCGGCGCGATCCAGCGCCTGTCGCGCGCGGGTGTGGCAGCCGGCGGCGAGCGCGCGCGCCTGGTCGAGGCCGAAGAACGCCGGGTAGGTCGGCTTGCCGGCAGCCTGGTCCTTGCCGGCCGTCTTCCCCAGCGTTCCGGCTTCGCCTTCGACATCGAGGATGTCGTCGACGATCTGGAAGGCGAGGCCAATCTCGCGGCCGTACTCGTCGATGGTAGCGGTGAGCCGATCGTCGGCGCCGGCCATCACCGCGCCGGCGACGACCGAGGCGCGAATCAACGCGCCGGTCTTGCGCATGTGCATGGCCTGCAGGCCGTCGGCATCGAGCGCCACGGCCTTGACGCCGGGCGCCGGCGAGACGGCCGCGAGGTCGATCGCCTGGCCGCCCACCATGCCCGCCGATCCGGCGGCCCCGGCGACCAGGGCGATGACGCGCAGCTTGCGGGTCATCAAGGTCGGGTGGTAGCCCTGCGGCTCGCGCGCCAGCAGGCTGAAGGCTTCGGCCTGCAAGCCATCGCCGGCCAGAATCGCCATGCCCTCGCCGTGCACGACATGCGACGTCGGCCGGCCGCGCCGCAGGTCATCGTCATCCATCGACGGCAGGTCGTCGTGGATCAGCGAGTAGGTGTGGATCATCTCGATGGCGCACGCGGCCGGCATGGCGGCGTCGCGGGCCGCCGCCTCCGAGCCGCCAATCGCCTGGGCCACGCCTTCAGCGCCGGCCAACACGAGCAGCGGCCGCAGCCGCTTGCCGCCGGCCATCAGGCTGTAGCGCATGGCATCGGCGACCATCGCGGGCGTGGCGGGTGGCGCCGGCAGGTGCCGGTCGAGCGCCGCCTCCACCTCCTTGCGCCGCGCCTCGACGTAGTCCGCAAACGTCACGGCTCGTCGTCGCCGTCGGGCAGGCGCAGCGACGCCGCCGCCGGCTTGAGCTCGCCGCGCTCGTTGACAATCTCGATGCGCTTCTCGGCTTGTTCGAGGCGCGAGTGGCAGAAGCGCGACAACTGCACGCCGCGCTCGTAGAGTTCGAGCGACTTCTCGAGCGCGAGGTCGCCCTCTTCGAGCTTCTTGACGATGGTCTCGAGCTCGGCGATGGCGGCTTCGAAATCTTTGATGGTTGGATCCATTGATGCCTTGGCTCACAGGAGTTCAGGAGGACAGGAGAATGATAAAGGTTGCTCCTGTTCTCCTAGTCCCCTGTTTCTTTGGTGGTGGTCCTTGTTACTTCGTTCACCGTCGCGGCGAACCCACCGCGTTGCAGTGTGACGCTGACCTCGTCCCCCACCTTTAACGTGGCGGCATCCCGGATGATCCGCGTCCGCTCAGCATTCCAGGTCACGGCGTAGCCGCGGCCCAGCACGGCCAGCGGGCTGAGGCCTTCCAGCCGTGCGGCGAGGGCGCCGAAGTGTCCCTGCGACAGGGTGATGCGCCGGCGCGCCGCCGCCGCGAGCTGCGCGTCGCGCGAGACCAGGCGCGTGCGGATGGCGCCGAGGCGGTGGCGGGGATCGAACTGGTCCAGCGATCGGCGCAACAGGTCGTGCCGGCGCGCCCGCCGGGCCAGGGCCTGCCCGACACCGTGCCGCAGGGCTGACGCCAGTTCCGAGACGTGACGCCCGCGGAAGGCCAGGCGGCCAGCGAAGCCTGCGTATCCGGGCCGCGCTTCGAGCATGTGCAAGCGTGATTCGATGCGCCGCAAGCGGTTGCCCATGGCCGCGTCCAGCCGTTCGCCCAGGCGATCGATCTGCGAGAAGAACTCGTCCTTGCGCCGCACCACGAGCTCGGCCGCGGCCGACGGCGTCGCGGCCCGCAGATCGGCGACGAAGTCGGCAATGGTGACGTCGGTTTCGTGGCCGACGCCGGAGATGACCGGCACCGGCGAGGCGGCAATCGCGCGGGCCACGACCTCTTCGTTGAACGCCCACAGGTCCTCGAGCGAGCCGCCGCCGCGCCCGATGATGATCACATCGACGTGCGACACGCGCGCCACCAGCTTCAGCGCGCGCGCCACCTCGACGGCGGCACCTTCACCCTGCACGCGGGTGGGCGAGATCACCAGGTGGGCATTCGGATAGCGGCGCCTGAGCACGCGCACCATGTCGCGTAACGCGGCGCCGTCGATCGAGGTGACCAGCCCGATGCGGCGGGGCAGGGCCGGCAACGGCCGCTTGCGCGACGCCTCGAACAGGCCCTCGGCCGCCAGCTTCTTCTTCAGCTGCTCGAACGCCACCTGCAGCGGACCAAACCCCTGCGGCTCCAGGTGCTCGCAGATCAGTTGATACTCGCCCTTGACGTCGTAGACGCTGATCTTGCCGCGGGCCACGACCCGCAAGCCGTCTTCGGGCTTGAACTTAAGGTAGCGCAGCGAGCCGCGGAAGATCACCGCCTTGATCTGCGAGGCGCTGTCTTTCAGCGTGAAGTAGAGGTGCCCCGTGTTCCAGAGGCGCGCGTTCGAAATCTCGCCTTCGACCCACACGTTCTGGAACCTGGTCTCGAGGGCATCGCGAATCGTTGCCGAGAGCTCGCTGACCGTGAGCACTTGTCGCACTGGTCCGACGGGCGCACCTGGCACCTTTGGCGCGGCCTCGGTGGGCCCGCCGTCGCCTGACGTGAGCTTCGGCGAGAACTCGTAGCGGCCCTTTGGCGCCCCAGGCACCCTAGGCGCCTTGGCTGCTTCCGGTTCCTCGTCGAAGGGCAGCTTGCTCATACCGCCGCCGATGCTCGTTCCGTAAGCGCCTGTAACTGGACTTCCGTGAGAGCGATTCGTTCGATGGCGGTGGCTCGTCCGGTGGCCGGTTCCGTCGTGATGATCACTCCGTGCAAGCGCACATCGCCCGTGGCCGGTTCGAAGCGGCCGGGCAAGCCGGTGACGAAGCGGGCGATCACCGCGGCCTTGTCCATTCCGATCACCCCGTCGTGCGGCCCGGTCATGCCGACGTCGCTGAGGCACGCCGTGCCGCCGGGCAGGATCCGCTCGTCCGCTGTCTGCACGTGCGTGTGGGTGCCGATCACGGCCGCTACCTGGCCGTCGAGATACCAACTGAGCGCCACCTTCTCCGACGTGGTCTCGGCATGCATGTCAACGAAGACCACCTGCGCGCCGTCGCCTTTCACGCGGGCGATCTCCCGCTGCGCGGCGCGGAACGGGTCGTCGATGGCGTGCAGGAACACGCGTCCCATCACGTTGACGACACCGACCCGCACGCCCGACCGGCTCGTCGCCACGTAGGAGCCTAGGCCCGGCGTCCCCTCGGGGTAGTTCGCCGGACGGATCATCCGCGGCTCATCGACGATGAACTCGAGCGCTTCGCGCTTGTCCCACACGTGATTACCCGTGGTGATGACGTCCACGCCCGCACCGAAGATTTCCTTGGCATTGTCGCGCGTGATCCCGGCGCCGCCGGCGGCGTTCTCGCCATTGGCGATCACCAGCTCTGCGGAAAGAGACGCCGTCAAGGCCCTGAGGTGTTTGCGCAGCAGGTCGCGCCCGGGGCGACCGACGATGTCGCCGATGAAGAGCAGCTTCATTCGGCAGCCGCGGGCGCGCCGGTGTCGATGGCAATCAGCCTGCCCTGGCCGCGGCGTTCTTCGCGGCGCGGCAGCACTACGCGCAACTCGCCTTGCGAGAGGCGGGCGCGGGCCTGGCCGGCGTCGATCGCGCCAGCAACCCGCACGGCCCGGGCAAAACGTCCGAAGTCGCGTTCGACCAGGTGAAAGCTGGCCGGCGTGCTCTTGGCGAGGACCGGCCGTTCCTTCTCGCCGACGATCAGCACCACGCCCGACTTGATGAGGATGCGCAGGGCATCGGCGGCCACGCCCGGCAGGTCCAGCACGATCTCGACGGTCCGATCGGTCTCGAAGACATCGACGACCGGCATGCATTCGCCGGCCACGACATGGCGCCGGTCGGGCCGGCGACTGGCCAGATCCTCGAACAGGCGATGGACGTCCTCGGCCAGGTCGGCCGGGTCGAGGTCCATCGAGCTGGAAGAAAAGGCGGCCATGGCCTCGATTCTAGCGCGGTCCCGAAACCTTCGCGCGCTGGAGGCGTCTGATTGATAATGAGTGTATTACACTCATATTTGATTATTGACATGCACTCATGTTTGAGGCACACTGGATAGGTCCGAGGGAGGACACAAGAAATGGCGAGTAAAGGCAGAGTGATCGGCATCGACCTCGGCACCACGAATTCAGTGGTGTCGGTCATGGAAAACGGGCAGCCCACCGTCATCGTCAATCAGGAGGGCGCCCGCACGACCCCGTCTGTGGTCGGCTTTGGCAAGGACGGCGACCGCCTTGTTGGCCAGGTTGCCAAGCGTCAGGCCGTCACCAACCCCGAGAACACCGTGTTCTCGGTCAAGCGGTTCATGGGCCGCAAGTTCAACGAAGTGACCGAGGAAACCAAGCGGGTTCCCTATACGGTGTCGCAGACCCCGACGAGCGACGCCCGCATCACCGTGCGCGGCAAGCAGTACTCGCCGCCGGAAATTTCCGCGATGATCCTGCAGAAGCTGAAGCAGGCCGCGGAAGACTACCTCGGTGACAAGGTGACCGACGCGGTGATTACCGTGCCGGCCTACTTCAACGACTCGCAGCGCCAGGCGACCAAGGACGCAGGCCAGATTGCCGGCCTCAACGTGCTGCGTATCGTGAACGAGCCGACCGCGGCGGCGCTGGCGTACGGCCTCGACCAGAAGAAGGACGAGACCATCGCGGTGTTCGACCTGGGCGGTGGCACGTTCGACATCTCGGTGCTCGAAGTGGGCGAGGGCGTGGTCGAGGTGAAGTCGACCAACGGCGACACCCACCTGGGCGGCGACGACTTCGACCAGTTGATCGTCGAGTGGATGACCGCCGAGTTCAAGAAGAGCGACGGCATCGACCTGGGCAAGGACCGCATGGCGCTCCAGCGCCTGAAAGAGGCGGCCGAGAAGGCCAAGATCGAGCTGTCGTCGGTCATGGAGACCGAAATCAACCTGCCGTTCATCACGGCCGACGCCTCGGGCCCCAAACACATGACGATGAAGCTGACCCGGGCGAAGCTCGAGTCGCTGGTCGAAGGCCTGGTGCAGCGGACGATTGGGCCGCTGAAGCAGGCGCTGGCCGACGCCGGCCTCAAGCCGTCGGAGATCGACGAGGTGGTGCTGGTCGGCGGCTCCACCCGCATGCCGCGCGTGCAGCAGGTGGTGAAGGAGTACTTCGGCAAGGAGCCGCACAAGGGCGTGAATCCGGACGAAGTGGTCGCGATTGGCGCGGCGGTCCAGGGGGGTGTCCTCGCCGGCGACGTGAAGGACCTGCTGTTGCTGGACGTGACGCCGCTGTCGCTGGGCATCGAGACGCTCGGTGGCGTCATGACGGTGCTCATCCCGCGCAACACCACCATTCCGTCGAAGAAGAGCGAGGTCTTCTCGACGGCGACCGACAACCAGACCAGCGTGGAAGTGCACGTGCTGCAGGGCGAGCGTTCGCTGGCGCGTGACAACCGGACGCTGGGCCGCTTCCACCTGACGGGCCTGCCGCCGGCACATCGCGGCCTCCCGCAGATTGAAGTGACCTTCGACCTCGACGCCAACGGCATCGTCAACGTGATGGCGAAAGACCGGGCGACGGGCAAGGAGCAGACCATCACCATCAGCGGCGCGAGCGGCCTGAACAAGGACGAAGTCAACCGCATGGTGAAAGAAGCCGAGGCCAACGCGGCCGAGGACGCACGGCAGCGCGAGGAGATCGAAGCCCGCAACAAGGCCGAAGCCGAAGCGCACCAGGCGGCGGAAGCGGCCAAGGCCGCCCAGAACGCGCCGCCGCAACAGAACCCGGCCGACGCTGGCAAGGACAGCGAGGTCGTCGACGCAGAGTTCGCGGAAACGCGGTAACCGGGGGCCTGAAGGCTTGGAGGCTTGGGGGCTTGGGGGCTTGAAAGACCCCGAGCTGGCCAAGTCCCCAAGTCCCCAAGTCCCCAAGTCCTCAAGTCCTCAAGACCCCAAGCCTGTAAGAGGAGTGACCAATGTCCATCGTTCGATTCGACCCGTTTGCTGACCTCCTGACCAACGGCCGCTGGGTGCCGGCAGTCGACATCTTCGAGAACGGCCAGCAGGAACTGGTGCTGAAGGCGGAGCTGCCCGACATGAAACGCGAAGACATCGCGGTGGTGTTCGAGAACAACACCCTGACGCTGAAGGGCGAGCGCAAGTTCGCGGCCGACGTGAAGCAGGAGCAGTTCCACCGCGTCGAGCGCGCCTATGGCACCTTCAGCCGCTCGTTCTCATTGCCGTCGAGCGTTGACGCCAGCCGGATCGTGGCCGAATACAAGAACGGCGTGCTGACCGTGAAGCTGCCGTTCCGCGAAGAGACCCGTCCGCGGACGATTAATGTGGAGGTCGCGGCCTAACGGCCGCTCCCCGAACCTGCCGGGAGGCCACTCCCGGTCGGGAGGTCACCAATTGTCGGGACGATACAACCAGTCGGGATTTCGCATTTTCCCGACCAGCAGCACCGTCCCGACAAGAGGTGCCCTCCCGACGAGAGGTGCCCTCCCGACAAGAGTTGCCCTCCCGACGAGAGGTGCCCTCCCGACGAGAGGTGCCCTCCCGACAAGAGTTGCCCTCCCGGCTGTATCGAAGTAAGCTGTAAGGCTATGTCAGAGACTGAAATCCCGCAGGCCACCGACGCCGCTCCTGCGGATGAGGCGCCGATCGTTCACCCGAAGGCCGCGCCCATCGAGAGCCGCTTCCTTTACGTCGACGTGTCGGCCCTGCGCGCCAAGCAACTGCGCCGCGGCGCCCGCGTCCGCCTCGACCACGACACGCTGGACCAGTTGCCGGCGTCGAAGCTGATCAAGCCGGAACGTGTTGCCATGGAAGAGGTTAAGCAGAACCTCGTCCAGTGGGATCTGCCGGACTTCAAGGTCGTCGTCGACCTCCGCTAGGGTGTCTGACACCGGCTCCCGCCGGTGGATTCAAGCGTCTGGCACCGGCCAAACCGGTGTCAGACACCGTGATGGGAACACCGGTCCTCTCCTCCTCGTCTGTTTCTATTGAGATGATCGAACTGATTGCGTTTGCCGGCATCCTGGCCGCAGGCCTCGCGGTGGCGTTCGTCTTCGGCCTCATCTTCTTCGTCCTCAAGCTGGTGTTCTGGGTGGTGTTCCTGCCGTTCCGGCTGCTGTTCAAGCTGCTGTGGATTCCGTTCGGCCTGGTCACCGGCGCCATCGGCCTGGCGGCCGGTGCGGCACTGTTGCCCATCCTGCTGGTGGTCGGTGGCGTGGTCGCGATCATCGGCCTGTTTGCCGCGCTCATCGCCCTGGTGATTCCTGCCATCCCGTTCGTGCTGCTCGGCCTGGTCGTCTGGGCATTCATGCGCCGCCAGCCAGCCCCCATCGTCCAGTAGCACGTCGCCCCCCAGCACTTTCGCCCGCCAGCACCTCAGCACCTCAGCACCTCAGCACTTCAGCACTCCAGCACTTCAGCACTCCAGCACCTTCGGCGTATCATCTCGCCGATGGAAGTCCCGCTTACCCCTCTCGAGTTCATGCGCCGCACGCGGCGCTTGTACGCCAACCGCGAAGGCGTCGTTGACGGCGAGCGGCGCTGGTCTTACGGCGAGTTCTTCGAGCGGTGCGACCGCTGGTCGTCGGCGCTGCAGCGGCTGGGTGTGAAGCAGGGCGACCGGGTTGCCTACATCGCACCCAATACCCACGCGCAACTCGAGTCGTTCTATGCGGTGCCGCAACTGGGCGCGGTGCTCGTGCCCCTCAACTTCCGCCTGGTCGCCGACGACTTCAAATACATGATCCAACACAGCGGCGCGACGGTCGTCTGTGTGACCGCCGACTATCTCCAGGCAGTGGACTCGATTCGTGCCGACCTGAAATCGGTCAGGCATTTTGTCGCGCTCGACACCACCCATCCCAGCTGGCTCAGTTACGAAGCGTTGCTGGCGGATGCCTCGTCCGGCTTCACGCGGCCGGCGATTGCCGAGAACGACCTGCTCACCATCAACTACACCAGCGGCACGACCTCGCGGCCGAAGGGCGTGATGATCACGCATCGCAACGCGTGGATGAACTGCGTCGGCATGCTCACGCACACGCCGATGACGCCGTCCGACACCTACTTGTGGACGCTGCCGATGTTCCACGCCAACGGCTGGACGTTCACCTGGACGGTCACCGCGGCCGGCGCCAGGCACGTGTGCCTGCCGAGGTTCGATGGTCCCACGGTGTTTCGCATTGCCGGGGAGGAGCAGGTCACCCGGATGTGCGCGGCACCGACCGTACTGATCATGCTGGCCAATGCTCCGGCCGGAATGAAGCAGGGCGTGCCGCGCGGCGTCGGCGTGATGACGGCCGGGGCGCCGCCGGCGGCCGTGACGATCCAGCGAATCGAAGACGAGCTGGGGTGGGTCGTCACCCAGATCTACGGGCTGACCGAGACCGCGCCGGCGATCAGCATTTGCGAGCCGCTGCCCGAGCACGCGGCGCTCTCGCCCGATGACCGCGCGCGCATCAAGGCACGGCAGGGAGTGGAGCTGATCACCTCCGGCGAACTGCGGGTCGTCGATGACAAGGGCAACGAAGTGCCGGCCGATGGGACATCGGCCGGAGAATTAGTCGCGCGCGGCAACGTCATCATGGCCGGCTACTACAACGATCCGGAGGCGACCGAGAAGTGCATGGGCGACGGCTGGTTCCACACCGGCGACGCCGCGGTGGTGCATCCCGACGGCTACGTGCAGATTACCGATCGGCTGAAGGACGTGATTATCAGCGGCGGCGAGAACATCTCATCGGTGGAAGTGGAAGCCATGCTGTTGCGCCACGAGGCGATCCAGGAAGTGGCGGTCGTCGGCCTGCCGGACGAGAAGTGGGGCGAGTCGCCGCATGCATTCGTGGTGTTCAAGAGTGGCCACTCGGCCACGGCCGGCGCCCTGCGCGAGTTCTGTCGCGCGCACCTGGCCCACTTCAAGGTGCCGCACGACTTCACTGCCATTTCGGAGTTGCCGAAAACTGCGACCGGAAAGATTCAGAAGTTCGTCTTGCGCAAGGGGCGGCCGAACATCGCGGCCCAGTAATCCGTCGACGCCAGCCACCACGCCGTGCACACCGATGCCGTGACGATGGCGGGCCACAGCCCCAGCATGAAGCGCGAAAATCCGGCGGCCAGCAGCGCCGTGAACAGCAGGCCGCCGTGCGCGGCCAGCGCGGCCACGCTGCCGATCGCCAGCAAGGGCGGCAAGCGGCGGCGTCCCAGGGCGGCCACCAATCCGGCCAGCGCGACCACGCCGGTGACGACGCCAATCGCGCTGATCGCCAACTGCAGGTAGCGGACGCGGGCCGACGGCGGAAAGTCCATCGACTGGCCCGGCTCCAGCCGCAAGGCTTCGCGTTCAAACGGCAGCGGCCGGTTGGCCGCGATGAACGCGGCGAGCGCCGCGGCAGTGTCGGGGTGGCGCAGGCGGTCGACCGTCCAAAGCGATCCCAGGTGAAGCGCGGTGAGCTGCGCAAAAGCCAGCGGCGCGCGCGTAATGCGCGCCCGCCCCGCCTCGCCGAGTGCCGCCGTCTGGATCGGCTCGGTCTGTCCCGGCATCAGCCCGCGCGAGGCGTCGGCGCACGCCCCCTGCAGGCAGGTCTCGTAGTAGATGGCGAGCACCGCGCGCACATCGTGCGGCGCTCGCGCGAGCATCAGCCGGATCGGCGCGTATCGCACCGCCAGGTGTTCGTCGAGCCCGGCGCGCAGCGGGTCGGTGGTGCCGGGGCCCGGCGGCGCCTCGACCAGTGCGGCCTTGGCGAACAGATGACGTCCCATCAGGCTCGAGGTACTGCCCGCATGCACAATCGGGGCGGCCACCTGTTCCATGCCGACGATGAAGAGGAACGGTGCGACCGCCGCGACGAAGAACAACGCCGGCTGCGATCCCTTCAATCGGCGGCCCTGCAGCAGCACCATGATCAACAGCACCGGCACCAGCGCGTAGCCCGTTCGCCTGATGGTCGTGCTCACGCCGACGACCGTGGCAATGGGCACCAGCAGGTGCCACGACGGATGGTGCACGAACCAGACCGTCAGCGCCAGGAACCCGATCACCGCCGACAGGAACAGCGACTCGCTGAGGATGGAGGCATGGAACGCCGTAATCTGCGGCACGACCATGCAGCCGGCGATGATGGCCACCGCCAGGGTGACCCGGCCGGTGTGGCGAACCACCTCGCGGCCGAGAAACGCCAGCGCTGCCGCGTAGAGCAGCGGTTGCAGGAGCATGGCGCCCCGCGCGCCGACGACCCCGAGGAACACGGGATAGCCGAGCGGGACGATCGGTGAAAACGCCAGGTAGTGCGCCGAGTCGGGCGTGGTGATCGGCCCGGCAGGCTGGCTGAACAGGCAATAGAGCGCGTATGAGACGCAGAGCGAGATGACGATCGCCATCAGCCCGCCTTCGCTGACGCTACGGCGGGCCTGGCGTCAGCGGGGCGACTCATTGTGGAAGGCGGTGTCGCGCTGGTAGGCATCGGCCGCGCGCAACAGCGTCGCCTCGTCGAACATCCGCCCGGTCAACTGCACCCCGATCGGCAGCCGCCCGGCCGAGAATCCGCACGGCAGGCTGATCGCCGGCAGGCCCGTCAGGTTGGCGCTCACCGTGAAGATGTCGTTGAGGTACATCTGGATCGGGTCGCTGGTCTTCTCGCCCAGCCTGAACGCCGGCGTCGGCGTGGTGGGCGTGGCGACGACGTCGACGGACGCGAAGACCCGCTCGAAGTCCTGTCGCAGCAGCGTGCGCACCTGCTGCGCCTTCAGGTAGTAGGCGTCGTAATAGCCGGCACTGAGCACGTAGGTGCCGAGCATGATGCGGCGCTTCACTTCCGCGCCAAAGCCTTCGTCGCGCGACCGCTCGTACATGGTCAGCAGCGTGTCGTCCCGCTCGATCGTCGTGCGATGTCCGTAGCGCACGCCGTCATAGCGCGCGAGGTTCGACGACGCTTCGGCCGTCGCGATCAGGTAGTAGACCGGGATGCCGTAGCCGGCGTGCGGCAACTCGATGTCCACCAGCACGGCGCCGCGCGCAGCCAGGGTCTGCATCGCCTCAGTGAAGGCGGCCAGCACCGCCGCATCGACGCCTTCGCCGAGAAACGCCTTGGGCACGCCGACGCGCAGGCCCGTGATGTTGCCCGTGAGGGCGGCCGGCAGGTCCGGCATCGCTTCAGACGATGACGTGGCGTCGTGACGATCGTGGCCGCCGATCACCTGGAACGCGAGCGCCGCGTCCGCCACGGTATGCGCGAGGGGCCCGATCTGATCGAGTGACGAGGCAAAGGCCATGAGGCCGTAACGCGAGACGCGGCCGTAGGTGGGCTTCAGGCCGACGATGCCGCACAGCGCGGCGGGCTGGCGAATGGAGCCGCCCGTGTCCGAGCCGAGCGCGAGCGGCACCATCCCGCTGGCCACCGCGGCGGCCGATCCGCCGCTGGACCCGCCAGGCGTGCGCTCCAGGTCCCATGGGTTGCGGGTCGGACCCAGCGCGGAATTTTCCGTCGACGAACCCATCGCGAATTCGTCGAGGTTGGTCTTGCCGACCATGACGGCGCCGGCCGCCTCGAGGCGGGTGACGACCGTCGCGCTATACGGCGGGACATAGCCCCGCAGGATCTTCGACGATGCCGTCGTGGGCACGCCGGCCGTGCACATGTTGTCCTTGAAGGCGACGGGGACGCCATGCAGCGGGCCGAGCGGACCGCCCGCTTTCTGCTGCCCGTCGAGCGCGCGGGCGCGGTCGAGGGCCCGTTCTGCCGTGACGGTGTTGAACGCACTCAGCTTCGGCTCGATGGCCTTGATGCGTTCGAGATGTTCCTCGCAGACGGCGACGGCTGTCGTCTCGCCCGTGAGGATGCGATGGGTGATCTGGCTGGCCGTCATATGACCCGCGGGACCTTGAAGAGGCCGGCTTCGCGGGCGGCGTCGGGCGCGTTGGCCAGCAGCTCGTCCCGCGTCAACGACGGTTCGAGCACGTCGTCGCGATCGACCGGCCGGTTCAGCACGTGCGAGGTGGGCGGCACGCCGGTGGTGTCGAGCGCGCGAATCTGCTCGACGTAGGTGAGGATGCCGCCAAGCTGCCGGGTGAACAGGTCGAGTTCGTCGGCCGTCAGTTCGAGGCGGGCCAGCTCGGCGATCCGCTTGACATCTTTCTGGGTCAGGGTGGACACGATCCCGCCAATTCTATCGCAGCGGCAGCAGATCCCCTTCGTCGAGCAGCCAGCAGTCGCCGGCAAAGCCGCTGGCGGCCACCTGCGCGCGCAGGGCCGGCAGCGCGGTGGCGCGGTCGTAGCGAATCGACAGGTGATACAGGACGAGGGTCTTGACGTTGGCGGCCCGCGCGACTTCGATGGCCTCTTCGGTCGTGGCGTGAATGGGATAGCGGCGGTCCGGTTCCTCCAGGAACGTGGCGTCGTGGACCAGCAGGTCGGCGCCGGTGGCCACGGCGGCATCGATCGGCATGGCATCGCCGGAATGCGCGAACAGGACGTGCGTCACGTCGGCGAGCAGCGAGTCGCGGCGTCCTTCGCGGGCGGCCAGTTCGACTTCGGCCTGGCTCATCGACGCGAATTCCGGCTTGAGACGCCGCTTGGTTTCGACGACCCGGTAGCCGAGCGCGGGCTCGCCGGCGACGTGGCGCACCGCGAACGCTTCGAGCGTGCGGCCCTTGCCGAGCGGGAACGAGCTGCCCGGGCGGGCGGGAATCCAGGTCAGGGGGAAGACGATGTCGGCAAAGGCGGTGCCCAGGAGGTCGCGCGCCGCCTGCACGCCGCGCGAGTGCTCGGGATAGATGATGGTCAGCGGCTTCTCGGTGGCGCCCTTGCCGAACCGCCGGGCGGCGACCAGGCCGGGCAAGCCGAGTACGTGGTCGGAATGGCCGTGCGAAATGGCCAGGACGGCGGGGGAGAAGACGTTGGTGCCCAGCCCCAATTGCAGGCCCTCGCCGGCGTCGATCAGGAGTTGGAGAGGGCGGTGCCAGAACCAGTTGGAGTACATCCCCCGGCTGAAACCCCTCACGTCGTCGAGCATCTGACCATTGTGACCCGACCAGCGATTTGCCACGTCTCTGACTTGGGCGTATAGTACAGTTTCGCTTTTTCTACGTCTCAAGGAATCCCTGCTATGTCTTTGAATTTGCTTTTCAACAGCCCTGGAATCCGAGTCGCCCGGTTATTCGCTTTTTGTTCGATAGTCGTCGTTGCCGCGGCGTGCGGTGGCGAGGCGCCGCCGGCCGGGCCCGGCGGTCCGCCCGGCGGCGGCATGCCGCCGATGCCCGTTGAAACCATCACGCTGGCGAACAAGCCAGTCGAGCACGTGAGCGAGTTTGTCGCCTCGCTCAAATCCCGGCGGTCGAGCACCATCCAACCGCAGGCCGAGGGACACCTCACCCGGATCGCGGTGCGATCGGGTGAGCGTGTATCCCAAGGCGCGCTGTTGTTTGAAATCGACTCGGCGCCCGAGCAGGCGGCGCTGGCGTCGCTGCAATCGATACGGCCCATGCGCGAGGCCGAACTGGCATTCGCGCAGCAGCAGGTCCAGCGCAACAGGGCGCTGTTGGCGGCCGGCGCGGTCAGCCAGCGCGAGGTCGAACAATACGAAACCACGGTCCGCACCACCGAGGCGCAGATCAAGGCGCTCGACGAGCAGATCAAGCAGCAGCGCAGCATGCTCGGTTATTACCGCGTCACCTCGCCCAGTGCCGGCGTGGTCGGCGACATCCAGGTCGTGGTGGGGGATCGGGTTACGAAGAGCACGGTGCTGACGACCATCGACGAAAACGACGTGCTCGAGGTCTACCTCAACGTTCCGGTGCAGCAGGCGCCCCTGCTGAAGGTCGGGCTGCCCGTGCGGCTGATGGATGACAGCGGCCAACTGATTGCGACCAACACCATCGGGTTCGTGTCGCCCAACGTCGACACCGCCACGCAGACGGTGCTGGCCAAGGCGCCGCTGGTCGAAGGGCGCGGCCAGTTCCGCGCCGACCAGTTCGTGCGCGCACGCATCGTGTGGTCCGAAGCGCCGGGCCTGACCGTGCCGGTCACGGCGGCCGTCCGCATCAACGGCCAGTACTTTGCGTTCGTCGTCGAGAAGGGCCAGGCCGGTGCGGTGGCGAAGCAGAAGCCGGTGACGGTTGGTGAAATCGTCGGCAACGACTACGTCGTGCGTAGCGGCCTCGCGGCCGGCGAGCAGTTGATCGTGTCGGGCCTGCAGAAGATCGGCGATGGTGCGCCGGTGCAGCCGGGCCCCGTCGCACCGGCACCAGCTGAAAAGAAGGCGTCCTAGCCATGTTGGCCGACGTCTTCATCCGGAGGCCCGTCCTCTCGACGGTCTGCTCGCTCTTGATCATCCTGGCGGGGGCGGTGTCGATCCCGACGCTGCCGATTGCCCGCTATCCCGAACTGGCGCCGCCGGCCGTGACCGTGACGGCGATCTACACCGGCGCCAACGCGCAGACGGTCGAAAGCGCGGTCACGACGCCGCTCGAGCAGGCCATCAACGGCGTCGAGGGGATGGCGTACATCACCTCGTCCAGCACCAACAGCGGGTTCTCGACGATTACCGTCACGTTCGATGTCGATCGCGACCAGGACCTCGCCGCGGTCGACGTGCAGAATCGTGTCAACTCGGCGCTCGGCCGCATGCCGGCCGAAGTGCGCACCAACGGCATTACCGTCACGAAGGTGACGGCGGGCTTCATGGGCGGCCTGGGGTTCTTCTCGCAGGACAACCGCTACAGCAGCCAGTTCATCAGCAACTACATCGACCTCTACCTGCGTGACGCGATCAAGCGCGTGCGTGGTGTCGGCGACGTGATCGTCTTTGGCGAGCGCAAGTTCGCGATCCGGCTGTGGCTCGATCCCAACAAGCTGGCCAGCCGCAATCTCACCGGCGGCGACGTCGTGGCGGCGTTGCGCGAGCAGAACGTGCAGGTGGCCGCGGGCGCCCTCGGCGATGCGCCGGCCGGGCCCGAGCAGATGTTCACGATCAGCGTGCGGGCCATGGGCCGCTTGTCCGAGGTGCCCCAGTTCGAAGACGTGGTCGTCAAGGCCGGTCCCGGCGGCGCGCTGGTGCGCGTCAAGGACGTCGGCCGTGTCGAGCTCGGCGCCGAAACCTACGCCTCGAACCTGCGGTTTCTGGGCCTCGAGGCGCAGGGCGTCGGCATTACCCTGCTGCCGTCGGCCAACGCCATCGAGGTGTTCGAAGGCGTGACCGCCGAGATGGCGCGGCTCGAGAAGAACTTCCCGCCGGGACTCGAGTGGCGGGTGGCGTTCGACAACGTGGTGGTCGTGCGCGAGTCGATCATCGAAGTGTTGTGGACGCTGGGCGAAGCCATCGGCCTGGTGATCCTGGTGATGTTCCTGTTCCTGCAGAACTGGCGCAGCACGATCATCCCGGCCATCACCATCCCGGTGTCGCTGGTCGGCACGTTCGCGTTCATCAAGCTGTTTGGCTTCTCGATCAATACGCTGACGCTGTTCGGCATCGTGCTCGCCACCGGCATCGTCGTCGACGATGCGATCGTGGTGATCGAGAACATCGAGCGGCACATGCGCGAGTTCAAGAAGCCGGCCCGCCGCGCGTCGATCGACGCCATGCGCGAAGTCTTCGGCGCGGTGGTGGTGATCGGCATCGTGCTGGTCGCGGTGTTCGTGCCGGTGGCGTTCTTCCCGGGCGTGACGGGGCGGCTGTATCAGCAGTTCTCGCTGACCATTGCCTTTGCGGTGGTGCTGTCGGTGTTCAACGCGGTGACGCTGACGCCGGCGTTGTCGGCGCTGTTGCTGGACAAGGAAAGCCACTCGCACGGCGCTTTCTTCACCATCTTCAACCGCGTGGTTGATGGCGGCACCAACTTCTACGTCAAGGCGGTGCGCCAGTCGTTGCGATTGCGCTACGCGATGATCGTGCTGTTCGCGGGCGGGCTGTGGGCGACGTGGACGCTGTTCGGCCTGGTGCCGTCGGCGTTCGTGCCGGCGGAAGACGAGGGCTATTTCATGGCGATTGTGCAGGCCCCGGCCGGCGCGTCGCTGGAGTACACCACCAACATCGCCAAGCAGGCCGAGAAGATCGTTTACGCAGACCCCGAGGTAGCGGCGGCGTTTTCGGTCATGGGCTTCAGCTTCTCGGGGGCGGCGCCGAACAACGGCATGATGTTCGTCCGGCTGAAGGACTACGGCGAGCGGCAGCGCAAGGACCAGTCGCTCGATGCCGTGATCAACCGGCTGCGCGGCCAGTTGTTCGGCATCCCGGGCGCGATTGTCGTAGCATTCCCGCCGCCGGCCATCCAGGGCCTGTCGACGTTTGGCGGCTTCCAGTTCGAGGTGCTCGATCAAACCGGGTCGGCCGATGTCAACGGCCTGGCCGCGGCGACCTTTGGCCTGATGGGCGCCGGCAACCAGAGCGGCCGCGTCCAGGGGCTGTTCAGCAGCTTCCGCGCCGACGATCCGCAACTGGTGGTCGACATCGATCGCGATCGCGCCCGCAGCCTCGGGCTGCCGCTGCGCGAGGTGACCGACGCCCTGCAGGTGTTCCTGGGCTCGCAGTACGTCAACGACTTCGACTTCAACAACCGCGCCTACCGCGTGTATGCGCAGGCGGACCAACGCTTCCGCGCCGGACCGACCGACTTGCGCCAGTTGTATGCCCGCGCCGCCGACGGCGAAATGGTGTCGCTCGAAAGCGTGGTGCGGCTGCGCGAGACCACCGCGCCCCAGGTGATCAGCCATTTCAACCTGTTCCGTTCGGCCGAAATCACCGGCAACCCCATGCCCGGCCAGAGCTCGGGCCAGGCGCTGCGGGCCATGGAAGAACTGGCGGCGACCCTGCCACCGGGGTTCGACTTTGCCTGGGCGGGGCAGTCGCTCGAAGAGATGAAGTCGGGGACGCAGGCCGGCTACATTTTCGCCCTGAGTATCTTCCTCGTTTACCTGGTGCTGGCGGCGCAGTATGAATCGTTCGTGCTGCCGTTCATCATCCTGCTGGGCGTGCCGCTCGCGGTGTTCGGCGCGCTCAGCGCGCAATTGGTGCGCGGCTTCAGCAACGACGTGTTCTGCCAGGTCGGACTCGTGCTGCTGATCGGGCTGGCGGCGAAGAACTCGATCCTGATCGTCGAGTTCGCGGAGCAGTTGCGCGAGCGCGGGCTGTCAATCGTCGATGCGGCGGTGGAGTCGGCGCGCATCCGCTTGCGGCCCATCCTGATGACGTCGCTGGCGTTCATTCTCGGCGTGTTGCCGCTGGCGCTGGCGAGCGGCGCGGGCGCCGGGGCCCGCAACTCGGTTGGCACGGCGGTCGCCGGCGGCATGGTGGCGTCGACGTTCCTGTCGGTGATCTTCATCCCGGTGCTCTACGTGGTGATTCGCACGCTCGTGCCGGGGCGCGGGCGCCATTCGCACGATGATGTTGGTGAGGCGGGTGGGGCTGGTGGGGAGGCTGGGGCTGGGGCGGGAGTGCTGGCGACGGGCGTAGTGTTGGCGATGGGGCTGGCGCTCTCGACGCCGGCGTTCGCTCAGGCTCCGGTGGTCGAGACCGTGACGTTCGACGAGGCGATTGCGAGGGCGGTGGAGAAGAACCCGACCATTGCCATTGCCGCGGCGAACATCCTGCGGTCCGAGGCCATCCTGCAACAGGCGCGGGCGGCGGTGATGCCGCGCGTGGGCGCAACGGTCACCAACACCACGCTCGATACCGGACGCGAGTTTGGCGGCGAGACGGTGCAGCCGCAGAACCAGTCGGTGTTTGCGGCGCAGGCGTCGGCGCCAATCCTGGCTGCGGCCCAGTGGGCGGCCCGTGCGCAGGCGCTCGACCAGGTGGGGATCGCCCGGCTGGCAACCGCCGACACGCGCCGGCAGATCGCCGTCGCCACCGCATCGGCGTATCTCGCGGTGGTGGCGCAGAAGCGTTTCGTCGACGTCAGCCTCACGGCCATCGACACCGCGCGTGGTCAATTGGGCTACAACACCAAACGCCGCGAGGGTGGCGTGGGCAGCCGGCTGAACGAGCTGCGGTCGGCACAGGTGCTGTCGAGCAACGAAGCCCAGCTCGAAACCCTGCGGCTCAACGTGCGGCGGGCGCAAGAAGCGCTCGGTGTGTTGCTGGCCGCGAACGGTCCAGTCGATGTCAGCGGCGAGCCGGCCTTCGAGGTGCCGCCGGAGACCGCCGAGACCGAGTGGCTGCCGGTGCGCACCGACATCCAGTTGTATTCGGCGCGCCGCGAGGCCAGCAGCCGCGTGGTGCAGGACAGTTCGAAGGACTGGTGGCCGGCCGCGAGCGTGTCGTTTGCGCCGCAGGTGCTGACGCCGTCGGGCATCTTCCAGCCCTCACGCACGTGGAGCCTGACGTTCCAGGTGTCGCAGCCGATCGTCGACTTCGGCGCGCGCCGGGCCGTGAAGCGTCAGCGCGAAGCCGACCTGCAGTCGTCAATGTTCGCGCTCGAACAAGTGCAGATCCGGGCGCGGTCCGAGGTGCGGATTGCCCGCGCGGCGGTCGAGGCGCACGACCGCGCACTCGCCCGCGCCCGTGAGGCCGCGCAGCATGCCAACGAGGTGCTGAAGATCACGATCATCGCGTTCGACGCCGGCTCGACGACCAACATCGAGGTGATCGACGCGCAGCGGTCGGTGCGCGACCTGGAAACGGTGGTCGCACAGGCAGAGGACGCCGTGCGCCAGGCGCGATTGGACCTGCTGGTCGCGCTGGGGCGGTTCCCGAAGTAACGAGGCTTGGGGCTTGAGACTTGGGGCTTGGGGTCACGCCCAAGCCATCTGTCTCTACTGGACGGAGAGTAACTCGATCTCGAACACCAACGTTTCGTTGGCCCCGATGCCGCTGTTGGCCGGCGGGTTGTTCCCGTAAGCCAGGCTGGGCGGAACGATCGCGCGGCGAAGCCCGCCGACTCGCATACCAATAGTCGCTTGGCTGAAACCTGCGATTGCCTGGCCTGAACCGATGGTGAAGCTGAACGGGCCGGTCTGGAGAACTCCTCCCTTGTTGTCGGCCGCTGAGGCACTGTAATGGTAGAGGGCGTAGTTGACGCTCACCACCCGGCCGGTGTTCGCCTCGGCGCCGGTGCCGACCCGGACATCGACCGTGGAGAAGGGGACATTGGCGCTGGGGGCGGTGGGGGTTTCGGAACCGCCGCCGCAGGCCGCAACGGTCACGGCCAACAGCGTCGTCACAATCAGTAATCGCATCCCGCTATCTTACCCGGCCTACCGGCCCCACCTGCCGGACCTGCCCCGCCCCACCCGCCTGAACGAAGCCATCTGTTTCGCTTGCTGCACCCATGATCGAAAGTGAACCTCTCTCGATCCAATAACTTGCAGCTGTGTGTAACAGTTTGTCATTGACAGTTTCACCCTCTGGGTTTAGCCTCCCATTCGCGCCGCTATACGGGTTCATTCCGCTATTGCATGTCGCCGGTTCGGCCGCCGGCTGCACTACTTGTTTCGATCCGTGTACGTCGTGTGTCCGGCGTGTGCCACGGCGCACGCGACCGGTTTTCTGTTGCTGCACCGGGGAGGGGAAGAAAATGGCGCGAAGTCTGTTGGCACGAACGCTGGGCGTGTTGGCCGGGGCTTTACTCCTGTCGACGGCCGCGAATGCTCAGAGCGTAATCACGGGCACTGTCAAGGACACAACTGGGGCGGCGATGCCTGGTGTGACCGTCGAAGCGGCCAGTCCCGTCTTGATCGAGAAGGTCAAGACCGTCGTCTCTGACAGTAACGGCAACTACCGCATCTCCGACTTACGGCCTGGAGCCTACAGCGTGACCTTTACGCTGCCCGGTTTCAACACCTACAAGCGCGACGGCTTCGAGTTGCCATCCGACTTCACCGCGACCATCAACGCCGAATTGAAGGTCGGCGCCCTGGAAGAGACCATCACGGTGACGGGCGAGTCGCCGGTGGTCGACGTGTCGAGCACCTCCCGGGTGCAGGTGCTGTCGCGCGACGTGCTCGACGCCGTGCCCACTGGGCGGACGATCTTTGCCATGTCGCAGCTCGTTACCGGCGTGGCCTTGAACGCGCCCGACGTGGGTGGTTCGCGCGGCATGCAGCAGACCTACATGTCGACGCGCGGCCTGACCTCGGCCAATAACATCGTGCAGATCGACGGGTTGATGATCAATGGCCTGGACGGCGACGGCGCCGTCCAGCAGTACGTCAACAACCAGATGATCCAGGAAATGAGCTACACCACCGCGGGCGCCGGCGCCGACGTGTCACCCGGCGGCGTTCGCGTGAACATCGTGATGAAGGACGGCGGCAACTCGTTCAATGGGACCTTCTTTGGGGCCTGGAACGACGGCAAATGGCAGTCCGACAACATGACCGACGCGCTGCGCGGTCGCGGCCTGCGGGCGGCCGACAAGGTCAAGAAGATCTACGAGTTCAGCGGCGGATTCGGCGGGCCGATCAAGCGCGACAAGGTGTGGTTCTTCGGGGCGGGGCGTCTGAGCGGCGTCGACGCGCCGATCGCCGACACGTTCTACGTGCCGTCTGGCGCGACGCAGGCCGACTGCCAGGCGGGCCGGGTGGCGTGCGACCAGGGCATCGACGACCAGTTCATCAACAGCGTGACCCTGCGACTGACGTGGCAGGTGAGCGCCAGGAACAAGGTCTCCTTGTACTACGAGGAGATCGACAAGTTTCGCGGTCACGGTATGAACGCCGGCGACGACCCTCTGACGGCGTCGCAGATCTGGACCTCGCCGCGCTACAACGACGCAGTCTTGCGGTGGACCAGCGCGGTCAGCAGCAAGCTGCTGTTCGATGCGGGTTACTCGTTCAACTACGAAGAGTACGTGATCACCAACCAGGATGGCATCAACGAGGAGCGTGGCACGGCGGCGTGGTACGGCGGCGCGAGCCGGCGGGATGCCACCCTGGTCACGTTGCGTAACGGCCTGGCCAACTGGGGTGGACGCTATCCGGTCCGCTTCAATTCGCAGGCCTCGGTGTCGTACGTGACCGGCGCTCACAGCGCCAAAATCGGATTTCAGTACAACTGGGGTCAATACATCAACACCCGCGAGACCAATGCCGATTTGCAGCAGGTCTACCTGAACGGCGTGCCCAGCTCGGTCACCATTTACAACACGCCGCTCCGTTACAAGGATGCGCTGCTCGGCGACCTGGGTATCTACGCGCAGGATACCTGGACCATCAACCGGCTGACCGTCAACGCCGGCTTGCGTTGGGAGTACCTGAAGTCGGAGGTGTCGAAGCAGTCGTCGGGCGCCGGCCGGTTCATCGGCGAACGCAACTTCGATCCGATTCCGATGCCCGTGTGGAAGGATCTGTCACCGCGCTTCGGCGTCGTCTATGACGTGTTCGGCACGGCCAAGACGGCGGTCAAGTTCGGATTGAACCGCTACAACGAATCGCGGACCACCTTCTTCGCGAATCGCTACAACCCGCTGGCACTCTCGTCGGCATCGCTCAGCTGGACCGACGTCAACCGCGACGATATCGCCCAGGGTGAGCTCGGGTGCACCTACCTGGCCCCCGGGTGCGAGATCAACATGGCCCAACTGCCGGCGACGTTCGGGCGAGCCCAGTTGAGCCGCGTTGATCCGGAGTTCAAGCGGGTCTACAACGTCGAAACCACGGCCGGCATCCAGCATGAGTTGTTGCCGCGGGTGTCACTGAGCGCCAACTGGTATCGCCGGACCTTCCATCGCCTGCGGGTGACCGACAACCTGCTTCGCACGATGAGCGATTACATCCCATTCAACATCTTCAATCCGACCGACGGCAGCGCCATGACGATTTACGACGTGTCGCCGGCGGCGGTCAGGAACGTCGACAACTTCGATACCAATGCCGGCGACGAACGAAAGCACGTCTACACCGGCTACGACCTGAACGTGCAGGCGCGCCTGCCGCGAGGCGGCTCGTTGTTCGGCGGGTTTGTGACCGAACGGAACCTCCGCAACATCTGCGACGAGCCCGACGATCCCAACCTGCTGCTTTACTGTGACGACGAGGCCAACGACATTCCCTACCGGCCGACGCTGAAACTGGCCGGCACCTATCCGCTGATGTGGGGCATTTCGGTGAGCGCGGCCTTTCAAAGCGCGGCGGGCCGGCCGCTGGGCCTGACCACCACTGCCGGTAACAAGATTAGTGGTCCCGGATACGGTGATACCGGCAGCCCGGTTGGCACCAACTATCTGATTACGCGCACCACCAGGTATCCCGCGAATTGCCCGGCGCCGTGTCCCGCTGGTGCGCTTGTTGCCCCGACCCTGACGTCGGCGTCGATTACCGTGCCGTTGGTGGCGCCCGGCACCGAGTTCTTGCCGCGGCTGAACCAGCTGGATCTGAGCGCGGCCAAGTGGTTCCAGGTCGGCGGCTACCGCGTGCAGGGCCAGGTGGACGTCTTCAACGCGCTCAACGCCAACACGGAACTGTCGTACCGCTCGACGAATTTCGGCACGGCCGCCTACCAGCAGCCGTCGAGCGTGTTGCAGGGACGGATGATTCGGCTGGGCGTCCAGATGAAGTGGTAGTCGGCGGCAGTACTGCGTCGTTCGGTTGATTGTGTCTCCGGGCACGGCCCATTCTGGTCCGTGCCCGGTTTTGTTTGTCATAGAGGGGAACAGCATGGCGCGAAGAATGTTGATGAGGACGTGGTGTGCGTTGGCGGGGGTCGTGCTCCTGTCGACCGCCGCCTACGCCCAGAGTGCGATTACGGGCGTGGTCAAGGATACGAGCGGCGCGGCCATGCCGGGCGTGACCGTCGAGGCGTCGAGCGACGTCCTGATCGAGAAGGTGAAGTCGGCCATCTCCGACGGCGACGGCAACTACCGCATCGGCGACTTGCGGCCCGGCACTTACAACGTGTCGTTCACCTTGCCCGGGTTCAAGACCTTTCGCCGCGACGGCCTGCAACTGCAGGCTGAGTTCACGGCCACCATCAACGCCGAACTGGCGGTTGGCTCGCTCGAAGAGACGATCACGGTGACCGGGTCCTCACCCGTGGTGGACGTGACGACCGCGGCCAAGACCTCGGTGCTCAACCGCGAGGCGATTGACGCCATTCCGACCGGCCGCACCATTCAGGGCATGGCCCAGCTCGTGGTGGGCGTCAACCTGAGCCTGCCCGACACCGGCGGCGCGCGCGCCATGCAGCAGACCTACATGTCGACGCACGGCATGACCACCGCCAACACCACGGTGCTGGTCGACGGCCAGATGACCAACGGTCTGCAGGGCGACGGTGCGATCCAGAGTTATTACAACGATTCGATGAATGCCGAAGTGAGCTACCAGACCGCCGGCATTGGGGCCGAAACTTCGTCGGGCGGCGTCCGCCTGAACATGATTCCCCGCGAAGGCGGCAACCGGTTCAGCGGCGACTTCAAGGCGGTGACGCGCCCCGGCAGCTGGCAGTCGAGCAACCTGACCGATCGCCACAAAGCCAAGAACCTGACCACCGCCAACGGCATCGATCGCATTGTCGATTACTCGCTGGCGATGGGCGGACCGATCAAGAAAGACAAGCTGTGGTTTTTTGCCGCGACCCGCTACAACTCGGTGAACAACTTCATTGCCAACACCTTCATGGACGACGGCAGCCAGGGCATTGACGACCAGTACATCCTGAACGGCATGGCGCGGCTGACGTGGCAGGCGACGCCGCGCAACAAGTTCTCGGGCTACTTCGACGAGATCGACAAGTATCGCGGCCACGACATGCAAGCCAATTACGATCCGGAGACCGCGGCCACCGTGTGGAACTCGCCGGCGTATCACACGACGGCCATCAAGTGGACGTCGCCGATCTCCAGCTCGCTGTTCCTCGAGGCCGGCTTCTCGAACAACACCGAGTACTACACCAATGAGTATCGCGAAGGCATCGAGAAGCCGCGCGGTACGGCGGAGTGGTTCCGGACCGCGGCGAAGAACGAAGTCGACCTCGGCGGCTACACCCAGGCCGGGCCGACCAACACCACCGAGAGCCCGGTCGCGTTCTACTGGAACGTCGCCGCCACCTACGTCAAGGGCGACCACACGTTCAAGTTCGGCGCCAACAACCGCCAGGGCACCTTCAAGCACACCCGCGACGCCAACGCCGACCTGATCCAGCAGTACCGCAGCAGCAGCACCGGTGTGCGCTGGTCGGTGCCCGACAGCGTGCTGATTCGCAACTCGCCGCTGTCCTACGGCGAACGCCTGAATCGCGACCTGGGCGTCTACATCCAGGACTCGTGGCGCATCAACCGCCTGACCGCCAACGTCGGCCTGCGCTGGGAAACGCTCAACGCCAAGGTGCTCGCCGGCAAGTCGCCGGCCGGCCGCTTCGTGCCGGAGCGCACCTTTGGCGAAATCGTTGACGTCCCGGCGTGGAGCGACTTCGCGCCGCGCATGGCGCTGGTCTACGACCTGTTTGGCAACGGCCGCACCGCGCTCAAATACTCGCTCAACCGCTACAACCTGTCGCGCACGACCGGCATTGCGGCGGCCTACAACCCGCTGCTGAACCAGACCGCCACGCTGCCGTGGCGCGACGTCAACGGCGACGACATCGCTCAGGGCGAACGCGGCTGCACCGGGTACCCCAGCGTCGGTTGCGAAATCTCTTTCGCCGGCCTGTCGTCGAATTTCGGTATCGCCGCGCTGAACGAGTACGGCGAGTATCCGCGCACCTGGAACCTCGAGCAGGGCGTGGAAGTGCAGCACGAACTGTTCGCGGGCGTGTCGCTGGCGGGCGCGTGGTGGAAGGGCGACTTCCGCAACCTGACCACTACCATCAACCGCAACTACACGCACGCCGACTACGTGCCGTACACCTGGTACAACCCGACCACCGGCCAGCCGTTCGAGG
>ERZ1292640.536-Hain-H43-02um-R1-536-length-30957-cov-5_pt1 | contig 30957 bp, 27 predicted proteins | sample MGYA00564404_ERZ1292640 | MGnify/ENA primary metagenome ERZ1292640 (study PRJEB36523, sample SAMEA6512636) | groundwater metagenome | collected 2019-01-08 | study: AquaDiva: Metagenomics assemblies of 32 groundwater samples | reverse complement strand
TTAAAAGTGAAATCGCAAAGAGCCACGAAAATTGCGGTAAAGTACAAGATCCATATAGCATTAGGTGCATTCCCCAGGTACACGGCGCATCCCGTGATGCGATGAGATTTGTCAGGGACGTGCTGGAGCGTGAAGTGAATTCTGTCACTGATAATCCATTAGTTTTCCCTGGAGATTGCAAAAAGGCCGGCAAAATACTTAGTGGCGGAAATTTTCACGGCCAGATTGTCGCAATTGCCATGGATTTGCTGTCGATAGCCGCTTCGGAACTTGCGAGCATTTCAGAACAAAGAATCGAGAAGCTAGTTAATCCTGTTATTTCAGGACTTCCGCCGTTTCTAGCGGCACATGGCGGATTGAACAGTGGATTCATGATTGTCCAGGTTGCGGCGGCAAGCATAGTTTCTGAAAACAAAACACTTTGCCACCCAGCCAGTGTTGATTCAATCCCGACATCTGCTGACAAGGAAGACCACGTAAGCATGGGTGCTTGGGGTGCCAGGAAAGCGCTCCAGGTTATTAAAAATGTAAGACGCGTCATTGCTATGGAACTACTTGCATCTTGTCAGGCAATTGAATTTTTAAGACCGCTCAGGACTTCCGCCTTTCTTGAAAAAATACACCATATAGTCAGGAAGAAAATACCTAAGCTTGATACCGATAGATCTTTATACGATGACATCGCTGCTCTTGAGACGATGATTGAGAACCGTGAATTCAAACTGGAAGGTTTACTATGAGTACCGGAGCTAGACTAGTGCGTGCCAAGCGCGGTTTAACTCTTGAGTGCCGAGGGTGGCAGCAAGAGGCTGCGCTTCGCATGCTAATGAATAATCTTGATCCTGATGTTGCAGAGAGGCCGCAGGACCTTGTTGTCTATGGTGGCAGCGGAAAGGCAGCAAGAAACTGGCAGTGCTATGACGCCATCGTGGCTTCGCTTAAGGATCTTGGTGATGATCAGACACTGCTCATCCAGAGCGGCAAGCCAGTGGCTGTTATGCCGAGCCATGAGATGGCACCAAGAGTTTTGATTTCAAATAGCATGCTTGTGCCCAAATGGGCTACGTGGGAGCATTTCCGCGAACTCGAGGATCGCGGCTTGATGATGTATGGCCAGATGACCGCTGGTTCGTGGATTTATATAGGAACTCAAGGGATTCTTCAGGGCACTTATGAAACATTTGCCGAAGCAGGCAGACAACATTTTGGTGGAGACTTAAGTGGAAAAGTCATCCTAACTGCTGGACTTGGTGGAATGGGAGGGGCCCAGCCTCTTGCAGGCACAATGGCTGGTGCGGTTTTACTCGCCATAGAGGTTGATCCTGCGCGTGTGCGGCGAAGGCTCGAAACAGGCTATCTTGACCTGGTCGCAGATTCGCTTGATGAAGCACTTAAGCTGGTTGAATCAGCGAAAAAAAACAAAAAGGCACTAAGTATAGGCTTAGTGGGCAATGCTTCAGAGATTTACTGGGAGCTTTTACGCAAAGGTTTTGCACCTGATCTTGTGACGGATCAGACCAGTGCGCATGATGAATTGAACGGTTATATTCCGGCAGGGTTTAATGTTGAAGAAGCTGCCAACCTTCGTAGCACGGATCCAAAATCATATATCGAGAGATCACTAAAAAGTATGGCCAGACATGTAGAAGCCATGCTTGAGTTCCAGAAAAATGGCGCACATGTTTTTGATTACGGCAACAACATCCGCGCACAGGCCGAGCGGGCAGGAGTAAAAAATGCATTTTCATTCCCTGGTTTTGTCCCGGCTTATATAAGGCCACTCTTTTGTGAAGGGCGTGGGCCGTTTAGATGGGCGGCTCTTTCCGGTGATCCTGCCGATATCAAAGCTACTGACAAGCTCATAATGGAATTATTTCCACAGGACACGAGCCTTAAGCGATGGCTTGCTATGGCGGATGAGAAAATTAAATTCCAAGGTCTCCCTGCAAGAATATGCTGGCTTGGTTACGGCCAACGCGAGAAGGCTGGGCTTGCATTCAATTATCTAGTCAGGAAAGGGAAAGTAAAGGCACCGATTGTTATCGGGCGTGATCATCTTGATTGCGGTTCCGTCGCTTCGCCTAATCGCGAGACAGAGGGGATGAATGATGGTTCAGATGCCGTTGCTGATTGGCCTGTCCTAAATGCCTTGATAAATGCCGTTAACGGAGCGTCGTGGGTGAGTTTGCATCATGGCGGTGGTGTGGGTATCGGGTATTCCATACACGCTGGGATGGTTATAGTCGCGGATGGTACGAGTGGGGCTGACGTAAGGCTTTCGCGTGTTTTAAATTCCGATCCTGGTATGGGGATAATCAGGCATGCTGATGCTGGCTATGATCGCGCGAAGGAGATAGCGCGCAGCGAGTTTAAGAACCGCGGCGGAAGCGTCCCAATGATTTCCAAAAATGGCTAAGAGAACGAAAACTAAAACACATACTCTGGCAATTGTTCATGCGAGTGAGCTTCTTACAGGCACTGGCGTGCGCAGGAAAGACGGACGGCGTATTGTACAAGATGATATCGGCCGGATTAGTGACGGCGCTTTGGTCTATACATTAAAACGTAGCGCAGGAAGGTTGATCCCAGATCGTATTAAGTGGGTCGGTCAGACAGCGTCGCTTCCAAAAAAATATTTAACCGCCCAAAAAATCGACTTAAAGAACAAGCGCGCTGTAATTCCTGGAATGGTGGATTGTCACACACATCTTGTTTTTGCCGGTGACAGGTCAGATGAATTTGCAGCAAGATGTGCCGGTGCTACATATCAGGAGATAGCCGCGCGTGGTGGTGGAATAGCTGCCACCGTGAGAGCAACAAGAGCTGCTTCCATAGCTGAGCTTGAGCGTTTGGCCGTACCACGGCTGAAAAAGGCTGTTGGTTATGGTGTAAGGACCATAGAAATCAAGAGCGGCTATGGTTTGTCTGTAGGTGATGAATACAAAATTCTAGAAGTCATAAAGCGCTTAAAGGCGCGGTTTTTGGAGTTAACCATCGTCCCGACATTTCTCGGCGCGCATGCTTTTCCACAGGATTTAAGTCACGAAGAGTACATGCGTGTACTTACCGATGTGATGCTGCCAGAGGTCGCTCGAAGAAAACTTGCCGACAGCTGTGATATTTTTATTGATGAAGGATATTTTTCAATCCATGAAGCTCGCGTGCTGCTAGAAAAAGCCCGTACCCTCGGATTGAGCGTAAAAATTCATGCTGACGAACTCTTCGATACGGGCGCTACGGGATTAGCCGCAGAAATAGGTGCTTTATCGGCAGATCATCTGCTTAAAATCTCTGATGACGGCATAAGACGATTGGCTAACTCAAACACTGTGGCGGTGCTTTTGCCTGGTACTGCTTTGTTTCTTAAAGCCAAGTACGCCCCAGCTAGGAAGCTCATTGATGCCGGCGCCGCCGTTGCGCTTGCAACTGATTTTAATCCTGGCACATGCATGTGCCTTTCTCTCCCTGTGATTATGGCCCTTGCTGCTGTTAATATGTGCATGGGTGCTGCTGAGATTTTTGCGGCGATCACTTACAACGGCGCCAAGGCTCTTGGTTTAGAAAAAAATAAAGGGACGCTTGAACCAGGAATGGACGCAGATTTCACCATCCTGCCGTTTAAGCGTTTTGAGGAATGTTATTATCAGTTGGGGTAGGCTTCTTGTTGAAAACAGAGGGACAAGACGCGCACGTCTTGTCCCTGAAGTAATAGTAGGTTCAGATTCAAAGCGCAACATGGGCTTCGTTTTTACTATAATATCGGATTTTCTTGGCAGGTAACATTCATGATATAGTCCTTAAATCTGAAAAATTTAGATAAAATATTGTTATTACTTTCCTGTGATTCCCGATAGAGATTGTAAACAACTATCTCCGGTGTGATTTCAACAATGTTTGATAAAAAAACAAACTTATTTGTTCCAATGTCTGTTTCAATTAATTGCATTCTAAAGTAACCGGTACCATCTAGTACGCCACGTATAGCAATTGCTCGTGATGAACTGATTTGCATTAGAACTGAACTCACGCCTCTGGTAATATTTTTTAATGCAACAAATGATGCACTTCCTAGTGCTTTATCAGGGATGAGTGGATAATTAAGAATTGGGGCTAATTCTTTAGGAATACTTTTTATTCCGTAGTAGTCGTAAAGAGAAACCTGACAAAAAGTACCGTTATTATTTTTTGTAATTTCGTTCGGCAGCATTTGCGTGAGAATCTTGGCAGAAACTGTGTAGAGGTTTGAACCTTCAATTCCAGAAATTCCAAACAATTCATGCATGACCAAACCTAATCGAGACTTCTGTGAAGATTCTTTTCTCAGACGCTCCCATGATGATTGTTTAATTAATATCCGGTTATTTGCGGGTTCATTTATAGCGTCAAGTGAATGTTGTGGCATCTCATTGAGTAAAAGAGTTTCACGGAATTCTACATTTAATGTTTCAAGACGGCGCTCAATTTTATTAATCGGAAGGTCTGGAAAGCGGGTATGGTTTGCTTTTATGAAATCCAGAATTTGATAGCCCGCAGTGATAACCTCCTGGCTATAACTATTACCCCCACCACTATGGTCACCGCCTGAATTTGCCATTAAAGACGAGCTGGAAAGAATAGACACTGTAATTAGAGCCAGTCTTATTTTTTTTAATTTAAACAAAATTGTTTTCATAAATTACCTCTTTTTTGTGGAGGCTCATCTTATGTAGCCTCCGGATATTACCGCACTATCGCGGCGAGTCAATAAATAACAGAGTGATTTAGTTCGAAAAAGATAAATTTCATGAAAAAGATGTATATAATTTCATTATTTATTAATCAAACCCGATAAACTATTGAATATATGGAAAAAGATCTTTTTGATTACACCGATTATCGCCAGTATTTATTGGACTGGATGGGCAGCCTGCCCAAACGTGGACGAGGTATCAGGGCTTCGGTTGCAAACGGGATTCGTTGTCCTATTTCACATATCTCACAAGTGCTTAAGGGTAAGACGGACTTTACCTTCGAACAAGCAGAAGAAGTAAATGATTTTTTAGGACACACGAGAGAGCAAGCGGAATATTTTCTTTTTCTTGTCCAACTGGCCAGAGCAGGAACTCCTAAATTAAGAAATAGAATTGAATTACAAATTCAAAAAATTCGAGAAAAGCGTTTTATATTGAAGGATCGGCTCGATGTGAAGGCATCCATTTCAAAAGAGGAGCAGGCTACTTTTTATAGCTCCTGGCTATACGCAGCTGTGCACATTCTATTAACGATTGAACAATATCAGACCAAAGAGGCCATAGCTAAATATTTTGCTGTTTCTCCAAAGAAGATAGCCGAGATCCTTGAGTTCCTAGAAAGGTTGGGATTAGCAACCCATGAGCAAGGTCGGTTTGTAGCTAGTACTTCACGGCTTCACCTTGGCCATGATTCGCCAATGATAGTAAAACATCACATCAATTGGAGGCTACAAACGATCCGATCTCTTGAGCGAGAAGACGCCAGCGAATCACTTCATTATTCCTCTGTAGTGAGCATTTCTAAAAATGATGTTAGTCAAATCAAATCGCTTTTGGTGAAAGCAATTGAAGGAACCAAATCCATCATCCGTGATTCAAAAGAAGAAGAACTGCATTCATTTTGTTTGGATTTTTTCAAAATCTAATTATCAGTGTAACTCATGGTGGCCGGTAAAAAAATTGCCAACTGCTTTATATTGTACCAGGCCAGTATTTAGTGGCGCGTGTAAAATAGGCAAAAATATGTAGTTAGAAACATATGTGGTTTAATACATATACTTTATATAAACAGCCGAAGTTTACCACGCATACCAACTAGTGTATAGACGCACAAACAACCCCTGTTCCGCCGCTGTTATGTGTATGGCCGCTTAAACTGATTCATGTGCGCAGCTCCGTAAACTTGCACGGCTGCAAGAGCGTTATGGGCTTTACCTCGTAGTGTGATATTAGCAGGATCTTGTGATGTGCCGCCTAAGCCCGTGCGTGCTCGTGGTTGCCTTTAAAGTAAGGTCCCAGACCCATTGCCACTAAAAATACTGACCGGGTACGAAATAGCAGCTAAAGTTAATTTCTAGAATGAGCAACAGATTGAACTAATTTTTCAACCCCATCGATTCGCATTTCCAAGCGGTCCTGGCGTTGAGCTAATCCAGTATAGCCTTCGATTACAAGACTGTTTTTTGAATTTTGCTCCTCTACAAGAATTCCGACACGGGCAACTTCTGCAGCTACATGATGAACTGCTTTCATAACATCTTCAACCTTCGCTTCTACTTGGCTGACCTTCGCTTCTACTTGGCTGACCTTCGCTTCTACTTGGCTGACTTTCGCGTCCACTTGGCTGATTTTTGCATCTAGTTGCTTGATGTCAGACTTTAACTCAGATCTAAGTTCGCTGATGTCTGCCTTGAGCTCTGATCTAAAAAGATGAAGCATTCCTTGTGTTGCTGGTAGACTTTTAGATTGTGGTGTAAGTCGTGGAATAGGATAAAGGCGATTTTGTTTTGTTTTTGGCTTTTTCATAAAAAATACTCCTGCACTTTATTGATTTTTATGTCATTCGGCAAGAGAGCAAAATGCAAGCCGTTCTTGTAAGTAGATTTATAGGGAAATTTGCCTGTTATCAAATGGTTGGCCGACTCTCAAGCTGTCGATGTATGACATATTCGACTTTCCCCACGCCAGGATAATGGGCTGTAAAGTTAGCAGTATCATCAGGGGTAAAATCCAGAACGCCGTTAAAGAATCCACCATTTTTAAACCCCAGCCCTTATATATGCGCTATTTACTAACGCAGACATGGTGCTGTAACAATCCCGGCTCCAGAATTTAAATTCACGAGGGTAAAACTTGCTGCGATTATATATGTTTTTGAAATTTACCTCTTGCGCAGATAACGTAAGAGTTTGATAATTTTTTAAGCAAGCTAACTGTCATTCTCAAGGAGGTAACGGTGGGACGATTAAATCTCACGCGCGTAGATAACGCACCGGTATTTAGAAAAATAGCGATGGGTACATGGAACAAAGGCGGTGATCCGTCGGTTTACGGGCTTCTTGAAATTGACATGACTCATGCCATGACATTCATGAAAGAGTACTCCGAAAAACATGAGGTTAAAATTACACCCACGCATCTCGTAGGTAAAGCTATTGCCCGTTGTATGAAAATACGTCCAGAATCAAACGGCATGATTCGCGGCCACAGAATATACCAACGCAAGGATGTAGACGTGTTTTTTCAAGTGAATATTCCAGGGGGTGTTGGTCCGGATGGAGCAGGAAAAGCCAACCTTTCAGGTTGCACAGTACACAAGGCAGATCAGTTGAGCCTGAAAGAACTTGCACTGATGCTACAAAACCGCGCAGACATGGTGCGAAGAAACAAAGATCCAATTCTTACTGAGACACTAAAGATATTTGAGTGGATGCCGTGGTGGATGGTTGGATCGGTATTGTGGCTATCGTCATTTTTGACCTATGGACTTAATTTGAATTTGCAGTGGCTTGGTATCCCGCGCGATCCGTTTGGATCAGTCATGATTACAAGTGTTGGGAGCATGGGTATAGACGTGGCGTTGGCGCCATTAGTTCCATATTCCAGAGTCCCGCTACTTCTCGCTATTGGGTCTATTCGCGACATGCCTGTGGTAAAAGATGGCAGCATATCAGCTGCGCCGGTTATGCGAATCGGTGTCACATTTGATCATCGTTTTATTGATGGTGTCCATGCTTCTCAAATGAGCCGGGAGTTCAAGCGCTGTTTTGAAGATCCATGGAAATATTTGGCTTAAAATCGTAGCAATCTATTTTAACTCCTGCGCCTTATCTTCTTTTAGCAACACCCTGTCCGTACCACTGAATGTATCCGGCTCGCCACCGATCATAGTAAAGATATTATCAACCGGAATGACGAAAGCTCCATTCCCGTGAATGGCTATTTCCGCCGAAGGACCAAAACTGATCCCAGTCATGACAAATGTAAAATTTTGTTTCAGTTTTAAATTGCGGACCATACCCACCTTGACGTTAAGGCCAACGGCGCACTCAATGCTTTTCGAAATAGATAGCATCGGGCCGGCGAAATCTTTCGCTCTCTTAAAACGTCCCCAGACAAGTCCCGCTCCAATACGGAATGAAGCACCAGCACCGATGCCGCCACCTACATCAACGGAGGGTATAAAAACAAGTGACCAGTCAAGTTCAAGGTGTGGCCTGACTTTTTGTCCTGTTTCTATGCGTACTGGTTGGACTTTAACAGGGACAACCACCATGGCTATTGTGCCGGAGCCTCCACCGCCGATTTTTAGTTCGGCCGTAAACTTACCTCCTACAAACACCATGAATCCTGAGGGGATGGCTTCATACAATTTGAAGCCATAGTTTTCAGCTACGCGGGCCAATTCTTCAGCATCAGAGGCAATCCCATTGAGTTCATGTGATTTTTTTAACGCATTCACCAGCGTGTTAATTTTTTTCTCATGTTTGTGCGAGAAGGTTAGAAGAGTATTTTTTAATGCTTCAATGCTTGCTTCTATGGCCTCTCGTCTTTCTGAATTCAGCATCTCCTTCCATGGTGTGCGGTAGTAAACAAAGTGAGCATCTCTGGTCACCCTTGTTGTGGTTATATATGAACCCCTCGGCTTGCCCGCGTAAGTGTTTTGCGATAAGAAGATAATTAAACAAAGCGTTAAAATAATTTTTTTCATAAGCACCCCCTTAAAAACATTAATGGCCACGATATATAGTGCAGCGCAATATAAATTACAATAGAATAATAATTTAATTATTAAATAAAGCGCTTTTTATATTGGATATATTTATGAAATACCTGATAGCATATTACGGCTATGATAAAACCTATAATCACATCGATAAGATAATGCTGTTTTGTAGTTAAGGTGGAGACCGCTATCAGGGTCGCCCATAGAAAAAACAACGGAAATTTCCGCGTCTGGTCGTCAAGATAAATGAACGAAGAAAGATAGACGCTGCTGACATGAAGGCTCGGGCAGCAGTTCGCTGGAGTGTCTGTTTCCCGTAGGGAGTTAAAAACGTAGTAAGTAATGGCATTAAGATCTTCAGGCAGAGGGAATTGCTCCCTCGGGTATGTGGTAGGCCATAGCCAGAAGATTATATTGCTGATGATCTGGAGCGCCAGGAATGAGTATATGTATTTATTCGCGTTGATCATATCCTTACAAAGAAGGTATGCCGCGCCGAAAAGCACATATTCGCTTATGTAAATCCAAACCGTGTTCGGCATGAACGGTATGGCTTTGTCAATCCACCACATCGGCAGAAGGCGTGGTTCGAATAGGTGTATATGGTTTGAGGGCAGGTAGAACACCGCCGCTAAAGCGAAGGTAATTATTCCAATTATGTACTTGTTCCGGTTTGTGAGAAAAATCGGAAGGACCCATGTTTTTGTCTCATAAGCTGATTCAGTATTGCTCATTCATTTAACCATTGTTCTATCTTTGCGTGAATCTGTTGGGAGCCCCAATCCCGCTCGCCGCTTTCCACCATCAAAACCTTCCCGGTCTTGCCGCTGTATACGACGGTAAATGGTATCGCATATACATCAAAAACAGAGGATACTGTGCCGTCAACATCAGTATATATAGGAAAGTCTATCTGAAAACTGCGGATCAGTCTGGGCAGGACTTCTTCCGGTTTTTCATCCACACTAACTGGAATAAGTAGAAAACCACGGTTCTGGTATGTTTTGGCAAGTCTAACAAGAGCCGGCATTTCCACCACACAGGATTCGCACCAGCTCGCCCAAAAATTTATCAGGATTACCTTCGCTTTGAGTTCCGTCGAACGTACATCCTCGCCCATGAATTTATGCAGCGTAAACTCAGGGACGAGTCCTCCTGCCTCGACTGTTGATGAGTTGGATGTGCCTGATTTTGAAATCAGATGCCGCCTTAAAATCGAAAGACCTGCTACCACCATGACCGCTACCAGCCCTATTGTAAGAATAGGGACAAGCACTTTACTTGCGTTATTTCGCGAATTTACTGATGGGTCTGTCATCGGCTTTCATAATACATTAGAATGTTAAGTAGGATGAAAAAGTTTTTTAGCAATGACGATGGTCAGGCGGTCGTTGAATACATATTGACGATATTGCTGGTTATTGCTGTTTTCACGACTCTCCATCTGGGATTTAAAAAATGGCTGTTCAGCGCGTGGGTCCCCATAACAAGGGAGGTCACCGCCGCATGTCCTGGCTGCCCGGCAAATCCAAGTTACAGGTGATCGGCTGCTGTTAATCGTCGCAGCGCCACGAAAAATATTTCAGTGCTGCCCTTCCGTGTGCTTTTAGGCCGCAGTATCTCGACCTTGTCGAACTTGTCAGTCAGCTTTTTCTTGAACCCTGCGAAATCATCACTGTGAAACATCTTGCAGACGAAATGCCCGCCAGGCTTAAGCTGCTTTTCAGCAAGAGTCAGCGCGGTTTCACAAAGCTCTAGTGAACGGGCCTGATCGGTCGCGCGAATCCCTGTGGTTTTGGGCGCCATATCGGATAACACAACATCAAACGGCCCTTCGATTCCATGCGCTGAGGCTATGGCGGGGACGTCAATTTCACGCAAGTCACCGGTGATAAATACGGCATTCGAAAAAGTAAGGTTGATTTTCTGTAAATCAATCCCCAAGAGGCGGCCGCTTAGGCCTATTTTTTTACAGGCGTATTGTGACCACGAACCAGGTGCGGCTCCCAAGTCCAGTACCTTGAACGAAGGCTTCAATATATGGAAGCGCTTGTCGATTTCCTCAAGCTTAAAAACTGATCTTGCCGCGTAATTTTTCGCCTTTGCCTGGAGAAAATAATAATCCCTGGGGTTATAAGCCATTCAGACAAAACGCAGGAAGTACTTCCGGCTCTCCTCGAAAACATAAGAAGCTATGACCTGTGAATCGCCAGGTCTTATGTTTTTAAACAAAACACCAACCCGTAAATTCATGTGATCTGTGGCGGTCTTGGATTGTTTGGCTTCCCTGACATACTTTATTTCGCCGTCCATGATGATCAGTTTTGAGTTGATATTGATCTGTATTTGTTTAAGGAGTGAGCCTGGCGCAAAAATCGCTGCTTCCCGCGCCTGGATATTAAAGGATAAACCGCTTGCACTTATATCGATCAGTTTTTTCTGGATTTTGTTCCCGGATCCTGGCTGCAGTATGAATACAGCGTTTAGCGGTTGCGTATCTGGGATACGGAACCTGATATCCTTCCTGCGCTGGACCTTGTATATTTTGCCGGGCTGGTTAAATTTCAATCCAGCCACTTCTTCACCGATAAATCTGGTCTTAAAGAAAATATTGGCCCATTGGAGTGAGACGCTAAAAAAACAATCCCTGGAATTATTATTTTCAAGAGTGAGTGAGAATTTCTTTAAATCGAAATCCTTGGGGAGCCACGTGTAAAGAACACCCTCGTCCTTATCGAACAAAGTGATGTGCGTGAGTAAGGCGTTTTCTTGTTCTTTTGTCCAGACCATCGCGGAAGCAAATGTCTTTGCTCCATCTCGGAGAAGGGCCTCGGCATCGGCCTCGTTTTCAACCAGTTGGAATTCTTTCGGATGAGTTTCCTTAAAATCTGGCTCAGACAATCGTGACTTTCCTCAGTAGATCTATATCTTGCAAGGCTTTGCCGGAGCCTCTTACTACACATGTGAGCGGGTCCTCCGCCAGGGCGACGGGAAGCCCTGTTTTTTCCTTTATTAAGATATCGAGGTTAGCAAGCATGGATCCTCCCCCGGCAAGAATGATCCCGTTATCAACAATATCAGCAGCTAGTTCTGGCGGTGTCCGCTCGAGAGCTGTTTTTATGGTATCCACCACCGCAGAAACCGGTTCACTCAAGGCGTCTCGGATTTCCTCGGAATTCACCTCGATGGTTTTGGGTGCACCGCTGATCAGGTCACGGCCTTTGACTTCATAAGTTTTTTCTTCCTCAAACGGGTATGCACATCCGATTGATAATTTAATTTGTTCGGCAGTACGCTCACCTATCAACAACGAGTATTTGCGCTTAATATAGCTGACGATCGCATCATCAAATTTGTCGCCGGCGACCCTAACGGACTTAGAATAAACTATACCGCCAAGTGAAATTACGGCGACTTCCGTCGTCCCTCCGCCTATATCGACAATCATGTTGCCGCTCGGTTCCCTGATAGGAAGGCCGGCACCGAGGGCTGCTGCCATTGGTTCCTCGATAAGATAAACTTCACGCGCTCCAGCGGACTGGGCCGATTCCTTGACAGCTCGTTTTTCGACCTGTGTGATCCCGAATGGTATGCAAATAATTATGCGTGGCCTAATGAACGACCGGCCTTCGCTGGATTTTTGTATAAAATATTTTAACATTGATTGTGTAACTTCAAAATCCGCTATCACGCCGTCCTTGAGCGGGCGTATTGCCTGGATGGAGCCTGGCGTGCGGCCAAGCATATCCTTGGCTTCCTTGCCAACGGCTAGAACTCTGGTCTGCCCCCTGGCGTTGCGGTGTATAGCCACTACTGAAGGTTCGTTTATTATGATCCCGCGGTCACGCGCATAAACAAGCGTATTGGCGGTACCGAGGTCTATCGCCAAATCATTTGAAAAAAAATCCAGGATTCTCTTAATCATCTATCCCTACCACTTATAATGGCGGATATGTTCTCCGCGCTCTGCTATTTCGCTCATTGCCTTCATCCCTATTTCTAAGTGTAAATCGGTGTACTTTCGGAATACCTCCCGTGCCGATTTTTTTGTTTTAATACCTCCCCGCTTAAGCGGCAGGTCTGAAACCAGCAGCAGCGCACCGATCGGCACCTTGCTGGCGAAACCTGCTATAAACAGGGTTGCTGTTTCCATTTCGATGGCAAGTGCCCGTTCCTCATACAACTGAGCCTTAAACTTCTCGTCAAACTCCCAAAAACGGTAATCAGTGGTATGAATCACTCCAGTCCTGTAATCATAACCTTTCTCAATGATTATTTGCGAGATGAATTTTTGAATTTTAAATGTTGGCAACGCCGGCACTTGTTGAGGCATGAAGTGTATTGAAGATCCTTCGTCGCGTATCGCGGCTGTCGGTAATACAAAATCACCGACCTTCAGCGATCTATGAAGACCACCGCACATACCAAGAAATAAAACGGCGGTCGGCTCAACTGCCGCGAGAAGCTCGATTATAAGTGCGGCCGTAGGCGAACCTATAGAAAAATCAACTATTGAAACATTCGCTTTCTGGCTATGTACCACTCCCATCGCGGTTCCCTGGGTTTTTAAATCTCCACAAAGGGCATTGAACCGTTCCAAATAGTAATCAAAATTGGTTAATATTATCTGCTTGCGGAACTGTTCGACTGGGCTGCCTGTATATCGTTCCAGCATGTCTTTGGCTAATTTTAATTTATGTACGTTGCTGTAAATCCTATTATTGTTCGGAATAATATAAGGGTTTGATTTGTAAAGGTCGTCTTTTCTATATGGCACAAACTGAGCTTACTTTCTTACCGCTGTTGACACAAGTCCTCCGATAAAAAGTAGTACACAAAGTATTACTATGAAAAGCGGTACAAATTTTATTCAGTGTGTTAAATAGGGGTGCTCGCGAGATTTGCATATGAACTTATATGGACGACAAACATATTTGATGGGTTTTGTGTCAGCGATTTTAGTCTTATTGCTGACAAGCGGCTGCTTGATGCGCGATCTGCCCGACGTGGGGATGCTTAACGGGCATTACCCGGTTATTCAACATAGGGGCCGTGATTTACCATTTAAAGTTAAGCTCCAGAAACAAATACCATCCGGTTGGACCAGGCTTTCGGATATTTCGAAATTTGCAATTGGTGCTGTTGTTGTCAGCGAGGACTGGGCTTTTTACCAGCATAACGGGTTTGATATGAATCAGATCAAAGAAGCGGCTAAAGAGGATCTAGCAAAGGGGCGTTTCGTCAGGGGTGCCAGTACCATCACTCAGCAAGTGGTGCGGAATATTTTTCTGGATAAAGACAAGAACATTTGGCGAAAACTTAGGGAGATCTGGCTTGCGATGCAGCTCGAGAAGAAGTTAAGTAAATCGCGAATCCTTGAGATTTATTTCAATATAGCCGAATGGGGGGATGGTTTATTCGGCATAGGTGATGCTTCAAGGCGCTATTTCAACAAAGAGCCGCGTGATCTCACTGCCAAGGAGGGGGCTTTTCTTGCGATGCTTTTGCCTAGCCCGCGCAGGTACAGCCAGTCATTCAGAAACGGGCAGCTGACGGCATATGCACGTGAAACAACGGAGTCCGTGCTCAAAAAAATGGTGCAGGCACATTATCTTACTGAGGACGAAATGGTGGCGGAACTTGGTTCGACTCTTTCTTTCGAAAAAACCATTAAATGATTTTGTTAGACATGCGCCCAGGCGTTCGGCGAACTTGCATACCGCATGTTTACATGGCAAGGTGGCGTTTACTTAATGATTCCAGCGGAACTTAAAAATCAGATTATTCGCTATTGTCACAGGATGGATGACAAGGGTTGGGTTGCCAATCATGATGGCAATATTTCCGTTCGCCTGTCGGGTGGAAGTATCGCTGCGACTCCGACGGCGAGAGCCAAGTTTGATCTCAAGGAAGAAGATCTTATCGAGCTTGACCAGAACGGGAAAAAAATCGCCGGTAACGCGGCACCTTTTTCTGAAATTGCTATTCATTTAAGGATTTTTCGCACACGGCCTGATGCTAATGCTGTTGTGCATGCGCACCCACCCTATACCACTGCTGTGGGGTGTGCAAATCAGGAAATGGTGACCTGGGCTGTGCCGGAAGCCATTGTTTCTCTTGGTCCAGGAGTTCCGCTCGCAGGCCTCGCCTTGCCTAATTCTGAGGAATTTTGGAGAGAACTGGATCCACTGATTCCACATTATGATGCGATAATGGTTGCTGGAAACGGCGTGTTTACATGGGGAAAGAATGTGGAGCAAGCTTTCCTGCGTTTAGAGCTTGTGGAACATGTCGCAAAGATATGTTTTTTTTCACAGACTCTTGGCGGACCAAAACTGCTTGAGCCAAGGCATGTGGCGGTATTGTTAAAGAAAAGATCTGATGCCGGGTTGGCCTTGCCTCCGGATCCTGCGCGCACTTCCTGGTTTACTCTTACATGACTATGCATGTTCCGATACTGGTGGAACCAATCAGAGATGCGTTGCTAAAACCGCTTCTTGATCTCCCGCTAAATGCACCGACACATTACATAGTGGATTGTACGCTTGGTGGTGGCGGGCATACCGCTTCTATTCTCGAGGCATTTGACTCGGACAACAGATTAAAACATCACAAAGTGATCGCCGTGGACAGGGATCTCGCCGCGATTGAATCTGCAAAAACAAGGTTTGCCGACGATATTAAACTCGGACGCCTGGAACTGTTACATTCATCTTTCAGCAAGCTCGAGAATGAATTGCCGAGATTTAAAAATATTCTAGGTCTCGTGGCTGATCTTGGATTTTCCAGCGATCAAATCGAGGCTCCTGCACGAGGGTTAAGTTTTCAGCGCGAAGGCCCGCTTGACATGCGCTATGATTGCAGCCAGGGACATACTTGCCTGGAAATACTGAAAACGATTTCAGAAGCCGAACTCAGGAATGTTTTAAAAACCTACGGTCAGGAAAGATTCAGCGATCGCATTGCGTTAAGAATTATATCAAACAGGAATCAAGGCAATATCCCTCGCACTACGACGGAGCTTTCCAGCATGATAATCAGCGCCCTGCCTCCCGCCGCCAGACACGGCCGTATACATGCGGCGACTAGAACGTTCCAGGCTTTGAGGATTCTAGTTAATAATGAAGTAGAGGAACTCCATTGTCTGCTTAAGCATGTTATATTGTTAGTGAGGCCTCCTGGTAGGGCGGCTGTTTTAAGTTTTCACTCATTGGAGGATCGGGAGGTTAAACACGTATTTCGTGACAAGTCGTTGTTCAGATTGTTGAACAAGAAACCTTTAACAGCCGGTACTGATGAGTTACGTAGGAATCCGAGAGCGAGAAGCGCTAAACTTAGGATAGCTGAACGGATTTGAAAGAAAGAGATGGGATTTTCTAAAACAGTTTTGATCCGCAGCGTGCCGATCTGGGTCATTCCTATCGCCATCTTGATGGCCATAGTTACGATCTGGCTGCGTCTTTCAGTAATACGAACCACTTATTCAATTAATCAGACGACCATAACAGTTAAACAACTCCAGCAGGAGAAAGAGCAGCAGGAACTTAGATACACGGCCCTGCGCTCGCCGCGAAGGCTCGAGATCCTTGCACGCACAAAGTTCGGGCTATCACAGCCAAGATCCGATCAGATGATTTACCTTCAAAAGGCGCATTGATGGATACAGATAGCGAGAAGGTGAAGTTCAGGCTGACTTTATTGATGTTGATGTTCATGGCGGCTTCAGCAGCGCTTCTCGGCAGATCGGTATTTGTACAACTGATCCCAGACGAGAGATTGGACCAGCTGGCTCGCAAGCAATTTAATTCAAAAGTCCTTATAAAACCCCGTCGCGGGTCTGTTTTAGATACTAATGGTGAACCACTGGCTGTCAACGTGGAGATCAACAGTCTGGCCGCTAATCCCTTGAAGGTACAAAATAAAAAGACCGCCGCATGGTTACTTTCAAAGGCTGTCGAAATTCCAGCTTCAAAACTGATACCCCGGTTTAGTGAAAAAAAAGAATTCGTATGGATAAAACGTCATTTGAGCGAAGCCGACATGGCGAAACTTCGCCGCTGGCACATAATGGATAAGGACGGAAGCCTTATAAGCGGTTTATGGTTGGTGAAAGAAAGCCAAAGAGCCTATCCACACGCTGAACTAGCGGCGCATGTTATCGGTGATGTCAATGTCGACTCTGAAGGTATCGAAGGCGTGGAATTACGTGAAGACGAGCGGCTACGCGGCAAAGTTGCAGCCGTAACAGCAATAAAAGATGCTCTCGGGCGTCCTACTTTCATAGATGCCGCTGCGGCAAAACATGTTAAGGAAGGCGAAAAAATTTCCCTTACCATAGATGCATCGTTGCAGTTTGCTGTGGAGGTAGAGCTTCGTGGTGCGATCCGTAAGACCGGTTCTAAAAGCGGTACAGTGATCATAATGGATTCAGCTACTGGTGAGATACTTGCTCTTGCCAATGAGCCATCATTCAACCCAAACGAAAAGGGAGCGCCCGCGGATTACCGGAGAAACAGAGCCATAACTGATGGGTATGAGCCCGGCTCAACTTTAAAAGCTGTTCTTCTTGCAGCAGCGTTATCGAATGGCTGGAAATTAAATGACAAGATCTGGGCTGAATCAGGAAAGATTAGAATCCAAGGCAAAGTGATTTCCGAAGCGGAGTCTAGGGAAAAATTTGGATGGCTCGATATCAAAGAAGTCCTACAGGTTTCAAGCAACGTCGGTGCCGCGAAACTGGCATTAAAGGTCGGGGCTGATCATTATCATGATATGCTGAGAGCATTCGGATTCGGGTCAAAAACGAACATAAGACTGCCTGGCGAAATATCGGGCAGAATTCCACATAGAAAATCATGGCCACCGCTTACTCTGGCCAATATCGGATTCGGACAGGGAATAATGGTCACGCGCCTCCAGATGCTTCGTGCTTATGCAGCTATATTAAACGGAGGATGGCTTGTCAGACCGAGAATAATAAATGGTGAGGAAGATGTAGATGTAAGAAAAAGGATCATCAGCCAAAAAGTTTCCGCCCAGCTTCTTGACGCGCTTGAGGCCGTGACCGGAAAGAACGGAACCGGGACAAAGGCCATGCTGGAAGGCTACCGCGTAGCGGGAAAAACAGGCACTGCCCAGATGGTGGATTCGCAAACAGGTACATATTCGCGGTCAAGGTTCATTTCATCGTTTATAGGATTTGCACTTGGTGTAGAACCAAAAATAGCAATCTTTGTTTCGCTTGATGAGCCAAAGGGCGTTTATTACGCCTCGGATACCGCAGCACCGCTTTTTCGCGAAATTCTCAATGTGGTTGCAACAAGATTTAGCATGCCCTCAAAAGGGGTGTCCATCGGCGCTGAAAAACTCGCAGTAAAAAGCGCGGAAAAAACAGAAAAACAGGTTATTCGCCCATCTTCTCTCAAGTGGCGTGGAGCAACTTCTACCGGGCGGTTTACTTGGACAATGCCTTCCCTTTCTGGCTTAACCCCAAGGGAAGTCATTGATCTTCTAAAAGGGCATGAGTTTGGTTTAGAGTTTAAAGGTGATGGCGTGGTCCATGAGCAATTTCCAGCAGAGGGAAAACTGCTGGCCGAGGGAGATAAGATAAAAATAGTTTTAGCCGAACCGTAAATTAAAAATATGATCAAGGCATCTGATCTTTTAGCAGGGCTTTTAACTGAAACTAATTCGCAGGAACTTGAAATATCTTCCGTGCAGGTTGATTCACGTTTTATCGAGCCTGGTTGCGCTTATGTAGCGGTCAGGGGCGAAAAACACGACGGTCATTCTTTTATTGCCAGCGCGGTAAAATCAGGCGCGTCGCTTATTATCGGAGAGGAAGCACCTGAACGCGTGTTCAAGCTGCTTACCCGCGGGACCCATCAAGTTAGGTATGTCCAGGTGCTTGATTCGCGCGCTGCTCTTGCACTGATAGCGGCGAATTACTATGGCCGCCCGTCGTCTTCATTGCTTGTTATAGGCGTGACCGGCACCAGCGGAAAAACCACAACCACTTACATCGCTGAATCAATTCTTTCCTCAGCTGGCCATAAAGTAGGTGTCATAGGTACAGTAAACTACCGTTTTGCTGGCGTAACTTTACCTGCGGATCATACAACTCCCGGCGCTCTTGACCTCCAAAGACTGCTTTATGAAATGAAGTCGCGCGGATGTACTGCGGTTGTAATGGAAGTTTCATCACATGCGCTAAAACAACAGCGTACGGCTTATGTCGCATTTGATGTGGGGATTTTCACCAATCTTTCCCGTGAACATATGGATTTTCATCCTGACATGGAAGATTACTTCGCTTCAAAGGCGCTGCTGTTTAAAGAATCCTTTTGTTTTTCCAGGACAGCCGGCAAAGAACCTTCCGCAGTTATTAATTCCGAAGATGATTTTGGCAGGCGTCTTATAAAGGACCTTTCAGGAAAAATCCCTAAGCAACATATCTTAAAATTCGGCGGTACTACGAAACATTTAACCGATGTGGTAAGCGATTCGTATCTTAAGGCAACATTGGCAGGTATAAGTGGCCGTGTTGGTGATGTATCCGTTAAATCGGCTTTAATGGGCAGGTTCAATGCATATAACATCCTTGCCGCTATCGGCATGGCCAAGGCGTTAAATCTAAACAAAGCTTGTATTGAGCAGGGCATAGCCGCACTCAGCGCCGTTCCAGGACGTTTGGAACAAGTTAAGAACCAGAAGGGCATACATGTCTTTGTCGACTACGCACATAAACCAGATGCTTTAGAGAAGGTTTTAAGAACATTGGGTGAAGTCAAGGGCTCCGGACGTATTATCACGGTTTTTGGCTGCGGTGGCGACAGGGACAAGACCAAGCGACCGGTCATGGGACAAATCGCAGTTGATCTTTCTGATCTGGTGGTAGTTACTTCCGACAACCCTCGTACTGAGGATCCGGGCCTAATAATAAATGAAATATTAGCTGGAATACAGCCTTACGAAAGCTCCACAGTTAGAAGATGCTTAGTTGAATCCGACCGCAGAAAAGCTATCTGGATGGCGCTTAATGCCGCTACAAGGGGGGACATATTGTTAATCGCCGGTAAAGGCCATGAAACTTATCAGATTGTATCTGACCATGTCGCAGCTGAAGCCGGACTGAAGAAAACTGTAAAAATCGACTTTGATGATCGTAAGGTTGTTTCAGAATTTCTTGCAGAAAAAAATACAGTTACTTGACATTGCCTTTTAAAAATTTGTAGCATCCCGTCATGCTCTTTCATTTGCTTTACCCGTTGCATACCTCGCATGTCTTTTTCAATGTGTTTAAATATATAACGTTTAGAACGTTTGCCGCCGCCATAACCGGCGTTTTTTTATGTATGTTACTTGGCCCGGCTTACATACGTCTTCTTCAGCGCAAGCAACTTGGGCAGGCCATCAGGGATGACGGCCCAAAAAGTCACTATATCAAGAAGGGAACTCCCACAATGGGTGGCGGGCTCATCTTGATGGCGATAACGATTTCAACCCTTTTATGGGCTGATTTGACAAACAAGAACATCTGGATCGTTTTGGGAACAATGTTGCTTTTCGGGGTGATTGGTTTTCTGGATGATTACCGGAAAGTGATAAAAAAAGATTCTAAAGGCCTGTCAGCGCGTCAGAAGCTGATATTTCAAACTATATTGGCACTGGTTGTGGCATGCCTCATCTATTTCATGAGAGACACCCCTCCAGTACTAAAGTTCCCGTTTTTCAAGAGTTGGTCACTTGACTTGGGAGGCTTATTCGTTCCGTTTGTGGCGTTTGTCATCGTAGGTACCTCAAATGCGGTGAATCTTACCGATGGTCTTGATGGCTTGGCGGTAGGGCCAACAATCAGCACGTCGGTAACATTTCTTGTCCTCGCTTACTGTGCCGGGCATGTCAAAATTGCGGAGTATTTACAGATCCCTTATGTAACCGGTGCTGGGGAACTCGCAGTGATCTGTGGCGCCTTGGCTTCGGCTTGTTTAGGGTTTTTGTGGTTCAATACGTATCCTGCTCAGGTATTCATGGGTGATGTCGGTTCTTTGGCTTTGGGAGCGGCTTTAGCCGTGATTTCAGTTATAACGAAGAACGAGCTCTTGCTCGCGCTTTGCGGCGGGATTTTTGTGATTGAAGCGTTGTCGGTCATGGCACAAGTGATTTCTTTCAAAATAACCGGAAAACGTGTTTTCAAAATGGCCCCGATCCACCATCATTTTGAATTGAAGGGGTGGGCGGAACCAAAAGTGATTGTCAGGTTTTGGATTATTTCGATTCTATTGGCATTATTTACGTTATCAACTTTAAAACTCAGGTAGGTTTAAATTTTTATGAGCAAGTACAAGGGGAAAAAGGTTCTTATAGTTGGATTTGGTCGTTCCGGCGTTGCTGTGGCCAAATACATGTCAAAGCAAGGGGCGCGGGTGACCATGACTGACATGAAACAAAAAAATGAGTTGTCTGAATCAGTACGCGCCTGCGCGGATATTAAAATAGAATATGAACTCGGCAAACATAACAACAAGACATTCCACAACGCCGATCTGATAGTAGTCAGCCCCGGGGTGCCGCTTAATATCAAGCCGTTGGAAGAAGCACGTGAAAAAAATATCCCAATTACCGGTGAAATTGAACTGGCCGTGAGTTGCATAAAGGAACCGCTGATTGTCGTGACCGGCACTAACGGTAAAACCACAACCACCGCGCTTATCGGCGAAATGTTCAAGGCGGATGGGAAAACCGCTTTCGTTGGTGGAAATATCGGAAAACCACTGATTGACTACGTCGTGGAGGGCAAGAGCGCTAGCGTGGTCATTGCGGAATTATCTAGTTTCCAACTCGATACAACCGAAAAACTTATACCTGCCGTTGCCGTGTTCACGAATATCGAACCCGACCATCTGGATAGATACCAGGACATGGTAAACTATATTGCTTCCAAGAAAAAACTGCTCGGCCTTTGCGACAAGAACAGCTTCGTGGTTTTAAACCAGGATGACCCGACGGTTGCTGGTTTTTCCGTTGAAACTCCAGGCAAAGTTATGTGGTTCACAAAGCGTGACCCGGAACAAGGCTTTATCGGAGGATATTACCGCCAGGATGCACGCAAAATGGTTCTGCACATCACCGCACAGGAAGAGGCATACAACCTAACCGGATTCAAGTTGTTCGGCGAACATAACAAAGAAAATTTGATGGCAGCCGCCTGCGCCGCACGTGTGATGGGTGTGGGACCAAAAGCCATCCAGGCTGTCATAGACACGTTCGGCGGAGTCCCGCACAGGCTTGAGTTCGTCAGGAAAAAAGACGGTGTTTACTTTTTTAATGATTCAAAGGGTACTAACGTGATGAGCGTGAAGCGAAGTCTTGAGGCCTTCCGCAGCAACCCGATAATACTGATCGCCGGCGGCAAGGACAAGGGATGTGAATTCACGCCTTTGGTGGATCTTGTAAGACAGAAATGCAAGATGGTGATCCTGGTGGGAGAGGCGAAGGAAAAGATCAATCGTGCCATCGGGGATTACGCAGAAACTTACCTAGTCGGGACGTTTGAGGAAGGTATTCTTCTGGCCTATCAAAAATCACGTAGTGGCGATATCATATTGCTGTCACCCGGATGTGCAAGCTATGACATGTTTCGGAATTATGAAGAACGAGGTGACTATTTCAAGAAGATTGTAAACCAGTTGTGAGGATTCAGCGCTCGTCTTTCAAAGAATTAGGTATTCGCGGGTCGGTAGCGCAGCGGATGGACACCTTGATACTAGTCGGGGTTGTGGCTGCGATGGTCGCTTTTGGTTTGCTTATGGTATTCAGCTCATCGTTTATTTATGCGCAGGAACGCATGGGGGATGGGTTTGCATTCATTGAAAGGCAAGTGTTTTATGCAATTGCCGGAGGCATCGCGCTAGCGGTGTTTAGCCGTGTTGATTACAGGCGTTGGGGTGAATGGGCATTCCCACTCCTGGTACTTTCAACCGTCTTACTGATCATCGTTGCGATACCGGGACTCGGAACACGTGTTGGAGGCGCCAGGCGCTGGATTAAGGCCGGGTTTCTCAGCTTCCAGCCGGCGGAACTCGCAAAGTTCGCCGTTATTTTTTTCACCGCTTTCCAGTTGTTCCGTAAGCAAGGGCGTCTTCACACCATCACTGCCGGTGTTTTATCGCATTTCATCGTTCCGCTGCCTGCATTGATACTGCTTCTCATACAACCGGACTTCGGCAGCATAGTTATTATTTGCGCTGTGGTTTTCTCACTGCTTTATCTGGCCGGCGTGCCGAAGAGATATCTTTTTGCATCGCTGTTTGTGGCAATTATGGTGGGGCTCTGGCTTGTTATGGGCAGCGCTTACAGGAAGGGACGGATGACAGCATTCCTTGACCCATGGGGTGATCCTGGTGGGAAGGGATTTCAGCTCCTTCAATCGCTTGTGGGCTTGCATGAGGGAGGATTTTTAGGCGTCGGTCTAGGGAACGGGAAGGAAAAACTTTTTTATCTCCCCGAAGCACACAACGACTTTATCTTCGCCGTAATCGGCGAAGAGTTGGGGTTCTTGGGCGTATTGGCTGTTGTCGCGGCTTATCTATATTTTGTTTACTGCGGACTCAGGATTTCATGGAGATCGATAGGGTTATTCGGAGATTCATTCGGTATGCTGCTGGGCTCCGGGATTACATTATCTATCGGTGCCCAGGGGCTTATTAATATGGCGGTCGTGCTTGGATTGGTTCCGACAAAAGGGCTGACCCTTCCGTTTATAAGCTATGGCGGATCTGCGCTTGTAGTGGATCTAGCGGCGGTTGGGGTTCTTTTAAGTATTGCGAGAGGGCCTGATTGTGCTGAAAAGCAGCATGAAACTGAAAAAATAAAACCATTCAAGGAGTCAAACAATGTGGTCGCAAGCCAATAGTAAGTGTTCACTGATGATAGCAGGTGGAGGCACCGGTGGACATGTGCTGGCAGGAGTGGCGATAGCCGATGCCTGGAAAACAAAGTTCGGGCGTTCCGCCAGGATCATGTTTGTTGGAGCACAAGGTGGAATCGAGAAAACACTCGTGCCGCGCGCCGGTTACAAGCTTTCACTTTTGAAGCTGGGTGCCTTGAAAGGTGTAGGAATACGTCGCCAGATCAAAACCATTGTGTGGCTACCATTGGCCTTCGTGCGTTCTATATGGATTATTCTGCGTTTCAGGCCAGCGGCGGTTGTTGGCGTTGGAGGATATGCATCAGGCCCTCTTGTGCTTGCAGCTTGTTTTTTCAAGTTTTCATTCATCTTAAAATGCAAAACAGCCATATTGGAGCAAAACAGTGTTCCAGGCTTTACAAACCGTCTTTTAGGCAAAGTTGTGCAACATATTTTCTGTGCTTTTCCAGGGAGCGCGGATGGTTTTTCTGGCGGCCGCGCAACAATTACCGGCAATCCTGTCAGATCTTCCATAACAAGAATGCCACCAGCATCCAGGGATCCATTTACCATTCTTGTTTTTGGGGGCAGCCAGGGCTCTGTTCCGATTAATACGATGGTTATCAATTCGTTTCCGTTTCTGAAAGACATACTCGGAAACATAAAATTCATACATCAGACAGGTGAAAAGGATTATGACCGGGTTTTGGCAGCACACCTGGATGCGGGGACAAATGCCCGCGTGGAAAAATTTATTTATGATATGCCAGCAGCTTACCAGGGCGCTTCGCTGGTGATTTGCCGTGCCGGTTCCTCGACTTTGGCTGAAATCGCGGCTGTAGGTCGTGCGACGATTCTTATTCCGTTTCCGGAGGCGTCCGATGAGCATCAGCGAAAAAATGCCGAAGTATTCGCTGAGGCCGGGGCAGCCAAGTTATTACCGCAATCCATTGAAACAGCCACCCCAGCATCAGGAGGCAATGCCTTGGCAGCGCTGGTAAGAGAGCTTAAACAAGACGTATCGCAGATAGAGAAGATGGAACATGCCGTGATAAGATTTTACAGGCCTGAAGCGGCGGTTGGTATCGTTAACACCATGATAGCGGCGGAATAAGAAGGCTTATGCGGAAAAAAGAAGACACCAGATTGCATTTTGTAGGCATAGGAGGCATTGGGATGAGCGGCATAGCCGAGGTGTTTCTTAACCAAGGCTATAAAGTCAGCGGCTCGGATTTGCAAGAAAGTGATATCACCAAACGGCTTGAGGAACTCGGTGGCGACATTTTCATAGGGCATAGGCCGGAAAATATTAATAACGCAGACGTAGTTGTTGTTTCGTCTGCCGTCAAACCTGGCAACCTTGAAGTTCAGGAAGCAAAACGGCTAAGGATACCAGTGATCCCGAGAGCCGAAATGCTCGGCGAACTAATGCGCGGTAAAATCGGGATCGCCATTGCCGGCACTCATGGGAAGACTACCACCACTTCAATGCTGGGCTCAGTGCTCACACACGCCGGTCTTGATCCAACGCTTGTCATCGGCGGGAAGGTTGATTCTCTAGGTGGCAATGCAAAACTTGGGCAGGGCAGATATGTCGTTGCAGAAGCGGACGAAAGCGACGGCTCTTTCTTGCACTTGCCAGCGACATGCGCGGTTGTCACCAACATAGATAATGATCACCTGGATCATTTCGGAAGTTTGTCAGCGCTAGAAGATGCATTCGTTGATTTCCTTGGGAAGTTGCCTTTTTATGGATTTGCCGCTGTCTGTGCGGAAGATATCGGTGTACGTCACTGCCTTGGCCGTATCACCAAGCCGTTTATCACCTATGGTTTTTCTGGTGAATGTGATTTTTCAGCTTCAAACGTGGTTCTTGGAAAACTTGGCTCAAGCTTTGATCTCCTGCGTAAAGGCGTCGGACATAGCAGTCCAGTTAAGCTTGGCAGGATAGAACTTAATGTGCCAGGAAACCATAACGTTCTGAATGCACTTGCTGCTGCAACAATCGGGACCAAGCTGGATGTTTCTTTTCCGGCCATAGCTGCAGCGCTTGCGCAGTTTAAAGGCGTTAGAAGACGTTTTGAAATCCGCTGGATGAGTCCGGAGATGAGCCCTGATAAGCGTTCAGTAATAGTGGATGATTATGGCCATCATCCAACAGAAATTATGGCCACACTTGCTGCTGCAAAGATTTTTTGGCCAGGAAGGATCATAACGGTTTTCCAGCCACACCGCTATTCCCGCACCCTGCATTGTCGTGATGGTTTCCTCACCGCATTTCATAACAGTGATGTAGTGATTGTGACCGATATTTATGCGGCTGGTGAGGATCCGATAGAAGGCGTCAATGCAAAATCGCTAGTATCCATGATCCGCCAACTTTCAAGAGCGCAGCAAAAAATCATCCATGTGGATGATATAGCAATGGCCAAGGAAGCCGTGCTTAAGGAATTCCAGCCTGGGGATATGGTGCTTTGCCTTGGAGCCGGTTCGATCACAAAACTAGCTGACCAGCTTGTAACGCCGTTACGGAGTCATAAAAATGAACATTGATAATGCAAATGCAGTTAAATGGTTCCGTTCGAATTCTTCTGATTTTTCAGGGCAGCTTTTCTTCAGCGAGCCGCTTTCAAAACACACATTTTATCGCATCGGCGGCCCAGCATCGGTCTTTGCCGCACCCACGAAGGAGGAGGATCTTCGCTGGCTATCAAACGGGGTTAAAGAGACAGGCATCCCTGTTTTTATACTTGGTGCCGGGTCGAATATTTTAGCTCCGGACGAAGGATTCCAGGGACTGGTAGTGAGAACAAACCGTCTTAATCTTGAAATCTCTGGACATAAGGAATCGGAATTAAGAGTTGGCGGCAGCGTGGCGGTTTCAACGCTGATAAGAAAGATGATCCAGGACGGATACGGTGGGCTTGAATTTCTGGCTGGTATTCCTGGTTCGATCGGTGGTGCTATTGCGATGAACGCGGGGACGAAGCGTGGCGAAGTGAAGGATCGCCTGCTTAGGGTTGAAGTGATTGTATTAAGCCCAGAATATAAAGACCGCCTTTGTTTTGAGAAAAAGGATTTGTGTTTTGAATACAGGAAAAACATGTTTCTCCCATACGCCTCCATTATCTGGAGTGCGGATTGGAGCGTTTATCGCCAAGATCCTGCTGCTATCAAGAAAAATATCGATGATATATTATCCAGGCGCAAAGTAATCCAGCCTTTGGATTCCCCGTCTTGTGGAAGTATTTTTAAAAATCCGCAAGGCAGCGGTGTCCTGGCCTGGCAAGTGATTGACCGCATTGGGTTGCGTGGCCATAGGATCGGTGATGCGGCTTTTGCGCAAAAGCATTGCAACTTCATCATTAATCTTGGAGGAGCCAAGGCAGCAGACGTGCGAGCATTGATAGACTTGGCTAAGGAAAAGGCAAAACAAGATCTCGGCATCACGCTTGAAACAGAAGTCATACTTCTTTAACAGCTACTCAGCCGTATAAGGCCAGATCTCTATTTTTTCAGCTGCTACACCAGCGGCTTTTAATAACGCGTCTTTAATATCTTTTGCAGTACACAGCACTGATATGGCGAGACTTTCTGGTTTAAAGAAATGTTTAATCGTTGAGTTAACGTCGCTTAATTGCACTTTTTGAAGTTCTGGCCCATACGACTTCATAAAACCATCAGGAAGATCAAGCGTTCGCTCCAGGAGTTTGTTTTCAACGCGCTTTTTGGGCGTATTAAATAAAAATCCCGCGCTGTTGATCAGGCTTTTTTTCGCAAAAGCAAACTCTTCTTGTGAAATGCCTTTTTCACGCAGCTCTTCGATCATTTTTAAAGTATGTGCGAGAGCATTTGGTGTATCCTTTGCGGCCGGGAACAGGTGCACCTGCCATGAACGTGGCTGGCGTCCATGCCTGAAAAAACTGTTGGCGCCATAGCTCCACCCGCGTTTAACTCTGATTTCAACCATCAGCCTTGCGGAAAATGATCCGCCACCGAATGCGTGGTTCCCCAGATATAACGGGAAGAACATCGGGTCGGTCATGCGAACGCCGACTTGGCCCAAGTTGATCTGTGTCTGTGTTCTCTCTGGTTTGTCAATGAGTTGCAGGCGCTTTGAGTTTGAATCTATAGGTTTACTGACAAGTATTGAGGCGATTGATTTATCAGGAGGTGACGGTCGTTCATTTGCGATTTTTGCAGCCCATAGATCTATTTGATTGGCGGCGGTATCGCCGCTACCAATCACGAGCAGCAGCTGGTCGTGTATTATCCTGTTGTAATGTGCCAGTAATTGCTGGCGTGTGATGGATTGCACATCTTTAATTTTGCCAAGAACGGGTTTTCCGTATGGGTGTGTGCCAAACATGAACTGTGTAAATCTACGCATGGCGAGCGCCGAGTCTCGTCCACGTTCCTCCATGATCGAGGATATTATCTCTGACTTCAGCTTGCGTATCTCATTTTCAGGGAAACTCGGACTGGTTATGATCTCACCGGTTATTTCAAGAAAACGGTTTAATTGAGACGCCAGCACGGCTCCGCGCAGGATAAGGGCTTCTGCGCGTGTTTCGACTTCAAGCGTGGCGCCGATTTGGTCAAGCGCGATATCAATTTGTTCTTTGTTTCGTTTAGTGGTGCCCCTTAGCAGCATTTCACCAAGAAAATTAGTAAGGCCAGATTTGCCTTCCAGGTCGGTTACAGCGCCTGCTTTCACGGCGATATTTAAATATACGATCGGCAGACTTTGGTCGGTCTCAAAGGCCACTTCTATAGCTGATGTGTATGCTGGACTGATAAGAATGGCGATAAACAGTGAGGTTAAACTGAGGTGTTTTTTCATTTGTTTTTTTCCTCCTCGCCCTTAACGCCGGTTATTACAACCCTTTGCGTTTGGTCGAAGTATCTTTTTATAATAAATTGCAGATCGGCTGCGCTAACGGACTGGATTCTTTTTTGTTGCTCAAGACCGAGTTCAAAACCGTTTGCAATCGATTCATAATGGCCTATGAAGTAAGCCCTTTCATTGTTCCCATCCAGATTTTCAAAAAAATTGAAATTAACCCGGTTTTTTGCGCGTTCTAGCTCCTGTTGTGGAACTGTTTCTTTAGAAAGCCTTTCAAATGTTCTGAGTATGACGCTCTCGGCTTCCGTTGCTTTTTTGTTTTTTTGCATATTCGCACTGATGACGAAAAGAGAAGGATCCCTGTCTTCCATGCCATATGATTCGACGGATGAGGCTATCCCGGTGCTGACTAGCGCACGGTACAACCTGCTGCTCTTGCCCCCGGTTAAAACCATTTGAAGGACATTAATTGCCGGTATGTCGTCGTGACTGACTTCGGGGACATGATATCCCATGAGTAGTTTTTCGACCTGTATTTTAAGTTTAAGCTGTTGCCTTCGTACATTTTTCTGAAGTGGTTCTGGCTCGACCTTTGTTGGCGTGGCCGGCTGTGGCTCCAACGCTCCGTAATACTTAGCGACTGTTCTTGCGACGTTCGCCGGGACGACATCACCGGTTACTATTATGACCGCATTGTTCGGGTTGTAATGTGCTTTATAAAAATCCAGTGCATCTTTTGCGGTCATCCTGTCGAGGTCTTCCTGATATCCTATGACCGGCCAATGGTATGAGTGCGTGGTGAAGGCCAAACCAAAAATTTCCTGGTACATTAATCCGTCCGGGTTGTTTTCATTGCGGTAGCGCCGCTCGTTTTGCACGACCTCCCGTTCTGTTTTAAAGGCTTGCTCATTGATAACAAGATTGACCATTCTCTCAGCCTCAAGTCGTGCGATGAGATCGAGTTTTTCGCTCGGCAGTTCCTGGATATATGCTGTATAATCCCTGCTGGTGAAGGCGTTTTCACCTTCAACCCCTTCGCTTTCTAGGATTTTATCAAATTCACCGTCTTTAAGGTTTTTTGTTTCCTTAAACATCATGTGTTCAAAAAGATGGGCTAGACCGGTATAGCCTTTTTTTTCATCGCGTGATCCGACACGAAACCATGTCTGATAAGCAAAAGTCGGCGACGAATGATCCTCAATGACCAGAAGGCGAAGCCCGTTCTTGAATAAGTAACGGTTCACCTCATAGGAGCCTACCAGTGGGGTCACTGATTTTTCAGTGACCAAGGGGAGTTCTTGTTCGCCCTTTATTCCTTTTGTCGCGCAATCCGTACATACGAATATTGTTAATATGGCTGATATGACAATAAGACATTTATTGAACAATTTCATGTTCACACCTAATCACATAAACCATTATAAGGGCAAGACGTAGACTGAATTTGATGCTAGAATTTTCATGGAATGGCTATCACCAAAAAGGTTATTATTATAATTTTTTGTTTTGTGGCGATATCCACTGGGGCATGGGCTGTGTATTCCGTTTTCAATTCCCCTCTTTTTTCACTCCAGGTGCTCGAAGTTGCGGAACTCCCACCGGATGCACCGATGGACTCGCGCGCTATAACGGATCTAGCTGCTTTGCCACTTGGTGCCGTCAGCCTTTTCAAGGTTGACCTCAAAATGATTGAACAACGCATGCTTGAAAATTCATGGATTCAGCAGGTCCGGCTGGAAAAAAAATTCCCTCAAACACTTTCCATGTCTGTCGAGTTCAGACAGCCTGTCGCCTTTTTCCAGACAGGCAGTGGTGATGTGTCATATGTGGACATCGATGGCAAAATATTCGGAAGGCTTCGTCTCAATTCTTACACCGACCTACCCTTCATAAGCGGAATAGTGGTGGATGATAAAGAAAAAATAAAAACCGCACTTGAAATCCTGCATGGATTGGAAAAAAATCTTGATAAGATGTCCCGCATTTCAAATGTGGTATGGGATGGACAGCTTGGTTTCAGGGCACTTGTCATTTACCCTTTTTATGGAGCAAAAGGAAAAAGCTCTGATCAGGTACTATTCGGGCGTGCATTCGTCGAACTTGGCCCGGAAAACTTTGTATTTAAAGACGCGCAATTCAAAAAAATTACAGCCGTTATCTCATATCTGAGCACCCATAGGATTTCCGCGCAAAGGATCTGGGCTGACGCTGAAAAAAAAATAGTTGTCAAAACAGCTCGAAGTTCTTAGAATCCCTTATAGGTATTTTTTACCTGCTGAGCTAGGTGCTCACAGAGTCCCATGGGAGGGATTCGACGCATGTCCAAAAAGGACTTTGTTGTAGGTTTAGATATAGGGACCACCAAGATCTGCTGCATCGTTGGCGAAGTTGTGGAATCAGGTCCCCAGCCAGTAATAGACATAGTCGGTATCGGTAGCGCCCCCTCTACAGGTTTGCGCAAGGGAGT
>ERZ1292640.533-Hain-H43-02um-R1-533-length-31039-cov-6_pt1 | contig 31039 bp, 27 predicted proteins | sample MGYA00564404_ERZ1292640 | MGnify/ENA primary metagenome ERZ1292640 (study PRJEB36523, sample SAMEA6512636) | groundwater metagenome | collected 2019-01-08 | study: AquaDiva: Metagenomics assemblies of 32 groundwater samples | reverse complement strand
CCGGCTGGTGCCCGCCCGGCATGCTGGGCATCGGCATCGGCGGCACGGCCGAGAAAGCCGTGCTGATGGCCAAGGAAAGCCTGATGGACGACCTCGACATGTACGAACTGCAGGCCAAGGCGGCCAAGGGCGAGAAGCTCACGCAGGTGGAAGAACTGCGCCTGGAGCTGCATGAGAAGGTCAACGCGCTGGGCATCGGCGCCCAGGGCCTGGGTGGTTTGACCACGGTGCTCGACGTCAAGATCAAAATGTACCCGACGCACGCCGCCAGCAAGCCGGTGGCCATGATCCCGAACTGCGCCGCCACGCGCCATGCGCACTTCGTGATGGACGGCTCCGGCCCGGTCTACCTCGATGCGCCGAGCCTGGACCTCTGGCCCAACGTCGACTGGACGCCTGACACGAAAAAGAGCAAGCGTGTCAACCTCGACACCCTGAGCAAGGAAGAAGTGGCCAGCTGGAAGCCGGGCGACACCCTGCTGCTCAACGGCAAGATGCTGACCGGCCGCGACGCCGCGCACAAGCGCATCCAGGACATGCTGGCCAAGGGCGAGAAGCTGCCGGTGGACTTCACCAACCGCGTGATCTACTACGTCGGCCCGGTCGACCCGGTCAAGGGCGAAGCCGTCGGCCCCGCCGGCCCGACCACCGCCACCCGCATGGACAAGTTCACCGACATGATGCTGTCGCAGACCGGCCTGATCGCCATGATCGGCAAGGCCGAGCGCGGCCCGGAGGCCATCAAGGCGATCGAGAAGCACAAGAGTGCCTACCTGATGGCCGTCGGCGGCGCGGCCTACCTGGTGAGCAAGGCCATCAAGACCGCCAAGGTGGTGGGCTTTGCCGACCTCGGCATGGAAGCCATCTACGAGTTCGACGTGGTCGACATGCCCGTCACCGTGGCGGTGGATTCCGGCGGCACCAGCGCCCACATCACCGGCCCGGCCGAGTGGCAAAAGCGTATTGCCAGCGGCGAGTTCAAGGGCATCTCGCTCGCCACCGCTTGACCCAGGCCACGCATCCCGTCGGCGTCTTCGACAGCGGCGTTGGAGGACTCAGCATCCTCCAGGCCCTGCGCGCCGAGCTGCCGGCCGAGAACTTCGTCTACGTGGCCGACAGCGGCCATGCGCCCTATGGCGAGCGCGACGCGGCCCACGTCATCGGCCGTTCGCAAGCCATCACGCGCCACCTGCTGGCGCAACACCACATCAAGGCACTGGTGGTGGCCTGCAACACGGCGACGGCCGCCGCCATCCACCTGCTGCGCCAGCAATACCCGGAGCTGCCCATCGTCGGTGTCGAACCGGCGCTCAAGCCGGCCGCGCAGCTGAGCCAGACCCGGCGCGTCGGCGTCATGGCCACGCGCGGCACGCTGGAAAGCGCCAAGTTCCGAGTCCTGCTCGATGCCCTGCAGGGCCAGGCTGACTTCATCCTGCAGCCCTGCGACGGCCTGGCCAATGCCATCGAACGCCAGGACGCTATCAAAACAGAAGCGCTCTGCGCAGAATACACAAGGGCTATCGGCCAATTTGGCCATGAATCCGGACAGATCGACACGCTGGTACTGGGCTGCACCCACTACCCGTTCGCCACCGCACAGCTGCGTGCCCTGCTGGGGCCGCAGGTGCAGCTGATCGACAGCGGCGCACCGGTGGCGCGGCAAACGCAGCGCCTGCTGAAAACCCACAACGCACTATCCGCCAGCGCGACACCGCGCCTGCAGCTCTACGCCACCGGCTATCCCGAGCGCCTGCAGGCCGCCGCAAGCCACTGGCTGCAGCTCAAGCAGGCGATCGAACGGCTGTCGATCTGATCGCACGCCCGCCGCTGCGCGGCGCGCACCGTGGAGCGGCCCGGGCAGCTCAGACGCTCAGTCGACGCCGATCTTGCGGTCGCGGATCAGGGCTGACAGCAGACGTGTCTCGTTCGCGATGGTCGAGCGGAAGGTGGTGGCATCCTGCGCCACCGCTTCGCCGCCAAGCTCGGCAAAGCGCTGCCTGACCTCGGGCATGGCAATCACCTTGGCCACTTCGCTGCCCAGGCGCGCCACCACCTCGGGCGGCGTCGCCGCCGGCGCAAAGATGCCGAACCAGTTGCCCAGTTCCACGCCCTTGATGCCGAGTTCGGTCAGCGTCGGCACCTCAGGGAAGAACTGCGAGCGTCGGGTGCCGGTCACGGCCAGCAGCCTGGCCCGGCCCTCGCGCACATGCTGGAAGCCGGTGGCGGGATCGAAGTAGTAATCGATCTGGCCGGCCAGGATGTCCTGCAGCGCCGGCGCGGCCCCCCGGTAGGGCACGTGCACGACATCGATGCCCGCCTGCTGCTTGAACAGCTCGCCCACCAGGTGCATCTGTGTGCCCGGGCCGCCCGAGCCGTAGGTCAGCTTGCCCGGACTGGTCTTGGCCAGTCGCACCAGATCGTTGGCGGTCTTCACCGGCAGGTCTTTCTTGACGACCAGATAGAGCTGGGCGTAGCCGATGCTGGCCACGGGCTGCAGATCCTTCTCCGGCGTCAGCGCCGGCTTGAACAGGTAGGGATTGGCCGTCTGCACCGAGATCGGCGCCACCATCAGCGTGTGGCCGTCGGCCGGCGCCTTGCTCACCTCCGCCACACCGAGGTTGCCGCTGGCGCCCGGCTTGTTGTCGACGATCACCGGCTGCCCCAGCGCCCGCTGCAGCGGCGCGGCCACCACGCGCGCCATGACGTCGGTGGTACCGCCGGCCGCAAAGCCGACGACGAGGCGGATGGGCCGGGCAGGCCAGGCCTGCTGCGACGCAGCCGGCGTGATGACGGCGACCGCGCAGGCCGCGGCAGCGGCCTGCAGCAGATGGCGACGAAGCGAGAATTGAACAGGGGTCTTCATGGGATGTCTCCTTTTATCTGCCCTCGGGCAGTTGGTTGGTCAACGGGGAAATGTGCACACGGCCTCAGAAACGCGTCGTCACGCTGGGCAGGCTGGCGGCGCGAATGAGCCGCGTCTCCTGCGCCACGATCAGATGCCCGGAAGCCGCGAGGTAGGCCGGGAAATCGGGATGGCTGTCACGCACCAGGCAGCGCGCCTCGTAGTCCGCCAGGCTGTCGTAGCCCCAGAGGTGGACGAACTGGTTCTGTGGCCCGACCAGGCTGCTCCAGAAGCCCAGCGGATGGCCCAGCGTCTCCAGCAGGATGGGCATGGCCAGACGGTCGAAGACCTCGATGAACTCGCCCATCTTGCGTGGGGCAATGGTGTAGATGCGGTGGTCGACGAGCGCCTTGTTCATGCGGTCCTCCCTGCGCGGTCGGCAATGTGATGGGCGGCCACGTAGCCGAAGGTCATGTTCGGCCCGTGCGTGATGCCGGCGCCGGGGTAGTTGCCTCCCATGACGCTGGCGCGGTCGTTGCCCACGGCGTACAGACCGGGGACGGGCATGCCGTCGCGTGCCAGCACCTCGCCGGCCACGCTGGTGCGCAGGCCGTCGAAGGTGCCGAGGTCGCCCATCACCACCTTGACGGCGTAATACGGTCCGCTCTGCAGCGGTGCCACGCAGGGGTTGGGGCCATGCTCGGGGTCCGCCAGGTAACGGTTGAAGGCGGTGCGGCCGCGGCCAAACGCCGGGTCCTCACCGCGCGCAGCGCCGGGGTTGTACTCGCGCACCGTCCGCTCCAGGCCGGCGGCGTCGATGCCGGCCTTCTGCGCCAGCTCGGCCAGCGTGCGGCCTTGGATCAAGTAGCCGTTGCGAAGAAAACGGCCGATCGGCATCGGTGACGGCTTCACATAGCCCAGTCCGTACTTGCCCAGCGTGGCCTTGTCACAGACCAGCCACATCGCCGTCTCCGCCTGGCCGGCGCAAGCGCGCATCAGCGCGGCACCGACGTCGTGGTAGGAGTCCGATTCGTTGGTGAAGCGCCGGCCATCACGCAGCACGCCGATCACGCCCGGCTTGTAGCGGTCCAGGAGGTGCGGGAAGACGCCGAAGCGCCCGCCACCCAGCGGCACGCGCGAGACCGGCATCCAGGCTGCGGCATCGGCAAAGCGCAGGTCGAAGACCGCGCCGGCGGCTTCAGCCATCCGGACACCGTCGCCGGTGTTGGAAGTGGGGGTGGGCGACAGATGCTCACCGCCTCGCTGCAGATGCGGGTAGGCCTGGGCGATGCGCCGTGCGTCGTGCGGGAAGCCACCGCAGGCCAGCACCACAGCGTGGCGCGCGGTGATGCGGTAGTCGCCGTCCGGGCCCGCCACCTGCACGCCGCTGACACGCCCCTCCTCGCTCAGCAGTTGCCGGGCCGGGCAGCCGGTGCGGATCGGGATGCCCAGGTCGAGTGCCGACTTGGCCAGCCGCGCCGCCAGCGCATTGCCGCTGGTGACCTGGATGCCGCGGCGGTACTGCAGCAGCTCCTTCAGATGTGTCGCCAGGCGGCGTGCCACGTAGACGAAGGAAGTGATCGACTTGGTGGCGCGGAAGAAATGCTTGAGGTCGGCATTGGACGAGTTGAACATCATGCCGATGAAGGTGATGGTCTCCAATGGCGGCTTGAGCCGTGCCATATTCAGACCCAGGCGGCGGATGTCGTAAGGGGCGGCCAGGATGGAACGCCCCACCGCCGCGCCACCGGGCCGGTCGGGGTGGTAGTCCGGATACAGCGTGGGCACGAACTGCACCTCGGTCTCGCGCTCGAAGAAGTCCACCATCTTCGGCCCGTGCTCGATGAAGATGGCCACCGCCGCCTCGTCAAAATGCGCCCCGGTTTCGCCTCTCATGTACTCGCGCACCGCAGCCACCGTGTCGGCCGGGTTCTGCGCCCGACCGTGGTGGCTGAGCGGAATCCAGAGCACGCCGCCCGAAAGCGCCGTGGTGCCGCCGAACACCGGCTCCTTCTCCAGCACGACCACGTCAAGGCCGCGCTTGCGCGCCGTGATGGCGGTGGCCAGCCCGGCCGCGCCGGAGCCCACCACCACCACATCGCATTCAACATCCTGGAACATCTGTTTCTCCTCGTCTGTGATTCAGGCCTGCGCCGTCTGGTTGAAGCCGGGCCGCGGCACCATGTCCATCAACATGCAGCCCAGCCCGCCGTCGGCCAGCAACTCGGCTCCGTTCAGATAGGCCGCGCGCTCGCTGGCCAGGAAGATCGCCGGGTTGGCAATGTCCACCGGCTCACCCACGCGGCGGCTTGCCGTCACTGCGGCACGCCGGGCCTCGAAGCCCGGCTCCTCGTAGAACTTGGCTGACAGCGGGGTGCGGATCATCCCCGGGCAGACCACATTGCTGCGCACCCCCTGCGGGCCCCACTCGGCCGCCATCTGGCGCGACAGCAGCAGCACGCCGGCCTTGCTCGGGCTGTAGGCGCCGCTGTGCGTCTGCGGGTGCAACGCCGCCACTGAGGCGATGTGCACGATGCTGCCGCGCCCGGCAACCAGCATGTCCCGGGCGAACTCGCGTGCGCACAGCAGGTAGCCCGTGAGGTTGACCGCCAGCACCGCATTCCAGTCCGCCAGCGACACCATCTCCAGCGCGCCGGCGTGCAAAAGACCGGCGTTGTTGATCAACGCCTGGCAGGGACCGAGTTCGGCACGCACACGCTGCGCCGCCGCGCGCACCGCGGCCTCATCGGTGATGTCGCAGGCCACGGCCAGCGCGGTGGCCCCTTGCGCGCGCAGTGCCTGTGCCTGCTGTTCGGCACCGGCGGCATTGCGGTCCAGCAACGACACCTGGGCGCCCACCGCCGCCAGTCCCTGCGCGATTGCCGCACCGATGCCGCTGGCCGCCCCCGTGACGACGCAGACCCGCCCGGCCAAGCCCAGCCAGTCACCGCACAAATCGACTCTTTCGGGTAAACCCGAATGCTCCACCGCAGCGCTCTGACCAGCGCCACTGCCACTGACTAACTCTTGGCTCATACCCATATTTCCATGCATTTGCATGGCTGCGATCATCCGCGTCCGAGCAGTTCACCTCAATAGACAAAGGCGGCACAAAACAGGACAATTCATGCATCATCTATTTCCGTCCGTCGCCATGAAAAGCGTGCCCAACTTCGCGCTCTACGGCACACAAGCCCAGCCTACGTGGCAGGACCTGGTGCACATTGAGCAGATTCCCGAGCGTTCCAGCCTCTTCAACTGGGAAATCGCGCCGCACTTTCACGACGCGCTGATCCAGGTGCTGTACCCGGTGCGCGGCAGCGGCGAGACCTTTATCGATGGCCGCAAATGGGTGCTGCGCCCGCCCTGCCTCATCATTGCGCCGGCGCGCTCGGTGCACGGCTTCCACTTCGCGCCCGACATGCTGGGGCCCGTGATCACCGCCGCCCAGCGCCCGCTCGAATCACTGGCCGCCGTTGCCGCGCCCGAACTGCTGCACTACATCCGCACCCCCGCCGTGCTGGAAGTCGCGCCCGAGAGCCGCCATGCCGAAGCGCTGATGCCGCTGTTCGAAGCCATCGAGCGCGAGGCTGCCACCCACACCCAGGGCCAGATTGCTGCCGGCATGTCGCTGCTGGTGGCGCTGTTCGTGCAGATCGCACGCATCAGCCAGAGCGCCGCCGACCATGCCGAGATGGCGCGCTCGCGCAAGGCCGCCAGGATCGAACGCTTTCGCGCCTTGCTGGACGAGCGCTGCCGGCAGCGTCTGACGGTGGAGGTGTGTGCAGAGGAGCTCGGCGTCACGCCCGGCCAACTCACCCGTCTGTGCCGGGAGGTGCTGGGCATGTCCACGCTGGACGCCATCAACGCCCGCGTGATCCATGAAGCGCAGCGTGAGCTGGTCTATTCCACGCTGAGCATCAAGCAGGTGGCGGCGGAGTTGGGTTATGCGGACGAAGCCTACTTCGGCCGCTTCTTCAAGAAGCAGACCAGCCTGCGCCCTACCGAATTTCGCGAGATGGCGCGCGCACAACTGGCGGCGGGCTGAATGCGTGCAGGCTGCCAGCTTGGCAGCAGTCAGTATTGATTGCACTGGCCTGCCCGGAGGGGATCGAACCCCCGACCCACAGCTTAGAAGGCTGTTGCTCTATCCAACTGAGCTACGGGCAGACATTGATGGGCGCAGGTTGTGCGCTATCGTTTTTGAAATGACTTGCGAAGCACTGCGTTCTTCAGGCCGTGATCATACCGTTATCAAGCGTCGGCATGCGGCCTCGGCCGGCTCTCGATTTCAAACACGGGATGGAAATGGAATACCGGCTTTCCAGACGCCCGGCTGACGGCGATGAGAACGGGAACCCGCCGCAGAAGATCGTGAGCCGGTAAACCGGCCGCAACCCGTTTCAACGGATCGGAGCGGCAGGACTGTTCGCGAGGTCGAAAAGACTGGTGGCTTCAAGGTCCAGTACTTCAGCACCGGCCGAGTTGATGAGTTGCCAACGCCAGCGCAGAATGCCCAAATCAGGTTGTTGCCGCGATCGTCTGGTGTCCAAGACAGTCGCCCGCAGATTCAAGACATCCCCCGGTCTCACGGGGCTTGGCCACTTGACGTAGGCCAGCCCGGGAGAGGCAAAGGACTCCGAATCCGTCAAGGCGGCATCGGCCACCAGCCGCATGGCAATGGCGCAGGTATGCCAGCCGCTGGCAATCAGACCGCCGAAGCGGCCACCGGCAGCGGCGTCCGCATCAGTGTGAAACCACTGCGGGTCGTAGGCGCCGGCAAACTGCAGTATCTCGGCCTGGCTTACCTCGCGCGGGCCGGCTTCGATGACCTGCCCGACATGGAAATCGGCGAACTTCATGCCGGGCCTCCCGCGATCGGTCGGGCAGCCCTCAGCCAGGGGCTGACCCGGTAGCGCTCGCCGCGATACACCCCGTCCAGCGATTCCAGCACACCGATGACGGCGGGTGCGCCCCAGCGAGCCAGCCACTCGAAGGGACCGGCCGGGTAATTCACGCCAAGCTTCATGGCGGCATCGGCCGCATCAGGACTGCACACACCCTGCAGCACGGCGTCGGCGCCTTCGTTGATGAGCATGGCTATGGTGCGCGCCACCACCAGGCCGGGTGCATCGGCCAGCTGCAGCGGACTGAAGCCGAGCGCAGCCAGCCACGCCACCGACTGGGTGTGCCAGGCTTCGGTAGCGCCAGGCGCCACGGCATAGGCCAACGCGGCACCCGATGGAACGGATAACGCAACAGGCCAGTCAAACACAGTCACGTTGGCCACCCCCATGTCGGAGGCGGTTTGCCGGGCCGTGCGCCCATCGGTGAGCACGAGACACGCCCCGTCGATACGCAGACCTGTCCAGGTGCTCTCGCGATCCCGCGCTAATCCACAACCTTGTGCGGCCAGTTGCCCCGCAGCCGCCGCCAGCAGATCGGCCAGAAGGCCGTCGCCATGCACCATGACGTCATGCGCCACGGCTGGGGCCTCGTGCACGGCCTCTGGCAAGGCAGGCGCACCTTGCGGATAAGCATAGAAGCCACGCCCGCTCTTTCGGCCGAGCAGGCCTCCCGCCACCATCTCCGCCTGCAGCAGCGAGGGCACGAAGCGCTTGTCGAAAAAATTGGCTTCGTAAACCGAGTTCGTCACCGCAAAATTGGTGTCATGCCCGATCAGATCCATCAGTTCGCAAGGCCCCATGCGAAAGCCTGCGGCCTTGAGGCACGCGTCCAGCACCTGCGGCGCGGCCGCCTGCTCCATCAGCAGCGCCAGCGTCTCGGCGTAATAGGGCCGCGCGATGCGGTTGACGATGAAACCGGGCGTGCTCTTGGCATGCACCGGCACCTTGCCCCAGGCCTTGCCGAGTTCGAAGACCGCTGCGGCGACACTGCTGTCGGTCTGCAGGCCTGAAACCACTTCCACCAGCTTCATCAAGGGCACCGGGTTGAAGAAATGCATGCCCACCAGGCGCCCCGGATGCCGCAAGCCATTGGCGATAGCGGTGACGGAGATCGATGACGTGTTGGTGGCGAACACTGTGTCATCTTCCAGCAGAGCTTCAAGCTGCTGGAACAGCGAGCGCTTGGCCTCCAGTTTCTCCACGATGGCCTCGACCACCAGCTTCACCCCGCGCGCCTCGTCCAGCGCCGCAATGGGCGTGATGCGCTCAAGCGTCGCTTCGCCCTCCATGACAGACAGCTTGCCCCGAGCGACCAGGCCGTCAAGCACGGTCTTCAACTTGTCCAGGGCATCGGCTGCAGCACCAGGGCGCATATCGAAAAGCTTCACGGCATGTCCGGCTTGTGCCGCGACTTGCGCAATGCCTGCGCCCATGATGCCTGCCCCGACCACCAGCACCGGGACCTTGCGCAGATCAAGACTCATGACCAGAGTTCCAACTTGCAAGCCGCTTCTGGAGGAATGCGTCAAATCCCTCACGTGCCTCCGCCGTCCCGCGCACGCGGGCGATGGTCTGCGCCGTGAGTTCCCGCACTTCGGCCGTCACAGGCCCCACCTGCAATTGCGCAAACAGCTGCTTGATCTCACGCTGTGCATTCGGGCCGCCGGCCAGCAGATCACTGACCACGGCGTCGATGGCGCCGTCAAGTTGTTCGACGGAAACCACCTGCTGCACAAGGCCCATGTTCAAGGCCTCGGCAGAACCGATGCGCGTGGTGGCCAGTGCCAAGCGCCGGGCCTGGCGCTTGCCAACCGCATTCGTGACATAGGGCCCGATGACCGAGGGCAGGATGCCGAACCGGGCCTCGCTGACCGAAAAGCTGGCATTGTCGGCGGCGACTGCGATGTCGCAAACACAGGCCAGGCCGACGCCACCGCCCAGCGCTGCACCCTGTATGCGCGCCACGGTCGGCTTGGCGCACGCATCAATGCGCGCCAGCATGCCGGCAAAGCGCCGTGCATCCTCCAGGTTCCAGGTATGGCTGGCCTGGCTCGCGCGCCGCATCCATTGAAGATCAGCGCCGGCGCTGAAATGCCGGCCCTCACCAGCGAGCACGATGACGCGCACGCCATCGTCCGCTTCCAGTTGGGCAAAGGCAGCGTCAAGCTCACCGATCATGGTCTCATCGAAAGCGTTGAAGACGTCCGGACGGGCCATCGTCACCTGCGCCACACCGCGGGCACGGGTATTGATGCGCAGCGTCTGCTGCGTAGTGTTCATGTTCTCATTCCTCTACTTGGGAGCGCGCCCAGAACCCGGGCCGTCAATAGGTTTCCAGATGCAGGCGTCCTTCGCGCTTGAGCTCGGCCCCCAGGCGCTCCCAGTCCAGCCCGGCCTGCTGCGCGATGTCACGCAGAGCCAGCACCACACCTTCTTCCATGCTCTTGAGGCCGCAAACATAAAAGTAGGTATTGGGATCGGCCAATAACAAGGCAAGGTCGACCATGCGCTCGCGGAGCACATCCTGGACGTAGCGCTTGGGCTGGCCGGTTGTGCGAGAAAACGCGAAATTGATGTCGATGAAATCCTTGGGCAGATTCTGCAGAGGCCCGAAATAAGGCAACTCTTCTTTGGTTCGGGCACCGAAGAAAAGCAGCAACTTGCCCCCCTCGAACTTGCCCGACTGGCGCAGCCGGCGGCGCCATTCGGTCATCGCACGCATCGGCGCACTGCCGGTGCCGGTGCAGATCATCACGATGTGGCTCTTCGGATGGTTGGGCATCAGGAAACTGGTGCCGAACGGGCCGATCACCTGCACCTTGTCCCCCACCTGCAGGTCGCACATGTAGTTGGACGCCACGCCACGCACCGGCTGGCCCTGGTGGTCCTCCAGCACGCGCTTGATGGTCAGTGACACATTGTTGTAGCCGGGCCGCTCGCCGTTGCGCGGGCTGGCAATCGAATACTGGCGTGCATGGTGCGGCCGTCCCTGCTCATCCGCGCCGGGCGGGACGACGCCAACCGACTGGCCTTCGAGCACCGGAAACGGCATGGAGCCGAAATCGAGCACGATGTGGTGCGTGTCATAGTCCTTGCCAGCCTCGGTCACCTGGACGTTGCCGACCACGGTAGCGGTGATGGACTTCTCTGCAGCCTTCGGGCCGTAAAGATTGACATACGGATGCGCGGCCGACCACGGCGGCAGCGTGGCGCCATACTGGGTACTGTTGAAAGCTGCATCACTTGTTGCCGACGCGATGGGGGCGATGGATTCGGGTGCCGCAGCCCCCTCTGTCACGCCCTGTTCGGCCAGTTGCTCGGTGGTCAGTTCGGCGGGCAATTCATCCCATCCCAGCTGTTCCTGCACGCTGTAGGCCCGGACCGACGGCATGGTGCGCCAGTTGTCGATCGAGCCGGTCGGGCACGGCGGAATGCAGGCCATGCACAGATTGCACTTGGCAGCATCGACGACGTAATTGCGCGAATCATGCGTGATCGCAGCGACCGGACAAGTGGCCTCGCAGGTATTGCAGCGAATGCAGATTTCCGGATCGATCAGATGCTGCTTGATGACTTGAACTTCAGTCATTTCCACGACGGCTTCCTCAATATAAAACGGGCCACTGAGCGGTCGCATCAGCGGCCCGACAGGTTTTTACGCCTCAGTTGAAACGGACGTACTCGAAATCGACCGGCTGGCGGTTGATACCCATGACCGGCGGTGCAATCCAGTTGGCGAACTTTCCAGGCTCGACCACGCGCCCCATCAGGCTGGCAACGAAAGCGCGGTCTTCAGCCGTAGGCAGCCATTCGCCAACCTTGGCATTCCACTCCGCATCGGACACCACACGACCATCAGGCGACACCTTGACGCCGGCCAACGCACCGATATTGCGGTGGAAAGCCTTGTGCGGCACCGTCAGGCGGAACGGGATGCCCGCCTTCTCGATCACCTTGTTCCAGCGCTCGACGCCACTGATGGAGTCCTTGATGTAGTCGTCGCGCAGCACCTCATTCAGGGCATTGAGCATCGGCACTTCTTTTTCCACCAGCCGGCCACCCTGTACTTCCAGCACCTTGTAGGTCTGGCCCTTGAGCAGGTGGTCATCGTTGCGCTTGCCTTCCTCGAAGCGCCCCTTCAGGCCGGTGTTGTAGAAGGTGGCAGCGTTGCTCGACTGGTCAGCCCCGAACAGGTCGATCGTCACGCTGAAGTGGAAATTCAGGTAGCGCTGGATCGTCGGCAGGTCGATCACGCCGGCTTCACGCAGCTTCTTGGGATCATCCGTCTTGAGCTCGTTCATCATCTGGCAGGTGCGCTGGATCACACGCGAAATGCCGGACTCGCCCACGAACATGTGGTGCGCTTCCTCGGTCAGCATGAACTTGGTGGTCCGGGCCAGCGGGTCAAAACTCGACTCGGCCAGGGCACACAGCTGGAACTTGCCGTCACGGTCCGTGAAGTAGGTGAACATGAAGAAAGACAACCAGTCCGGCGTTTCCTCATTGAAGGCTTCCAGAATTCGCGGGTTGTCCTTCTGGCCGCTGCGGCGCTCCAGCAAGGCCTCGCCCTCTTCGCGGCCATCGCGGCCGAAGTACTTGTGCAGCAGGTAGACCATGGCCCACAGGTGGCGCCCTTCCTCGACATTGACCTGGAACAGGTTGCGCAGGTCGTACTGGCTCGGACAGGTCAGCCCCAGGTGGCGCTGCTGCTCAACGGACGCGGGCTCGGTATCGCCCTGGGTCACGATGATGCGACGCAGGTTCGCGCGGTATTCGCCGGGCACGTCCTGCCAAGCGGCCTCGCCTTTGTGGTCGCCGAAATGGATCTTGCGGTCCTGCTCGGCCGGGTTCATGAAGATGCCCCAGCGGTAGTCGGGCATCTTGACGTGGCCGAACTGGGCCCAGCCCTGGGGATCAACGCTGATGGCGGTGCGCAGATAGACATCGAAGTTCTGACTGCCGTCAGGCCCCATGTCGTTCCACCAGCTCAGGTAGTTGGGCTGCCACTGCTCGAGCGCGCGCTGCAGCGTGCGGTCCTCGTTGAGGTTGACGTTGTTAGGAATCTTCTCGCTGTAGTTGATGCTGCTCATTTCATGCTCCTGATTTATGGATCACAGTTGAATCAAACCCGGTTCCAGTCGAAGGCCGCCTTCTCGCCCTTGCCATAGACTTTCAAGGCACCTTTTTCACCCACGGCGTTGGGACGCTGGAAAATCCAGTTCTGCCAGGCCGTCAGACGGCCGAAGATGCGGGTAAACATGTTCTCGGGACCGTTGAAGCGCAGATTGGCCTCCATGCCCGTGAGCGCGTCGGGCGACATGGCGACCCGCTCCTCGATGGCGATGCGCACCTCGTCCGTCCAGTCGATGTCGTCCGGGTTCGAGGTCACCAGACCCAAGGCAAAGGCGGCATCGGCGTCCAGCGCCTGCCCCGCCTTGGCCCGCACCGCTTCGAGTGCAGGCTGCTCGCCGTAGAACCGGCGTACAAGGCGGCTCTGCTCAGTGACCATGGGGAACAAGCCAAAGTTGGTTTCGCCCACCGTGATCTTCGGTGTCTTCTTTTCATCATCAGGCAGGGCAAGGTGGTAGCTGCGATCGCAGGCCAATGCCAACTCCAGCAGGGTGCCAGCGAAGCAGGAGCCCGGTTCGATCAGGGCAAACAGGCTGCGCGAGGACACGTCCAGGCGGCTCAGCGTGCGGCGCAGCAAGCCGATGGTTTCGCGCACCAGCCAGTGGTTCTGGTTGGCCAGCAACGTCGCATCCATGGCCTGCACGGCTGCCGCGTCGCCAGCGGTCTTGATCAGCCACACGCCGATATCGAGCTCATTGGTACGCATGGAAAGGATCGCGTCTTCCAGTTCCCGCGCCATCTGAAGCGGATACCAGGCCGCGCCAGCGGCCTCGATGCCTGCGATGTCCGCCGGCTGCGTGCCGGATGGACTGTGCACCGTGAAGCTGGCCGTACGCCGAGCGCGGTCAATCTCCACCGTCACATACTTGTAGCGCAGGGCATCCGCCTCGATGGTGCGCTGCAATGGCACCAGCGCCACCCCCTTGGCCGCGGCGGGGCGATCGCTTTGCGCCGCCAGTTGCAGCGCGCGCTCCTGGACTTTCTGGGCAAACACGGCTGGCTTGGCGATATCGTCCACCAGGCGCCAGTCCTTGGCGCGCTGGCCGCGCACGCCCTCGTTGGTCGTGCAGAAGATGTCGGCCAAGTCATGGCGCACATGGCGCTTGTCCGTCACACGGGTCAGGCCACCGGTACCGGGCAGCACGCCAAGCAGCGGCACCTCGGGCAGGCTCACCGCGCTCGACCGGTCATCCACCAGGATGATCTCGTCGCAGGCCAGCGCCAGCTCGTAACCACCGCCAGCGCAGGCGCCATTCACAGCCGCCAGGAACTTCAGGCCGCTGTGACGCGACGAGTCTTCCATGCCATTGCGCGTCTCGTTGGTGAACTTGCAGAAGTTCACCTTCCAGGCGTGACTGCTGACGCCCAGCATGAAGATGTTGGCACCGGAGCAAAACACCTTGTCTTTCGCACTGGTCAACACCACCGTGCGCACTTCCGGATGCTCGAAGCGGATCCGGCCGAGCGCGTCATTGAGCTCGATATCCACGCCCAGGTCGTAGCTGTTGAGCTTGAGCTTGTAGCCGGACCGAAGACCGGCGTTCTCGTCGATGTCGACGGACAAGGTGGCAACAGGACCGTCAAAGCGCAGCTTCCAATGCTTGTAGCTCGACGGATTTGTTTGGTAATCAACACGGGGGTTTGCGTTCACGTGATCTCCAATAAGCAGAATAATGCCTAAAACAATTCGGTATTGGCATCATAATGCACATTACTCGACTGTCAAGCATTATTCTGCATATTTTCATTCACATCGGCAAATCGAGTGCACGGCGCACCAACTCCCGCAAAGACTGAAAGGTTGCCTCCAGCGGCTGGGCACTGGTATTGAGTGTGAATTCTGCTTTGGAATAGAAGGCCGCTCGCCCCGCCAGAATCCCCTTGAGGTCTTCCATGGCCTCCTTGCTGGCGGCCATCGGACGCAGGTCGCCCTGCGCCGTGACGCGCCGCATGTGATCCTCCGGGTTGGCCTGAAGCCAGACCGTGGTGCAATGCGCCAGCAGCAGATTGAAAGCCGCCGGATCGGACACCAGCCCGCCGGGCGTGGCAATCACCGCTTCGGGGTAGATCTGAATCGCCTCCTCCAGCGCCCGCAATTCATAGCGTCGGTAGGCATTGGTACCGTACAGGGCCTGAATCTCCGAGATGCTGCAGCCCGCAAATTTCTCGATTTCACGACTGAGTTCAACAAAAGGGAAACCCAGATCCGAAGCCAGCTGCTGGCCAAGCGTGGACTTGCCGGCGCCACGCAAGCCAATCAAGGCCACACGCGGACTGTGTGCTGCATTGCCGCCTCCGGTACCCAGCATCTCACCGATCGTCACCCGCACCTTGTGCAGCGTCGCCTCGTCGCGCTGCTCCAGCAACTCGCGAATCAGCAACCATTCCGGCGAAGACGTGGTCACGTCTCCGACCAACTCGGCCAGCGAGCAACGCAGGGCGGCCGCCACCTGGAGCAACACCAGGATGGAGACATTGCCCACCCCATATTCGAGGTTGGCCAAGTGCCGCTCGGAAATATCAGCCGCCGTGGCAAGGGCCTTGCGAGTCATGCCTTGACGCGAACGCAGACCGCGAACCCGCTCTCCCAAGGCGATCAAAAACGGATTCCGCTCCTCTGCCACCCCTTCAGCGAGCTTGTCTTGCCCTACCAGCACGCCACTCGCCAGGCTAGGTGTTATCCCTGAATCATGCAATATAGTGCTTGACATGGTGAACTGGAGTCCTTACTGTTCATATACGCACAATAATTCATATTGAAATCGAAAGCAAGCACCTAACGCAAGGACGGAGCCGAGAACGTGACACCTGAGCAATTGAAGGAAACCCTCACAGGACTGACCGCCCAACTCCAGGGCCGGCCACTGGATGCTGAACTGGGCCGCTGGTTGAATGCAGAGTTCGGCCCGCAAAGTTCGCTCTATCGTACCCTCAAGACCGCCTGTCAAACTGGTGTGGCCGAAGGCTGGCTGTGCGAGCGCGAAGGCGGCGGCCTGCGCTACGGCCGCATCTTCAAGCCGACGCCTGAACTGCACGGCTATTCGGTGGATGTGGTCGATATGAAAAACGTCGCCGGCCCGCACCACACGCACCCCAATGGCGAAATCGACCTGATCATGCCCATCGAGGGTGACGCCCGCTTCGACGGCCAGCCGGCCGGCTGGCTGGTCTGCCCACCCGGCAGCGCCCACTGCCCGACCGTAAGCGATGGCCGCGCCCTCGTCTTGTACCTGTTGCCCGAAGGTCGCATTGAATTCACGCGCTTCTGAACCGCTTCCCCTGTACCGACCTCTATCCACATGACGCCTCTTCTCTCCAATCATCTCGGTGGCCGCTGGCAAGACGGCACCGGCCCTGGAACACCGTTATTCGACCCGGTACTGGGCAACGAACTCGTTCGCGTCGATGCACGTGGACTCGACCTGGCCGCCGGCTTTGAATTTGCCCGCGCCCAAGGTGGAACTGCCCTGCGTGCCCTGACCTACCGCGAGCGCGGCGCCATGCTGGCTGCGGCCGTCAAGGTGCTGCAGGCGAATCGCGACGCCTACTACGAAATCGCGACCGCCAACAGCGGCACGGTGAAAAACGACTCGGCGGTCGACATCGACGGCGGCATCTTCACCCTGGGCACTTATGCCAAGCTCGGCGAGACGCTGGGGGATCGCCGCTTCCTGCTCGACGGAGACGCCGCCCGCCTCGGCAAGGAGCCTTTGTTCCAGTCGCAGCACGTGTTGGTGCCCACCCGTGGCGTGGCCCTGTTCATCAACGCCTTCAACTTTCCGGCCTGGGGCCTGTGGGAAAAAGCCGCTCCGGCGCTGCTCTCAGGTGTGCCCGTGATCGTGAAGCCCGCCACCGCCACGGCTTGGCTGACCCAGCGCATGGTGAAGGACGTGGTTGATGCCCGCATCTTTCCCGCCGGAGCGCTGTCGGTCGTCTGCGGCAGCCCGGCTGGCCTGCTTGATGCCTTGCAGCCTTTCGACGTGGTGTCCTTCACCGGATCAGCCGATACGGCAGCCAGCATCCGTTCGCATGCCGCCATTGCCCAGCGCTCGGTACGCGTCAACATCGAAGCTGACAGCGTCAACTCCGCGCTGCTGCTACCGGGTGAAGCCGCCGACAGCCCGGCCTTCGATCTGCTGGTGCGCGAGGCCGTGCGCGAGATGACGGTCAAGTCCGGCCAGAAATGTACGGCAATCCGCCGCATCTTTGTCCCCGAGTCACTGTACGACGCCACCGCCCAGGCCATCGTCGCCAAGCTGGCGAAGACCACCGTCGGCAACCCACGCAACGAAACGGTGCGCATGGGCGCGCTGGTCAGCCGCGCGCAGCTGGCCAGCGTGCGTGAAGGCCTGACACTGTTGAAATCCCACGCCGACGTCCTCCATGACGGCGCCAGTGCACCGATGATCGACATCGATCCGGCCATCGCCTGCTGCATGGGCCCCACCTTGCTGGGTACGCGTCAAGCCGAGACGCCTCAACTGCACCAGACCGAGGTCTTCGGCCCCGTCGCAACCCTGCTGCCCTACCGAGATGCAGAACAGGCCCTGAGGCTGGTGCGCCGTGGTGAAGGCTCGCTGGTGGCCTCGTTGTATGGCAGTGATGCAAGCACCTTGGCAAGCGCCGCAATGGAACTGGCCGACAGTCACGGCCGCGTGCACGTGGTCTCGCCCGACGTGGCGCAGTTGCACACCGGTCACGGTAACGTCATGCCGCAGTCGCTGCACGGCGGGCCCGGCCGCGCCGGTGGCGGCGAGGAACTGGGTGGCGCACGCGCGCTGAATTTCTATCACCGTCGCAGCGCTGTACAGGCCAGCGCCGCCGTTCTCGCCTCGTTGCAGCAGGAAAACACGCCATGACCACCACAATGCAAATTCCCGCCCCCGGTGAGCGCTTCAATTTTGCCCAGCATCTTCTTGCGAGCAACGCGCAACGTGCCAGTAAGACCGCTTTCATCGACGATCAGGGTTCACTGAGTTATGGTCAGTTGGACGAGCGCGTACGGCGTATGGCGGCTGGCCTGCGTGCGCTGCATGTCAAGCGCGAGGAGCGCGTATTACTGCTGATGCACGACTGCAGCGACTGGCCGGTGAGCTTCCTCGGCGCGATGTACGCCGGCATCGTCCCGGTGGCTGTGAACACCCTGCTAACCGCTGACGACTATACCTACATGCTCGAACATTCGCGTGCGCAGGCCGTACTCGTATCCGGTGCGCTGCTGCCGACGCTGACGGCGGCCATGACGAAATGCGATCATGAGGTTCAGAAAGTGATCGTCTCGCGTCCGGTGGCACCGCTTCACCCCGCCGAAGTTGAGTTCGAAGCTTTCCTGCAGAGCCAGGCACCGGCACTTAATCCAGCAACCACCAGTCCGGATGACCCCGGCTTTTGGCTCTACTCCTCTGGTTCCACGGGCCGGCCCAAGGGCACCGTGCACTCGCACGCCAACCCCTACTGGACTGCCGAACTCTATGGCAAGGCGGTGCTGGGACTGCAAGAGTCCGACATCTGCTTTTCGGCAGCCAAGCTGTTCTTTGCCTATGGCTTGGGCAATGCCCTGACCTTTCCCTTGAGTGTGGGCGCCACCGTGCTGCTGATGGCCGAGCGTCCGACACCAGACGCCACCTTCCGCCGCTGGCTCGGGAAGGCTGGCGGCGTAACGGATGCTAAAGGATCGACACCGGTCCAACCGACGGTCTTCTTCGGCGCCCCCACAGGCTTTGCCGGCATGCTTGCGCATCCACAATTGCCGGCCCGCAGCGATGTGGCTCTACGGCTGGTCTCTTCTGCCGGCGAGGCCCTGCCCGCCGAGCTGGGCGAGCGCTTCAAACGGCATTTCGGAGTCGACATCGTCGACGGTATTGGTTCGACCGAGATGCTGCACATTTTCATGTCCAATCGTCCGGACGAGGTGCGCTACGGCACAACCGGCTGGCCAGTGCCTGGCTATGAGATCGAACTGCGTGGCGAGGATGGTCAACCCGTGCCCGATGGCGAGCCGGGCGATCTCTACATTCACGGCCCGTCAAGTGCCATGATGTACTGGGGCAACCGGACCAAGACACGCGAGACGTTCCAGGGCGGCTGGACCAAAAGCGGAGATAAGTACGTGCGCAATGCGGATGGCACTTTCACCTACTCCGGCCGCAGCGACGACATGCTCAAGGTGAGCGGGATATACGTCTCACCTTTCGAGGTGGAGGCTACGCTGGTCCAGCATCCAACCGTGCTGGAGGCTGCCGTCATTGGTGTCGTAGATACCGATGGACTGACCAAGACCAAGGCCTTCGTTGTGCTCAAGGATGGCGCGCAAGCAAGCGAGGAGGACCTCAAGGCCTTTGTGAAGGACAGGTTGGCCACGTACAAGTACCCGCGCCAGATCGAATTCATCGCCGAACTTCCCAAGACGGCCACTGGCAAGATCCAGCGCTTCAAATTACGCGAGCGCGAGGTTGCCTCGCAATGAACGACGCGGCGAGCTTCGCGGAGATTGTGTGGGCAAGTCGGCCCACACGCATCGAATACCAGTGGATCGCACCAGCGCGCAGCAGTGCGCCATTGCTCGTCTTTCTGCATGAAGGACTGGGCTCGCTCTCCATGTGGCGCGACTTTCCGGAGCGTCTGTGCGATGCAGCCGGCTGCCGAGGCTTGGTGTACTCTCGTCCTGGCTATGGTCGCTCCACACCACGCCTGGCCGGTGAAGCGTGGGATGTGGACTTCATGCATCGCCAGGCGCATAAAGTTCTCCCGGCATTGCTTGAAACGCTGGGCCACGACGCACGGCAAGAGCCGATCTGGCTTTTGGGCCATAGCGACGGCGGTTCTATCGCTCTTTTGTATGCCGCGCAGCATCCACAGCAGGTCGCCGGCGCCATCGTTCTGGCGCCGCACATTGTGGTGGAGGACATCTCGGTTGCAAGTATCGAGCAGGCGCGCGACGCCTACCAGAGTACCGACTTGCGCGAACGCCTGTCCCGTTATCACGATGATCCAGACTCCGCATTCTGGGGCTGGAATGACATATGGCTCAACCCGGCCTTTCGCCACTGGTCGATCGAAAACGAAATTGCATCCATCGACTGTCCCGTACTGGCAGTGCAAGGTCACGATGACCCCTATGGAACGATGGCGCAGATTCGCGGGATCGCCCGCCGTCTGCCTTCCACCGAACTTCTCGAACTGTCCGCGTGCGGTCACTCGCCGCATCGCGATCAGCCCGGGCCGCTGATTTCAGTGGTAACCGATTTCATCAAACGGCATACAAAAGGAGACAAACCATGAAACTGCTACGCCGTACCATCCTGGCCCTGGCCACGACATCCCTGGCCGTTCCGTTGGCTCTGGCCCAGTCTGCCCCCAAGCTCAAAGTGGGGCTCATGCTTCCTTACACCGGCACGTATGCGTCGCTGGGGAATGCCATCGAGAACGGCTTTCGTCTTTATGTTGCCGAACAGGGAGGCAAGCTCGGCGGGCGTGAGATCGAGTACTTCAAGGTGGATGATGAATCCGCCCCGCCAAAGGCAACCGACAACGTCAACAAGCTGATCAAGCGAGATCAGGTTGACGTCCTGATCGGCACCGTGCATTCCGGCGTGGCCATGGCCATGGCCAAGGCAGCCAAGGACAGCGGCACCCTCCTGATCGTGCCCAACGCGGGCGCCGGTGCGATTACAGGCTCGATGTGCGCGCCCAATATCTTCCGCAGCTCCTTCACGATGTGGCAATCGGCCTACGCCATGGGCGACGTCGCGGCCAAGAAAGGTCACAAGACCGCCGTCACCATCACCTGGAAATACGCTGCCGGCGAGGAGTCGGTCAACGGTTTCAAGGAGGCCTTCGAGAAAGGCGGCGGCAAAGTCGTCAAGCAGCTCACACTGCCGTTTCCGAACGAAGAGTTCCAGGCATTGCTGACTGAGATCGCTGCGACCAAGCCGGACGCGGTCTACACCTTCTTCGCCGGGGCCGGAGCCGTGAAATTCGTCAAGGACTACGCCGCTTCTGGCCTGAAGAAGAGCATCCCGCTGTATGGCGCCGGCTTCCTGACCGATGGCACGCTGGAAGCGCAGGGGGCTGCGGCCGACGGCCTGACCACGACCCTGCACTATGCCGACAACCTGGAAACCAAGCGCGACAAGGAGTTCCGCCTGGCCTACGCCAAGAGCTACAAACTGCAGCCCGATGTCTACGCCGTGCAGGGCTACGATGCCGCACAGATGCTGGGCATCGGCTTGAATGCGGTCAAGGGTGACGTGAGCAAGAAGACGGAATTTGCCGCCGCACTTGAGAAGGCCCGGATCGACAGCCCGCGTGGTGCATTCACTATCTCCAAGTCCCACAACCCTGTGCAGGATATCTATCTGCGTCAAGTCACAGGCAAGGAGAACACGTTCGCCGGCATAGCCACCAAGGCCTTGGCCGACCCTGGTCGCGGCTGCAAGATGTAAGCGAGCAGCGCATTGCCAGCCAGGCGTTCCAATCTCAGGCCGGGCCTGAGATTGGAGCGTCCACCGCGTAATGCATGCAACCGAACGACTGAATCACGATGGATCTCACGACTTTCCTCATCCAATGCCTGAACGCCCTGCAATACGGGCTACTGCTGTTTCTCGTCGCCTCCGGGCTCACGTTGATCTTCGGCATCATGGGTGTCATCAACCTGGCACACGGCAGCTTCTACATGGTTGGTGCCTATATGTCCTTCGCGCTGGCGCCCATCGTGGCTGCCACGTTTGGCGGTGGATTTTTCGCAACCATGCTCGCCGGGACGGTGCTGGCTGTGCTGCTGGGGTACCTGCTCGAATGGGCTTTCTTCAGCTTTCTGTACGAGAGGGAGCACTTGCAGCAAGTGCTGATGACCTATGGTCTGATCTTGATCTTCGAGGAAGCACGTAGCCTGCTGGTGGGCGATGACGTGCATGGTGTCGATCCACCAGCTTGGCTGGCCGGAAGCTTTGCCCTGGGGAACATCATGACCTACCCGGTCTACCGGCTCTTTATTTCGGCGGTCTGCCTGGCGCTGGCGCTGGGCCTGTACTTTGTCTTCAGCCGGACGCGGTTGGGCATGATGATCCGTGCCGGCGCCAGCAACCGTGAAATGGTGCAGTCACTGGGCATCGACATCAAATTCTTGTACCGCGTGGTTTTCGCCGCAGGCGTAGCCTTGGCCGCTCTAGCCGGGATGGTGGCGGCACCAGTATCTTCGGTCTATCCCGGCATGGGGAACCACGTGCTCATCATCTGCTTCGTCGTCGTCGTCATTGGCGGCATTGGTTCGATTCGCGGCGCCCTGCTGGCCGCCTTGCTCATCGGTTTGGTAGACACCTTCGGCAAGGTGCTGTTCCCGGAGGCTGCCGGCGTTCTGGTCTATGTATTGATGGCACTGGTTCTGCTCTGGAAACCTGATGGTCTCTTCAAGGCAGGTTGAAATACGCATGAATCGATCCAAACTTCTCTTTGTCGCAATCAGCTTCGCCGCCCTTGCGCTTTTCCCTCTGGCTTCCAGCAGTTACGGCATCGACTTGGTCACCAAGATCATGATCTACGCCATCTTGGCCCTGAGTCTAGAACTGCTGGTCGGCAGCACCGGCCTGGTGTGCTTCGGCCAAGCAGCTTTCTTCGGCATTGGCGCCTACGCCACAGTGCTCCTCTCGCCAGACTATGAGGCTCCCTCGGTACTCTGGCTATTGCCTGCCAGCATGGTGGTGGCTGCCGTCTACGCACTCATCATGGGTTCACTGTCGCTGCGCACCAAGGGCGTGTATTTCATCATGGTGACGCTGGCCTTTGCGCAGATGGCCTTCTATGTGATCCACGACACCCCGCTGGGTGGCGGCACAGACGGCATCTATCTCAATGCCAAGCCGACAATCGGTACGTTGCTCGATCTGGACAAGTCACTCGCACTCTATGCTTTCACGCTGGGCAGCCTGGTTGCGATGTTCGGGTTTCTGGCGTTGTTGTTGCGCTCACGCTTTGGCCGCGCCTTGGCAGGAATACGCGTCAACGAGCAGCGCATGCGCGCAACCGGCTTCTCGACCTACCCATACAAGCTGGCCGCCTTTGTGATCTCCGGCGGCATCGCTGGCCTGGCGGGCTTCCTGTTCGCCGTCAAGGATGGATTTGTCAACCCTGAAATGCTGGGCTGGCACCAGTCCGGCGCTGTGCTGATCATGATTATCTTTGGTGGCCTGGGCCACCTGCGCGGCGCTCTGATCGGAGCCTTCGCCTTCGTTCTTCTGCAGGAGTTCTTCATGTCCGAAGCCGTGTTCGGCGCCTTCGCCAAACATTGGCACCTCGGCCTGGGCTTAAGCATCATCGCCAGCGTGGCGCTGCTTCCGCACGGGCTGGTGGGCATTCCAAGCCAGGTACGAGAACGGCTGACAGGCCGTCGCAACACCGCACGCGATGCCACGACAGCAGAGGAATCACTATGAGTCAGTCTGCAATCCTGCTGCGCTGCACCGACATCACCCGCCGCTGGGGCGGCCTGGTGGCCGTCAACCGGATATCGATCGAGCTTGAGCGTGGCACCGTGCATGCTGTCATCGGTACCAACGGTGCTGGCAAGTCCACGCTGATCAATATCCTCTCCGGTGAAATCGATGCCTCGGACGGTCGGGTCGAGTTGTTGGGGCAGGATGTCACCACATGGACACAGCCCCGACGCGCGCGTGCCGGTCTGGGGCGCAGCTACCAACGCAACACCATTTACCCGAGCTTCACGGTGTTCGAGAACTGTCGCCTGTCGGCACAGGCCATGGCGCAAAAACCCTGGGCCTGGTGGAGCAATGCCCAGCGTTGCCCTGTCAGCACCGCGGCAGCTCTGGATGCCGCTGTCCGTAGCGGGTTGGTCGATCTACTTGAGCGACCGGCCGGCCTACTGTCGCACGGACAGAAACGACAACTAGAAATCGCCATGTGTCTGGCCACGCAACCACAGGTGCTGCTGCTCGACGAGCCTTTGGCTGGCATGGGTGCGGAGGAGACTGAGCGCATGCTTGCCCTGCTGGACGAGCTGAAGAAAGACCAGGCCATCTTGTTGGTGGAGCATGACATGGATGCCGTGTTTCGTATCGCTGAACGCATTACTGTCATGGTGAACGGCAGTGTGCTGGCATCAGGAACACCCGAGGCCGTGCGTAGCAACATCGACGTGCAAGCGGCCTATCTCGGCGGAGGCCACTGACATGGCGACTGATCTGATCCTCGATGCTCGCGGCGTACATGCCTGGTACGGCTCCAGTCATGTGCTGCATGGCATAGACCTGCAGATTGCCCGTGGCGAGACTGTCGGACTGCTCGGCCGCAACGGCATGGGCAAAAGTACCTTGATTCGCACGCTGCTGGGTCATGTGATGCAGCGGGAGGGGCTCATCAGCTTCTTCGGTCAGGACACCTCTCACGCGCGGCCGCACGAGGTGGCACGCCTAGGCGTTGCCTACGTCCCCGAGGGGCGCGGCGTGTTCCCCAACCTCACGGTACGCGAGAACCTCGTTATGGCGGCGCGTAACGGGCGTGATGGCCGTTCTGAATGGTCATACGAGCGAGTGCTTGATACTTTCCCGCGCCTCAAGGAGCGCCAGTCCAATCTGGGCTCGCAACTTTCCGGCGGCGAGCAGCAGATGCTGTCCATCGGGCGGGCGCTGATGACACACCCTGAACTCATCATCTTGGATGAAGCCACGGAAGGCCTGGCGCCGCTGATCGTGAATGAAATCTGGCGCGTGATCGGCGAGATCAGTGCCAGCGGCATTGCCACGCTGATCGTTGATCGCGATTACCGAAAAGTGCTGGCGCGCTCCAAGCGCGCCTTTGTACTGCAGAAAGGTCAAGTCGTACTGCGAGGCAGCGCCGAGGAAATCAGTGATAGCCCGGCACTATCAAGCTATCTCGGGGTCTGAAACGGCACTCTCGGCATGTCGCATATGTTGCGCCCTCAGTGGGGGGACGCCCAATCGTGCATGCGTGGACGGGGCCAAGGCCCAACGAAGCCCCATCTCCAAGCGTTTCCGTCACTTGAAGTCAACTCGGCAATGGTTGGATCAGCAACTTCTCTACAAATCGGCTGCGGGCCGTTCGATGTGCCGTTGTGCCTTGATTGGACATTTGCGACTCGGCAACAACATAGCTGTAAAGCAGAAAAGCGCGCAATCTTGCCTCGGCAACCGTGAACCCCAGCGATGAAAATATTTGAGCGATGTAGCCAATGCGGCTTGCATCAGCTTCGTCAACCGCATGGCGAGCCATTTCATCACGACGTGCCCAAGCGCGAATGGCGAGTTCGATTCGTGCCGCACGTTCGGCACTACGTCCCCGAAACGGCAGCGAAACAACATCGCGCAGCTGTTCAAGCGCATCCGTGTGCGCATTCTCCAGTCGTGCCGTCAGTTGCTCCGTAGCAAGTTCATGCCACGCGCGCAGTACTCTGCGCAAAAGGTCCTCGCGATCACGGAAGTGCCAGTAAAAGCTGCCACGCGTGACGCCCAGTTGCTGAGCAAGCAAGTCCACCCGAACACGATCGATCCCCTGATACGCCAACACCTCGGTTGCAGCGTCAATCCAGCTTTCCGGGGTCAGGGTATTGCGCAAGGTTCCCTCGCCGTCCGCTGCGTCGGATGACCGGCGTGTTTTGCGGGCCGGTTTGTCTTTGGGGGGCAGTGTATTCATATGCGGGTCGACTGAGAATTCATCATCATGATGCCATGCAGATATGTATGGAATCAGGTGTAAACCCTAATTTTAACCAATACATATTTCTATAAAATTCGATCGCATCAAACATACAGAGGTGTATGGAATGTCGATTAAATCCGATTGGTTAAACGATCACAGCATGCTGGCAAAGCCACGCGCGGTACGCGTTGGTTTTGATGATGGCAGTTTTGTTCTCCGCTCTCCGGAGCCCCTGCAACCGTACGCGCGCTGCATTGGCGAATGGCTCGATCGATGGGCTGCCGAAACACCCCATGCATTGGCGTTTTCAGAACGCTCGCTCGACGGCCGCTGGCGTCAATTGACCTGGGCCGAGACGCGCGCGCTCGTCGGGCGCATTGCACAAAGCCTATTGGGCTTGAAACTGAAGTCCAATGCGCCGATCGTTGTCCTGTCAGACAACGCGTTGGATCACGTCCTGATGGCGCTTGCGGGAATGCATATCGGACGGGCTGTTTGCACGGTCTCCAGCGCCTACTCCCGCATGAGCAGGGATTACACAAAGATTCACGGCATCTTGAATACGCTGGGGCCGGCATTGGTCTACGCCTCTGATGCTGCAGTCTATGGTCCGCCGCTGGCAAGTAGCGGATTACACGCGGTGGCCGTATTCAGCCAGGGGGCGGAAACTTTTCCTGGAGCACTTTCCTTTGACAGCCTGACAAGAACGGCCGAAGGCCCAGCGGTTCGCGAGGCGTTCGAGGCCATCACCCCGGACACGCACGCAAAATACTTGCTGACTTCGGGTTCGACAGGACACCCGAAGGTGGTGATCAATACGCACCGCATGCTGTGCGCGAACCAGCAAATGATCGCCCAGGCATGGCGTTTTCTCGACAAGGAAAAGCCTGTTCTCGTTGATTGGCTTCCTTGGAGCCATACCTTTGGCGGCAACCACAACCTGAACCTTGTGCTGCGCAATGGTGGGACCCTGGTCATTGATGAGGGTCGCCCTGCGCCAGGTTTGATCGAAAAATCGGTTGCGAATCTCGCAGAAATGCAACCCACCATCTGGTTCAACGTACCGAGGGGCTTTGAAATGGCATTGCCCCTGCTTGAAGCAGATGAGGAACTCGCTCGGCGTGTGTTCTCGCGTTTACGTACGGTCTTTTATGCCGGCGCAGCTTTGCCACAGGCGACGTGGGATCGATTGCAGGCGCTGGCCATCAAAATCCAAGGTGAGCCGGTATGGCTAACCACATCCTGGGGATCTACCGAAACCTCGCCAGCGATCACGAGCGCGCACTGGAAGCTAGAGCGTGCAGGCGTCATCGGTGGCGTTTTGCCGGGGCTCGAACTGAAGTTCATACCCAATGGCGAGAAGCTCGAGCTCAGAGTACGCGGCGTAAGCGTCTTTCCCGGCTATCGGGATGCACCTCAACTCACGGCCCAAGCCTATGATGAGGAAGGGTATTACCGCATTGGCGATGCCGGATATCTCACCGATCAGACACAGCCAGAACAAGGTGTGGTCTTCAATGGCCGCGTCGCTGAAGATTTCAAGCTGACAACGGGAACCTGGGTGAGTGTCGGGACCCTGCGTGTACGAGTGGTTTCGGCAATGGCTCCCTATGCCCAAGACGTCGTGATCACTGGCCATGACCGCGACGAAATAGGCGTCCTCGTCTTCCCGACAGCCCAGGCCGCTGCGCTGCCCGCCCAGGAACTGGCAAGACATTTAGGGAACGCATTAAAGGCCATCGGAGGTGAAGGCGGCGGCTCCTCCCAGACACCGCGACGGGCTCTTCTGCTGCGCGAGCCGCCGAATATTGAAGCTGGAGAGATCACAGACAAAGGCTACATCAATCAAGGAGCCGTCCTCAAGCGACGTGCCAGCGATGTTGCGTCGCTCTACGCGGGAGGATCCGATGTCATCTATCCAGGTTGATGCCTCGATAACTGCAGAATTTCGGCCGTCAGAAGGGATTTTGGCTCAACAGTCCTTGCTCTACATCGAGCAATCAGGACCGATTGTCCATTTGCGGCTCAACCGGCCTGGCAAGCGCAATGCGATGAGCGACAGCATGATCCGTCAACTGCACACCGCATTCATCAACCTGCCGCCGGATGCCCGCGTGGTCGTGATCAGCGGTGAGGGATCGCACTTTTGCGCCGGCCTCGACCTGTCAGAAGTTTCCGAGCAATCCGTGACCGACGGAATCCATCACTCACGGCTATGGCATGCCGCCTTTGACGCCATTCAGTTTGGTCCGGTACCGGTCATTTCGGTATTGCATGGTGCCGTTGTCGGCGGTGGACTGGAGCTGGCCGCGACGACTCATCTGCGCGTCGCCGAGCCATCTGCCTACTACGGCCTGCCTGAGGGACAGCGTGGAATTTTCGTGAGTGGCAGTGGTTCAGTCCGCATTCCGCGGTTGATCGGCGTCTCGCGAATGAGCGACATGATGCTGACCGGCCGTGTTTTTGATGCGACCGAAGGGCAATCTATAGGGCTCTCAAACTACCTGGTCAGAGAAGGTGAAGGTTTATTCAGGGCCTTTGAACTGGCGGCAAAGATCGCCAGCAACGCACCGTTGTCGAATTACGCGATCACGCAGGCATTGCCACGAATTGCCGACATGGCGCCCGCAGAGGGCTTGTTCGTCGAGTCGTTGATGTCGGCTATCGCCCAAGGAGATGGGGCCGCCAAACAGCGTGTCCGCGACTTTCTTGAAAAGAGAGCGAACAAAGTGGAAAAAGCATCATGAGTTCAGGCCTGTATCAGTCATTTGGCGATGTCTACATTCTCGACGGTGTGCGCACACCCATGGTTGACTACCAAGGCGCATTCGCCGATGTCAATCCAATTGATCTGGGTATCAAGGCTGCACGTAGCGTGCTCTCCCGTGCAGGCATGGACGCCACTCGTGTGGACTCGGTCATAGCCGGAAACATGGCACCTGGCGGATTTGACCAGTTTTACGTGCCTCGCCACATTGGGCTGTATGCCGGTGTACCCGTTGAAGTACCGGCACTCATGGCTCAGCGCATATGCGGAACTGGTTTCGAGCTTTTTCGGCAGGCTGGCGAGCAGATAACCGCCGGCGTCGCTTCACTGGCGCTGTTGGTGGGTACGGAGTCCATGACTCGCCACCCGATCGCAGCTTTCGATCACCGAAGCGGGTTCCGCCTTGGGGCACCGCTCGGATTCAAAGACTACCTTTGGGAAACGCTTAACGATCCGGCTCCAGGCATCTCGATGATCCAAACAGCCGAGAACTTGGCTCAGCGATACGGCATCACGCGCGAAGACGTGGATGCCTTCGCTGCGCGCTCGTTCGAACGAGCGGTCGCAGCACAAGAGTCAGGGTGGCTCGCGGGCGAAATCGTTCCAGTGAGCGGCGAATCATTCGAGTTGGCGGGTTACAGGCCGCGTCAATTGCGCCTGTCGGGCAAGACTGCGATTATTGAGCGAGATACGCATCCGCGTCCGACATCCGTGGAGGTGCTCTCCGCACTGCGCGCGGTGTTTCCTGGCGGCGTGCAGACGGGTGGCAACAGCGCGGCCCTGACCGACGCTGCTGCTGCCGCCCTGGTGGCTGACAGCGCAGTCACCCGGGCCTGGGGCCGCGCACCTCTCGCGCGCGTGGCCGCTGCTGCAGTTGTTGGTGTCCCGCCTGAAATCATGGGTATCGGTCCGGCACCGGCGATTCAACTTCTGCTCGACCGCAGCGGCAAGAAGATCGATGACATTGCACGCTTCGAGGTCAACGAAGCACAGGGGGCACAAACCCTGGCAGTTGCCCGCGAGCTTGGTCTAGATTTAGATCGTTTGAACGTCCATGGCGGCGCGATTGCGCTGGGTCACCCCTTGGCCGCCACCGGTGTGCGGCTAACCGTGACGGTAGCTCGTCAGCTTCGGATGATCGGCGCCCGCTGGGGTGTTGCTTCGGCTTGTATCGGCGGGGGGCAAGGCATCGCCCTTTTGCTTGAGAACCCGGATGGGAATTGAGTATCAGTGACAGGAGATCAGCGGCAGATTCGACCTGATGCCCATGGAGCGAGGTCATGGCAGCCGTTGCGATTGTTTTTTTGCTAGCGACCGTGTCTTGTTAGATGTTTCATTACTTAAAGAGGAGAAGTGTTATGAGCAACCGTCGTCAGTTCATGCATGCCGCCCTGGGCTCAGCCATGGCTGGATCCCTGGGCGTCTTGGGCCAGAAAGCCTATGCGCAAGCCGGGCTTCCATTGGAGCAGGTTAAGGTCTTCTATGGCTTTCCCGCGGGAAGCTCCGGCGATATCGTTGCACGCCGGGTCGGTGAGAAAATGGCCGGCAGCAGCTATACAAAAAATGCCGCGGTAGTGGACAATCGACCCGGCGCCGGTGGCCGGATCGCCTTGGACGTCCTCCGGACCGCACCCGCCGACGGGTCCAGTCTTGCGCTCACCCCGTTCTCCATGCTGGCGTTGTATCCCCACGTCTACAACAAGCTTTCGTACGACCCGTTCAAGGACTTCGTACCGGTCGGTATGGCTGCCAGCATGCAACATGGCCTTGCTGTCGGGCCTCTGGTACCGGCCAGTGTCAAGACAGTGAAAGACTTTCTGGCGTGGGCGAAAGCCAATCCAAAAGATGCGAGCTACGGCTCACCCGGTGCTGGATCAACGCCTCACTTCATTGGCGCCCTTCTTGGGCTTGCCAGCGACGTGGAACTCAAGCACATTCCCTATCGGGGTTCGGTGCCCGGCGTTACGGACGTTGTCGGCGGGCAAATTGCAGCAATGGTGACGCCGCATGGCGACTTCCTGGCGAATCACCGAGCTGGCAAGTTGCGCATCCTAGCCACCTCTGGCGCCAAGCGATCACCATTTGTATCCGACATCCCCACTCTTGCTGAACAAGGCTTCTCCGACCTTGTTGTCGATGAATGGTTCTCTTTTTTTGCGCCAGCCAAGACCCCCGCAGGCGTGGTTGCCGCAGCGAACTCAGCCATCAATGCCGCCGTCAAGGACCGAAGCGTCATCGACGCGCTCGCGCTTGTTGGACTGATCGCTCAGGGCTCCACCCCTGCCGAGTTGGGACAGAGCCTGAATGAACAATATAAGAAGTGGGGACCGCTGATAAAGAAGGTTGGCTTTACAGCGGAATCCTGATTACGGTCCGCGTCCGCACAGACCCCACTCCACCATGCCGCAAGTACACCTGCGGCATGGTAGGAGTTGTCCTTTTATGACGCGATGGGGCCATCAGACGCGCCGGCACGGGACAAGAACGATCCAATGCCAGAAGGTTTTTGGCTTTGCGAAACCCAAACCAAGGGCTGTGAATTGCCCTGCGTGTTGTATCAGCGCAAGAAAAGTCTGCTAGCCAACATCAACTCATCCAAGTTGAGGGCTTTAGAAGGCTGCTGCTCTATCCACCTGAACTACGAGCAGAGATCGTGAAACAAGAAAATGGTCGGGGCGATACGATTCGAACGTACGACCCTCTGCTCCCAAAGCAGATGCG
>ERZ1292640.531-Hain-H43-02um-R1-531-length-31048-cov-10_pt1 | contig 31048 bp, 35 predicted proteins | sample MGYA00564404_ERZ1292640 | MGnify/ENA primary metagenome ERZ1292640 (study PRJEB36523, sample SAMEA6512636) | groundwater metagenome | collected 2019-01-08 | study: AquaDiva: Metagenomics assemblies of 32 groundwater samples | reverse complement strand
AGTTTGAAAGCCTATGACCCACTTTCCTAGGGACAAGGGGAAGCGAACCCTAGGCTCGTTTTGCTTTGCGTCTTCTCTGTGGAAAGTTTTAGAATTTCCAAATGGTACTAGACCCGTTGCCCTTAGGAGCACGGGCATTAGGAGGTTCTAGCGATTGGTGTGTGCTGCTACTTCTCAGGCCTTCATGTCTTCCAACCATACTTCGCCTCCTTTGAGGTAGAGTTGCCCGTCTAGGCACTGTAGAAACTCTCTTTTCTCTAGGTGGGTTCCATTCTTCAAGATGTACTGAATGTAGTCTTGTGTATCTATTTCCTTGGCTTCATTTATCATTGGCATTTGACCTGTTATCTAAAAGCTCGTATAATATCCTTCAAAACTTCCTAGGCTAGATACATGTCCTCAAACGAAAAGTCCGTTCTATTGCTATCGACTGCGTACGATGAAGAAACAACGTCCACAGAATTAAACGGTGCACCCACAACTGGAATCGCCAGGCTCGCCCAAGAAATACGTAATAGAGTCGGCGTTAAAGTTATTCTGGATCCACGGGCAGGTGCGGGTATACCCTTCGAAAAAGGAGGAGAGTATATATTGAAACTCATCGATGAACTCGGAGATCAGCTCTTGGCGGTAGGTATACAGCTTCCTTTTTCTGAGTCCATAGCTCTGAATCCGCGGGGACATCTTACCGACTATCAATCCATAGATGCTCTTATAAGCCTGATCCGCTCAAAAGGTATACCGCTCATTTTAGGTGGTAATGCCATAACTTTGGATGCAGAGGGAACCTTAGGACGTATGCGTGAGCGAGTGGGAGAGTGTTTGGATGGTACCGTGGCTGTTTCTGGGGAAGCAGATCTGGTTTTACCAGACCTGCTTGGAAAGGATCCAGAAGCTTGGCAAGATGATCCGAGATTGTACAGGCTTGTAAATGGGCAAACTTTGCCTGGAAGGATGCAATTGTTGACTAACGAAGAGCTACATAATTTAGCCCCTTTAAGAGACCCCGCTGTTATCGGATTTGAAGCTACCGGGAGAGGATGTAAGCAGAACTGTACATTTTGTGCTATCCCTGGCTTGAGTGGTGGTCCTAAGAGCATGCGTAGTTTTGAGCCCCATCAGTTTGTCCACCACGTTCAATTCTTTATTGAAAGTGGCAAGATAGGTGTGGGGACTACCGATGCAGATCTTTTTGACGTTGGCATCGAGTGGTGGAAGGAAGTTTTGGCCCTGTCTGAAAAGGCTGGGCTTTTAAATGACCTAAGAGCATTTATCTTTTCGGGTTACACCAATGCTTTCCGATTAAAAATTAAAGGAGGACTGGGCCTCGAAGAATTAGAAATCCTCAAAAAGTTAGGATTTAGGGATCTAGGCTTGGGGGTACAATCTATGGAGCCAGCCGTTTTGAAATCTGTACATAGACCATCTGTGGATCCAACTACTCTTTGGAGATTCTTTACGCAATGCCAAGACTCGGGAATTTCCGTGAGTCCAGATATGATTTTAGGTCTGCCCGGGCACACCGAATCTTCTCTAAAAACAGATATTTTTAATATGTTGGTCATGACTCTACACGGAGCCCAGGCTAGACCTGCTTTTTTCTATCAACATCGTCGCGGTTCTCAGACTTTTAATGCCCCTATCCCTGCTCCTGTCTCTCAGGAAATTATTGATCAACATGATAAAGTTTTTAGCTTGAGTTCTACCCTAGATGCAGTTCGACTCAACTCCAGAGCGCCCGAAGAAATACGCAGGTTTTTTCCCAATTCCATTTTGGAAGCCCCTATTGTTACTCCTCAAGAAATACAAGGTCTAAGCGGTTCCTTGGATATTTTAAGCTCCAGTGGAAGTGTTCCCTTAGCTATGATTGAAAGATTGAGAGGAGATGCTCAGCGTTTGTTGGATCAGTCAGAAGTGATTGCTAAGTGGAAAAGAGATATTGAAGTAGAAAGGGATTGTCTTGCTGATCTGGAGGGGGACCTTTCGCCAAGTGTCTATCAAAGTTTATCAATTCCTTGGGAAAAGAATTCTCATTTGCAACGAAGAATCGCTGAGTATCAAAGACGACAAAGAATGTGATAAATAACGAGATTTAGCAGCTATATGTCCTCAGTATGTCAGCTTATTGGAAAGGAGCTTTATTTAACTTGTGCTTAGCAGTCAATGTCGAAACGGAGTAGAAATTCGCTAAGGTCCTTATCCCATCCGAAGGTAATCATAAAACCTGTAACGAGTAGTAGAACAGCGATAATTCTTTTTGCGAAGCTCTTAGGGTTTGCGAATCCTTTGAATCTTTTAAAGATGCTTTGGCTTCCATAAGCTATTAGTAACAATGGAATTGTTAGGCCAATTACGTAGAGTCCAAGGTGTAGGGTTCCAGTGCCTAAATTTTCTGGAAGCATGATCCCCACGATGACGGCGTAGGTAGGAGAGCAGGAAGCAAAGATGGGTCCAAGGGCGGCTCCAATAAGAATAGCTCCCAGTAGCCCTTTCCCATTTCCAAAACGTAGCAACTCTTCACATTTGTAGAATTTTAGCTTAAAAGCCAAGCTTTCGTAGGCTTGTGGGTAAAGCATTGAGATAGCATAAATCATCAATATCAATCCTGAGAATACGTTCCAAAACTCTTGAGGGATGAAGAGCAAAAGAGTGCTGGCCTTGAGTAAGAGAGTGAATGCGAAAACAGAAATACCTAGCGATAGGACGATAACAAAGGGTCTTAGCTTGTTCTGGCTTTCAGCGGAACCCGCTAGGATGACAGGCAAGAGAGGAAGGGTGCAGGGCGCTAAGGTCGTGAGAATACCTGCTATAAAAGATACGAACAATAAAGGCATGGAGGAAGGTTAGAGAACTTGGGTCATTTCGGCAATAACGTCTTTCGCCTCAAAGATGGGCTTATTCACCACAACATTTCCTTGGGCATCGAAGATAACAAAGGTGGTTTGAACCTTAACGTCGAATTCATTACGCAGATTAGTTTCGGTATCATAGTCGGTTTTGAGGATGATAATATCTTCAGGGTAGCTCGACAGGTTGCCAGTCAGTTCTTTTTCCAAGCTTTTGCATTCGCCGCACCACTTAGCATGAAAAAAGAGGGCAAACGGTTTTTGACCTTTCAACTCACTGTACCTTTCTGGAGAGTAATCTTCATAACTCGCACTATCTTCTGTGGTTTGAGGTGCAGGAATTTCAAGCACAGGAGCTTCAGGAGTTGTAGAGCATCCTGCCAAGAGGACGATGGCAGTAAACAATAAGATCAATTTTTTCATGATTTTTTGATTAAAAGACTGTACGCTATACTTATAAACCGTGGAGTATACTCCATAGTCAAACCCAATATTATGCTGATAGGTGAACTCGCAAGCAGAAGCCAGATGTCAAAAGATACCATCCGTTTTTATGAAAAGTGTGGACTCCTTGTAGGTGCGCAAAAGCGAGAGAACAATTATAAGGATTATAGCCCCGAGGCTGTTGAGCGCTTAAGTTTGATTCAATCTCTCAAACTTCTTGGGTTTACCCTTCATGAGATCAAAGACTTCGTGATCTTATGGGGTAAGCACGCTTCTTGTGAAAACTTAATAGAAGGAATACGAGATAAGCTAGAGTTGGTCGATCGTCAGATTACCCAACTTAAGAAAACAAAAAAGCAGCTGATTCAGCTTACCAAGCGCTGCAAAGGGAAGGATTGTGGCTTCGTTAAACGAGTTCCTTCTTGTTTGTGCAGTAGTAAGGGGTGTTGTTAAATCTACTAAATAACTTCAAAGTTATCTCGATGAATAAAATTGAGTTCTGGCTCATGAATTCCATACGGTAAGGCCTTTACAAGGAGCTAGTCTGATTAGGATTTTAGGTTCATAAACAATGCGCAAACTCTTGGTGGCTTGGGATGGTTTTGAAAAACCTCTGTCTAAGAGTAGCACTGGTATTGGGAGATTTGAGCGAATAGTATGTGGTGTATATTGTGCGCATGATCAAATCGCAATGGATAAAATTCGTAGAGTGCCACACGGGTCTGCTAAATAAGGTCATTCATGTACTCGGCTTCGTCCTTATTGGTCTTGGTATTTTGTATAAAAGCCTTCCTCTTGTCCTTATAGGTGCTGTTGTTCAGGAACTTGGCCACGTCTACCAGTATATGAAGACCCACGAAGGAAGGTTCAGCCCGTGGCAGTGCTTTAAGCCTCAACTGATGTTTGCCTACCCTTTATTGATCATCATCATTTTGTACGTCGTTTACGCTTAGGCCTTCATTCCTAACCAGCTGATATCGTGTTAGAGTCCCTTAGATCTTAATCCTCATTTCCATGAAAACATTATCCTGCGATCTCTGCGAAACAACGGCACAAGGGGAAACTTTTGAAGAGTGGCTCCAAACGCTCATGCCTCATTACATGCAAGCCCATGCAGAGGTAATGAACGATCCTACTCACACGGAAGAAGATAAAGAAAAGTGGATGACTGTGAATAGGACTCGTTTTGATGCAGCATAAAACTTAAAGGTATGATCATTAGACGTGCGATCATCGGTGATTTGTCCGCACTTCAAAGCCTTTTTGTCGAAACGATAAGAAATACATGCAAGGAGGACTACAATGAAGAACAAATTGAATGCTGGGCTTCATCCGTAAAGAATAGAAACCGTTGGGAGGAGAAATTGACCAAGCAGTATTTTCTTGTTGCACAATCTGATAATGAAATCCTAGGATTCGCATCCTTAGAAGATGGGAACACCCTCGACTTAATGTATGTAAGCAAAGATCATTTAAGAAAAGGTGTGGCTACAAAGCTTTATGAGGAAATTGAGATGGAAGCGAGAAAACAGGGATCTGTGTTTCTAGTGTCTGACGTCAGCATCACGGCTAAACCATTTTTTCAAAATCTAGGGTTTTCACTATTGAAAGAAAATCAAAACCTTATTGAGGGTATAGAAATCAACAATTACAAAATGAGAAAAGAGCTTGAATAACTGAATTATAGTACTACTTCTCAGGCCTTCAAATCCTCCAACCACACTTCTCCTCCTTTGAGGTAAAGTTGACCATCTAGGCACTGTAGAAACTCTCTTTTCTCTAGGTGGGTTCCATTTCTCAAGATGTACTGAATGTAGCCTTGTGTATCTATTTCTTTGGCTTCATTGCCCATGGTCTGCCTTTGCATCTCGTTGAACTTTTGTACTTCACGAGTCACCTTGCTGTGGATTTTAAGCTGTTTGGCTTTGAATTGATCCACGAGTTTTGCGATCGATCCGACTAGATCCTCTTCACGGATGTATTTCTGGTCACACTTTCCTTTTCCTCCGTATTTTGTGCATTTGTAGTAGACGTAATTGGTTCCAAACCGATTTACATGGTTTTCTCCACAAACCCCAGACTGACATCCTCCGCATTTGAATAGTTTCCCATAGAAGAAGGATTTGCTACCCCATTTCGACTTCTCAAAGGTTTTTAGCATACTGTTTGCCGCCGTCCATTGGTCTTTAGTTATGAGTGGCTTATGTGTCCCTTTGTACCAATTCCCACTGCCTTCAGGGAATTCAAACTCTCCATAGTAGAAGGTGTCTTTAAAAACCCTGTAAGTCATGCTTAAGGTTACCGATTTCCCATTTCTTGTTCTGAAACCTTCTTTCGTGAGTTCTTCGTTTACCTGTCTTCCGCTCAGGCCTCTTGAAGCCACATACTCGAACATTTTCTTAATGAAGGGTGCTCTCTCTGGATCTACGATTATTTTGCTTCCGGCGGAGAAGTTGCTTGGATCCCGATAAAGTTTATACCCCATTGGAGGGAGGCCTGGCCTTTTTCCAAGTTCGCATTTTGCCCTAAGCCCTCTCTTCACGTTCTTTCCTCGGTTGTCGTTCTCTAGTTTCGCTTGGCTGCAAAGAATCATGAGCAAAAACTTCTCATTGGGGTTATTCGTGAAGTTCTGCCCGTGTGTGCGAATTTCTAAAAGCTTCCCTGTGTCCATGAGGTCTACCAAAGTTCCCAAATCTCCTGCGTTACGGCTTAAACGATCTGGTGCCCACGTTAAAATTCCGTTGAATTTACCTTCATCTATGTCTGTAAGAAGGCGGTTGTACTCGGGTCTTGTTCCAGTTGCCTTGGCACTCTTACTTTCCTCTCTAATTTCCACGATATTCAGGTGATCCCGCTCTGCTATTGAAAGCATCTCTTTGATTTGAGAATCAATGCTCATCATCTGTTTCTCGTCCGATTCAGACGACTTTCTGGCATACAGGCAATACTTGGTTGAGGGGTCTAAAATATCTGTCATATAGATGGGTTAAATCCTACCCACATAGATGACACAATGGATCGTGATAGCTAGCTAAAAAGCTTCTCGAACCCTTTCCATCTCATATTCAGTCAATAAGTTACCTCCTGCTATTAGCGTCTTTACCCTGTGGACTGCCTCCTCTTCTGAGAGTTCAGGACTGATCTTCTTTGAGATTTTTTTAATAGCAGATTTTGGGACGCCATACTCGCTGAGAACACCTAAATTTGATTGCACAAAATCATTCTCAATTTGCGTGGCATAAAAGCTATAATCACCTGGAGTTAAACCCACTTTAAGCGCAGCATGCTTTTGCAATTGATTAATTGTGAGCAGCCACTTTGGAATTTTATACTGAAACCAATGTCTCATTATGTGGAAGGTTTTCTGAACTGCTTCGTCTATAAGTACACGATCTGATTTTTCCTTAAACCTCTCGCTTTCCCTTAAGAATTTATAAGCTTCATTGACTAAACGTTTGATATCTTGATGTTTAGCATAGTTAAATGTCAGATAAACTATCTGATCCAAAGTTACCTCTGTTGTTTCTTCTTTGGTTTTCAGGTGCTTCCATGCCAGAGATATTAGCTCTTTCAGCTGTTCATATTTGGGCATTCCCGACCAAAGTATTAAACTCTTTTTTTCTTTCAACAATAAGGTAACTTCTTCAAGAACCTTTACTTGTCCATCTACAGAGAGTCCGTTCTTTTTGATTATCTCCTTTTCTTCAACGGACATGGCGTTTATTTTTTGATATTGTTCTGTATTTGGATTTTTAACCTCCTCTTGTTCTAAGTGAATAAGGATTTCATCAGATATTTTTTCTTGTTCAAAGAAAGGTATTTCAATAATAACTTCACTTTTAACGGGTGGCGGATTGAAGTTATATATTTTACCTAAGTAGTGGACCATTAGGCGCCCTGATCTGCCTTTAATATTTGCGTAGTCAAAATAGTCGATCTTTGTGCTTCTACCTTTCGTGTCGTCAAAAAAAACGACATTTTTCGCGCTGGTATTTACACCTTCAATGATCGTAGAGGTACAAAAAAGAATGTTGAGTTCCTTTTTATTGAAGTACTCAATCATTGCAGAATTAACGTGCTTTGGTAGTGCTCCATCGTGGATACCAATCTTGGCATTTAAACATCTAATTAATCCCCAATCTTCATGTACGTTTGTTTTTATCCATTCAATAATTGGCAGCTTAGTGTTAACTGACGCAATTTCTTTTTTGACTAGGAACTCATAAAATTCAAAAGATAGAACTCGAGCACTGCGTGGTGAAGAACAATATACTATAGTTTGTTCGGTAGTTTTTTTTGAAAGCAAATCGAATAATACATTTTTCTTTGTAATTAGTTTTTCCCCTTTTTTTCCAAATTTATTTTTGAAATTACTGTAAACGTCAACAGCCTTATTCTCAACCAAGGAATAATCCGTTTTCATGAAAGTAGCATTATACTTTTCAGTAAAACCTTCGGATATACCATCTATATTTGGTCCTAAGAGGTAAAATTGTGGATTATCTTTCAATAATAGATGGAAAGCATTATTCAAGACATTGCATCTTTCATCTTCTCTCTTTGCGCTCAATTTATAAAATTCGTCTAATATTAAGAAATCTATTTTAGGAAGATCTGGATATTCCATCACACGTTCAGCGGTCAATAAGAAAAGATTTTTCTTTGTGTCCGATGGCGTCTGAGAAGTTCTAACAATGATTTTATAAGAATCATTGTATTTTTTCATTTTCCTTCGTGTTTCTTCAAGAAGAGCTAGTGTAGGTTGAATTACAACGATATTTTTAAACTTATTACTGGCTACAATCTCTTCGATTAATAAGCTTTTCCCGAAACTAGTGGGTGCACTAACAATTATATTTCTACCAGCCTTGATTAGATCAGATATAACTTTCTGTTCTTCGTGTAAGTATGTTTTAGGAAGAACCTCTGAGTCGTGGGCCTCTTTTCTTAGTTGCTGTGGAAGTGAGGTAAGTAGATTGGCAAAATCATGGTTTTTAGCTATATAAGGATAGAATCCAGCAGATTCGAGTATGTCTACAAATACTGGGTGATGTGTCTCTGGCATTTTTTTCCAGTTATCGTCATTTAGTAGATTAATTACTAATTTACGGCCTAATGGTTCACTCTTTTCGCTACGAAAATAATCAGAACAAAGCTGAAGGATCTCAAAAGAGCGTGTAGCACTTATTACCTCTACAGTATCGATTTCTCTTAGAATCTCACTGAGAAGATTGTTAGGCATTTTGTTGGTGATTTAACTTTATGTGCAATCTCTTTACGAGTTCTTTCTTACTGGGAACTGGGAAGAGCATTAAGAGAATGTTGAGGTTTGTTTTTACACGAGCATTAACATCACCTTCTCCACGAATTGACTGCAATTTTTCATCAAATATTTCTTTCAGTTTTCTTATTTCTTCTTCATATTCTTTTTTAAATGCCTCTGCACCTTCATCGTTATGTTTGTTGAAAACCTCAGAGGTGTAAGTGCAAAGCACAGGAACGGTTATACACTTTAAGACTTCTTCCATTTTTACTTTACCTGATTGAATATCTCCTAACTTAACGAGCCAATCATCTTTTTCCTTTAGAAAAGACTGATACGCTTCTTTTTTGTCCGGGTTAATTATATCTTCTGGTAGTGAAAAGGAGGATTTTCTCTTACTGATTAGAACAAATTCTCTTTCGAGGAAATCTAAGTTAAAATGAGATTTAATATCTTCGATTAATGCTTTAACACCTTTTGCCCCATCGTTATAAAGCTTTGATTCTCCTAGATAGAGAGACTGCCGTCCAGGTTCTCCGATGCATGGCCCAATATGGACTGAATCAAAACCATGAACTGTTACTCCGTCTGCATCCTTAAAATATATTTTCGAAATAAGGGGAATTGTTTTCAGAAAGTCTCTTGAGAGTATGTGTAAGATTAATTCTCCAAACTCGCCCCTCTTTAAATATTTTTCTTCCACATCATCATCGTAATCTAGATCATTATCTACATAATGTTTCTTTGCCTCATTGAAAATTTCTAACTCACCTGCTGTTGTGTTGGTTTTAATTTTATAAATTGATTTAGCTGCTTCAACCAAAATCCTCTTGTTGTAACTTTCAGTAAGAATTCCTTCGTGGTAACCAAAGGCAAAGTCTACAATTCCATCTAAAAAAATATCGACCGTTTTGTCGTACCGAAATTCACCAAGATCAAATCCTACTACATAGGCTCTAAGGTCAGCCTCCGAAATGTGTTCGTTTACGATGGCGTCGGATTTGAATGTTAAAACAGTCGTCATTCTTTCGTATTTTGGAATTTGTTGTAGATTACATCATTTGTTATGCAATGACACTTAATTTCAGATTAGCTTCACTTTTACAGGTTATCTGCTACACTTCTCCTGTCGCTCTACAACACATTTTTTTGTTTCTCCCGCGAGGCTTGTTGCTCGTCAAACCCAGATATTGGGGTAATGACGGGTCACTAGCCAATATCGGCTACTCCTCGCGGAGCAAGTGTTGTTGGGCGACCTAGTGGCCCCTTTTTGCTTTTTAACCCCAAATAGCATGGCTGCAACGAAACTTAAGAAAGGACTCCTGGGATGCGGAGGTCTTTTTGTACTTTTTATCCTCCTAGGCCTCACTGGAGCCTTGGATCCTGACCCGACCACTGAAGTAGTCCAAGAGGATTCTAACAATATCCCTTATGAGGACGTATCAAGCACAGATGCTGGATTTGATCGTCAAATTCTCATCGATCCTCGATATGTAAACGAGGCGGACATGCTTGCCCTTGGCAAACAGCTCACTAAGGAGAACGAAGCAGAAGGCTACGTTTTCATCTCAATTTACTCCGATCAACGAGCTGTTGATGTTCGTGATAAAGCTATACTTATGACTGCTACGGCAGAAGAGGATGCGATTTACGATAAGTACTACGTCGGACAATATAACAAGAACACGAGCAATAATTTCGAGGTTTACAACGTTCATGTAGATGGACTCACTGGTGAAAGTAACGTCACTTATGAACCTGCAGACTTAAGATAGTTAGAATTTTTTCTCCCAAATATTTCCAACGATAGTCTCACCCTTTCCCAAGGAAAGTGTATGTAGATCGTCCCCTCGTGAATAAGGGAAAACATGACTGACCTCTGCGATCATTGATGTTAATGCATCCGCAAGGTCATCGTGTTTTTCCGTACCGAAGTCTAGAACCTGCTCAATGAGCTGTTCGGCACCTGTTTTAGGAAATAAGACTCTTCCTTGTTCGAAATGTAGGGTGCTGTTCACAAGACGGTCGTGTTTGCTCAGGCCTGAGACTTTCATCGGAGAAACAAACATCCCCTCGCTCGTCATCAATTGAATTAAGTAATTCTGCGCTGCTACGTCCTCCACAACAAATCTAACGGTTTGCCTTGGGAACATTTCTTTAAAACGGTTTGCTCTCTCTATAATATTTTGCAGGCTTAATCTTTCGTTAACAATCAGTGGCAGGATAAAAATCCTCATCTTTTCGCCATATCCGAATACATGACAAGCTACCATTGCAGTGCAGTCGGCTGTGTCGGCCTGGGAGATTGCTGGATCTATTCCTACGATAGTCCCTCTATACGGGAATGACTCCTTTTCTGGTTTTTTTGGCCATGTTAGAACTTTAATCTGTCGTCCCACGTAAAACTCGGGTTCTTCTTTATCTCCATGTATTTCCGGCATCGTTTCGTAGAAAGAGATCCATTCCTTTTTGATTACCTGATCTTTTTTATCCACTAGCCGCAGCAAGTATTCGCGTAGGAATACCTCCTCTCTTCCAATTGTTTTCCTTAAATCTTCAATATCCTTGGCGGTCTTGAACTTTTCCGGCCAGAGACATGCGCCCTTGTCGTCGAGAAGTGGATATTGCCTATAGACCCCATCCATCTCATTGGCCTCGATGCGGACTTTTAACCTCATCAGCAATGAATCTCGATGCAGTTGATTCCCAACAATCACGATGCGAGTCCCCACATCTCCAATGGGCAAGATTTCGCTTGCAAACCAATCATCGATTTTGTTTCTACCATCACGGGTTTTCACGCTTGGAGTGCTCTCGATATCATCTGCAATGATGAGGTCGGGGCGATGCTCTTTGTTTCTCATCCCACGTACGGATTGTTCCGAAGAAGCCACCGTAATGCGTGCGCCATATTTGGGGATGACGAGCGTAGTTGCATTCCACTGCTCTTCCACCTCCTGGAATGGGCCGAGATCTGCTCTAAGTAGTTCATTCTCTTCCAGAACAGCTTTTAGGTTTTTCAAGTGGGTACGAGCTTGCTCCTGCGTTTCTGAAAGGATAAGAATGAACTTCTTTTTCTGCTTTCCTAGAATTGACCAGATGGCCAGTGAGGTGTTGAGGATGGTTGACTTGCCGGATCCTCGGAAGGACATGACTACGAGCATACGCACTCTTTCATCCTCACTCAGCTGGAACATCTCATGATGAAATGCTGCGAATCCATGAGTGATGTATGAAGGGAAATAAACCGAGAAAAATATTTTGTGACTGTCTCTGGTAAGGGCACGCCGTGCATTTTGGTTTTTAACCAAGGATTTAATGGTTTGTGGTGACAAATTGTTCATATGAATAGTTGTTATTTATTAAGTTCTTCTTGATCTAAGGAGGCGAATTTGAGGGCTTTTTCTATAGCCTCTTCTTGCTCAGGTGTGAGCTTCTTGCCGATGGTTTCTAGTTTCCCTGAGAGTTCCACCCGCGTTCTATAGTCTGGATGTTGGTTCTTGAGCCAATAAATGATGGCGGTCATATTGCCGTCCCTTATGGCCTTAATGAGCTGCGACTCTGCGAGATCACTTATAAGACTCTTACCAGTGCACATAGCTTCATCGGCAGCATCAGCGAACTCGGGATCATCTTTCCTCCAGCGGTAGTAACTCGCGCGTCCAATGCCTTCTTTTTCGCAAGCGATTTGAACGATTGGTGTCTTTTTAAGCTGTTCCACCAGCCGCGCCTTACCTTCCTGGGTTTTTAGGGTAATCGCGTCTGTCATTGCGTAAGTGTTATTTTTACGGCTTTGACGCCAGTGAGATTTTCGAAGCGATCTATAATGGCCTGGCAGTACTTGGGCATCAGCTCCACGGTTATGCACTTTCGCTTCGTTTGTTCGCAAGCAATGAGTGTGGATCCCGATCCACCGAAGGGGTCATAGACGATGTCACCAATATTCGTACTGTTGAGCACTAAGCGGCGTATAAGGCTCACTGGCTTCATCGTTGGGTGGATCGTATTTTTCTTCGGCTTCGGAGCAATGAGTACGCTTTTATCTTTATCGCGTATTGATGGGTGCGTTCCGTGCCAGCCGTAGGCAATGAGTTCGTGTTGAGGACAGTAGTCCAGTCGTCCGATGGTAGCTCCGGTCTTTACCCAGATGAGGAGCTGAGAGAATTTGAATCCTTGTGCGCGGAGTCCATCTTCTAGGCTGAAGAGCATTCGATCGCTGTTGAATATGTAGTAGGAGTTCTTGGGGCTTAAAGAAGGTATTACGACGCTGAGCCAAGACTCTGTGAACTTTTGATAGTCCTCATCGGATTGGAGCTGATCGTTAGCGATTTTGTCATGTTTACCACTAGGTGCCACGTACGAAACCCCATAGGGCGGGTCAGTGAGAATGAGCTTTATTTGATGACCGCTTAAAAGCGTTGCAACTGTCACTTCATCGGTGGAGTCTCCGCATAAAAGGAAGTGATCACCCAAACGGAAAAGATCGCCGGATTTAATTGAGTTTTGTGGCTTTTTGGCCTGTAAGGTTTTCATAACGATTTATAATTAATTGGCAAAATAAAGGGTCGAGTTCTACGAGGTAGCAGGTACGTTTGAGTTGTTCTGCGGCGATGAGGACACTCCCACTACCGCCAAAGAGTTCTAGAAGGATGTCTCCAGGCTTTGTACAACGACGTATTGCCCGTTCGTAGAGAGAGGGCGGCTTTTGAGTTGGATGCTCGTAATCCGTCGCTGGGAGGCGTTTTTCGAGCCAAATGTTGAAGAGATCGAGTACGTCACCGTGAAGCCTGTTTCCCGTTCCTAGTTCCTTGTTCATGACCTCAGTGAAGCTAGTGTGGTAGGTGGAAAGGAATGGTTCGCCTCGTGTACCGTAAATGCACGGCTCATAGACCTTCGAGAATGCAACCTGCGGTGTACTCATCTGCGAGTTCTTGAGCCAGAGACAGACACGCTTATTTCGGATGGCTAGCTCTTCGTAAATTTGCTGAACGCAGCCTATATTCCTTTCGTCATTCCATGTGAAGAAATGGGTGTCAGGCTTTACAAAAGCGACTGCATTTTTTATGCAGGTTTTTAGAAAATCCTTGTATGCCTCTGGCGATTTATCATCTTTCACTTTTGTTCCACCGTACTTTCTCTTCGTGCCGATACCGTTCGAGTAGTCTAGTCCAATGTTGTAGGGAGGATCCAGCGTTACGAAACTCACTTTTGTATCATTGATCATAGCTTTTAAAGTCTCTGTCTTAGTAGAGTCTCCACAAATTAGACGGTGTTTCCCCAGAGCATATATGTCACCTTCTTTCACGGAAGGTTTCTTAATTTCTTTTAACTTTTCTTCGACATCGAAATTGTCATCTTCGACTTCAAGAGAGTCATCCCAAATTTCCTGCAGATCGAAATCATCGAAACCAACATCCAAGAGCAGGTCTATGTCGAACTCTTTTAAAAGCTCCATATCCCATTCTCCCGTATTTTGGTTGAGGCGCAGATTTAATTCTTTCTCTTTGATCTCATCAGGAATATTCACATAAAGCACAGGTATTTTTTCGAAATCCAATGCTTTGGCAGCCTTCATTCTCTGATGGCCACCAATTACAATATTTCTTCTATTCGGCGCGGAGTTAACAATGATTGGGCCGAGGAGTCCAAAACGTCTTATGCTCTCTTTAATTTGTTCGAAGGCATCTGCTGAAATCTTACGTGGATTATACTGTGCTACATTCAGCTCGGTGATAGAGACGGAAACGACTTTTAAGGCGGACATAGGATAGGGTTAAAGTGCTTCAACCCTACGTAAATTAGACTAATTAATTCGATTAATTATTTAATATTATTTGTATTAATTCTCACTTATTCTCTTATAAGAAAGATGCCATCGACTATGATTTTATTGTTCGGTTTTCTCACTATGAAGCTTTCCTCGATTCGCTTCTCTACTTGCGGCATTTTTTCTAAGTGCTTTTTTAGATCTGACTTAAAATTACGGATTCCAATCTCGATATCGTCGGCGCTATATCCCTCTAAAACATTGATAGGGATACCTTCCTTAATCTCTGCCCATTTTTGCAGAAGAACGAAGGGAAACTTCGATTTAGTCATTTTCTTCAATAGTTTACCCCTGTATAAAAGTTCTCCTTTTTCAAGGTCGACAAGGATATAACTTCCATCATCTGATGCTAACGGTCGAGGTACTTCATAATCAAGATTTTCAGTCTTTACTAGACTGAGCAGATGAAAGATAACTGTATTTACCTCTTTTACTTTTCTTTTTGCCTCAAATGCAGCCGTATTTAAACTTTCATGACCACCAATCGCCATCTCATATTTACCTTCCTGTACGAAAATGAACTTTTTAATAGGACGATACCTTTTGTTTTGCTTGGGGTCGGTAGATTCCATGAAACGTTCTAGCCAGTACCATGCTGGAGTTTTCAATTTAATTTTGTGCTCGAGCTTAATCCCACGTGCTAGAGGCGTCACGCAGAGGCTTGTAAGCAGATTGAAATAATCTCGCACCAGATGGTGGAATTCAGACACTTCACTCAACTCCAGACTTAGATCTTCAGGGAAACTGAAGCTTAAAACAAGCTGACACTTGTCATCCATGATCTTGAGAAAAGTACTTTTGGATACCGAAGTCATGTGCCTTTCAATATAAATGTTGTATTTTGATACTAACATGAATCCAAGTCTATGGACGTCCTTGAAGACAATCTAGATCTACAAATTAGTCCTACGTACATACTTAGAGATTTAAAGGATGCAAGAGATTCCTACGACATGCGAGTGAAAATATTTGAAGACCGTACAAAAGGTTGGTTTTTTGACCACGCTAAAAGTTTAACTAACAGTGGCAATCAACATGTTGGATTTGCCGTTCTAAAACTTCTATTTAGTTACTTCGAAATGATTGCTCAATACATGGAGGGCATGTCTAGCAGAGGAAATTCAGGACCTTTTTTCAAGAGAGGGGTAGTTTACGTTTTCCCGGAGTTGTCTGATGACCCTTGGAAGGATGATCTCTTAAACCTGTTATGGATTTCTGCCAGAAATGGTTTTTTCCACAGTGGAATGACTCAACATCGAGTTTTTATCCGTGACTCTGATGCTCCAATCGTTTTTGAAGATGGGAAAATTTATATTGATCGCTTTAAATTCCCTGAAAGGATATACCAGCATTTTGATGAATATATTGAAGAATTGAAGACCAGTTTTGATCCATTTGTTAGAGATCACTTCAGTTTTATTTGGAGACAGGTTAATGGAGGTAAATTCTACCCAATCTCATATTAAGATCATCCAAGTCGAAGCAGTTAAGAATGAATTTTATTCATGACTTTGTATTAATTGTGCTAAGATATACGTTGTTTTGATCAGGCCTATGCTCAAACGAGCCAAAAGGAATACGCCTCGAAAACTCCGTTTTATTGTTACTTTTTGTGATGACGAAGAGAAGAACCAAGAGGCTTTTGAAAGAGCGGTTCGTCGTATCTTAGAACTCCCACCCTATGACCGTAAAATATCTTCACGATCGGAAGCATTACGAAGATCGATATGATCGGGCTACCGTTGAAAAAGCCCGCTGGTATGAAGACCATGCGGAGAAAGCTGACGATGCCCCAAGAGAAATGCACCGAATATTGAGTAAAGTCATGATTTACTTTCTTACGGGTGATCGTTGGAAGAATCGTGAATCCACGATCACAGAGTGGATGGAAAAGGATAGAGCCTACGACGATATGTATGAGAATGCTCCTATACCTAAGGACATCTTCTGCTTTATGTGTGATCGTCCGATGGAATTCATGGATAAATCTGCCCATTATGGCTTTGGCAAAGAAAGGCACACTATGGACTTCTACTTCCGATGTGACGACTGCCACGTAGGGATTAAGGTTAAGGATGGATTGAAAGAACGAATAATTCCGTGGATGTGCCCGAAGTGTAAAAGACGAATGAAATCTGAAACGAAGCATACGAAAGATAAGTACACGACAAAGGAGTGGTGCGAGTACTGTGGCCACAGTGATACCCATGAAATAGATCTAAAGCATCCTAAACCTGAGAAAGTTAAAGTCGATCCGGAGGAAGTAAGGAAGTTTAGAGAGGATAAACTTCGGTTTTGTCTTACTGATGAAGAGGGTCATAAGTATCTAGAGGGGGTGAGAAATGTGGAAGCAGCAAATAAGGCTATTGAAGAATCGAAGGCAAAGGAGGAAAAACGTAAAGAGCAGCTCAAAGATAATCCGAAAGGATTCCCTCTAACTGATGGTCGATATTTTTGCGGAATGTGTGGGCATGACGTGCCCAGCTTTGATAACTGGTATGACAAATACGGAATCAAGTGCATGGCTTGCCAGCACGCCCTAGAACGAAAGACCGTGCCGCTCAAGTACTTCAAGGATACTGATTCTTGGTACTCGCTCTCTGACTTGAAAAGTAAGTTTGGGATTCACTCACAAACAGCATTGAAGCACATAAGACAGGGCAACCTTAAAGCTTATGTGATCCCCGGAGAAAACGGCAGTCCTACGTGCTACGTTTTTCCGAAGAAAGAGGCTCAGGCATTTTTAGGTTCTGAATCTAACCCTTAATCTCATGAAGCCCAGGAAAATCGTCTACAAAGATAAGACGGTCATTTACACCAACCGGAGTAAGATTACTTTTACCTGTAAATACGCCGAAAAAACTCCCGATGGGTTTTGGGAAGACGTTTATAATGCGCTTCTTAGAATGGGAGTATTCAATCCTTAGCTATACAACATTAAGTTTGCTGATATTCATTTATCAGTACCTTTGCATAATTATATCCAAAAAATTCGAGTAAAATTTTATTGAAAAGCAATATGAGGACATAAAATATCAACATTGCCGCAGAGAGCTTGAATGCAAAACTATTGTGATGTATCTCATCAAAAAAAATCAGATTCCAGGTTGCTATGATAGCACCAGTGATTGATCCTCCGAGAAGATTTCTCACAAATCCATATTCAATATTATGCTGTAGCACCAATCGGCCATTTTTTACACGTAGTCTTATTTGAGACATGGCCTCTACGATCATTTTTCTAGCATGATGGGGGTTTCTTCTTTCGCTCTGTTCATTTGGCAGTTGGATATTAAAATCTTCATAAATTTTCTTTCTGAGTTTTTGCTTACAATCATTAGTTAAAAAATTGGTAGAAAACAACAATAGATTGGTTGTCGGCATATGCAGTTCATCCTTAAAAATTCGTTTTTCGAATAGTTCTTTAGAAGTGATTCGATTTAGTTGTATGACAAGGTATAAAGCAATCGCAGGAATAGACACATTGCTAACCAGTAAGGAAAGATCGTTGAACTTCTCAAGTAAGCCTGCTAAGTATGGGGCTAAATAAAAGTAGTTAAACGTAACTATCGGCAGAATAGAGATGATTGCTGGAAAGTAACGTGCTTTTAAGGAGTAACCCATCTTATTCAGCAAATGAAGTATGAAATGGCTCAGGACTAATGTCAGACCATCCAAGGCGTGGAGCATCTTTGTTATACATTATACATTGACCTCTAGTTACATGCACCGTTGTGCCATGTTTATGAAGGGCATTTGTTATTCTTTTCGATGGATGTTTTGGTGATGCTTTAGCTGCAGATACGCAAGCGTGATTCGCGTGTACTCTTTTTAGCAGCTTACTATTGAGATTCCTTTTACTTCCATGGTGAGGGGCATGGATAATATGTAGATCTTTTAGGTCTATTCCTTGTGATTCAGCATAATCTGCGGCGAGGTTCAAAGCTGTTTTACCTGCGTCACCAGTAAAAAGGATTTTATGTCCTTCAACTTGGAGCAGAGTGATCGTACTAGTGTTATTGGCTGCTGAAGTCGAATCTTCATCATCATCCAGTAGATCAATATGAAAAAAGTCTTGGATAGATGTTAATGCTTTTTCTAGCATACTAGGAGGACTTGATGGAGTGATCATTTGCGGCAGAAGGCTTTCATAATATTCTCTGGATGGCCCCAGGACTTGTACTGCATTCTCAAATCCTGCAGCGCCTTGAAATGGCTCTACTATCGGTATTCCTTTTTTAATTGCTAAAGCTTCAATGTCACTTGCATATTGAAGTGATTCTTCTAATTTTTTCTCTAACCCTAGTATCGAGATCCTACCATTCTGAAAGGAATTCTTAATATCTGCTGCATGCTCCCACGGACGATGCATAGCGAGTCGATTCACAGTAAGTTTTTCCAGCACAACAGTTAGACCGGAAGCGTGGTCGCAATCTGGATGAGTTAAAATAACAAGGTCAACCACATCTGTTCCATAGTGCGTTTTAACATGTTCTACCAAGGCTTCTCCCGATTCCTTAAATCCGCCATCAATAATAATTACTACTTGTTCAGATCGTGGGCCATTAAGGTTTCCAAAACGTAACGCAATTGCATCTCCACTTCTCTCTCCATCTCCTACGGCCATGTAATCAATTTGGTATGCCATAGGTTTTTATCATTTTCTGTTTTTCTTTTTACCTTTCGCCTGGGCAACTACACTAGCCGAAACGCTTCTAACTTTTTTAGATTTAGACGTCTTCATTTTTTCAGAAGCCAGCTTAGCAGTTTTAGAGCTAGTAGTTTCCTTCCCGGGTTTTCGTTTTTCTCTTTGAGTTAAGCCACTCGCCGCCACACTCTTCGTGGTTTTAGATGTTTTCTTCGAACTCAATAGACGTGATGCATTACTTGCTTGCTTTCTACTTGTTACCTTGCTTTTACCTCTTGGCATAGATGGTTGTTATTAGCACTTCATATTATAGAGTGCTAAATCTAAACGGCAAGTCATTTATTCTACTAGCTTTTTTATACTGTCTCAAATGTCTCATCTAGCCTGAAACGCCACAATTGTGTCTCACGGCAAGAAACGGTAGGATAAATCCGTCCCAAGGGTACTAGACCCGAGTGGCCAGCCAATAATATTTATTAAAATACTGGTTGTATAACTATACTTTTACTGGCTTAGTTCATCCCGAACGAGTTAGCTTTTCCGTAAGTGAAGATTTGCCTTTTCAAATAACACACCCCGGTTTTAAAGTGAACGGTATAAGCAAGTTAAGATTCGACAAATCAAAAATAACACTTAGTTTTGCATCAGAGATTGATTATAGTAAAAATGCTGACTGTAACTTAGAGACTCTAAAAAATATTTTTGAAGAAAATATAAGGCTTGTTATTGATTCTTATTGTTATATAAATTCTTACTCTTACGATGTAGAGATCACGAAGGTGGTATGTAAAGAGTTACATATTGATAATACTTTTGGAGTTAGAGGTGAATGGAATGTAAACAAAACCAAAGACGAATGTACTGCGGAATTCACAGAAATTTTACGCTTATTTGATCGTCCAGAAAGGATGTTTTTAAAAGATGTTTTTGCAGATTTTCGCCGAGCAATCAAATATCCATCTATGACTGCAGGTTTTTGCTTCCGTGCAGTTGAGACAATAAGAAAATTTTATTTTGAAGATCAATCGATTTCAAATGACGACAAAAGACGCGAACGTGGGTGGAAAGAGCTTGGAGAAACGCTAGGATTTAAAGAAGCTGATTTTAAAGAGATAAAAGATTTTGCTTTACCCAATAGGCACGGTGAGCATCGACAGATTTCTTATGAACAGAGGGAAAGGATTATGAACTTCACACGATCCATAATTAATAAGTTAATTCAAATTATTAAGGGTACTAGACCCGCTTAGCCAGCCATTGAAATTGGCGATCCCGAAGGGATGGACGGTTTCAAACTGAGAAGATGAGGATGAGAACCCAGGGCTCGTAAAATAGCGAACGAAGTGAGTGTCATCCCTCACCCCCAGCAATGATTTGCATGACAAAGCCTTGTGATCCGCAAAGCTAGCTTGGACGTGCATGCGGAGATACAGTTGAATTTACTCCTTATAGAGTTTTTGGAAATAGCCCCTATTACTAGACCCGTAGAGGTAGCTTGGACTGGCATGATGGGAAAATCGCCTTTCGATTTTTTTTGTTTACACTCCAAAGAAGTATTAATCTTATATCCATGTCTAATGAGTATAGAAATAACCATTACATCCCTCAGTGGCATCAAAAACGCTTTATTCCTCCTGGACAACAGGATCAGGACCTTTACTACCTTGAATTAAAACCAAGAGCATTTATTGATCCCCGTGGTGTCATTCATCAAATTGATCCGTTACATCAGTAAGGAACTAGGCTTTGTGTTGTTGAGAAGGATTTGTATACCCGTCAGTTTGGGACTGGTCTATCTACAGATGCGGAGAGTTATAGACAACATTAGAACCGCCATCGCGGCTAATCATATACAGTTTAAGTGGTTTGCAAAAACAGTGCTGGGCTTGTAGGACTTATTGAATTTCCCTTAGAGATTTGAAGGCTCCTTCAACAGAAATCGTCACTGTTACTGCTGAGCCAGTGCGATTTCTCCAAAACCAACCATGTGTTCCGTCGAATGCGGCAGTGATGGTTCCAGACATTTCGGTTTCATCTCGCCCATCGTCGTATTCAAAATTTGAGCCTGTAGAGCTTTCGCCATGAACATTGTAGTTCAGGGCTCCTCCTTCTGTTTTCCATGTGTATTCAATTTCACTGTCTTTAGACATATCGACTTTGACTTCGGCCCATCCATCAGCTGCAATCGTTACCGTAAGTGAATCTTCATTTGCTTCACTACTGTTTTCTTCCTCTTCTTCCACAGCATCTTCACTTGGGACTTCATCCTCCATCGATTCTTCGAGAGCAAGTTGCTTCTCCTCCTGCATTTGAGCCTCTTCTTGAAGGGACTGTTTGATCTCACCCATCTCTGTTAAACCAAGCACTCTGCCTACTCTTAAAATGTCGATTCCATATTCAGCAGGCAAAACAATGGTGACAAGAATGACCAGAGCAATAATCCCTGCTCGTTTAGTAGACTTCTTCAGCTGCTCAGAAGAAGGTAATTCGTCCAAAGTAGGTTTGTGTGAGTTGTTCATAATTTAGAAAATATTAATGAATAGACCTGTAATTTGGTAGCCAACCAGTACAAAGCCCGCCGTCATAAGTGCTACATTAGCGGTGTAGGCATACCTCCAAAAGCTGGATGTGCGTCGCCAAGCGTTCATGGCAATCAAAATGGCACCCAATGCCAAGAGTTGACCAATCTCCACTCCCACATTGAAGGAGATCAAGTTCGGCAATAGACCATCGGGGGACAACTCGTATTCCTGTACTTTCGTGGCTAAACCGAACCCATGGAAAAGTCCAAAGATAAGGGTTGCAATCTTTGTATTGGGTTGATAGCCAAGCCATCGTTGAAAAGCTCCTAAGTTATCCAAGCCCTTGTAAGCCACCGACAGACCGATGATCGCATCAATGATGTAGGCATTAATGCTGATATTGAAGAACACGCCTCCGAGCAAAGTAATAACGTGCCCGAGCGCAAAGAGAGAAACGTAAATTCCAATATCCTTATTTTTGTACAAAAAGAAAATGACTCCTAGGATGAAAAGCAGGTGATCATAACCCGTGACCATATGCTTTGCACCCAGGTAAATAAATGGCAGAATATTCACACCAGAGATTTCTTGAATATACCCTTTGTCTCCTGTGGTAACACCGTGAGCCAAAGCATCAGGAACAAAAAGTAAAAGCACCGCGAGGAATAAAGATAGAGAGCTTAAAACACGAACCCTCCGATCCGTGAATAAAAGTGATAAAAGCGTGGTCAAAGTGAGTGGTGTTATTGGTTTGTACGCTAAGGACATGGACGTGCGAATTTTATGGGACTAGTATATGAGCAAGTGCTCATATAATCAACTCGTTTATGAAGAATCACGACAGCTCGCTTCGTGCGCTAAACCCTGGATCAGTAAAAAAAGCTGCGAATCGCATGCCGGACGAAGCTTTACTCTCGGTCGTGGTGGAGTGCTTTAAGGCTTTGGGCGACCCCACGCGTGCAAAAATCCTTTATGCGCTTCGTAGAGGACCTCTTTATGTTCGTGATTTAGCCATCCTCGCAGAAGTTTCGGAATCCGGAGTCTCCCATCAGCTTCGTTTACTTCGCAACACACAGTTGGTAAAGGTTGAACGTGAAGGAAATAATAAAAAATATTCCATCGCTTATGCGCATATCGTTACTCTGCTCAAGGAAGCGGAATACTACGCTGATCATATTCGCAATCATTTACCTGATCATTCCTCTAAACCTCGATCTAAATGAAAATTCTACGCACTTTCTTTAAAGCTCAATATCTTTGGGAGCTCCTGCGAATTGCCGTAGTGGGATTTGCGAGTCTTTTGTTTTACTTTGATATCCTGCCTTTGATTGGACTTTTAATTGCCATAGCTTTTGGACTTTATTCTCTTCTCAAAGGAGGTGTCCTTGCTCTTATTCATGAGCATAAGGTGGGAACAGAAATTTTCATATCGGTAGCTGTGGTGGTATCGGTTTTAGGTCAGGAATATTTGGCGGGTTCAGTGGTTTTAATGATTATCCTCATTGCGGAGTACATCGCCAGTGCTAGTGGAGAAAGCGCGCGAGCTTCCATTAAAGAGCTGGTTGGTTCTGTGCCCAAAACAGCTCTGCTTATGCGTGGTGATAAAGAAAAAAATATTGCGATCGAAAGCTTGAAAGTTGGAGACATAGTTCTTGTGCGAGCGGGAGAGAAAATTCCAGTGGATGGCACTGTAGTGGGAGGCACGGCTTCTGTGAATCAAGCGCCTATTACAGGGGAAAGCACTCCTCAGGAAAAAGCGAAGGGCAGTGAGGTTTTCGCTGGAACGATTCTAGAGATTGGTGCTTTGGATATTAAAATGACCAAGGCTGGAAAGGACACAGTGTTTTCGCGCATCATTGCTTTGGTGGAAGAAGCGCAAAGCCACCAAGCACCCATTGAAAAATTCACGGATAAAGTGTCTTCTTACCTCATTCCCATCGTTTTTGTCTTTGTAGGTTTGGTCTACTTCTTTACTCGAGACATTCAGCTCGTCATTGCTCTTCTTATTTTTACTTCTCCCGCGGAATTGGGGCTTGCTACACCGCTGGTTACCATTGCTGGAATTGCTAGAGGGGCTCGCGAAGGAATACTCATTAAAGGAGGGCTTTATTTGGAGGAAATGGCGCACATCAAGACCGTGGTTTTTGATAAGACCGGAACTTTGACCCTTGGCCAACCTGCTCTGGAGCGAGTACAGGTTTTGGACACTTCCCTTACCGAAAAACACATTGTGGAGCTTGCTGCGGCTTTGGAACGTCGTTCGAGTCATCCTCTCGCCAAAGCAGTTTTAGACTATGCCAAGAAAGAAAAACTTTCTATCCCCGAACCCAGTGATTTTTTGGTGATTAAAGGGCGTGGGGTTCACGGCAAGGTGAAAGGTGAAAAAGTGATCTTGGGAAATGCAGCTTTCTTAAAAGAACAGAAGATTTCGATCCCCAAAGATAAAGCCACAGGGAATGAGACACTCGTTTACCTAGCGAATGATGAGAAGGTACTCGGACTTCTTTATTTTTCAGACACTATTCGGCCCGAAGCAAAAGCCAGTCTTAAACAGCTCACCAAGAGCGGAATTGAACACATCGTCATGCTCACGGGAGACAATGAGGCAACAGCTACTTTTGTTGCCAAGGAACTCGGAATCAAGGACTTTAGATATGAACTGCTTCCGGAAGATAAAATCCGAATCATTAAAGAGTTACAAAAGAATGGAGAAAGAGTAGCTATGGTCGGAGATGGGATCAACGATGCCCCGGCTCTTGTTCAATCAAATGTAGGCATTGCCATGGGTGCGATGGGAACAGAAGCTGCGATGGAGGCCGCTGATATTGTGCTCATGCAGGACCGCTTGGATAAAATTGCTGAGGCACGACTGCTCAGTCAAAAATCTTTCCGCACTATTAAGGAGAATATTTTTGTGGGCGTTGGGGTTGTGCATATCACTGGAATTATTTTGGTCCTTCTTAAAGTCCTTGGCCCCGTGGAGGCAGCAGCCATTCACCTAGTGCCAGACACTTTGGTGTTCCTCAATTCAATTAAACTTTTACGAAAGAAATTGAAATGACGCTACTCTCTGCGCTTATCTTAGGTCTTGTTGAAGGATTCACGGAATTTTTACCTATTTCCTCAACTGCTCACCTCATCCTTACGGGAAAAGTCCTTGGACTGGACCAAAGTGAGTATTTAAAAAGCTTCGAAATAATTATTCAACTTGGAGCCATTTTGGCAGTGGTTTGTATGTATTGGAAGGAGCTCTTAAAGGTGGAGGTCTTGAAACGACTTTTTGTGGCGTTCGTGCCTACTGGACTTCTGGGGCTGATTTTTTATAAATTCATTAAACTTTACCTCTTTGAAAGCCTTCCCATTCTGCTGTGGGCTCTTTTAATTGGAGGAATTTTCTTAATCATTTTCGAGAAAGTCACAAAAGAAAGGTCTGGTGAATTGAGTTTAGAAAAAATTCCTTATAAAGCCTGCCTTTGGATTGGCTTATTCCAGTCCTTAGCTATGGTTCCAGGAGTTTCTCGTTCGGGAGCTACGATTATCGGGGGTTTGATATTCGGTCTGCCTAAAAAGACCATTGTGGAGTTTTCCTTCCTCCTTGCTGTTCCAACTATGCTCGCGGCGAGTGGTTTAGACCTTTTAAAGAATTCAAACTCTTTTAGTGCAGATCAAGCATTGTTTTTGATTGTGGGCTTCGTGACTTCCTTCCTAATGGCTCTATTCAGTATAAAATTCCTACTTTCCATTTTGCGAAAACAGACTTTCACTCTCTTTGGGATTTATAGGATAGCTCTGGCTACACTTTTCTTTTTTATACTATCCTATCTACCTCCTTTAGGATGAAGCTGCCAAAGTTATGTCTCACGGCAAGAACTAATAGGGTGACACCGTTTCTAAGGGCTAGGCTAAGTGGCGTGCCATTAGGTGCATGAGGACAAAGTCTTGTGATCCGCAAAGCTAGCTTGGACATGCAAGTAGAGACGGGCGGATCACCGCCTCTACTTTGATTCAGCCAACAACTACTTCAACCAGCCTTTCATCATTTCGATTTCAGCACTTTGCGCATCAATGATCGCGTCAGCCATATTCTTAAGCTCCTGACGCTCGGTAATCATTTGAACCCGCATCGCCATCATAATAGCCATTTGGTGATGCTCAATCATGCCTTCAATAAAGGCTTGGTCGAGGGCTTCACCTTCGAGAGTTGAAAGATCCGGCATCATCTCTTCATAGTCATCGCTGGCTTTGAAGTCCGCTCCGAACCACTCCTCGCCCCACGCTTCCATTTGAGCAATCTCAGCGCTCTGAGCGTCTACAATATCCTGAGCCAAAGCCTTCAGATCTGCATTCTTAGACTTGGCCAAAATCACTTCAGCGGTATCAATGGCTTCCTGATGGTGAGGGATCATCATCGAAAGAAAGTCTTGGTCATCTTGAATCATCATCCCCATCATGTCGTCATCCATCATAGGATCCATGCCTTCCGTTGAGTCATCCATCATGGAGGAATCGTCGTCCATCATGCGGTCATCGTTGTTTTCGGTTTCGCATGCAGATAGAAGTATGGAACCTGCAAGAACTGAAGAAAGTAACATAAAGTTTTTCATTAAAAATTGGGATTAAGAATTAAGTTTAAACCAAGTTTCTTCACCACCCATGCTTTTATAATTGATTAGATAATTTCTCCTTTTTTCTCAAGCATCATGTGGTGAATAGTGGCAATTTGGATCCAAATTGCGATGAGAATAAGAATTGCAGTGCAAGCTAAAGCGTCTGCCTTTGTAATTCCGAATACAAGGTTATCGGCTCCGCCGAGGACGGAAGCAGCGAAGGTAACGATTCCAGTGAATCCCACTAAAACGCTGATGATGTGCATCAATTTAGATAGTTTCATATTATTCAAATAAATGATTAAATAAGATATTTTTCCGGTTCACTGACGAATTGATCCTTGCAACCCGTACTACAAAAATAGTAGATGCATCCTTTGTGAGCGACTTGGAGAGTTTCCTCAGTAGGATTGAGTTCCATGCCACAAACTACGTCCTTAGCTGGAGATGAATTTTTATTACCGCAACATGATGAGTTTTCCATATATTTAATTGTTATTGATGAGATAAATAAGCTCTACTAAACTACTGGTTTGCCGGTGTACAACTTTTGCTTTGAATTCTTGATTAAACATGAAGGGGTAGTAAAAGAGTCAAAACTCAAAGAGGGGAACCAAGGGCATAGTTTTTCTCATAAAATAGTTATAAGTTCTAACGATGAGAGGAGGTATAAACTTCTATCAATTCTTTGATAGTTTTATCCTGTTGTTTTTCGTCCTGCATTTGCTGCTTCACATGAGAGTTGAGGTGATTTTCTAGCAATAGTTTGTCCAGGCTTTTGAGTGAATTCTGTATGGAATAGGACTGGTGAAGAAGTGACGTACAATACTCCTCACCTTCTATGCTTCGCATCAATGCCTCAAGTTGGCCTTTTAGGATCTTGGCGCGATGAAGCGCTCTTTTTTTAATATTCTGGTCGACCATATTTAGCGGTTAATAGCCAATACCCCTATACCCTATCTATATGAGTCCAGTCAATGCTACAGTCTCTAGGCTGGCCTAAAGTACAAGCCGTGCAGCCATTCAATTGCTTATCCAACTAGGAATTGTTGCAAATATTGCTTAGGGGACTACTATGCAAGTATATGAAATCTGTAGCAATTTTTGGTGCGGGTATTTCAGGTTTGAGTGCTACTCATGAATTTGCACGCTTGGGCTATGCTGTAGCGGTATACGAAGCAAATGCTGATGCAGGAGGATTCTTTAGAAGTGCACGCATGCCACAAGATCAGGGAATGCCTTCTGAATATTCTTGGCATGGATTTGGACCCTGGTACCACAATGTCTTTGATGTCATGAAACAGATTCCTTTTGATGAAAAAAGAACCGTATATGACGCTGCACTTTCTCGCCCTATCAACTATGGCATCGTGGGAGATAGAGACGAAAAGGCTTTCGGCGAAGAAAATGTCTTTAGTATGTTTCAGCGATTTCGCATGACATGGCTCGATAAGATAACTTGGAGCATCCTACTTTTTAAAACGTGGACTTCAAATATTCGTACGAAGAAACACTACTCGTCCCTCAACGCTGCAGAAGTATGGCGGCCGCTCATGAGTGAACGTGCTTGGAAAACGTGGAGAGCAACCTTTGGCCCTTGGGTTGGTTGCGATTGGACGCGTGCATCCCTTCATCATGTAGGGCAATTTTTTAGAAGAAACATCGTGTCGTATCCGTCACACATACACGAAGCAGATGAAGATGGCGGTGCATGGACACAAGGATCGGGCGATGGATGGCTGTTACTCAAAGGACCGAGTAATGAGTTTTGGTTTGAGAAATGGATTAGCTTTCTTCGTCAGAAGGGCGTTTCTTTCTTTTGGAAACAATCACTCCAACAACTTAGCTATGACGGTAAGCATATTACTCAAGCACTGCTTGCATCAGGTGAGAAGGTAGAAGCGGACATCTACGTTCTTGCTATCAATCCTTTTGCAGCTGCAGAAATTATCGATCGGACTCCTGCGCTTGCCGAGATTGATCAGCTTCGGCTTTTTCGTCCGCTCATTGCTGACGGCCCGCATACACAGGTATCTTTCCGCATCGCGTTCTCAGAAAAGATCTTATGGCCTAAAGAACGGAGTGCTTTCCTTCTCCCCGATTCAGAGTTTAATATTACGCTTTTTGCACAAGAACAAGTTTGGCCATCAGACGTTTCTTTAGGAAAAGAAGTAAAGTCACTTTGGACAGGAACCGCGTGTGTTGCCAGTGAGCCCGGAAAAATATTCAATCTTCCGCTCGAAAATTGCACGCAGGAACAATTCATCGAAGAAATACAATCGCAGCTTCTTCGCTGTGAAGAGCTGCAAAATCTTCTTCGAGCAGCAAACGAGGGTCATGATCTTCATCATTTTCCGATACTGAGAATCGAAGTGTGGCACGAATGGAAATTCTCCCCTGAAGGAATAACTCCCAAACAACCCAAATGGGTCATGAGCAATCACACCCAGCCTTATCTTCCTACGCAAAAGACCCCTGTTCCCAATTTGCTTCTTGCCGGAGCACACACCAAAACCGATGCAGATATTTGGAGTATCGAAGGCGCAGTTGAGAGTGGTCGACGGGCGGCGCAAATAATCGAGCCTAGCGTGCGTGTTATCCCTCAATACAAGCCACTGTGGCTCCGTATTATTAGCTCAGTAGATGACGTCTGCTTCTCCCTGCATCTCCCTCACATTTTTGACTTGTTCTTATTTCTTTTGTGCGCAAGCCTTATCGTAGGAGGTATAAGCATCCTGATATAGCGTTATGTTTAAAATGGTGGGATAAATTACTTCAATGCATCACGTCTTAAACAGATCACTTCTCAAGGCTGCCATTCCCCTCTTCATTTTGGCGCTCCTTTTTCTTGCTTCTGCTTATTTTGCACAAACCTACGATCACTATTTCGTAAGCCTTGTAAGTAACAGAGGTTTATTGGGTTTGTTGATCTATATTTTTATAGCCGCATTCACCACAGTTTTGGCACCTTTAAGCAGTGTCCCCCTTATGCCGCTTGCTTCTAGCATTTGGGGGCCTTTTGCAACTGCAGTTGCAAGTATTATCGGGTGGATGATTGGGGCTCTTATCTCCTTCTTCATTAGTAGAAAATATGGAAGAGCCTTTGTTGAAAGATTCTTCTCACGTGAAAAACTCAGTGAACTAGAAAAAAGAATCCCTGAAGAGAATTTATTTTGGTCGATTGTACTTTTGCGGATGGCCGTACCAGTGGATCTTCTTAGTTATGTCTTAGGTCTTTTTAAAAACATTTCCTGGAAAATCTACTTTTGGGCTACTTTGATCGGCATTATCCCATTTGCTTTTGTACTGGCTTACCTTGCGCGGCTCCCTTGGGAATTTCAGCTGCTGGGCATCTTATTGATCATTCCAATTCTCCTTATTTCTAGAGCAAGCAGTCGACAAAACAAGTTATAATCCGGTATCTTTTGCCATAGACATCACTTAAAAAAAATATGAAAAAACTTTTCCCTTTCTTCCTCTCTCTTTCTTTAATTCTTTCTAGTTGCGCTCAGACTTCTATACCTGAGGAAGAGGTCGTTAGTACTCAAAGTCATCGGAGTTATGAAATTGAAGTTACTTCTGATCCAAGCACCTTTGAAACTGGGATGGACGGAGTATTTACCTACAAGATTAAAAATGACTTAGGTGAAGTGCTTAAAGATTTTGAGGTGGCGCATGAAAAAATCATGCACTTTATCCTGGTGAGAAAGGACTTACAGGAGTTTCAACATGTTCACCCCACTTATAACGAAAATAGTGGTGAATTTTCTATAAACCTTGTTTTCGCTGAGGCTGGACCTTATCGTCTTTTCCCTGACTTCACACCTGGAGCGGACAACCTTCAGCAACTACCGGTAACTCTATCTTATGATCTTGATGTGGGAGATACGAGCGCCTATGTGTCCGAAAATCTTCTAGCCAATACGCTCCCTGTGGATATGGCGGAGTCTTATGAAGTAGAATACACCTTTGATCAGCTGAATCTTGAGCCTCAAGGTCCCGTTGAATACACTTTAACAATTAAGAAAAATGGGCAAATAGTCGACACTTTGGAACCTTACTTGGGTGCTATGGGACACAGCGTCATTCTTCGTGAAGGGGCGGTGGATTTCATTCATGCACATGCGGAAAGTGCGGGTCACGACATGAGCAGCATGGGAGAGATGAGCGAGACTTCAAGTATAAGTTTTGCGACGAACTTTCCTGAAGCAGGAATGTATAAAATATTCACTCAGTTTCAGCACGAAGAGAAAGTAGTCACTACGGAGTATATAATTGAAGTCGGCGGCTTAGAAGAGGCAGCAAGCCAAGCGGAAACCTCTGATCAAGAAGAACCTGTTCTTGAGATGGACCACTCAATGATGGGGCACTAAAATAGTATTTTGACAAATTACAGCTTTCCCATTAAGGTACCGGCCAAGTACTATAAAAATTGTGAAAAAACTTCTTCATATAATTTTCGTTCTCATTGTTGGTTTTTCCCTAGCAGGTAATACTTGCTTTAAATCCCATAGTTTTGTTCATACTGCTAATGCACACACCTCTTCTATAGATGTACAGGATCATGAAACGGAAGATTTCGAAGATAAAGAAGTTGTTAAAAGCCCCCATTGTTGCAATGAAATCGATTCAAGCGTGTCCAATGGTAGGGGTACATCTAAAATTGAAAATACAAATTCATTTAAACATATTCCCGATTTGAGCTGGTTTACAGCTCAAGATTTTTCCTTCACGCTAAATAATTTCACTACTGAAAATTGGCCATCGACGAGCTCTCAATTCCAGTCAAAAGCCTTCTGGTTAGGAACTATCGTTAAAAGGGAATAAATAAAATTCATTTTCATTTCTAAGCTCACCTTTTGATCTTCAGAAATATTAGTTTTTATTCAAT
>ERZ1292640.176-Hain-H43-02um-R1-176-length-52124-cov-6_pt1 | contig 31106 bp, 31 predicted proteins | sample MGYA00564404_ERZ1292640 | MGnify/ENA primary metagenome ERZ1292640 (study PRJEB36523, sample SAMEA6512636) | groundwater metagenome | collected 2019-01-08 | study: AquaDiva: Metagenomics assemblies of 32 groundwater samples | reverse complement strand
GGCGGGGGCGCGGGATTTAACTTACTCTTTACGTCGGCAAAAAATTATTTCTTCTTTTTCTTGCCGCCCCTGACCATCTTGGCGCAGGAAATGTCGCCTTGCTTATCGACGAAATAGAGATAACCTGACTTTTTCTCTACTCCTACCTTGGTTACCTTTTCCGGTTTACCGCCTTTTTTGTTGCCTCTGGCCATTTTCGCGCAAGAGACATCGCCGTGCTTATCGACGAAATACAGGTAACCCTCTTTCCTTTTGATTCCGACCTTCGCTACCTTTTGTGCCATATTCTATTCACCCCCCCTCTTTTTTTGATTTTGTTAAATTACTACTCACTATGTTCCGATCTTTACCATATCAAAAATCTGCCGTAATGCCGCTATTGCCGCTAGTACCGCCAGATAACTAGTCTTAGGATTATCAGGGCTGGGTTCATTTTCACAACGGATGAAAGTTTTGCCTGCCGCTGATTCTATTTCTATTTCATGCGTATTGCCCGTATAAACCGGAGAACAAACTATTCTGACGTTAACCTTGTCTTTATCCCTTGCCGCGAGCGCCAAAGTAGCTGCCACATTTATATTTTGCGGGAAAGCAAGAATTGCCTGCGCGACATTGCCTTCGAATACAACAGTTTCGCCTTTAATAGCGTCAAGATCTATATGATTCTGCTGAATGTAAGGCGCGCTTTTTAACGCTGCCGGGGGCTTACGTGTGGTGAGGGTAATTTTTTTGACCATTGCCAGCGCGTGGGCTTTCAGGCCGTCGATGCCGCAGATTGCGCCGCTTGGGATATATATAGCGCGTTTTTTACGATTGGCCAAGGCAAAAACATCCCCTGCGTCAAGCAGGCCGCCTACGCTCATAATCAGGCAATCGCGATTGGCCTGGATCGCCTTACGCGCTATTAGGCTAGAATATTTGGGGTGGGCGGCTTCTATAACAAGGCTGCTTTTTCTAATCAAATCTTCTATACCGGAGGCGACAATATTCTTTTTCTTTAATACCGCGGCTAAAGCCTTAGCTTTTACAGCATCAACATCATAAAGCGCGCTTAAAACTGCATTATCCGCGAAATCAGAAAGAATGCTTGAGGCAATTTTTGAACCCATTGCCCCGCATCCGACTATGCCGATTTTTACTTTAGCCATTTTTATAAGAGAATATTATCTATCAAACGGGTTTTACCGAACCATGCCGCCAAAGCAATCAGCGCTTTTCCATGTACGCTATCCCTGCTTTCTAACGTGTCGGCATCCGCTACAGCGATATAATCTATTTTTGCCGATTTCTTCTTAAGGATAGCTTTGCGGATGTCGCCTATTATTGCTTTACTGCTCTTTTCTCCGGAAAAAATATTCTTCCTCGCTTGCTGTAATGATTGATACAACACTGCCGCTTCAGCTCTTTCACTAAGATTCAAATAAGAGTTACGAGAACTCATTGCCAAGCCATCCGCTTCACGGACAGTAGGCATGATGCTTATCTTTAACGGCATATTCAAATCTTTTGCCATTGCCTTAATCACTAATGCCTGCTGATAATCCTTTTGGCCGAAATAGGCAACATCCGGCTGGATAATGTTAAATAATTTACATACTACTGTTGCCACGCCTTTAAAATGGCCCGGGCGGGAAGCGCCGCAAAGCGTACCGGTTAATTTATCGACGTTAACATACGTACAATAGCTATCCGGATACATCTGCCTTTCCTCTGGCACAAAAATAACATCACAACCTGCTGATTGAGCTTTTATACTATCGCGCTCTAAATCCCGGGGGTATTTTTTAAAATCTTCTTTGGGCCCAAACTGCAAAGGGTTGACAAAAACACTTACAACACAAACGTCATTTTCTTTCTTTGCCTGACGAATAAGAGAAATATGGCCATCATGCAAATAACCCATAGTCGGGACAAACCCTATAGACATATTCTTCCTGGCATGCGCAAGAAAGGCGCGCATCGAAGGTATATCTTTGATTGTTTTTACTTCGGAAGCTATCTTTTTAATAATTCCGGGAGAGATTTCTTTAAGAGGAGTCAAAACAAAATCCCTCATTTTAAGGCGCGGATGAGGGATTTTTAGATTCGGCAAGTTTACCTTTTTATTGGCGTAAAATAGGATATCTATATCTATCGGACGAGGAAAGAATCTCTTTGCTTTTTTTCTGCCTAAACAGCGTTCAATATTCTTTAATTCTTTTAAAAGCGCCAAAGGAGCAAGTGAAGTCCTTATTTTAGCAGCGCCATTTAGAAAATCGGGCGAACCTGCAGGGCATCCGCAAGGCGAGCTCTCATAAAGCCGTGAAACTTTCTCGACTTTAATACCTTTAGACTTCTGCAAATATTTTACTGCCAAAAGTATGTTCTTCTTTTTATTTCCTACGTTTGAGCCTAAACCTAAATAGCAGGTTGCCATAATTCCTATTTTAAAATTATAATTGTCATTGCGAGTTGTAGTGACAGCACAGTGTGCTGTCACTACATTGCGCGGCAACGAAGCAATGACGGTTAAACCTAAATAACCTTTTTAATCCGCTTAACCGCTTCCGCTATACGCTCCTTGGAAACAGTCAAGGCAAACCTTATATACCCTTCGCCATATTGCCCGAATCCGATGCCGGGAGTAACCACAATATCCGCGTTATCAAGCAATAAAGCGGCGAATTTTCGGGAATCATAGCCTTTAGGAACGCTGACCCAAACGTAAAAAGTCGCTCTTGGCGTCATAACACCCAGCCCCATTTCCTTTAATCCGTTACAGAGGATATCGCGCCTTTCTTGGTAGATCGCGTTCATCTTTTGTATATGTTCCTGCGGGCCGGTTAGAGCTTCGACGCCAGCCTCTTGAATAGCGCTGAATATCCCCGAATCAATGTTTGACTTTACCTTAGCAATGCCAGCGACGATATCAGCATTGCCGCAGACCCAGCCGATGCGCCATCCGGTCATATTATACGTCTTAGACAGGGAATGGAACTCCACACCGATATCCTTAGCGCCTTCTACTTCTAAAAAGCTCATCGGCTTGTAACCATCATAACACATCTCGGAATAAGCCGCGTCACTAGCAATGATCGTCCCATACTTAAAAGCAAAATCAACCGCCTTTAAATAAAATTCTTTATTCGCGATCGCGGACGTAGGATTATTCGGATAATTAATAAACATCAACTTAGAAAGTTTTTTTACCTTTAAAGGTATACCCTTAAAAACCGGCAAGAAAGCATCCTCTGCCAAAAGTGGCATCGAGTAAGGCAAGCCTCCGGCAAGAACAGTCGAGCCGCGGTATGGAGGATACCCCGGGTCAGGCGCTAAAACATACTCGCCCGGATTAACAAAAGCCAAGGGCATATGGGCAATGCCTTCCTTGGAACCTATTAAAGGCAAAATCTCCGTGTCAGGATCCAAGGCAACATTGAAACGGCGCTTATACCATGCGGCAATCGCTTGACGCAATGCCGGCATACCCTGGTCAAGGGCATATTTGTGATTTGTCGGATTTCCAGCAGCGCGAGAAAGCTTCTTGATAATATCATCAGGCGTCGGCAAATCCGGATCACCTATGCCCAGATCTATCAAATCCCTTCCCTGTTCTCTCGCCTTCCTCTTTGCTTTGTCGATTTCTACAAACAAATAAGGAGGAAGCGCTTGCAGCCTTTTGGAAAATTCGAATTTCATATTGTCCCCCCCAACACATCCTGCATCGAATACAATCCCGGCTCTTTTTTTGCCACCCATTTTGCCGCCTTTAACGCGCCGATAGCAAAAACATCCCGGGAATGCGCCTGATGCTTAATCTCAATGCGCTCCTGATTGCCGGCGTAAATTATTGTGTGGTCGCCGATAATATCGCCAGCCCTGATCGCGTGTACCGGAATATTCTTTCCTGTAACATTGGCAAGCACCTGTCCGAATTTCTTGGCAGTGCCTGAAGGGGCGTCTTTTTTGGCTTTGTGATGCGCCTCGGTTATTTCAATATCATAAGCAGGGCCTAATTTTTTTGCCGCATCCGCGACCAAACCAAAAAGCAGATTAACTCCTATCGACATATTCGGAGAAAAGACTATCGGGATTTTTTCCGCTGCTTCTTTTATCTTGTTAAGCTGCTCATCTGAAAAACCCGTTGTCCCTAACACAAGCGGCTTTTTGTATTTTAAAACGTAGTTTAAATTATCCATCGTTGCTTCCGGAATAGTAAAATCTATTACAGCATCAATCAAAAATATGCCGTCAGCTCCGGAAGACACTTTGATCGCGTCTATTTCTTTCCCGACTATAGGGTGGCCGCGCTTTTCCAACGCCAGCATAACCTCGAAATCTTTATCAGCTCTTGCCAGCTCGACAATACGCCGTCCCATCCTTCCGCCTACACCCAACACGCCAAGTTTAATCATAGACAAACTCCTACTGTTAAATTGCTAAATTGTTGAATAAATAACGGCCGCACATAATTTCCTCAAAGTCATTGCGAGGAGCTGTCGTTGACATATGGCGACGAAGCAATCTCGTTTCTAAAAGCGAGATTGCTTCGTCACTGATATGCCAAGCGAGGGTTCCTCGCAATGACGACAAAGAACAAACCTATATAAGGTTATAATCCTTTAAGGCCTTCTTAACCCTCTCTAAATTATCTTCCGACATTGAGCACATCGGAAGGCGCAAATCCGGCTCGCACATCTTCATAAGCCCCATGGCTGTTTTTACCGGAATAGGGTTAGTCTCAATAAACATCGCCTTTATTAACGGCAATAATTTATAATGGATTTCCTGTGCCTTTTTTAAATTTCCTTTTTCAAATGCCTCAACCATATTTGCCACGTCTTTGGGGACAATGTTGGCAACAACCGAAATAATTCCTGTGCCGCCTATCGCCATTACCGGCAAAGTTAAAGAATCATCCCCGGAAATAAGGGTAAAATCCGGCGGGCACAATGCCTTTATCCGCGACATCTGATCTAAAGAACCCGAAGCCTCCTTAACGGCCACGATATTTTTGCAGTCACGGGCAAGCTTCGCGATTGTCTCCGGCTCGATGTTTACGCCGGTGCGCGAGGCAATGTTGTAAAGTATCACTGGTATATCCGCGCATTCAGCCACTGCCTTAAAGTGCAAATACAAGCCTTTTTGCGTCGGGCGGTTATAATACGGGGAAACATGCAATGTGGCATCTGCCCCGGACTTGGCTGCCTGCTTGGTAAGCATCAGGGCTTCTTCAGTCGAATTTGACCCGGTTCCCGCGATGACAGGGACTCTTTTGGCAGTTGCTTCAATGACAATTTCTATCACGCGCTCATGTTCAGCCCAGGACAAAGTAGCGGATTCTCCCGTGGTCCCGCAAGGCACAATTCCGGAAGTTTTATTCTTGATTTGAAACTCAACCAGGCTTTTTAGTTTCTTTTCATCAATCTTTCCGTCTTTAAACGGAGTCACGATAGCTACTATCGACCCTCTAAACATTCCACTCTCCTTTGTAAACAGTTTTGACTTTACCTTCCAGCCAAACATTGCTTATTCTGCCGTTATCATTATCAAAATAAACCTTTAGGATTTCTCCCCCCCGGGTTAAAACATTGATTTTTTTCTTTTGACTTTTGACTTTTGACTTTTGACTTAAAATTATTGCCGATGCCACGCTTCCTGTCCCGCAGGCAAGCGTTTCATCTTCTACACCGCGCTCATAAGTGCGCACCTTAATATTACTGTCATCGATGACTTCCACAAAATTAACGTTTGTCCCGCAAGGCGCGAATTCCTTATGGCTGCGTATCTGCCTTCCTATATAAGTGGCATCTATGCCTTCCAGGCCCTCGACAAAAACTATCGCATGCGGCACACCGGTATTTATAAAGTCAGCCTTAATCCTGCGGCCATTAACTTCTATCAACACATCTTCCCTGTAATCTTTTGGGCCTGTAAGCCTTATTCTCACATTATCGCCTAAGACTTCGGATTCAATTATCCCTGCCTTTGTCTCAATGCTTATTTTTTTCTCTAGCCTATGCCCTCTTGCGCTGTAAGAAGCAACACATCTAGCCCCATTACCGCACATTTCGGCCTCTGAACCATCGGCATTAAAAATACGCATCCTAACTGCGGCTGTTTTTGATTTCTCTAACACAAGCAGGCCATCCGCCCCTACGCCATATTTCCTATCGCACATTTTTACAGCTAAATTCTTTAACTGGCTAACCGGCAAACCGGCAAACCGGCAAACTACAAAGTCATTTCCGCTAGCCGCCATTTTTGTGAAATTTATTTTTTTCATTTCGCTGGTGTCATTGCGAGGAGCTTTCATTTACAGGCAGCGACGAAGCAATCTCGTCTTAAAAACGAGATTGCTTCGCCCCGCCAAAGGCGGGGCTCGCAATGACTTTTAAACTCATTTCAAAAATTCAGGTATTTTATCTTTACGCGCTAAATCAAGATAGCTGTCTCTTTTTCGGATAATATAAAATTGGTTTCCCTTAACCATAACTTCTGCGGGCTTAAGGCGGCAATTATAATTTGAAGCCATAGAGAATCCATATGCCCCGGCGCTCATTACCGCCAAAAACTCGCCTTCTTCTATCCTAGGCAATTTTCTTTCCTTAGCCAGAAAGTCCCCTGATTCACAAATCGGGCCTACCACATCGTATTTAACTAAGCCCTCCCGCTTGCCTGAGGCCTGCTTAAGCGGCAAGATTTCATGATACGCGCAATACAGGCTTGGCCGAATCAAATCATTCATCCCTGCATCGACAATGACAAAATTCTTTAGCGGCGTCTTTTTTAAATAAAGGACTTTTGTGACCAGTATTCCGGCATTGCCGACGATAAATCTCCCCGGCTCTAAAATAATCTTTAAGCCTGTGCTTTTTAAAAGCGGCAAAATCTTAGAAGCAAATTCTTTAGCCGTCTGCGGCTTTTCTTCGTTATAAATAATCCCTAATCCGCCACCTATATTAAGGTATTCTATTGTAACACCCTCTATCTTTACGCGCTTTATAAACTCAATTATCTTTTTAATTGCCTGGATGTAGGGAGTAGATTGAATTATCTGCGAACCGATATGCATATGCAGTCCGTTAAACTTGAGGTGGCTAAAAGAACCTCTTGCCTGCAAAATATTATAGGCAGTTTTAAAATCAATGCCGAACTTATTAGTCAGCTTTCCGGTAGTTATATAATGGTGCGTTTTGGGCTCGACATCCGGATTGATCCTTAAGGCAACTGAAGCAATAACCCCCAAGTCGCTAGCGACTTTATTAATCACCCTTAACTCGGAAAAAGACTCGACGTTAAAAAACAAAATCTGTTTAGCCACTGCCTGGCGGATTTCCGCCTCGGTCTTGCCGACTGAAGCGTAAACTATTTTTTTTGGGTCGCATCCGGCCTGAAGCGCTTTGTATAATTCGCCCCCCGAGACAATATCTAAACCCGAGCCTGCTTTCACCAATGCCCGCAGGAGAGCTAAGTTAGAATTTGCCTTCATCGAATAACAAATAAGCGGCTTTACCGGTCCGAATGCCGAAACAAGTTTCTTATAATGATCAAGCAAAGTATTGTAGCTGTAAAGGTAAAACGGCGTAGAAACTTTTCTGGCGATATCCTCAATATCCACTGATTCACAATAGAGCCGGTTTTTCTTATATTTAAAATCGTGCATATTCCCCCCTAAAACCACTTCTAACCGCGTAGGTTAGAAGTGGTAAATCTTATTTATTGCCTCTTTACTCAAATACGGACAAAATTTCTTAAGCAACCCTTCTTCCATCTGCTTAATTTTACACCTATTATCCTCGCTATATCTAATAAGCTTGCCAACAATCTCGTGCGCCTGGCTAAAAGTGACTTTTTTCATTACAAGATATTCAGCCAAATCAGTAGCATATAAGCTTTCGTCTTGCAAAGCTTTTTTTATAACATCTTTATTAAGCTTAACGCCCTTGATAAACTTAGCTAAAATTTTAAGCTCTGCTTTTACAATATCCACCGATGAAAATAATGGCTCCTTATCCAACTGCATATCCCTGTTATACGTCAACGGCAAACCTTTCATCATGGTTAAAAGCGAAACCAGGTTGCCGTATATCCTGCCGGTGTAACCTCTGACTAATTCCAGAAAATCCGGATTCTTCTTATGCGGCATAAGGCTTGAGCCGGTGCAAAATTCTTCGGGCAAATCAAAATAATTAAATTCCTTAGCGGAGTAAAGAATAAAATCCTCCGCTAACCGTGATAAATGCATTTGTATAATTGATAGAGCGCTTAAAAATTCAATTATAAAATCTCTATCGCTAACATTGACAAGCGCATTATCTACTACAGCTAATTTTCCGCAAAAATCCGGCGCTATCTTTTGTTGTAAGAATACTTTGATTGCTTTATCATATTCCTTAGTTAAGGATGTCCCTTTAAACGCGCCTGAACCAAGCTGGATAATTAAATTATCCGAGAAATTTTTAAGCCTTTTTTGGTCATTTTTAAACATCACTATATGGGCGCCTAAATAATCGGAAAATTTCACAGCCTGTGCCCGTTGAGTATGGGTATATCCTGGGATATTTAAGCCTTTATGCTGGATGCTTAACGATTTTAAACTTGCCTGTACTTCGGATAAATATTGATTTATTTTTTCTGCTTCCTGCTTACAGTAGAATTTTTCATCAAAGGCAATCTGGTCATTTCTTGACCTTAAAGTATGTAATTTTCCTGCTAAACTGCCTGTTTTCTTTTCGATCTTATTCTGAATCTCGGTATGAATATCCTCGGAGTTAAGATTCGGCTTGAATTTGTTTTCCTTTATTTCCTTTAATACTCCTTCTAGCGCGGCGTGCAGTTTTTTAGCTTCGTCATTGGTAAGGATGCCTGAATTTTTCAAAGCAGTCACATGAATCCAGGAATGATAAAGGTCGTATTTGGCCAGGTTATAGTCGTAATGGATAGACTTCTGGAACTCAAAAAAATCCCTATCAATTTCCTTTTTAAACCTGCCTCCCCATAATTTTTTCGCCATTCTTCTCCTCTCAATAAACCCAAAATCAGCCCCTGGAGCTGATTTTGGTTAAACCTGAAACGGCATGCTGTAGATACGGATAAAGCCTTCGGCTAATGACTGGTCAAACTTATCACCTTTAGAATAAGTGGCTAATTCCTGCTTGTATAAAGAATGACGCGACTTTCTTCCGACTACAGTGCAATTGCCTTTATACAATTTAAGCCGCACTGTGCCCGTAACGTTTTTCTGACTCTCCTCAATAAACTTACTTATCCCAACCCTTATCGGAGAATACCACAGGCCGTTATAGATGAGCTCGCCATATAAAGATGACCTGGTTTCCTTATAATGCATAAGCTCCCTGTCCAGCACCATGGCTTCTAACTCTTTATGCGCGCAATAAAGTATGGCCCCTGCTGGCGCTTCATAAATCTCCCGCGATTTTATCCCTACCAGCCTATTTTCAATCATATCGCTTCTGCCTACGCCGTTTGCCGCGCCTACCTTATTCAACTTTTCAATCAACTCAATCCCCGAGTAGGCTTTTCCGTTAATCTTTACCGGAATGCCTTTGTTAAATTCCACCTCTATGTAAGTAGGCTTATTCGGCGCATCCTCAGGAGATTTAGTCCATTGATAACAATCTGCCGGAGGCTCTACCCATACATCTTCCAAAACACCCGACTCGATAGAAACTCCCCACAAATTCTTATCTATGCTGTAAAGCTTTTTCTTGGTGACATCAATGGGGATTTTCTTGTCGTGAGCATATTCAATCTCTTCTTCCCTGGACTTAAACTCCCAAATCCTTACCGGAGCGATTATCTCCAGGCTCGAGTCTAATATCCGCGCTGTTACTTCAAAACGCACCTGGTCATTGCCTTTTCCGGTACAGCCATGAGCAATAGCCTGCGCCTTTTCTTTATGCGCTACTTCAACGAGATATTTGGCAATCAACGGCCGGCTTAAGGCTGTGGCCAATAGATATTTTCCTTCATAAACCGCGTTTGCTTTCAGGCTCTTAAATATAAATTCATCAACGAATTCTGTTTTCAAGTCTTTTATATAAACTCTAGCCGCGCCGCCTGAAAGCGCCCGCTTCTCGACCTTAACAAAATCATCATTCTGCCCGACATCAGCAATAAAACAAATTACTTCGTATCCCTTGTCTTTAAGCCACCTGACACAGCAAGAAGTATCAAGCCCGCCTGAATACGCTAAAACGACTTTTTTCATTACTCACCCTTTCGTATTTTCCTTAAAGGGCAGACACATAGGCCTGCCCCTACGCTTGACCCAACAGCTTTATCAATATCGCCTTCTGCACATGCAGCCTGTTTTCCGCCTGGTCAAAAACAACTGAATTGGCAGAATCAATAACCTCGTCGGTAATCTCCTGGCCCCTATGCGCCGGCAGGCAATGCATAATCAAACAGCCGGCCTTGGCGCAACTAACCAGCTTCTTATTTACCTGATAATCCTTAAAAATCTTTTTTCTCTTTTGGGCCTCTTTTTCCTGCCCCATACTTGCCCAGACATCGGTATAAATAACATCCGCGGCCTTACAGGCCTTACGCGGGTCAAGTGTAATCATAAGCTTGGCGCCTGAAAGCCCGGCAAATTCTTTAGCGCTTTGGACAACATCTTTATCCAATTCATAACCTTTTGGCGTGGCTATATTAAAATTCAAGCCCATTTTTGAAGCGCAGTAAATCAAAGAATTAGCTACATTATTTCCGTCGCCGACATAAGTAAGGGTTTTGCCCTCTAATGACCCAAGCTTTTCTTTTATAGTATAGGCATCGCCTAAAGCCTGACAGGGGTGTGATAGATCCGACAAGCCGTTAATCACCGGCACTGACGCGCTCCTTGCCAGTTCCACCACGTTTTCATGGCCAAAGGTACGCAAGACAATCCCGTCCACATAACGTGAAAGGGTCTTGGCAACATCACTGATTGCCTCTCTGACACCAAGATTTATCTCCTCGCTTCCCATATAAATTCCTAATCCGCCCAGTTGAAACATGCCTACGGAAAAAGAAACCTTAGTGCGGTTAGAAGGCTTTTGAAATATAAGCGCCAGGGCCTTGCCTTTTAAGCTTTGCGCGTACTTTTCTTTGTTTTTCTTTAAATCTTCGGTTAGCGCGAAAATCTCTTCTATTTCCTTAACGCTTAAATCTTTTATGGAAACCAGATCTTTTTTCATCTTTCCTCTTTTCTAACCAATGACTGTTTCTAATGCCTTATCCAAAATACCCAACGCTTTATCTATCTGTTTCTTTGTCAAATCCAAAGCCGGCATAAGCCGTAAGACTTTTTCGTGAGTGCAATTGATCATCAATCCGTTTTTAAGACATTCTTCATAAATGGCCTTCCCGGATATCGTCAGCTCAACTCCAATCATTAAACCTAACCCCCTGACTTCTTTAATAACGGAATATTTTTTAGCTAAGGCTTGAAGTTTTTCTTTTAGGTATTCTCCCATTTTCTGGCCGTTAGCCAAAAGTTTCTCCTTTTGTATTGCCCTAAACACCCCCAAAGCCGCTTTACAAACCAAAGGGCTTCCGCCGAATGTCGAAGCGTGTTTTCCCGCGGTCAATGTGTCAGCTATCGCCCTTTTAGCCACCATCGCGCCTATCGGTAGGCCGCCGCCTAAGGCCTTTGCCAAAGTCATAATATCAGGAGTAATCCCGTAATGCTGATAAGCGAACATCTTCGCGGTCCTGCCGATACCGGTCTGAACCTCATCAACTATCAATAGCATCTTCTTTTCGTCACACAACTTTCTTAAGCCCAAAACAAAATCTTTATCCGCGACGTTTATCCCGCCTTCTCCCTGTACAAGTTCGATTATAACAGCAACGGTTTTATCGTTTACCGCGTTAATCACCGCGCCTAAATCATTAAAAGGCACAGTTTTAAAACCTTCAGGCAAAGGCTTAAAACCCTCCTGATATTTTTGCTGTCCGGTCATTGTCAAAGCTGCCAGTGTCCGGCCGTGAAAAGAATTATCAAAAGAAATTATCTCGTATCTGCCCTTGCCAAAAGCCCGGGCTAATTTTACCGCGCCTTCATTTGCCTCCGCTCCGGAATTAGCAAAAAACACCTTGCCGTCAAACGACCAATAAATCAGCTCCTTAGCAAGTTTTGCCTGTTGAGCGGATAAATAATTATTCGGTAAATGAATAAGCTTATCGATTTGGTCCCTGACCGCGCTTACGACTTTAGGATGGCAATGGCCGAGAGAACTTACTCCCCAGCCCGGGAAAAAATCCAAATATTGTTTACCGTCAATATCCACCATTTTCATGCCTTTGCCTTTGACAAAGATCAAAGGCGTGCGGGTGTAAGTCGGCATTATGTAATCGTTGTATGCCTGCAATATATCTTGTTTGGTCATCTTACAATCTCCGTACCAATGCCCTGCTTCGTAAAGATCTCCAACAATAACGCGTGAGGTATTCTGGCGTCAATGATATGCGTTTTTTTAACGCCTCCCTCTAATGCCGCTATGCAGGATTTCACTTTGGGAATCATCCCTTCATTGACAGTTTTTTCTTTAATCAGCTTTCTTGCCTGCGAGACGGTCAATGTTGACATAAAAGAACCCGGGTCATCGGGCGAACGCATTATGCCTTTAACATTTGTCAAGGCCATCAACTTCTCCGCGTTAAGCCAGCAAGCTACCGCCGCCGCCGCGTCATCGGCGTTGATATTGTAAAGCTTCCCGTCCCTGCCTCTTCCAAGAGGGCTTAAGACGCAAACCGAGTAATTTTTCGTTTGAGTTAATAGCGGCTCTGTGTTTATCGCTTCCACCTCTCCAACTAACCCAATGTCTATTTTTTCTTTTCTTTTCCGCGCGATGATAACCTGCCCATCCTTACTTGTGAAACCTAACGCCTTCGCGCCTAACCCGTTTATCTCATTTACAATAATTCTATTTAAACATGAAAGCTCTTCGTCAACGATTTTTAAAGTCGCTTCGTCGGTAACCCTCATCCCTTCCACAAATTTAGTTTTAATCCCCGAAGACTTCATTTTTTCGGATATATTCGGGCCGCCGCCATGGACCAATACAGGGCAAAGCCCCATATAACTTAAAAAAACAATATCCTCTAAAACACCATGGCGGATCTTTGAGTCGCCGAGGATACTTCCGCCGTATTTTATCACCATAATCTTGCGATGAAACTCCTTAATATACGGCAATGCCTCTATCAAAACTTCCGCTTTTTTTATCGCTTCTTCCATATTATTTCCTTAACCCTTATCGCTTACCCCTTAACCCTACTATTGTCTTTATCCCTAATTATATTCCGCGTTTATCCTGACATATTCAGGAGTAAGATCCGACGTATAAACAGTTGCCTTGCCTTTGCCAACCATCAAATCAACCATGACCTTGATATTTTTTCCTTTAAGCGGGCTGCATTTTATTTTCAGGCCCGCTTTCACCTTAACGCCTGAAGCGCCCACTGCCGCGACTATCCTGCCGAAATTAGGGTTTTCTCCGTACATAGCAGCCTTGAAAAGATTCGAATTAGCAATCTGCAAAGCGCACTTTTTTGCTTGCGCGTTATCTTTTGCCCCTGCCACAGAAATAGCGATAAATTTACTTATACCTTCGGCATCCATAACAACCATTTTAGCCAAGGCCAAACAAATTTCTTTTAAGGCTGAAGCGAATTTTGTAAAGCTGCTGTCAGATAGCCTGATCATTTCATTCCGCGCCAGGCCGTTAGCCAGGACAATCACGCTGTCGTTAGTACTCATACAACCGTCTATGCTGATCAAATTAAAAGAACTCTCCACCGCCTCTTTTAACGCTCTTTGCAATGCCGGATACGTTATAGAGGCGTCTGTGGTAATAAAACAAAGCATGGTTGCCATGTCGGGAGCAATCATTCCCGCTCCCTTAGCACAGCCGCCGAGGGTTACTTTCTTTGAGCCGATATTTATCGTAGTATAAACCTCTTTGCTTGTTGTATCCGTAGTCATTATTGCCCGGGCCAAGCGCGAGCCGCCTCCGGCATCTAAATTCGCCGCCAAGCCAGCAAGGGCAGTATTGATTTTCGCGAAATCCATCTGCTTGCCGATTATTCCCGTAGAAGCAACCAATACATCGGTGATTTTTAATCCCAGCAAGCTAGCGGCCTTATCCGCGGTCTTAAACCCGGCTTTCAAACCTTCTTTACCGGTAAAACAATTAGCATTCCCGCTATTTACGACTATTGCCCGCGTTTGTTTTGCCTTTAAATGTTTACGGCAAATTAAAACAGGCGCCGCGGGAAATTTGTTTTTGGTAAAAACACCGCAGGCTACCGTTGGGCTTTGCGAATATAAAAGCGCCAAATCAAGCTTTCCGGATTTTTTCAGTCCGCTTGCGACAGCCGCGGCCTTAAAACCTTTTGCGATACATACGGCGTTTTTAGAATAAATGAGCTTCATTTTCCCTGTCATTCCTCTATAGGGACAGCAACTGTGCTGTCCCTATAGAGATTATTTACAGCAGCCCCTCGGTTTCTTTAAACCCACACATCAAATTCATATTCTGCACTGCCTGGCCGCAAGCGCCCTTAACCAAATTGTCAATGGCCGAAACAATAACAACGGATTTTTTATCTTCGCTTAATTTCAAACCGATATCGCAAAAATTTGTATTCCGCACGTCTTTAAGTTGAGGAAACTCGCCTTCATTTTTTATTCTCACGAATGGCTTATCCTTATAAAACTTTTTATACAGGCTTATCAATTTTTGACTTTTGAATTTTGAATTTTGACTAACTTGCGCATAAATAGTTTCTAATATCCCTCTTTCTATCGGCAAAAGATGAGGCACAAAAATAATAGCTATCTGTTTATTAGTTATCCGGGACAACTCCTGTTCAATCTCGGGCGAATGTTGATGTTTATCCACCTTATACGCTTTAAAATTATCTTTTAATTCCTGCCAAAAAGGGTCATTTGCCTGCTTTCTTCCTGCCCCGCTATAACCACTTTTAGCGTCTATAATCACTTTCCGCGGTTTTAAAAGATTAGCTTTGATTAATGGCGCGAGAGACAAAATCGCAGCTGTCGGATAGCATCCGGGGTTAGCGATAAAATCAGCATTCTTTATTTTTGCGGAGTAAAGTTCAGGCAAACCGTAAACTGATATTTTTAAATTTTTCTTATCCTGGTGTTTTGCTTTATACCATTTTTCGTATAATTTATAATCTTTAATCCGGTAATCCGCGCTTAAATCAATAACCTTTTTTCCGCCTGCCAATAACAGTGGCACAACGCTCTGCGAGGCTGTATGCGGCAACGCCAGAAAAAATAAATCCGCGGATTTTAACGCTTCGCCCTTATTGAAGTTCCTACAAACAAGATCGGGCTTTCCTTTAAATTTAGGGCAGATTTTCGAAATAGGCACCGGCGTATCCACGCGCGCAGTCAAATAAGTTATCTTAACGCCTTTATGATTAACAAGAATACTTAACAGCTCTTCGCCGGTGTATCCTCTCGCGCCTATAATCCCTATCTTTAACATATTATTGCCCTTAACCTTTTAATAGCGTAACAAAATGTTATTATGTCAAAATTTGTAGACGAGGTCAATATATTTTTACGACGATAAAACACAGATGAGCAATAGCAAATCGATAACAGCTATACTAATCCCCCTTCTTCGCTCTTTAATTGCCAAACCAGGGTAGAGCTTCGAAGAGGTTGTCCCGCCTTCGGCGGGACAAAAAAAAATCCCGCCTCTTCAGCGGGATCTTTTTATTTACTTTTGACTTTTGCCTTTTAACTTTTGACTTTATTCTACCTCTTAGTCCACTGGAAGCGTTTGCGCGCGCCTTTCTGGCCGTATTTCTTGCGCTCTTTCATTCTCGGGTCGCGGGTCAGAAAATCGCTCTTTTTCAAAACCGGCCTTAAAGCCGGGTCAACCAATAAAAGCGCGCGGGCAATACCCAAACGCATAGCCCCTGCCTGGCCCGAAGCGCCGCCCCCTGATATATTAGCGAAACAATCGAATTTACTCTGCATATTTGTAGTCAATAATGGCTGTTTAATCATAAGCCGATGGGTCTCTTGAATAAAAAACTTTTCCCAAGGCCGCTCGTTAACCGTAATATTGCCTTTCCCGGGCATAAGCCTTACCCTGGCAATCGCGTTCTTCCTTCTGCCTACCGCTATAAATGATCCAGCCTGCTCCATCTATTTAGCCTCCAAAACTATAGGTTTAGCTGACGAATGAGGATGTTTTTCGTCAATATATACTTTAAGCTTTCTGAATATTTCCTTGCCCAAAGGCCCTGACGGCAGCATCCTTCTAACCGCCAGCCTGATCACCTCGGCCGGCCTTCGCCTAAGCATATCGCTTAGAGTAACTTCCCTTAAGCCGCCCGGATAACCTGAATACCTGCGATATACTTTCTGTTCAAGCTTACGTCCGGTAACCTTAATTTTTGCCGCGTTGATAACAATCACATTATCCCCGCAGTCAACATTAGCCGTAAAAAGCGGCTTATGCTTTCCTTTAAGTATAACCGCTGCCTGAACAGCCAGCCTACCGAGGATTTTATTCCGGGCGTCGATGATATACCAAGCCCTTTTAATGTCTTTCTTCTTTGCTAAAGTAGTTTTCTGCATAGACGTTAGAGTATATACTATTATTTATAACTTGTCAACAATAAACTATAATTTGTTTGGGAATTTGTTCTGTTCAATTTTTTGGTGGCTCCATCCCGACGCTTCAATCGGCGCAGAAAAAAGTCGGTCGGGATTTCGCCATAGGGGACAGGAAACCATAAACATTAGCTTTGGTAAGGCTCAACTTGCGCGAAATATATGCTTAAATTAACTGCCGGCCCTTGAAATCCTGCCGGCACAGACAGCTTTTCCCTTATCTTAACAATCTCGTTTTCCCGCCACTCGTTATAAGGGAATATCCTAAAAGAAGCTATTAACGGCCTGTCAAAATATGCTCCTTGACTATCGGTTATCCTTGCTATAGGCAGATAATTGCGGCTGTTTTCTCTAAGTTTGGCCACACTGCATTCAACTTCAAACACGGGAAAATTATCAATTTTTGCCTCTTTACAGCCGGCAGCCAAAACTAAAACATCCGAAGCCTCCTTAATTTTTTCTTTATCCTGTTGAGTAAGAAAACCCGAACTTTCGATTATCTTAAAATCGCTTTTGTGCCCTTTTTTAAAAAGCGCTATTGAATCGATTGTTTCCGTCAATCCCCAATCTTTGCCAAGCACAAAACATCTTTCTTTTAAATTATCCGGCCGGCTATAAAAGAAGGTATAAAATGTCATCGGGTCATTAAAATCTATTAGCGCGCATTCATACTTTTCCTTAACCGAAGGGATTAACTTCGACAATTCATCATAGGTAAACATATAAAAAAAAGACATAAACTCCCTGCGGGCAAGGTGGCTGGACAATTCAAAAGTCGTAATTAACGGAGCCTTTACGCCCACACGGTTAATGAAATATTTTTTTATCAACGAGCTTTGGCTTATTTTGTCCTTACGCAGCATTCTTATATCGCTAAAAATACGGCTAAACGGGCCAAGGCATAACGCGCAAATAAGGGATACGCATAAAAGAATAAGCAAAACCGCCTTCCTGTTTACGGAAAATAACCTTACAGCCATCAGCCTTTTAAGGCCGAATATAGCGCTGACAAAAATAAAAGGTATAATCAAGGCGGAATGTTGAAAATATATATTGTTGTGCATCGGCCAATTAGACAATAATGTTTCGGACATCCCAAAAAATACAATAACCAAGACGGACGCGCCAAAAACAGGCAAAAACATTAACGGGTAAAAAAGATCAAAAATATATCTTATCTTTTGCGCGGTTATAATATTTTTTAACACATAAACAGGATTAGTAAACAATGCCCCTGCCATCTCCCCCGGGCTTTTTCCCAGCCAGGAATAAAAGCCCATATAACTTAAACCGTTCCTGGAACCGCTATTCATGCTTTTAAAAAGCGGTGAATACTGGTGAACAAACCTCATCAAAAGTAAAAATCCTACACCCCAAACCAATGAGGCTAAAAACGGCGCAAGCACCCACTTCAAGCCCCGGCCATTCTTATTCCTGAAGAAATCAAACAAGGCATATACGCCTAAACCCGCGATGACTAAAACTACGTCTTCCTGGCATAATAACGACAGAATCATGAATAGGACAAACAAAATAAATTTTCTTTGATGAAAGAAATAAAACATAAATAAAAGCAACGGAAGGCTGAAAGCAATGAAGTGCGCCTCATAAAGATTAACATAGTTTAAGGCAGGATATATCAGGTAGGAAAAAGCGAAATACAAAGCAAAACCTCTGCCCAGGACGCTTTTTGCAATCAGGTATACCGCGAATGCGCCTGCGCCTAAAAACAACGCCTGCAGGAATAACAATGTATACGGGGATTTAAAACACGCGTAAACAGGCAAAAGCAAAAATACGATAAACGGAAAATGCGCGCCGCTTAAGACTACACTATTACCGTAGGACGCCGGCAAGAAATTCCCGTAACAGGTATTATGAAAAACCTGGACAAACATCGCCAGGTCAGCGTCTTTATAGCTAAAAGAATCGAACTTCAAAAATGAAACATATGTAAAAAAAATAACATAAGATAAAAACATTACTGACAGCAAACGCCAGCCTAAAATTCCGCGAATCCGGGTAATCTGCATTTTGAATCCGTATAATCTTGACTTATTTTTTTAAAATGCCTTCTATTTTTTTTGCTTTCAAAAACAGTGCCAGCCAGATACCCATCAATAATATAATCCACCCAAAGGCTACAGACGCCTTCCTTACCTGCATTTTCACGCTGCACGCGGAATTACGGTAAACATCAAACATCTCGGTTTCTCCAACTTTATTGAGCTTATACCGTTTTGTGACTTTTGCCAACCAGGAAGGATTCTCATCTATGGCGGTTACGGCTATTTTCGACACGGCAAAAGGCTCAAATCTTTTTAAAGGAGTTATTTCCGGGAATAAACCATTTGCGCATGCCCTTCCCGAAATGCTGGCTAAACATACGCCGACATAAGACAGGCTTGAAGAAACAATGTCTTTTTCGTCGGAATTAATCTTTATGATTTCCCGGATAGGCAGATAATCTTTAGGGAACCACAGCGAAATCGAAGCTGTACGCTTTTCTTTTAAAGGAAACAACATATTTGTAAAAGCCGAATCCGCTAAATATGATTTAAACCGGATTTTTTTATCTTTTTCGCTAAGTTGCATCTGAACTGTCGCGGACAAAACAAACATATACAGCGCGCCGAATAAACACAGATATTTAAAAATTGCCCTGCCTTTGGCTTCTTTATATAAATAATCCAGCGATACAGCCGCGAGCAAACCAACCGGCAAATACCCTTGAGCGGAGAAAAAGCGGTAAGGATAAGGCAAAAAGATAAAACTAGCCATAAACAGGCTTAAGAAAAAAAGGAATTTCTTCTCTCTTATTAAGACCAGCCATAGGCCTAAAAAAGCAAACAGATATTCCACTGTTTTAAACTCGCAAAAATACCTTTCGTATATTCCTGAAATAGAAATTACCCTTAATCCGACAAGCTGTTTAAACAATATGGGGCCGGATAAAACTAAACTCGAAATAAAAATTGTTATTCCTAATCTCCTATATTCCTTATTAATCAAACCGTATAAAAGCACTGCCATTATCCAAAACCAGGACATACCGATATGGGTATAAAAACCTAATACTAACCACAATAGCGGCCTTATTGACTGCTTCTTTAGTATGCCGTCGAAAGCTAAAAGCCCGAATATTGCCGTTAATGTAGCCGGCAAATGATTGGTTAACGAGTTATAAAAAGAAAACGAAGCATTTAAGGCAATTAAAGAGAAAAACGCGAAAGAAGAAGAAAAATTCCTGCGCGTAAAATTACGCAGAACGACAAAAAACACAACCGGTATTGCCACTTCGCAAAGCTTTGCTAAAATTATTTTGTCTACACCAAGTTTTATAAAGAAAGCGAGCACAATATGAAAAAATGGCGGATAAATATGCAGCCTTCCATACGGGGCATACTGCCAAAAATCCCATCCGCTATAACCGCCTGCCTGTAAAAAACCCCATGCCGTCTGGATATGATAGTAGATATCCATAAACTGCGGCAGGAGCCCCCAGCGCAACACCTGAAAAAGGGCATAAACAGCTACTATAATTCCGGAATAAAAATCCCACGAAAACCCACGCGATTCTTCTTTTTTCATTTTTAGTTTTATAGTTTTAGGGACAGGTACAAAACACGGTTGGGACCAGGTCCAAAACACGGTTGGAAAGTGTCCCCAATGTTTAATAGTTTACTTGTACTAAAAACAGCCCTTTTGCCGGGGCTGTGGGGCCGGCGGATTTCCTGTCTCTTGCTAATAATATTCTCTTCAATTCACTTTTTTCTAATCTTCCCTTGCCAATTTCAACAATCGTTCCGACTATGTTACGGACCATGTTGTATAAAAAACCATCGGCTTCGATATCAATAGCGATGAGCTGACGATTGGTTAGGTTATAGGTGTTAGGTGATAGGTGATAAGATGATTCTTTTATGACGAGCTTTTTAACGGTACGCACGGTATCCTTAACTCTTGAGCCGGAGGCGCAAAATGATTTAAAATCATGCCTGCCTTCTAACGCTCTTGCTGCCTGACGCATAGTTTTAAGGTCTAATTTACACAGGATATTCCAGGTAAACTTGTTTAAAAATGCGCATGGCGTACTGCTATTAAGAATAAAATAACGATAAACCTTGGACTTAGCGCAGTAACGGGAATGGAAATCTTCGGGAACTTTATTTATGTCGGTTATCGTTATATCTTGAGGTAATAGTGAATTTAATGCCTTTTGGATTCTTTCGAGAGGAAGCTGCGAATTGGTCTTGAAATTTGCTACCTGATTTAATGCGTGTACTCCAGAATCTGTCCTGCCCGAAGCAGTTAACGTAATTTTTTCCTGTAAGACCTTACAGAGTATTTTTTCGATGGTCTCCTGTATTGTCTTTACCCCGTTACAAACTTTAATTGCTCGTTTCAAACCTCGGAGGTTTGTAACGGGGTTTACTTTAGAATGGCTTTTTTTCTGTGCACTATTCTGCGCCTGCCATCCGCAGTAACCCGTGCCATCATATTCTATGTCTAACCGGATATTAGGCATTCAGCGATCTGTACCGCGTTGGTAGCCGCGCCCTTGCGCAGGTTATCCGCCACCACCCATAGCCAGAGGCCATTTTTGACAAAACTATCATTGCGTATCCTGCCGACAAAAGTTTCATCCTTACCTTCAGCATCTTTTGGCATAGGATAAAGGTTGTTTTTTACATCATCGACAACAACAATTCCCTGTGATTTTTTAAGAAGTTCTCTGACTTTATCGGCTGAAATCTGTTTCTCGGTCTCAATGTAAACCGATTCCGAATGGCCGGTCCTTACCGGAACCCTGACCGTAGTCGCGGAAATCTTGATTTTAGCGTCATGCATGATCTTATGTGTTTCCTTAACCAGCTTCCACTCTTCGTTGGTATAATCTCCGTCGGTGAATGAACCGATATGAGGAAAAACATTAAATGCAATTTGCTGTGGAAGGGCAGTTTGCCGGTTTGCCGGTTTGCCGGTTTGCCGGTTTAACTGGATAACTGGCCAACTGGCTAACAGGCTAACAGACTCGTCTTTTAACTGATCTACCGCGCCTCTTCCCGCCCCTGACGATGCCTGTAAGGTTGTAACTATTATCCTCTTTATCCCGGCTTTCTTATAAATCGGCTGCAAAGCCACAACCATCTGAATAGTAGAGCAATTAGGATTGGCGATTATTCCTTTGTGCTTTTTGATATCTTTGGCGTTTACCTCGGGAACCACCAGAGGAACATCCGGGTCCATACGAAAATCCGCGCCGTTATCTATAACCACAACGCCTCTTTTGACTGCTTCGGGAGCATAAGTTACTGCCGCGCCTTTTTCACCTTCTGTGCCGGCGAATAACGCTATATCTATTGCCTTAAACCCGTCAGGAGAAATCGGCTGCACAGAATAAGCCTGCCCGTCTACCTCGATATCCCGCGCCGAACGGGCAAACACCCGTAGATCCGCGACAGGAAAATTACGCTGCCTCAACACACGTAACATCTCTTCGCCAACAGCGCCAACACCGACTACCGCGACATTATACTTTGATTTTTTTAACATGCGCCCTCTCCCTATTCTATTTCAAATTTTCAATCACCAAATCTCCGACTTCGGAAGTAGAATAGCCCATTTTACCCGCGGCTAATGATTTCATTTTGGTACTGACAATTTCGATAACCGCGTTTTCCACACACTTGCCTGCTTCTCTTTCTCCTAAATTCTCCAAAAGCATTCCAACAGCGCAAATAGCGGCGAGAGGATTTATCACATTCTTCCCGGTATATTTGGGAGCGCTTCCTCCTATCGGTTCAAACATCGATACCCCTTGAGGATTAATATTTCCGCCGGCAGCTATTCCCATTCCGCCCTGGATCATCGCCCCTAAATCCGTAATAATATCGCCGAACATATTATCGGTGACAATAACATCAAACCATTCCGGGTTTTTCACGAACCACATTGTAGTCGCGTCGACATGAGCATAATCTGTCGTAATATCCGGATATTCTTTAGCCACCTCATTAAATGTCCGCTCCCATAAATCCCAGGCATAGGTAAGGACATTGGTCTTGCCGCAAAGGGTGAGTTTCTTTCTTCTATTGCGCGCGCGGCAATATTCAAAAGCATAACGCAGGCAGCGCTCTACGCCTTTACGCGTATTATATGAAATCTGAATTGCTACTTCATCCTTAGTACCCTTATTTTGAAATTCTCCCATTCCTTTATAAAGGCCTTCGGAATTTTCCCTCACAACCACAAAATCGATATCCCGCGGCTTTTTATCTTTTATCGGCGTAAACCTTTCATCGTAAAGCTTAACCGGGCGCAAATTAATATACTGATCTAACGCGAACCTTAGCTTTAACAAAACACCAGTTTCCAATATTCCCGGCTTAACATCAGGATTGCCCACAGCACCCAGATAAATCGCGTTATATTCTTTTAATTCGGCTATGTCGCTTTCTTCTACAAGCTTGCCGGTTTTAAGGTAACGCTGGCCGCTAAAATCAAAGGTTTTAGTTTCATATTTAAACCCGAATTTTTCTCCGGCTGCCGCTAAAACTTTTAAACCTTCGTTAACTACTTCCGGCCCAGTGCCATCTCCCGGGATAACCGCTATTTTATACATTTCATCATCTCCTTAAAATCAAAACAAATTCACCCCTTATCACTTAACCCTTTACCCTTAACCCAACATCTTTATCCACCGCATAAGCCCACCGGACTCCACTATTTTTTCCATAAACGCGGGAAACTTCTCGGTTTTATAAGTCTTGCTTTGAGTGATATTTTTTATTTGCCCTTCTGCCAAATCTATCTCTAATTCGTCGCCTGCATTTATCTCGTCAGCAGAATTGAACTCTATAATAGGAAGCCCGATATTTATGGAATTGCGGTAAAAGATCCTGGCAAATGACTTGGCAATCACACAGGATATACCCACGCCTTTAATCGCCACCGGCGCGTGCTCGCGGCTTGAGCCGCAGCCAAAGTTTTTCCCCGCAACTATAATGTCACCTTGGGAAACCGACTTGGAAAAATACGGTGAAATAGTCTCCATGCATTTACTTCCCAATTCCGCGGGGTCAGTGCTGACTAAATATTTGGCGGCAATAATATCGTCGGTGTTAACATCATCGCCGAATTTATGGGTTTTACCTTTTAAAATCATATTGTACTCAAGCGGTTATTATCAAATTAAATACCACTACTGTATGGGATTAATGGTTTCACTTCACTCAACCATCAATCCTGAACCTGCCAAAGGATTGATTTATCAAACACATTCGTGCCGCGTGTTGCGGGCGCGATAAATCGCGCCCCTACAGATGTGTTGGCTCGTGTCTTCGGGCGCGATAAATCGCGCCCCTACATCATTTTCTTAAATTTCCTCCGGATGCGCTATTCTTCCTTTAATTGCCGAAGCCGCGGCAACCGCGGGATTAGACAAGTAAACAAAAGATTTCGGGCTGCCCATCCTACCGAGGAAATTCCTGTTAGTGGTTGCTATCGCAGTCTGGCCGTCAGCCAAAATACCGCAGTGGCCTCCTAAACAAGGACCACAGCTGGGCGTGGAAATCACACAGCCCGCGTCAACAAAAATCTCGATCAAGCCTTCTTTAATCGCCTGTTTATATATAGCCTGTGTCGCGGGAATTATAATCGCGTTCACCGTTGATTGGACCTTGCGATTTTTAAATATTTTCGCGGCCATCCTTAAGTCGCTAATACGTCCATTTGTGCAGGAACCAATTACTGCCTGGTCTATTTTTACGCCTTTTAACTGACTTACAGGTTTAGCATTGCTAGGCAAATGCGGACAGGCAACTTGCGGCTCCATTTTCGAAATATCATATTCTTTTATATCGCTATATTTCGCGTCCTTATCACTTTTTAAATCAATTCTTTTTTTTCCTTGACCCTTAACCCTTGCCTGTCCCCCGAAGCCATACCATTGTTTTGTTGTTGGATGGCGAAGGGGGAACCCTTGACCCTTCAGGTAGCTTTCAGTTGTTTTATCCGGCTGAACAATCCCCGATTTCCCCCCTGCTTCAATCGCCATATTGCACATGGCAAAGCGGTCATCCATGCCCAGCGCCTCAATCACCGGGCCGGAAAACTCCATTGCTTTATAAAGGGCGCCGTCAACTCCGATGTCGCCGATGGTATAAAGGATTAAATCCTTTCCCCCGACCCATTTCTTTAGCTTTCCCTTATAAATAAATTTTATCGTTTCCGGGACCCTAAGCCATACGCCACCGGTAATCCATCCGGCAGCGATATCCGTCGAACCCATGCCTGTAGAAAACGCGCCCAATGCCCCATATGTGCAGGTATGCGAATCCGCGCCTATGATTAAATCTCCAGGCCTGATAAGCCCTATCTCGGGCAGAAGCGCGTGTTCCACGCCCATCTGGCCGACTTCAAAATAATTCGTAATTTTATATTCGCGGGCAAAATCCGCAAGCATTCTGGCTTGATTGGCACTGCGCAGGTCTTTTGCCGGAGTAAAATGGTCCGGTACTAACACAATTCTTTTAGTATCAAATACCTTTTTGGCGCCGGATTTCTTAAATTCTTCTATGGCGATAGGCGCGGTAATATCATTGGCTAATGCCAAGTCTATTTTTGCCCAAATAAATTCGCCGGGATGAATATCTTTTTTTCCGGGCGTATGCGCCAATAATATTTTTTCGGTAATTGTGTAAGGCATTCTTTTAAGGAAGAAATTTTTTGACTATCAATGTGGCATTATGCCCGCCGAACCCTAAAGAATTCGACATTGCCATATCTACTTTAAGCTTTCTGGATGTGTTGGGTACATAATCCAAATCACAGTCCGGATCGTGAAACTCTTGGTTTATAGTAGGATGAACAACCGAATCGCGGATTGAAAGGCAGCAAACCACAAATTCCAAACCTCCGGCAGCGCCCAAAAGATGGCCGGTCATTGATTTGGTTGAATTAACAGCTATCTTTTTAGCATACGCGCCAAATGCTTTTTTTATAGCTAATGTCTCTATTTTGTCGTTTAAAACAGTTGAAGTGCCGTGGGCATTAATATAATCGATGTCTTCCGGCTTACAGCCGGCATCATGCATAGCCGCGAACATCGCCCTTACAGCCCCGTCTCCTGTAGCATCGGGGGCGGTCATATGATAGGCATCACCGGACATTCCGATGCCCGCGACTTCCGCGTATATCCTGGCGTTCCTTTTAAGAGCGCGCCCTAATTCTTCCAAAACTACAATCCCAGAACCTTCTGCTATAACAAAACCATCGCGCGTTTTATCAAAAGGGCGCGAGGCTTTTTCGGGAGCATCATTTCTTTTCGACAGCGCCTTAAGCGCGCAAAAACCGCCCAGGCCCAAAGCCGTAATACAGCTTTCCGTGCCTCCTGTAAGCATAGCATCGGCATCGCCATACTGAATCATCCTATAAGCATCACCGATAGCATGTGAACCCGAGGCGCAGGCAGTTGCCACACAGGAATTAGGGCCTTTTAAACCCAGAGAAATAGAAACCTGGCCCGCGGCTTCGTTAACTATCAAAAGTGGTATCAGAAAAGGAGACAGCCTTGACGGGCCTTTCTCCAAATAAACCTTATATTCTTCTTCTATAGTTTGCAAACTTCCTATGCCTGACCCAACCAAAACACCTATGCGCGTTAAGTCTTCTTTAGTCAAGTCTAAGCCTGAATCTTGCATTGCCTGTTTACTGGTAACTATGGCATATTGGGCGAACCTGGCAATTTTCCTCGCGTCCTTTACCCCAAAATGCGCTACAGGGTCGAAATCCTTGATTTCTCCGGCGATCCTGGAATCAAAAGCGGATACGTCAAAAGTTTTAATAGGCCCGACGCCGCTTTTTCCGGCAAGCAAAGCATCCCAGAAAGACTTAATATCATTGCCTACAGGAGACATAACTCCCAAACCCGTTACCACAACTCTTCTTTTCATATTTTCAGCTTAACCCTTTACCCTTACCCCTTAACCCTTTTCGCTTATAAAGATATGCCCCGACCGTGCCTGATCGGGGCATATTCGACTAAAAAGATTATTCAAGCAGATTATTTAGAACCACCTGCTTTTTCTACTTTTTCTTCGATATATTTAATTGCTTCGCCGACTGTGGTCATTTTTTCCGCGTCCTCATCGGGTATCTCAATGCCAAATTCTTCTTCCAAAGCCATAACTAACTCAACCGTATCCAAAGAATCAGCTCCCAAATCATCTATAAAAGATGAATTAGGAGTAACCTCTTCTGGTTTTACGCCTAATTGTTCTGCTATTATTGCCTTAACTTTATCTGCTGCAGCCATTAGTTTCCTCCTTGTAAATGCTGTCTTTTTTGCTCGCTTCTAGTAGTTCTAAAGCTTTATCCGCTTGCGGTATTTGCGCTTTAAACCATAACCATACCGCCGTCTATAATAATGGTCTGGCCGGTAATATAATCGGCATCGCTTGAAGCCAAAAACAAGCATAAATTAGCCACATCTTCTGGCTTGCCGAATTTACCCATAGGTATATTTTTAAGCATCTGCTCCTGAACTGCGGGGGAAAGTTTCGCCGTCATATCAGTTTGAATGAATCCCGGCGCTACGGCGTTAACGCATATACCCCTAGAAGAAAGCTCTTTTGCCGTAGTCTTGGTAAGCGCGATTATCCCCGCCTTGGAAGCAGCGTAATTGGCCTGACCGAAATTACCTATTATGCCAATGATCGAGGCAATGTTTAAAATCTTGCCTGACTTTTGCTTAAGCATCACTTTTGAGGCTGCCTTAGTGCAATTAAAAGTGCCTTTAAGGTTTATATTTATAACCGCGTCCCAGTCGCTCTCTGCCATTCTCAACAAGAGATTGTCCTTAGTGATGCCAGCATTGTTAACTAATATATCAAGCTTCTTAAATTTGTCAAGGGTTTTGTTTATCGATTCTTCAACTTGTGTAAAATTCGTAACATCAACCTTACCGCATAATGCCTGACGGCCCAGATTTTCAATCTCTTTTCCCGTTGCGCCGGCCGCTTCCAAATTGACGTCCCAAATCACAATATCCGCGCCTTCCCGGGCAAACTTAAGCGCGATTTCCCTGCCAATACCTCTTGCCCCGCCTGTTATAATAGCTACCTTATCTTTTAAACGCATGCAGGCCTCACTTAATTAGAAACTTTACCGCTTAACCCTTCACCCTTAACCCTACACCTATTCTTCTGTTCTCTGATTACTGGTCACTATGTTATCTATATCTTCTTTTGTCCCAATACTTATCGTTGTTAACTCCGGGCCTATCTTTTTTAATAAACCCTTTAACACGCTTCCCGGGCCGATTTCATAAAATACCTTAACTCCCTGTGCCGCCATAAATCTGACTGAATCCTCCCAAAGCACAGAACCGTAAATTTGCGTAATCAAGTTTTGGCGTATCTTGTCAGGATTGTTTTCCGGGAGAGCGTAAATATTGCTTACCACCGGATATATAGGAACCTTGAAAACAACTCCCTCTATCAGGCTTGCGAATCTCTCCGCTGCCGGACGCATTAAAGACGAATGAAAGGCTCCGGATACTTCCAGCTCAATTACCATTTTAGCGCCTTTATTTACCGCTATTTCTTTTATTCTTTCTATCGCCTCTTTTTCCCCGGATACAACAATTTGGCCAGGGCAATTGAAATTAGCTATTTCTGCCCCTGCTTCTTTTGCCGCCTGCTCAACTAACGGCCTTTCCAAGCCTAAAACCGCGGCCATTGCCCCGGAAGAATTTTTAGCCTCTTCTTCCATAAATTGTGCCCTTTGGCGCACAAGCTTAAGGCTATCTTCGAAATCTAGGGCTCTTGCGGCAAGCAGTGCTGAATATTCACCCAGGCTTAACCCAGCGCAAAATGCCGGTTGGTTGAGATTTTTAACCTGTGATTTCAAAACCAATAAAAAAGCAAAACTGGTTGTTAGAATCGCCGGCTGGCAATTCACAGTCCTGGTTAATTCTTCGATAGGGCCTTCAAAGCACAATTTAGATAACGAAAACCCTAAGGCCTTATCCGCCTTATCAAATATATCATAAGCTTCCGGATACTCCTGGCATAAATCCTTACCCATGCCTACAAATTGCGAACCCTGACCCGGGAATATAAAAGCTACCACTTAATCACACAAGCCCCCCACACAAGGCCAGCTCCGAACGCGTCTAAAACTACGATATCCCCTTTTTTAACCCTGCCGGATTTAACTGCTTCATAAAACGCGACCGCGGTTGATGCCGAAGACATATTGCCGTATTTCTCGATATTCATAAAAATTCTTTCGGTATCCAACCCCAGCCTTTTCGCCACGGCAAGAAGTATCCTGATGTTTGCCTGATGCGGAATAAAACAATCCACGTCTTTACAATCTAAACCGGCTTGTTTCAAAGCGCTGTTGGCGGCGTCGGCCATAATTTTTACCGCCAGCTTAAACAATTCATTGCCGCGCATCTTTATATAATGCATCTTTTCATCGACAGTCTCGTGCGTTGCCGGATTACGCGAGCCTCCGGCAGGAATCATCAACAGGCCGCCCATAGAGCCGTCCGAACCTAAACATGTGGATAGGATCCCGCCTTCTTTTACCGGAGCAACGACACAGGCGCCTGCGCCGTCGCCGAAAAGGACACAGGTATTACGGTCCTGCCAATCCACGACCGAAGTCAGTTTCTCGGTGCCGATAACTAAAACGTTTTTATATGTGCCGCTTGCCACAAATTGCTTAGCGGTAATCAAACCGTAAACATATCCCGCGCAGGCCGCGGAAATATCAAAACAAGCCGCGTTTTGCGCGCCGATGGCTTTTTGAACCAGGCAAGATACCGAAGGAAACGGCATATCCCCGGTAACAGTCGCGCAGATAATCAATTCCAGGCTTTCAGGTTTTATTCCGGCATCTTTCAGGGCTTCTTGCGCGGCATTTATGGCTAAGTCGCTTGCGGCTTCATATTTAGAAGCTATATGCCGTTCCTTAATCCCTGTGCGCGTGGTTATCCACTCGTCGGAAGTATCGACCATTTTTTCCATGTCCTTGTTAGTAAGGACTTTCTGCGGAACATAATGGCCTAAGCCTATAATACCTACTGGTTTCATTATTTTCTTACCCTGCCTTAATATTTAAACTTTTAACCGCCTCACTAATCCTATCATTAACATTATTTTCAATTTCTTTTATCGCGGCGCGGATGGCATTTTTAACTGCCTTTACGGAAGAACGGCCGTGCCCGATAATCACTACGCCATTTACGCCTAATAACGGCGCTCCGCCATATTCCGCGTAATCAAGGTTTTTCTTCATCCTTTTTAAACTATTATAAATAAAAAACAGCCCTATCTTTGCCATAAGGCTAGCCATCAATTCCCGTTTTAAGAATTCACCTAAAACTTCAATCATGCCTTCAGAAACCTTTAACGCCACATTACCGGCAAAACCGTCGCAGATAATAATTTCGGCCTTGCCCTTAAAAAGGTCTTTGCCTTCCACGTTCCCGATAAAATTAAGGTGTGAATCAGAAAGCAATTGGTGAGTTTCCTTGACAAAATCCGTGCCCTTGGCTTCCTCTTCTCCGATGTTTAAAAGCCCTACAGTCGGATTATCGGATTTAAATATGTGGCGGTAATACGCCGCGGCCATCGCGGCATAATGCACAAGATGCAAAGGCTTAGGATCAATATTCGCTCCGACATCGATTATAAGCGAAGGGGTATGTTTTAAAGTGGGAATAATTATGGAAATACCCGGCCGCTCTACCGACGCAATCATCCCTAATCCAAGGGTTGCCGCGCAGACAACCGCGCCGGTGTTCCCAGCGCTAAAAAAGGCGTCGGCCTTGCCTGATTTCACGAGGTCTATACCGCGGCTGATTGAAGAATCACGTTTTTTGCGGATACATACTGTAGCAGGCTCATCCATTCCCACGACTTCGGAAGCATGGAAAATCTCTATACCCTGCGGGCATTTTTTTATTTTTTTTAACTCTTCTTTTATACGGCTTTCTATCCCGGTCAGAATTACCTGACATCCGAATTCCCTGACCGCCTGAACAACGCCTTCAATAACTACTTTGGGGGCGTAATCGCCTCCCATCGCATCAACGGCTATTTTCATATGGGTTATCTCTTTTTCTTTTTCTCTTTAATTTTTATTTCCACTACCTGCTTGCCTCTGTAATAACCGCAAGTCGGACAGACATGATGCGGAACCTTCTTGTTTTTACACTGAAGACAAACTGTCAAGGCGCCAAGCTTATAATGCTTATGCGTCCTTTTTTTGAGCGTGCGCGCACGCGAAAACCTACGCTTTGGTAAAGGCATGATTTACTCCTTTCAACGATAATTTCGTAATAGTTCAGCTTCTGGAAGCAACCGTGTCATTGCGAGGAGCGACAGCGACGAAGCAATCTTTAAAGATTGCTTCGCTCCCTTCGGTCGCTCGCAATGAC
>ERZ1292640.527-Hain-H43-02um-R1-527-length-31138-cov-9_pt1 | contig 31138 bp, 26 predicted proteins | sample MGYA00564404_ERZ1292640 | MGnify/ENA primary metagenome ERZ1292640 (study PRJEB36523, sample SAMEA6512636) | groundwater metagenome | collected 2019-01-08 | study: AquaDiva: Metagenomics assemblies of 32 groundwater samples | reverse complement strand
ATTTGCGCGCGCAGGAAGTGGCGCAGCAAAACCGCCTGCCCTGCATTTACCTGGTGGACTCGGGCGGTGCCAATTTGCCGAACCAGGACGAGGTGTTTCCCGACCGCGACCACTTCGGCCGCATCTTCTACAACCAGGCCAACATGAGCGCGCAGGGCATTGCGCAGATCGCGGTGGTCATGGGCAGTTGCACGGCCGGCGGCGCTTACGTGCCGGCCATGAGCGACGAAACCATCATCGTCAAGAACCAGGGCACCATCTTTCTGGGCGGCCCGCCGCTGGTGAAAGCCGCCACCGGCGAGATCGTCACCGCCGAAGACCTGGGCGGCGGCGACGTGCACACCCGCCTGTCGGGCGTGGCCGACTACCTGGCGCAGAACGACGCGCACGCGCTGGCGCTGGCGCGGGCTGCGGTTGCCAACCTGAATGCCAATTTCAATAGAAAAGTGCCTGAAGTCCTTGCCAGCCGTGCGCCACGTGCTCCTGAATATGCAGCAGACGAGGTTTACGGCGTGGTGCCCACCGACACCCGCAAACCCTACGACGTGCGCGAGATCATCGCCCGCATCGTCGACGGCAGCGAGTTCGACGAGTTCAAGGCGCGCTTCGGCAGCACGCTGGTCACCGGCTTCGCCCACATCGAAGGCATGCCGGTCGGCATCATTGCCAACAACGGCATCCTGTTCAGCGAGTCGGCGCAAAAGGGCGCGCACTTCATCGAGCTGTGTTGCCAGCGCAAGATCCCGCTGGTGTTTCTGCAGAACATCACCGGCTTCATGGTCGGCCGCAAGTACGAAGCCGAAGGCATTGCGCGCCACGGCGCCAAGATGGTGATGGCCGTGGCCACCGCCCAGGTGCCCAAGTTCACCATCATCATCGGCGGCAGCTTCGGCGCCGGCAATTACGGCATGTGCGGCCGTGCCTACAGCCCGCGCTTTTTGTGGATGTGGCCGAACGCGCGCATCTGCGTCATGGGCGGTGAGCAGGCTTCTTCGGTGCTGGCCAGCGTGCGGCGCGACGCGATCGAGGCCAAGGGCGGCAGCTGGAGCGCCGAGGAGGAAAAAGCCTTCAAGCAACCGATGCTGGACCAGTTCGAGCACCAGTCGCATCCGTATTACTCCAGTGCCCGCCTGTGGGACGACGGCGTGATCGACCCGGCCGACACGCGCCGCGTGCTGGCGCTGGGCCTGCGCGCCAGCCTGAATGCACCGATTCCCGAGCCGAAGTTCGGCGTCTTCCGCATGTAACGCCACCGGTACGAAAAATGTCCAACACCTCCATCTACGACACGCCCGAGTACGAATCCCTGCGCGACCAGATCGCCCGCTTCATCGCCAAGGAGGTGGAGCCGCACGCCGCCGCCTGGGAAGAGCAGGGCTTTGTACCGCGCGAGGTGCTCAGGCGCATGGGCGCCGCCGGCCTGTTCGGCCTGATGTACGAAGAAAAATACGGCGGCGCCGACAGCGACGCCATGACCAACCTGGTGTTTGCAGAGGCGCTGTCGCAGTCCACCTTTGCCGGCTTCATCATCACCGTGCTGGTTCACACCGACATGGCCAGCCCGCATTTGCACCACGCGGGCAATGCGGCGCAAAAAGACAAGTACATGAAGAAGGTGATCGCCGGCGAGCTGATCACCGCCGTTGGCATCACCGAGCCAGGTGCCGGCTCCGACGTGGCGGGCATACGTTCCACGGCCAAACGGGATGGCGACGACTGGGTCATCAACGGCACCAAGATGTTCATCACCAACGGTGTCCATGCCGACCTGTACTTTGTGGCGGCCAAAACCGGGCCGGGCAAGCGCGACATCTCGATGTTCATCGTCGAAAAAGGCACGCCGGGCTTCACCGTCGGCCGCGCGCTGAAGAAGACCGGCTGGCTGTCCTCGGACACGGCGGAACTGATCTTCGACAACGTACGCATTCCCGCCTGGAACCTGCTGGGCGAGGAGGGCAAGGGCTTTTATTCGGTGATGAAAAACTTCCAGACCGAACGCATTGCGCTGGGCGCGATGGCGGTCGGCCATTGCCAGCAGGCGCTCAAGCTCACGATCGACTATGTGCGCCAGCGCCAGGCCTTCGGCGGGCCGCTGTGGGACCAGCAGGTGATCCGCCAGCGCCTGGCCATGCTGGACGCGAAGACGCGTGCCGCACGCGCCTTCATGTACCACTGCGCCTGGCGCGTGACCCAGGGCCACGACATCGTGCAGGACGTCTCCATGCTGAAAGCCCTGACCGGCGAGCTGGTCAACGAGGTGGTGCAGACCTGCCAGCAGTTCCACGGCGGCATGGGTTTCATCCGCGAGACCGCGATCGAGCGCCTGTGGCGCGATGCACGCGTGCTGGCGATCGGCGGCGGTGCCACCGAAGTGATGCTGGAAGAAGTGGCGAAGAGATATTGATGTGAATCGACTGTCTTTTTTTGAACTCGCTCTCTGCGCCGCGTTGTTGGCAACCGCAGGTGCGGCTCAGGCCCGCCTGCGAGAGATGCAAATTGATCTGCCGGTAAAGGTCGTCGATATGTACGGCAAGTCGAGCGAGCAGGCCATCAAAGTCACTGTTTTCTACGATGACAGCAACCCCCAGCCGGCACCCGTGCTTGTGCTTAACCATGGGCGCGCCGCGGAGGCGGAAGACCGGGCCAAGCTTGGTCGAGCCCGTTATTCCGATGCGTCAAAATTCTTCGTGCAGCGTGGCTTTATCGTCGCGGTTCCCACGCGTGTCGGTTACGGCGTCAGCGGCGGCGATGACGTTGAATACAGCGGCACTTGTGGCCGCAAGAACTACCTGCCCGGCTATGCTGCTTCTGCGGCGCAAACCCTGGCGGTGCTTGAAGCCGTGCGGCAACGGCCCGACGCTGCAAAAGACCGGGCCGTCGTGGTGGGTCAGTCCTACGGGGGTACCACCGCCGTGACCATTGCGTCGCTCAACCCGCCGGGGGTGCAGGTCAGCATCAACTTTGCCGGCGGAGGTGGCGGCAACCCCAAGACACAGCCGCAGCAACCCTGCGCGCCACAGTTGCTGGAGCGCATGTTCCGCAGTTATGGCGAGACGGCGCGTATTCCCATGTTGTGGGTGTACACCGAGAACGACATGTATTTCGGCCCACGGTATCCGCGGGAATGGCGTGAGGCCTATGTCGCGGCAGGTGGCAAAGCCGACTTCGTGCAATTTCCGCCGCATGGTGACGATGGGCACCTTCTGTTCAGCCGATACCCGGAGGTCTGGCAGCCCAGGGTCGCCGAATTTCTCGACACACACGGTTTCAAGGCTCCCCAGCCAAAGGCAATGAAATGAATCACCTGCAACTGACCTGCGACGGCGGCGTGGCCACCGTCACCCTCAATCGCCCCGATGTCCGCAATGCGTTCAACGACGAAGTCATCGCCGAGTTGACCGCGTGTTTCCGGGACCTCGGTGTGCGTGACGATGTGCGCTGTATCGTTCTGGCGGCCAACGGCACAGCCTTCTGCGCCGGCGCCGACCTGAACTGGATGAAACGCATGGCCACCTACTCGCGCGAGGAAAACCTCGCCGACGCGGGGGCGCTGGCCGAGATGCTGCGCGTGATCTACGCCTGCCCGAAACCGACGATTGCGCGCGTGCAGGGCGACGTGTATGCGGGCGGCACCGGCCTGGTGGCGGCCTGTGACATCGCCGTGTCTGTGGACACGGCCGGTTACTGCCTCAGCGAAGTGAAGCTGGGCCTGATTCCCGCGACCATCAGCCCGTATGTGATTCGCGCCATGGGCGCGCGGGCGTCGCACCGCTACTTCCTGACGGCAGAACGCTTCAGTGCCGCGGAAGCCCTGCGCATCGGGTTTGTGCATGAAGTCGTGAGTGCCGCCGAGCTCGACGGCAAGGTGGCCGAACTGGTGAAAACGCTGGTCAATGCCGGCCCGCAGGCGGTGCGCCTGTGCAAAAAGCTGGTGCAGGACGTGGCGGAGCAGGCCCTCACCCCGGCGCTGGTGCAGATGACGGTGGAAGGCATTGCCGACATCCGCGTCAGCCCGGAAGGCCGCGAGGGCGTGCAGTCTTTCCTGCAAAAACGCAAGCCGAACTGGATCACCTGATGCAGGCCATGGACACCGCACAACTGATTGCCCTCGCCGGCGCGCTTGGCTGGGCCAGCGGTGTGCGGCTGTACCTGGTGGTGCTGCTGACTGGCCTGGCCGGGTTCATGGGCTGGATCACGCTGCCGGCCGGCCTGCACCTGCTGGCCCATCCGGTGGTGCTGGGCGCCAGCGGCTTCATGGTGTTTGTCGAATTTTTCGCCGACAAGATTCCGGGCCTGGATTCGTTGTGGGACGTGGTGCACACCATGATCCGCATCCCCGCGGGCGCGGCCCTGGCGGCCGGCGTGTTCGGTGCCGACAGCGGGCTGATGGCGCTGCTCGCGGCCCTGGCGGGCGGAACACTGGCGGCCACCAGCCACGCCGCCAAGGCGACGGCCCGCGCGGCCATCAACACCTCGCCCGAACCCTTCAGCAACGTGGGTGCTTCACTGGTGGAAGACAGCATGGTGCCGCTGGGCCTGTGGCTGGCGATTGCGCATCCGCTGGTGTTTGTGACCGTGCTGCTGCTCGTGCTGGTGGTCAGCGTGTGGCTGATCCGCCTCTGCTGGCGCTTCCTGGCGCAGCTGTTTGCCCGTGTGGCCCGCATTTTCAGCGGCAAGCCCGATACCGGCTTGCCACCAGCCTTTACCTTGAAATCTCCCTTCTCAAAGAACGACCGACATGTTTAAAAAAATACTGATTGCAAACAGGGGTGAAATCGCCTGCCGCGTAGCTGCAACAGCGCGCCGCATGGCCATCCAGACGGTCGCCGTGTATTCCGACGCGGATGCCGGCGCCAAACATGTGAGCGTGTGCGACGAGGCCATCCACATTGGCGGCAGCGCGCCCAAGGACAGTTATCTGCGCTGGGAAAAAATCATCGCCGCGGCAAAAGCCACCGGTGCCGAGGCGATCCACCCGGGTTATGGCTTCCTCAGCGAAAACGAGGAGTTTGCCCAGGCCTGCGGCGACGCCGGTCTGGTTTTCATCGGCCCGCCGGCCTCGGCCATCAAGGCCATGGGCCTGAAGGCCGAGTCCAAACAGCTGATGGAAAAAGCCGGCGTGCCGCTGGTGCCCGGTTACCACGGCAGCGACCAGGACCCGGCGCTGCTCCGGCGTGAAGCCGACAGCATTGGTTACCCGGTGCTGATCAAGGCCAGTGCCGGCGGCGGTGGCAAGGGCATGCGTGCGGTCGAGAAGTCGGAAGACTTCGAGGCCGCGCTGGCGTCCTGCAAGCGCGAAGCCATCAGCAGTTTTGGCGACGACGCGGTGCTGGTGGAAAAGTATGCGCAGCGCCCGCGCCACATCGAGATCCAGGTGTTTGGCGACACCCACGGCAACTATGTGTACCTGTTTGAACGCGACTGCTCGGTGCAGCGCCGGCACCAGAAAGTGCTGGAAGAAGCACCGGCGCCCGGCATGACCGAAGCGATGCGTCGCGAGATGGGCGAGGCTGCCGTGGCTGCGGCGCGTGCGGTCAACTACGTGGGCGCCGGCACGGTGGAGTTCATTGTCGAGCAGCGCAGCGACGGGACCATGAACTTCTTCTTCATGGAAATGAACACCCGCCTGCAGGTGGAGCACCCGGTGACCGAAGCGATCACCGGGCTGGACCTGGTGGAGTGGCAGCTGCGCGTGGCTTCGGGTGAGAAGCTGCCGCTGGCGCAGGACCAGCTGCGCATCCACGGCCATGCGATCGAGGCGCGTATCTGCGCTGAAAGTCCCGACAACAACTTCCTGCCCGCCACCGGCACGCTGCATGTCTACGGCCTGCCGCCCTCGGTCTCGTTCGAGCGTGGCCTGGTGCGTGTGGATGCCGGCGTGCGCGAAGGCGACGCGATCTCGCCGTATTACGACTCGATGATCGCCAAGCTGATCGTGCATGGCGACAACCGCGAGCAGGCGCTGGCACGTCTGGACGAAGCGCTGGCGCAATTGCATATCGTGGGCCTGAGCACCAATGTGCAGTTTTTGCGCCATGTGGTGCAAAGCCGCTCGTTTGCCCAGGCCGATCTGGACACCGCGCTGATCCCGCGCGAAGAGGCGATGCTGTTCAACCAGGAAAAACTCGGTCTGCCTCTGGCGGCCGCCGCCGCCGTGGCCCTGAGCCTGCTGGAAGAGAAGGCGCAGGAAACGGCCGACCCCTTCAGCAAACGCGACGGCTGGCGCTCGCACGGGGTGGCGCTGCGGCGTTTTGAGTTCGAGTTTCACGGTGAGCCGGCGAAAGCCGAACTGACTTATCTGCACGACGGAGCACTGCGCCTGGCCGTCGGCGATGTGGACGAGGTGCTGGTGTTCACCGGCAGCGGCGGCGCGGTGGACATCCGCTTTGGCGAGCAGCGGCTCGGCGCGCACATCTATCGCCGCGGCGAAACCGTGTTTGTGTTCGCCCGGCAGGGCGCCACGCAGATCACGGTGATCGACCAGCTCGCGCATGCCGGCGAGGCCCATGGCGAAGCCGGCCGCCTGACCGCACCCATGCCGGGCAAGGTCGTGTCGTTTTCGGTGAAAGCCGGTGACAAGGTGAGCAAGGGCCAGGCGCTGGCCGTGATGGAAGCCATGAAGATGGAACACACGATTGCTGCACCGGCCGACGGTGTGGTGCAGGAGGTGTTGTACGCCCCCGGCGACCAGGTCACCGAGGGCGCGGAACTGCTCAAGATGGTGGCCTAGGGACGCTGGTTCCTGTACCTGCTGCCGACACAGCGCGCACCCGCGGCACAATCACGGCATGAGAATTTCCTTTTGTTGTACAGATACCAAGGCCGAGCCCTGGCTGGCCGGATTGCGCGCCGCCTTTCCGGCTGATCACGTTGAACAGTGGGCGCCGGACGCCCCGTCGGCGGACTATGCGGTGGTCTGGGCGCCGCCCCAGCAGTTTCTGGACCAGCAGCCGCAGCTCAAGGCCCTGTTCAACATCGGGGCGGGCGTGGATGCGCTGATGAAGTTGCGTCTGCCACCCCAGGCGGCCGTGGTACGACTGGACGATGCGGGCATGTCAGTGCAGATGGCCGAGTACGTGTGCCATGCGGTGATCCGGCATTTCCGCGAGTTCGACGGCTACGAGGCCGATGTGAAGCAGGGCACCTGGTCCTACCGCAAGCCACGGCTGCGCAAGGACTTCCCGGTCGGCGTCATGGGCCTGGGGGTGCTCGGCGAACGCGTGGCCCGGGCGCTGGCACAGTTTGACTATCCGGTTCTGGGCTGGAGCCGGTCCGCCAAAACGATAGCGGGTGTGCAGTGTTTTTCCGGGCAGGCCGGGCTGGATGATTTTCTGTCGGGCACGCGCGTGCTGGTGTGCCTGCTGCCGCTGACCCCCGACACGCAGGACATCATGAACCGGAAAACGCTGTCCAGATTGCGGCCCGGCGGTTATGTGGTCAACGTGGCGCGCGGCACACATCTGGTGGACGAGGACCTGATTGCGCTGCTCGACAGCGGCCACCTGGCCGGTGCGACGCTGGACGTCTTTCGCACCGAACCGCTGCCGGCCGCCCATCCCTTCTGGAAACACCCTCTCATCACCGTCACGCCGCACACCTCGGCCCGGACCCTGCGTGAGGAAAGCATTGCGCAGATTGCAGGCAAGATCGCGGCGCTCCAGGCGGGGCAGCCGATTGCCAGCCTTGCCGGTGTGGTTGACCCAAAAAAAGGATACTGACCCCATGAACCTTCCATCCAAAGTCAAAATCGTCGATGTCGGTCCGCGCGACGGCCTGCAGAACGAAAAAGCGCAGGTGCCTGCTGCCGTCAAGATCGAGCTGGTGCACCGCCTGCAGGACGCCGGCCTCACTGAAATTGAAGTCACCAGTTTTGTGTCGCCCAAATGGGTGCCGCAAATGGCGGACGCCGCCGAGGTCATGGCCGGCATCAGGCGCAAGCCCGGCGTGCGTTATTCGGTGCTGACGCCCAACATGAAGGGCTTCGAGGCCGCCGTGTTGTCCAAACCCGATGAAATCGTCGTTTTTGCCGCAGCCAGCGAGGCTTTCAGCCAGCGCAACATTAACTGCTCCATCGCTGAAAGCATCGAGCGTTTCCGTCCCGTGGCCGAGGCCGCCCGGGCGCACAACATTCGCGTGCGCGGTGCGATTTCCTGCGCCGTGGGCTGTCCTTACGAGGGCGAGGTCGCGCCGGAACGTGTCGAGATGGTGGCGCGCCTGCTCAAGGACATCGGTGTGCAGCACATCGGTGTGGCCGACACGATTGGCGTGGGCACGCCGCTGAAGGTCCAGCGCGCGATGGAAGCCGCGCTGAAACACTACGCCATCGACGAGGTGTCGGGCCATTTCCACGACACCTACGGCCAGGCCCTGGGCAACACGCTGATCTGCCTCGAAATGGGCATCTGGAACTACGACACCTCGTCGGCCGGCCTGGGCGGCTGCCCGTATGCCAAGGGTGCAACCGGCAATGTGGCCACCGAGGATGTGGTCTACATGTTGCAGGGCATGGGCATAGACACCGGCATCGATCTCGACAAGCTGATCGATGCCGGCAAGTTCATCAGCGACTATCTGGAGCGCAAGCCCAATTCGCGTGCGGCCACCGCGCTGCTGAACAAGAGGGCCGGCTGATGTGTGGTGCCGAGCTGGTGTCTTTGCCTGAAGGCGTTCAGCGCGTTGCCGCTGAGCTGCAGGCCAAGGGCCACCCGCATTCGCCGGTGATGCTGGACGGCGCGGCACGCACCGCGCAGCAGGCGGCTGATGCCCTGGGTATTGCCCTGGGCCAGATTGCCAAAAGCATCATCTTTCGCCGCAAGTCCGATGACGCGGCGGTGCTGGTCATCACGGCCGGCGACCAGCGTGTCGACGAGCGCAAGGTCGAAGCCCTGGTCTGCCCCGACGGCAAGCGGTTGGGCCGGGCGGATGCAGAGTTTGTCAAAACCCGCACCGGTTTTTCCATCGGTGGTGTCTCGCCGCTGGCGCATGCCACACCGCCCGTCACGCTGATCGACCAGAGCCTGTTCCGGTTTGAAGAGGTCTGGGCCGCGGCCGGCCACCCGCATGGCGTGTTCAAACTGAGCCCGCAGGAGCTCGTCACTCTCACCGGCGCGCCTGTGGCCGAAGTGGCAGTGGACCCGGTGCAGGAGCAGGCCGCTCAGAAACGCGCTATCTTTCTGGTAGCAGCTCGCGCCCGTGAAATAAAGGGTGAGACCGAAAATCTTCCTTCACCTTGCATCTCGGTGTGTCGCATGGACGCGGTCAGCGGCTGGTGTGAGGGGTGCTTCCGCACCCGCGACGAAATCGCCGGCTGGAGCGGGGCGACGGATGTCGGCAAGCGTGCAGTCTGGACCCTGATCGAGCAGCGCATGGCCGCGCTGCAGGCCTGACGGACACCGTCCTCCATACCTCCATACCTCCATCCCGGCGAGCGTGCCATGAAACACATCACCTTCTACCTCGACTTCATCTCGCCCTACGCCTACCTGGCTTTCGAGAAGCTGCCCGAGGCCCTGAAAGGTCTCAGCTACAGCGTGACCTACAAGCCGCTGCTGTTTGCCGGACTGCTCAAACACCATGGACAGCTCGGTCCCGCAGAAATTCCCGACAAGCGCGACTGGACTTACCGCCAGGTGTTGTGGCTGGCGCACCAGCATGGCATCAGGCTGCAACTGCCAGCCAGTCATCCGTTCAACCCGCTGGGCCTGCTGCGCCTGGCCGTGGCCTGCGATGCGCATGGCACGCCCAACCGTTATGTCTGCGAGACCCTGTTTCGTCATGTGTGGCAGACCGGGCTGGAGGCGGCTGATCCGGAGCGGCTCGCTGCACTGGCGGCGTCGCTGGCGCCGCAACGCGACATCGACGGTGCAGACGTGAAAGCGCAGTTGAAGGCGCACAGCGACGAGGCCATCGCGCTGGGTGTGTTTGGTGTGCCCGCGCTGGCGGTGGACGGCAAGCTGTTCTGGGGTCTGGATGCGCTGCCCATGCTGCGCGCCTTTCTGCTCGGCGACGCCTGGTTTGACGGCCCGGACTGGGACGCGGCCAGTCAGCTTGCGACGGGTGCCCTGCGGCGGAAATAGCCTTCAGTCCGGCATTCTCCGCATGCCGAAAATTTCTCCGGGGGTTTTCCCTTGACTTGTCAGGGGGCGATAAGTTTGGCGCAAGCTCCTGTTGGTTTCGCGTCAGAGCAGGGTCAGTGTCTCCAAAAATAATCTCCACAACCCCCATGTCGGGGGCATTCAATTATTGGAGACAACACCATGGCAACTGTAGCCGCCCCCAGGCCGATGAGCGCCGAGGAGAAGAAAGTCATCTTCGCCTCGTCACTAGGCACTGTTTTCGAATGGTATGACTTTTACCTCTACGGTTCGCTGGCAGCCATCATTGCCAAGCAGTTCTTCAGCGGACTCGATGAAGGCTCGGCCTTCATTTTTGCCCTGCTCGCGTTTGCGGCCGGTTTCATCGTGCGTCCGTTCGGCGCACTGGTGTTCGGCCGTCTCGGCGACATGATCGGCCGCAAATACACCTTCCTGATCACCATCCTGATCATGGGCCTGTCGACCTTCATCGTCGGCCTGCTGCCCAACTACGCGACCATCGGTGTCGCTGCTCCCGTGATCCTGATTGCGCTGCGCATGCTGCAGGGCCTGGCTCTCGGCGGCGAGTACGGTGGTGCAGCCGTGTATGTGGCAGAACACTCGCCCCACGGCAAGCGCGGTGCCTATACCTCGTGGATCCAGACCACGGCCACGCTGGGCCTGTTCCTGTCGCTGATGGTGATTCTCGGCACGCGTACCGTGCTCGGCGAAGCGACCTTTGCCGACTGGGGCTGGCGCGTTCCTTTCCTGGTGTCCATCCTGCTGCTGGGCGTGTCGGTGTACATCCGTCTGAGCATGAATGAGTCGCCTGCCTTCACCAAAATGAAGGCCGAAGGCAAGACCTCCAAGGCACCTTTGTCCGAATCCTTCGGCCAGTGGAAAAACCTGAAGATCGTCATCCTGGCGCTGATCGGCCTGACCGCTGGTCAAGCGGTGGTCTGGTATTCGGGCCAGTTCTATGCCCTGTTCTTCCTGACGCAGTCGCTCAAGGTGGACGGCGCCACAGCCAATATTTTTGTCGCTGTTTCGCTGCTGATCGGCACGCCCTTCTTCGTCGTTTTCGGCTCGCTGTCGGACAAGATCGGCCGCAAGCCCATCATCCTGGCCGGTTGCCTGCTGGCCGCGCTGACCTACTTCCCGGTGTTCACCGCGCTGACCAAAGCCGCCAACCCTGATCTTGCTGCTGCACAGGCCAAGAACAAGGTCGTCGTGACGGCGGATGCGAGCGAATGTTCGTTCCAGTTCAACCCGACTGGCACTGCCAAGTTCACCAGCTCCTGCGACATCGCCAAGCAGGTGCTCGCCGGTGCATCGGTGAGTTATGAGAACGCACCTGGCGCCGCTGGCGTACCCGCCACCATCAAGATTGGCGAAACGGTCATCTCCAGCTACTCTTCCAAAGGCCTGCCTGCGGATGAAGCCAAGAAAAAGGACGTCGCGTTCAAGAAGCTGGTGGCTGACGACCTGAAGGCTGCCGGTTACCCGACCAAGGCCGATCCGGCCAAGGTGGACAAGTTCATGGTGATTGCCATCCTGACCTACCTGGTGCTGCTGGTGACCATGGTCTACGGCCCGATCGCGGCCATGCTGGTGGAGCTGTTCCCCACGCGCATCCGCTACACATCCATGAGCCTGCCGTACCACATTGGCAATGGCTGGTTTGGCGGCTTGCTGCCCACCACGGCCTTTGCCATCGTGGCGCAGACCGGCAACATGTACAACGGCCTGTGGTATCCGATCATCATTGCCGGCATGACCGTCGTGATTGGCACCTTGTTCATCAAGGAAACCAAGGACGTCGACATCTACGCTGACGACTGATCCCCGGGAATGACATCCCTGTGGTTCTGCCCGATCCCCGGGTAGAACCACCAAACATTTTTTTTATAAACCCCCGCGTCGCCGGGGGTTTTTTTCTGGAGAAATAACATGTGGAAAATCGCACTCGCATTCGTGGTCTTTGCCGGTCTGGCCATCTTCATCCTGAGCAAGGGCGGAGACATTGACATGGGGGGCGAAAAGCATGGCATCGAGGTCACGCATGAAGCCCCGCCACCGGCATCGGCCGCTTCAGCCGCCGCATCTGCCGCTTCCGCGCCTGCGCGTTAGTCGGCCCTCCGCACCGGACCAGCGTCATGATTTATGCCAAGACCGAGGCCGGGCAGCGGGCCTTGAAAGACAGGTCCCTGCTCTCGCCCCGACAGCGCTCGGCCTTCATCCTGTTTGACGGCAAGCGTTCCGTTTCTCAAGTGCTGGAGGCAACAGCCGGCCTCGGTGTCACGTCGGAGGAGCTGGCGCAACTGGTGGAACTGGGTTTTCTCACGCCCAGCCAGCAGTCAGTCGAGAAGGCTGCTGCTGCGACAGCGCATGCGGCCGCCGTGGTCGCCAGGCAGGAGGACAGCGACGCCAGCAATGACCGCTACAAGAAGGCCTACCCCATCGCTGCGCAGTTGACGGGGGCGCTGGGGCTCAGGGGTTTCAGGTTGAACCTGGCCGTCGAAGGTGCGGCAGATGTCGATGCCCTGCTTGCGTTGCTTCCGAAAATCAGGGAAGCCGTCGGGGCCGACAAGTGCAGCGAGCTGGAACAGGCCCTCAAGGGCTGAGGGCCCCCGGAAGTTTCTAGCGCCTGAATTTCCCGTCTGTGCCAATGATGGACAGGTCGGCGAAGTCGAGTCCGGTGTGGTCCTCGAGCGAGTAATTCACTTCCAGCCCGCCGATATCGAACTTGCGTATGCTTTCCAGGGCGGCCTGGATTTTTTCGCGGGTCGGTTTGGCGCCGGCCCGTTTCAACCCTTCGACCAGAACCTTGGCAGCAGCAAAGCCTTCAAGCATGGCAGGGCTGATGTCGCCGGTGCCTTTGGCCTTGGACAGCTCCTGGGCTTCCTTGACCATGGAATAGGCAATGGATCGTTCATAAGGAAAGACCTGGGTCACGATCACGCCGCGCGCATTGTCGCCCAGGCTTTTGATGAAGCCGCTCGATGCATTGTTGGACAGCGTCACGATCTGCGCTGCGGAGCCGGCGGCGCGGAAGGCCTTCATGCCGTCGACCACCGCCTGGCCGGAGGCCACCATGATGATGGCCTGTGCATTGGACTGGACAACCTTGGGCGCGATCGGCCCGAAGTCGGGCTTGCTGCGGTTGAATTTTTCCAGCACCGCAGGCTGCAGCTTGGCGGCAGTGAAGCCTTTCTGCGCGCCGGCCACGCCGTCGGCGCCAAAGCTGTCGTCGGCATACACCAGGCCGATGCGCGTGATGCCCATCGAGTTCAGGTGCGTGACCGCTTTTTCAGCTTCGCGCTGGTAGGTGGCGCGCACGTTGAACACATGTTTCTTGACCGGCTGGTGCAGGACCATGGCGCCAGTGGAGGGGCCGATCAGCGGCACACCGTATTTTTCGAGGAGAGGAAGAATGGCTTCCGTGTGGGGCGTGCCGCGGGTCAGGAACATGGCGGCCACGTTCTGTTCCTCGATCAGCTTGCGGGCATTTTCACCGGCCAGCTTGGGGTCGAACTTGTCGTCAAGCGAGATCAGTTCAATCTTCTGTCCATTGACGCCGCCCTTGGCATTGACGGCATCGATATAGAGTTTGGCTCCGTCTGTGGTTTCTTTCACACCGGCACCCACGGGGCCGGTAAATCCTGCGGTCTGACCGATCAGGATTTGTGCCTGGCTGGCGTGGCTCACGGCCGCGAGCAAAAGTGCAGCGCACCAGAAATTCAGCTTTTTCATGTCATGACTCCTTGGGCGGTCGAGTTTACGCCGTCAATGTGACCCTTCGGTGTGGAAACTACGGGCGGGATAACCAGAAGACGGGTCAGCGCAAAGGGCTGGCGGGCGGCTTAACCCTACGCCGCCGATTCGCGCGAGCGCTGTCTAGAATGTTTGACCTACAAGGAAAGCCCCCACCCATGACCCAGGGAACCATCCGCATTCGCGGCGCGCGACAGCACAACCTCAAAAACATTGATCTTGATATCCGCACGGGGGAAATGACGGTGGTCACCGGACCCAGCGGGTCCGGCAAGTCCTCGCTGGTGTTCGACACGCTGTTTGCCGAAGGCCAGCGCCGTTATGTGGAAACCTTTTCGGCCTATGCACGGCAGTTCCTGGACCGCATGGACAAACCGGCGGTGGACAAGGTGGAAGGGGTGCCGCCGGCGATTGCGATCGACCAGACCAACCCGGTTCGCAGTTCGCGCTCCACCGTGGGCACCATGACCGAACTCAATGATCACTTAAAACTTTTGTATGCACGTGCCGCGCAGCTATTCGACAAAAAGACCGCGCAGACCGTGCGTCACGACACGCCGGAGTCGATTTATGCCGAATTGATGACACGCACCGCGGGCAGCGATTCAAGAGTAGTCATGACCTTCCCGGTGGAGCTGCCGGGCAACACCAGCGCCGACGAGGTCACGCAGTGGCTGTCGGCCAGCGGCTTCACGCGTGTGCATGCGGAGCGCGACGTGGCGACACCCGCCGGGCCGCATAAATTGCTGGACGTGGTGGCTGACCGCTTTCGTGTGCAGACGGCCGAGAAGGCGCGGGTGATCGAAGCCATCGAGCTGGCGCTCAAACGCGGTGGTCGCCTCAATGTGTATGTGCAGTCGGCGCAGGAGGGCGCCGTGGAGGAGATGTGGCGCTTTTCGACCGGCCTGCATTGCCCCGAAAGCGACCTGCGCTACGCCGATCCGACACCCTCGCTGTTTTCCTTCAACTCGGCCATGGGTGCCTGTGACACCTGCCGCGGTTTTGGCCGCGTCATCGGCGTCGACTATGGCCTGGTGATTCCCAACGACAAGCTGACGCTGCGCTCGGGCGCGATCAAACCGATGCAGACGCCGGCCTGGAAAGAAGCGCAGGACGACCTGATGCGCCATGCTGAAACTGCCGGTATCCCGCGGGACACGCCCTGGTACAAACTCACGCCCGAGCAGCAGGGCTGGGTCATCAACGGTTCGCCGAACTGGAACGGCAAGTGGAACCAGCACTGGTTCGGCATCAAGCGCTTTTTTGCCTATCTGGAAAGCAAGGCCTACAAGATGCACATTCGTGTGCTGCTTTCCAAGTACCGCAGCTACACGCCTTGCGAGACCTGTGGCGGCGCGCGCCTCAAGCTCGAAGCCCTGCTCTGGCGTCTGGGCTCGAAAGAAGCCGCCGATGCGGCGCTGCCGCCTGGCAAACGGTTCATGCCGGTCGGTGTGGACTGGACCCGCGCGCAGCTCGAGGCCCTGACCGGCCTGAGCCTGCATGACCTGATGCAGCTGCCGATCGACCGGTTGCGCGAATTTTTCAACGGACTGGCACCGGCCGCGTTGCAGGACGGCAGCGCACCCGATGCCGAGTTCAAGGCGCTCAAGTCGCTGTTCGAGGAAATCCACACCCGGCTCAAATACCTCAGTGATGTCGGCATCGGTTACCTGACGCTGGACCGGCAAAGCCGAACCCTCTCGGGCGGCGAGGTGCAGCGCATCAACCTGACGACGGCGCTGGGCACCTCGCTGGTCAACACGCTGTTTGTGCTGGACGAGCCATCGATTGGCCTGCACCCGCGCGACATGAACCGCATCACCCAGGCCATGCACCGCCTGCGCGATGCCGGCAACACGCTGGTGGTGGTCGAGCACGACCCGGCCGTGATGCTGGCGGCCGACCGCATGATCGACATGGGCCCGGGCCCGGGCGAGAAGGGCGGCCAGATCGTGTTCGACGGCACGCCGGAAGACCTCAAACATGCCGACACGCTGACCGGCGCCTACCTCGGCTCGCGCAAACAGGTGGGCATGGGCTTCAAGCGCCCGGTGACCGACAACACGCCGCGCCTGATCCTCGAAGGCGCTCGCGACCACAACCTGAAAAACCTGACAGTGGAGTTTCCGCTGCAGCGCCTGGTCTGCGTGACCGGTGTCAGCGGTTCGGGAAAATCGACGCTGATGCAGGACATCCTGGCACCCGCGCTGCTACGCCAGTTCGGCAAGGCCACGGAAACGCCGGGCCTGCATGACCGGCTGATGGGCGCCGACTACCTGACCGACGTGGTGTTTGTCGACCAGTCGCCGATCGGCAAGACGGCGCGCTCGAATCCCGCCAGTTACGTCGGTGCCTGGGACGCCGTGCGCGAGCTGTTTGCGCAAGCGCCCATGGCCCGCCAGCGCAGTTACACCGCGTCCAAATTCAGTTTCAACAATGGCGACGGGCGCTGCCCGACCTGCGGCGGTTCGGGTTTCGAACATGTGGAGATGCAGTTTCTCAGCGACGTCTATCTGCGTTGCCCCGACTGCGACGGCAAGCGTTACCGGCCCGAGATCCTGGAAGTCACCATTGAACGCAAGGCGATCGGTGATGTGCGTTCACGACTGATGAATGTGTCCGATGTGCTGGACCTGACGGTCAGCGAGGCCTGCGCGTTGTTTGCCCAGGATCGCGAGGTGATTCGCGCGCTGCAGCCGATCGTCGATGTGGGCCTCGAATACGTGAAGCTGGGCCAGCCGGTGCCGACGCTGTCGGGCGGCGAGGCGCAGCGGCTCAAACTCGCCGGTTTCCTGGCCGGCGCATCAAAAACAGCGAGTGCCAGCCGCCAGCCGCTGGCGCTGAAAAACATCAACCGCGGCACGCTGTTCCTGTTTGACGAGCCGACCACCGGCCTGCATTTCGACGACATCGCCAAGCTGATGCGCGCGCTGCGCAAGCTGCTGGACGTGGGCCACTCGCTGATCATCATCGAACACAACCTCGACGTGATCCGTTCGGCCGACTGGCTGATCGACCTCGGCCCCGAAGGTGGCGAGGCCGGCGGCCTGCTGGTGGCCCAGGGCACACCCGAAGAGGTGCGCCAGCACCCGACCTCACACACCGCGCTGGCGCTGCGGGAATACGAACAGGCCATGGGCAAGGTGCATGGTGTGGCGGAGGCACGGCCCAAGGCCTGGACCACCAGGCCGGCGTTCTCCAACCTGATCCAGATCGTCAATGCCAAGGAGCACAACCTCAAGAGCCTGTCTGTCAACATTCCGCGCGGCCAGTTCAATGTGGTGACCGGCGTGTCGGGCTCCGGCAAGTCCACGCTGGCGTTCGACATCCTGTTCAATGAAGGCCAACGGCGTTACCTGGAGTCGCTCAACGCCTATGCGCGCAGCATCGTGCAGCCGGCCGGCCGGCCCGAGGTGGACGCGGTTTATGGCATTCCGCCGACCGTCGCGATCGAGCAGCGCCTGTCGCGCGGCGGGCGCAAGTCCACCGTCGGCACGACCACCGAGGTCTGGCATTTCCTGCGCCTGCTCTACGTGAAGCTCGGCATCCAGCACTGCACCAAGGACGGTGCGGCCGTCATGCCGCAAAGCGCCGAAAGCATTGCCGCGCAACTGCTCAAGGCGCACCGTGGCCAGCACATCGGACTGCTGGCGCCGCTGGTGATCAACCGCAAGGGCGTCTACACGGAACTCGCCGACTGGGCGCGGCCGCGCGGCTATACGCATTTGCGCGTGGATGGCGAATTCCTGCCGACGACGAATTTCCCGCGCATCGACCGCTTCAAGGAGCACACGGTGGAGTTGCCGATTGCCGACATCCACGTGACCCCCGCCAACGAGGCCGCGCTGCGCCAGGCGCTGGCCACGGCACTGGAGCACGGCAAGGGTGTGGTGCATGTGCTGGCGCCGCTGGATGGCCTGCAGGGCGCGATGCTGGCCGGCACGTCCACCCGGCAGATCGGCACGCTGCAGGCCTCGTCCACCAAGCGGGCCTGCCCGGTCTGCGCCACCTCCTACCCCGAACTCGACCCGCGCCTGTTCAGCTACAACAGCAAACACGGCTGGTGCCCGGACTGCGTGGGCACCGGCGTCAGGCTCACCAGGGAGCAGCGCAAGGTGTTCGACGACTCGGTGCGCGACGATGACAACAAGGGCCGCGAGCAGAGTTTTGTCGAAGCCGACGTGGACGAGGTGCTGGACGCCGTCTGCCCGACCTGCGCGGGCTCACGCCTGAACGCGCAGGCCCGCGCCGTGAAGTTCGCGGGCGTGGGCATTGCCGACATCGCCGCGCTGTCGGTCACCGACGTGCGCCGCTGGGTGGAAGAACTCGCGCTGTCAGGACGCGAAGCCGGCATTGCGCGCGACCTGATCCCCGAAATCAAGAGCCGGCTCGAATTCCTCGAAGACGTGGGCCTGGGTTACCTGACCCTGGACCGTGGCGCGCCCACCCTGTCGGGCGGCGAGGCGCAGCGTATTCGTCTCGCCGCGCAACTCGGCTCCAACCTGCAGGGCGTCTGTTATGTGCTGGACGAACCCACCATCGGCCTGCATCCGCGTGACAACCAGATCCTGTTGCGCGCCCTGGGCAAGCTCAGCGAACGTGGCAACACCCTGGTGGTGGTTGAGCATGACGAAGACACGATTCGCCGCGCCGACAACATCATCGACATCGGGCCCGGTGCCGGCAAACGCGGCGGCCAACTGGTCGGCCAGGGCACGGCCGAACACCTGGCCACCCTGCCCGATTCACTGACCGGGCGTTACCTGGCCAACCCGCTGATTCATCCGCTGCAGATTCGTCGCGAGACGCGCAGCGGCGCTGCACCCGCCGAAGTGTTGGCCCTGCCCGTCGTTGCCGGCGCCAAACCGGTCAGCAAGCAGAAGGCCGCGGCGCTGAAGGCCCAGGCGCTGAAAGCTGCGGCGGCCAGCGCCAGCGCGCTGCACAATGCCGCGCCGGCGGCAGCCAGCCCTTTCACCTCCTGGCTCACCGTGGTCGGGGCCGACCTGCACAACCTCAAGAACGTCTCGGTCAAGGTCCCGCTGTACCGGCTGGTGGCGGTGACGGGGGTGTCGGGGTCGGGCAAATCCACCCTGGCGCGCGATGTGCTGCTGGCCAATGTGCAGGCCGGCGTGGCGCAACGTTCGACGCGGGCCGGGCGTGACGCGGACGATGCCGGCAAACACCCGGTCTGGACCGGCTGCGGCCACATCGAGGGTTACGAGGTGGTGGACCGCGTGCTGGAAGTCGACCAGACGCCCATCGGCAAGACACCGCGCTCCTGCCCGGCCACCTACATCGGTTTCTGGGACACGGTGCGCAAGCTGTTTGCCGACACGCTGGAAGCCAGGGCGCGCGGTTACGGCGCCGGGCGTTTCAGCTTCAACACCGGCGAGGGCCGCTGCCCGACCTGCGAAGGCGCCGGCGTGCGCACCATCGGCATGAGTTTTCTGCCCGACGTGAAGGTGCTCTGCGAAACCTGCCACGGCGCGCGCTTCAACCCCGAAACCCAGGCGGTGACCTGGCGCGGCAAGAACATCGGCGACGTGTTGACCATGGAAGTGGACGAAGCCGTCGGGTTTTTTGCTTCCATGCCGGGCATCGCCCACCCGCTGCAGTTGCTCAAGGACGTGGGGCTGGGTTACCTGACGCTGGGCCAGCCCTCGCCGACACTGTCAGGCGGCGAGGCGCAGCGCATCAAGCTGGTGACCGAGCTGTCCAAGGTGCGCGACGACATCACGCGGCGCGGCCAGAAGGCGCCGCACACCCTGTATGTGCTGGACGAGCCGACCGTGGGCCTGCACATGGCCGACGTCGAGAAACTGATCCATGTGCTGCACCGGCTGGTCAATGGCGGCCACAGCGTGGTGGTGATCGAGCACGACCTCGACGTGATCGCCGAAGCCGACTGGGTGATCGATCTGGGGCCGGACGGCGGCAACGCCGGCGGCCAGGTGGTCGCGGCCACGACGCCGGAGCAGGTGGTCAAGCTGGGCACGGCGACCGGGAAGGCGCTGGCACCGGTGCTGGCACGTTAGAGGAAAGACCTGCAAAGCCGTCGGGATATAGGGCAGCGGTGCGAGGATGGAATGGCGAGGCCATAAAATTACCAAACAGTAATATTATTACCGCTTGTTCCAATTTAACGGCAAAACACCATGACTCTGACTTCCCTGAACCGTTGCATGTCCGGTCTTTCGCTCTCGGCCTTGCTGCTGGCCATCGTCATGCCGGTTGCCGCGCAGGGCCTTGCCTCGCCAACGGACGAGGTGGAGGTCTCGTTTCATCCCTGGGTGGTGCCATCGCCTCGCGCGGCGGAGACCTACTTCACCAATCTGCAGGATGGCGGGGTGTATGAGGCGCCCTTTGTCGCGCGGTTTGGCCTGTCCATGCGCGGACTGGTGCCTGCGGGCAAGACCGCCGGGCGAGCCGGCCACCACCATTTGCTGGTGAATCAGGACTTGCCGCTCGACTTCAAGAAGCCCCTGCCTTTCACCGACCAGTACATCCACTTCGGCAAGGGACAGATGGAAATGCTCGTCAACCTGCCGCCCGGCAAGTACCAGTTCCGCCTGCTGCTTGCTGACCAGGGCCACATCCCCTACTTTGTCTACAGCAAGCCGCTCCAGCTGACCGTCAGCAAGCAGAACAAGGCTGTGGCACCGGCGGCGGTGCAGGGGCCGCCCCGCGTTGAGTTGCTGAGCCCGGCGGACCGTGAAACCGTCAAGGGGCCGTTTCGGGTGCAGTTCCATGCCAGTGGCTACAGCGTGTCGCATGCGGCGGCCAAGGCTGCGGACACAGGCCATTTCCGGCTGACCATGGAGCGTGCCGGGCGCAAGCCGGAGGTGCTCAACTTCACCGGCGGCCAGACCGAAACCTGGCTCAACCCACCCGCGGGCGACTACAACATGCGGCTGGAAATGGTCAGCAATGCCGCCGATGGCAAGATTCTCAGTGCGGCCAGGCCATCGACCCTGTCGGTCGCTGCCCGGTAATCCTGCTCAGGCCGAGCTGTCGCGCGCGGCCAGCAAGGCCGCCGCCACCTCGGCAAAGCCCGCGCCGCGCTCGCCGTCGGTGATGTAACGCGGCTTGTGGCTCAGTTCCGCTTCAAAGCGGCGGATGTTGGCCACGCCCACGGAATGGGCAAAGGCCTCGAACATCAGCTGGTCGTTGGTCGAGTCGCCGACATAGACCCAGCGGTCCATTTCGCTGTCCAGGTCGCGGCCGAAAAGCTCGCGGGCTATCCAGCGCGCGCCCTCCAGCTTGTTGTGCGCACCAAACCAGCCGTTGATGTGGATGGAACTCACCGTGGCATTCATGCCTTCGCTTTGCATGATCTGCACTGCCTGCGCGATCTGCGCCGGCGGCAGGTGTACAAACTCGCTGTGGTCGATGGCAATGTCGGTTTCGCGGCCGGGGCTGTCCTCGGACAACACGGCGCCGGGCACGTCCTGCATCACACGCCGGGCCACCTGTTGCATGCGGGCGTAGTTGGCCAGGCGTGTCGGTGCATCCTGTTGATACAGTTTTGATAGCTGCTCACGCCCCCTGGTCAAGGGCTGGCGCCCGATTTCGCTTGAAAGCAGCGCGACGGCGCCGTTTTCGGCGACGATCGCATCGACCGGCCAGCGCAGTGCAAAAGGCTCGCTCCAGCCCACCGGGCGGCCGGTGATGGGAATCACATGCAGGCCGGCGGCCTTCAGGTCGCCAAGGGCCTGCAGCGCGTCGGGCGTGATCGCGCCGTCGGTGGTCAGGGTGTCGTCGATGTCGGTAAAAACGCCGGTGATGTGTTGCCGGTCGTATGCTGGCCAGGTTTTCAGGGCTTTCATGACGAAAGTGTCGCATGCCTGTACAATCGTCTGTTCCTGAGGAGCGTTGCAACCCACAACATGTGGTCTAGGCTCAGGACTTTCATTTGCAACCACGCTCACCCGCATGTGCTGTCAAGCCGGGTGAGATCCAACCAACTCCCCGCCGACTTGTCGCCTTGTGGCCGTGGCTATTTTGCCCAATTGGACCCTTGATCTTGGAGATACCCCAATGAACGCCGTATTGAAACCCGCCCAGACCGCCGCTGACTACGTGATTGCCGACATTTCGCTTGCCGCCTGGGGCCGCAAGGAACTGAAAATCGCCGAAACCGAAATGCCCGGCCTGATGGCCATCCGCGAAGAGTTCGCGAAAGCCCAGCCCCTGAAGGGCGCACGCATCACCGGTTCGCTGCACATGACCATCCAGACCGGCGTGCTGATCGAAACGCTGCAAGCCCTGGGTGCCGACGTGCGCTGGGCATCGTGCAACATCTTCTCGACGCAGGACCATGCCGCCGCCGCGATTGTGGCCGCTGGCACACCGGTGTTCGCCATCAAGGGCGAAACCCTGGCCGACTACTGGGACTACACCCACCGCATCTTCGAATTCAGCGGCGCCAAAGGCACGCCCGAAGAAGGCCCGAACATGATTTTGGACGACGGCGGCGACGCGACGCTGCTGATGCATCTGGGCACCCGTGCCGAGAAAGACGCCAGCCTGATTTCCAAGCCGACCAGCGAAGAAGAAATCTGCCTGTTCAACTCGATCAAGGCCAAGCTGGCCATCGACCCGACCTGGTACAGCCGCCGCCTGAAAAACATCCTCGGCGTGACCGAGGAAACCACCACCGGCGTGCTGCGCCTGAACGAGATGTCGGCCAAGGGCACGCTGGCCCTGCGCGCCATCAACGTCAACGACTCGGTGACCAAGTCCAAGTTCGACAACCTGTACGGTTGCCGCGAGTCGCTGGTTGACGCGATCAAGCGCGCCACCGACGTGATGGTCGCCGGCAAGGTGGCTTGCGTGGCCGGTTACGGCGACGTGGGCAAGGGCTCGGCCCAGGCGCTGCGTGCACTGAGCGCCCAGGTCTGGGTGACCGAGATCGACCCGATCAACGCCCTGCAGGCCGCGATGGAAGGCTACAAGGTCGTGACCATGGAATACGCTGCCGACAAGGCCGACATTTTCGTGTCCGCCACCGGCAACAAGAACGTCATCACCTATGAACACATGGCGGCCATGAAAGACCAGGCCATCGTCTGCAACATCGGCCACTTCGACAACGAAATCGACGTTGCTGCGCTGGAAAAATGCACCTGGGAAGAGATCAAGCCGCAAGTCGACCACGTGATCTTCCCGGACGGCAAACGCATCATCCTGCTGGCCAAAGGCCGTCTGGTCAACCTCGGTTGCGGCACCGGCCACCCGAGCTTCGTGATGTCGTCCAGCTTCGCCAACCAGACCATTGCGCAGATCGAACTGTTCACCAAACAGGCCGACTACGAAGTGGGCAAGGTTTATGTGCTGCCGAAACACCTCGACGAAAAAGTCGCCCGTCTGCACCTGAAGAAAGTCGGCGCGATGTTGACCGAACTGAGCGACGAGCAGGCTGCGTACATTGGTGTCAGCAAGGCTGGCCCCTACAAGGCCAACACCTACCGTTATTGATCAGGGCTACTGCGCGACCCGATCTCGGCGTTGCGGGTCCCGATCAGGCAATCCTCATGCACCTGAAGTGCACTCCGGTTGCCCGCCACCCGCGCCTTGATATCGGGGCGCTCGCTACGCCCTTGAGGCTGCTGGAGATTCATGCGCGCTGACCTCTTCCTCGTCGACAACGGCTTTGCCGCCACCCGGTCCCAGGCCCAGCGCCTGATCGCTTCGGGCGTGCAGTGGCGCGCCGAGGAAAGTGCGCCCTGGAAGAAGGTTGCCAAAAACGGCGACGAGATTCCGGACGGCGCCGAGGTCGAGATTCCCGACACCACCGAAGCCAAGTACATCTCGCGCGGCGGGCTCAAGCTCGAAGGTGCACTCAAAAGCACCGGCCTGAGCGTGGCCGGCCTGCGCTGCCTGGACATCGGCCAGTCCACCGGCGGCTTCACCGATTGCCTGCTGCAGCACGGCGCCGTGCAGGTGGTGGGCGTGGACGTGGGCCATGGCCAGCTGCACCCCAGCCTGCGCAGCGACCCGCGCGTGGTGTGCATCGAAGGCCTTAACGCGCGGTCCATGACTGCTTCTGATTTGATAGCGGGTCCCATCCATACGGCGGGGGCTGAAGGTCAATTTGACGATGATGATGACTTCGAGGTGGACGAAGGCGAGGCCGTCGAAGCCGACTTCGACTTCCTGACCGGCGACCTGTCCTTTATTTCCCTCACGCTGGTGTTGCCCGCCGTGGTGCGCCTGCTGAAAGCCGGCGGCCATCTGCTGATGCTGGTCAAACCCCAGTTTGAACTGCAGCCCGGCCAGATCGGCAAGGGCGGTATTGTGCGTGATGCCGTGCATTTTGAATTTGTCGAAAAGCGCTTGCGTGATGCCTGCGCTGCGCTGGGGCTGGACGTGAAAGCCTGGCTGGCTTCGCCGATTGATGGCGGCGACGGCAACCGCGAGTTTTTTATTCATGCGGTCAAAGGCCACAACACGGTCGGCGAAGACCAGCCGCTACCGGCGGCGCCGCCGCGCAAGGCCGTCAAACGCACACCGCGCGCCGAACTGCGTGCGATGCATGAGGCGCATGAGGACTCTGAAGAAGCCCACGCGGGCCAGCACGGCCCGGCGCGCGGCAAACGCCGCGACAAGGAAGCCTGAGCGCTTTCCCCACTGAAGAACAAGTGAGACTGGTGATGAATTTTCCGATCAGCTTTGAATTTTTCCCGCCCAAGACACCCGAAGGCGCCGACAAGCTGCGCCTGACTCGCCAGGTGCTGTACGCGCACCAGCCCGAGTTCTGCTCGGTCACGTTTGGTGCGGGTGGTTCCACCCAGGAGGGCACTTTTGGCACCGTCGGTGAAATCCTGAAGGAAGGTGTGGCGGCCGCCTGCCACTTCTCCTGCGTAGGCGCGACCAAGGCCACGGTGCGCGAGCAGCTTGCCGCCCTGCAGGCCATGGGCGTCAAGCGCCTGGTGGCCCTGCGCGGTGACCTGCCCAGTGGTTACGGCGCCGGCGGCGAGTTCCATTTCGCCAGTGACCTGGTGGCTTTCATCCGTGAGTTCACCGGCAATGCCTTTCATATCGAAGTGGCGGCCTACCCCGAGATCCACCCGCAGGCCAAATCGGCCGATGCCGACCTGCAGGCCTTTGCGGCGAAGGTCAAGGCCGGTGCAAATTCGGCCATCACCCAGTATTTTTTCAACGCGGACGCCTACTTCCGCTTTGTGGAGGACACCCGCCGCCTGGGCGTGGATGTGCCCGTGGTGCCCGGCATCATGCCGATCACCAGCTCCACCCAGCTCATGCGGTTTTCCGACGCCTGCGGCGCCGAGATCCCGCGCTGGATCCGCCTGCGCCTACAGGGCTTTGGCGACGACACGGCCTCGATCAAAAGTTTTGGCCTCGATGTGATCACCGCCTTGTGTGACCAGCTGAAAACCGCAGGGGTGCCCGGTATCCACTTCTATACGATGAACCAGGCCGCTGCGACGACCGAGATCATCCGACGATTGCAGCCGGTTTGAAGGGATCCCTGTTCTGGCCGGCATGATGAAGCCGCGCGCCATCAGGCAGGCCATGGCCGTCGGCCTGCTGTCCTTGCTGGCGGCCTGCACGACAACGGCGCCACCGTTACCCGGCCGCTCCGCACCCGCCCCTGTGCCGATAGCCTCACCGGCGCCCATGCCCGCCGGCCCCGAGGCTGGGGGCACACCGACGGACGCCGCTACCCTGCCCATCGGGCCCTTCAGCGATCTGCCGCGGCCAGCGTTGCTGGCGGGTGAACCAGCGCGCGAGTTCGAGCGTGGCGCTGCCTCGTGGTACGGCCCGGGTTTTCATGGCCGGCTGACGGCCAGCGGCGAACGTTATGACATGAATGCTTTCACGGCCGCTCACCGCACCTTGCCGTTTGGCACCATGGTGCGGGTGCACAGCCTGGTCAACGGCCGTGACGTGGATCTGCGCATCACCGATCGCGGCCCCTTCAGCCGCAACCGCATCATCGATGTGAGCCGCGCTGCTGCTGCGGAACTCGGCATGCTGGGCCTGGGTTTCAAGGAGGTGGTGTTGCTGGTTCCGGAGTCCACAACGGCCATGGCGACCGTACCGCCGCCACCGGGCAGGAAACGCCAGCGCGGCGTCAGGCGCGCGCCAGTGCCCAGGGTGCGCTAGGCTTTTTATATGAAATTGGCCACCAGCCCTTATCCGACGGGCGCAGGCAGCTCCTGAATACATAGCGTTTTATGGTGGCGCAGCAGGCAGCGCCATGCGAAAGCTGAAGCCATGGCGCTCAAAATCCAGCGAATCGTAGAACGCGTGCGCCTTCTCGCGTTTCAGGTTGGATGACAGCGCGAGCTTGTAGCAACCGCTTTCTGCAGCCAGCGCCATCGCGTGGCGCATCATGGCTTTGCCGATGCCATGGCCCTGCGCAGCAGGGTCCACCGCCACGTCTTCAACAAGCGCCGACGGCGCGCCCAGGTGGCCGAGGTTGTCCATGATGAGCAGGGCAAAGGTGCCGACCACCTGCGCGCCCTTAACGGCGACATACAGTTTGTAGTTGGGATAACTCGCCATACGGGCCCAGATGCGCTTCGCATCCGCCAGTGGAAGGATGTCTCCATCATCAATGTCAGACTGGGCGTAGAGGCTCAGCACATCGGGCAAATCTGGCTCGAGGGCCGGGCGAAGGGTAAGGGAATCAATCATGACGCCACTGTTCCCGGGCATCGTGTCGAAGAGATGACATTCCTTGAACAAACGACGCTCATGTAGCTAGGTCGACCTGCGAACGTCCGATCAGGTACGGAGCCGATCGGACCGGGACTTACGCACCGCACGCGTTTCCCCTGAAAATGGCGCTCATGAAACACGCTGACAGGAGCCGCATATGAAGAGGGGGGAGCTGATCTTGTTCATCTTCCTGGCATGGCTGTCCTCGGCAGCCGTCGCGCAGGATCGAAGGAATCATTTCCACGATCCCTTCCTGCCGGTGACGTCGGCCATGCCCGGCTGCCCCGTGCCCGAAGGCCCGATGTTCACGCCGGAACAGGTGCGCGCAGAGGCGCATGTGCGCGCCCAGCATGGCGGAAGCTGCTTCCGCTCGGGCCGTTGCCGCCTGCCCAACTCCTACCTCTACGACAAGGAGATCATTCCCCGCATGGTCAGCTACCTGCAGCAGGATGGACGGTTCAACAACACCAGTGTGTGGGTGCTCGGCGAGCGGCGCCTGGTCACACTGATGGGCTGCGTGCAGACGCAGGAGCAGGCCAGGGCCATGGAGCAGGCCGTCATGCTGGTCGATGACGTCATGGGCGTGGTCAACTATCTGAGCGTGGGCACCACGGCCAAGCCGAAATACAGCGTCGTGCCGTTGCAACCCAAGCCGGCCAGGTGAGCGCCGGCCTCAGTTGTCGGTGTCCCGCGACCGGCACCCATGTCTGGCTCGCCGGGAAAACCGTCGCAGAGCCTGTTTGCTATGTTATTAATAGCTACTTGTGCCCGCTGTGCAAGGTCTGATGGCGTATTTCGCTTGAGGGTGTCGCCCTTTTCATGACCCGCGCAGAGGGATGCCCGCCATGCCAATATCCGGTTGCCAGCAGAAAAATCTTTAACTTACTAGAATTTCAGTAATTTCTGAAAACTCAGTAAACCCGGACTGCCATGAACCTCGCCCCCCTGACCCAGCGTTTTGTCCTTCACTTCGGCGAAATGGGCAGCCGCTGGGGCATCAACCGCACCGTGGGGCAGATTTATGCCCTGCTGTATGTCTCACCGCGCGCGCTCAATGCCGACGACATTGGTGAGGCGCTGGCGTTTTCGCGCTCCAACGTGAGCATGGGGCTCAAGGAGCTGCAGTCGTGGAATCTGGTGCGGCTGCAGCACCTGCCCAACGACAGGCGCGAGTATTTTCAGGCGCCGGAAGACGTGTGGGCGATTTTCCGCACCCTGGCCGAGGAACGGCGCAAGCGCGAGATCGATCCCACGCTGTCCATGCTGCGTGACGCGCTGATGGAACAGCCTTCGGCGCCTGACGACATCCACGCCCAGGCGCGCATGAAACAGATGCACGACCTGATCGAACTCATGACCGGCTGGCTGGCCGACGTGCAGAAGATGGACTCGACCACGCTGGTCAGCCTGATGAAGATGGGCGCCAAGGTGCAGAAGCTGCTGGAGGTCAAGGACAAGGTCAGCAGCAAGGTGAAGGCCGGCTTGACAGGCCGCGCCGCTGCGCCCAAGCTGGCAGCGCCGCCGGCCGCTATTCCCGACGAAAACAACCGGAGCTGATGATGGACGGATTCGACGCATTCCTGCTGGCGCGCATTCAGTTTGCGGCCAACATCACTTTTCACATCCTGTTTCCGACGATCAGCATCTCGCTGGCCTGGGTGCTGCTGTTTTTCAAGCTGCGTTTCGTCAAGACCGGCCAGCAACACTGGATGGACGCCTACCAGTTCTGGGTGAAGATTTTTGCGCTGACCTTTGCGCTGGGTGTGGTCAGCGGCATCACCATGAGTTTCCAGTTCGGCACCAACTGGCCGGGCTACATGGAAAAGGTCGGCAACATCGCCGGGCCGCTGCTCGCCTATGAAGTGCTGACGGCCTTCTTCCTGGAGGCGACCATGCTGGGCGTGATGCTGTTCGGCCGTGAACGCGTCAGCGAGACCCTGCACACCGTAGCCACGCTGTTGGTGGCCGGCGGGACCACGCTGTCGGCATTCTGGATCCTGGCACTCAACTCCTGGATGCAGACGCCGGCCGGTTTTGAAATGATCAACGGCCAGGCCCATGTGACAAGCTGGTTCGAGGTGATCTTCAACCCTTCCTTTCCCTACCGCATGGTGCACATGCTGCTGGCCTCGGGCCTGACGGTGGCGTTTCTGGTGGCCGGCATTTCGGCCTACCGCTGGCTGCGCAAGGACCGCGGTGCCGAGGTCATGGCCAGCCTGAAGACCGGTGTCTACACGGCGGCGCTGCTGATCCCGCTGCAGATCATCGCGGGCGACCTGCATGGGCTGAACACCCTGGAGCACCAGCCGGCCAAGCTGGCGGCCATGGAAGGCATCTGGAAAACCGAAAAAGGGGCGCCGGCCGTGCTGTTTGCCCTGCCCGATGAAAAGGCCAAGGAGAACCGCTATGAAATCGCCATCCCGAAACTGGCCTCGCTGTACCTGACCCATTCGCTCGATGGCGAGATCAAGGGGCTGGACCAGTTCGAAGGCAAACATCCGCCGGTGGCGCCGGTGTTCTGGGCCTTCCGCATCATGGTCGGCATGGGCCTGCTGATGTTGGCCGTGAGCTGGGCTGCCACCTGGCAGCTTGCCCCATGGAAGAAGGGGACGGAACGCAACCTGCGACCCTGGCACGCGAAGCTGCTGGTGGCCATGACTTTTGCCGGCTGGGTGGCGCTGATCGCCGGCTGGTACGTCACCGAGATCGGACGTCAGCCCTGGCTGGTGACCGGTGTGCTGACGGCGGCCGAGGCGGCATCCAGCGTGCCCGCGCCGCGCATAGCCCTCACGCTGTCCCTTTACCTCACGCTGTATGCGGCGCTGATCGTGGCCTACATCTCGGTGGTGTTCTACCTGGCGCGCCACAGAAAACATGCGGACAAGCCGTTTGGCACCGGCCTGGAAGACACCCCCAATCCCGTGACCTACCCGCAACAGGAAGGAGCTCCCCATGCTTGACCTTGCGCCTGACCTGACCCAAGCCGCGGGCTGGATGCCCATTGTTTTCCTGGTGGTCATGGGCCTGGCGATGCTGGCCTACGTGATCCTGGACGGTTACGACCTGGGTGTAGGTGTGTTGATGCGCCGCGCCAGCGACGACGACAAGGACACCATGATTGCCAGCATCGGCCCCTTCTGGGATGCCAATGAAACCTGGCTGGTTCTCGGCGTCGGCATTCTGCTCACCGTGTTCCCGATGGCGCATGGTGTGATCCTGGGGGCGCTGTATCTGCCGGTGGCCTTCATGCTGATCGGGCTGACGCTGCGCGGCGTAGCTTTTGATTTCCGCGTGAAGGCGCGAGCGGCACACAAGCCGCTGTGGAACCGCCTGTTCTACACCGGTTCGCTGCTGGCCAGCTGGAGCCAGGGCTACATGCTGGGCTCGTTGATCACGGGTTTTGCCGACACATGGTGGACCATGGTGTTCAACGCGGTGATCGGGCTGGCACTGGTGGCCGCCTACTGCCTGCTGGGCGCCGGCTGGCTCATCATCAAGTCCGAAGGCGCGCTGCAGCTGCAGGCGGTGCGCTGGGCGCGTGCCAGCCTGCTGTTCACCATGGCCGGTGTTGCCGCCATCTCGATCGCAACGCCGCTGATCAGCCAGCGTATTTTCGAAAAATGGTTTTCCTTTCCCAACATCGTGCTGCTGTTGCCGATTCCGGCGGCCACCGCCGTGCTGTTTGCCATCATCTTCCGCAGCCTGCAGCGCTTGCCGGTGCGTCTGGGTCAGGGCAATGAATACGGTGCCTGGGTGCCCTTTGGCGCGACGGTGGGCGTGTTTCTGCTGGCGTTTTACGGCCTGGCCTACAGCCTGTTCCCGTGGCTGGTCATCGACCGGATCACGATCTGGCAGGCGGCCACCGCGCCCGAAGCGATGGGTGTGATTCTGGTGGGTGCGCTGGTGGTGCTGCCCATGATCATCGGCTACACGGTGTTTGCCTACCGCGTGTTCTGGGGCAAAAGCACGGCGCTGAAATACTGAGCGACCTGCGTTCAGGACTATGTAGAATCGGCAGCGGCTTCCCACCGCCCACCTACCTTCCTTCCATGAGAACGCAAAGCAAATACCAGGCATCACTTCTTGCGGCCGCCGGTTTGTCGGATGCGCAGCGGCAGGCGGCGGAAGCAAAGTTCGTGGAAATGCTGGAGCGTACTTTCGGTGGCGGGTCGGCCGTGCGGGGGGCCTATTGCGAATGGATGGCTGCCCGCTCCCTGCGCGCTGAAAATCCGTCCGACGCGAGTGCTCCCGAGGAGTTGCAGGCGATTGCCCGCTGGGAAAAGGCCGCCGAAGAGGCGACCCGTTCGGTGTTCAGCCAGATGAAAATTGCCGCGACGGATGCTTTTTTCGAACTCCACGTCTGGAATTCAAGAACCCACTGAGCCCGCCCAGCGGCAGGGGGCACTTCCCCTTCAAGCAGGGGCCGCGGCCTGCAAGGCCTCGGGCGCTACACGCTGTGAGCAACCGTGGGGGCTACCTTTCATCGTAGCTGATGCTCACGCTGTCGCTCAGAGGCCGCGCCTGGCAGCTCAGCACAAAACCTTTTTGCACTTCCCAGTCTTCCAGTGTGAAGTTTTTTTCCATGGCGACCTGTCCCTCGAGCA
>ERZ1292640.215-Hain-H43-02um-R1-215-length-46246-cov-6_pt3 | contig 31143 bp, 26 predicted proteins | sample MGYA00564404_ERZ1292640 | MGnify/ENA primary metagenome ERZ1292640 (study PRJEB36523, sample SAMEA6512636) | groundwater metagenome | collected 2019-01-08 | study: AquaDiva: Metagenomics assemblies of 32 groundwater samples | reverse complement strand
ACGCGTAAGGTCGTTACCTGGCTGTGCTGGAGGAGGCACATAGCGAAACGTCACGCTTAAGAAGTGGTTGCCTTGGACGTTGGCAAGCTGGTACGTGGTGCCGCCCATCTGGACCTCACTGCTGTCAAGATACCAGCGGTCAACCTGGTAATCCGGGTCGGGCGTTGCGGTAAACGTAATCGTGCTGCCTGTGGGATACCATCCCCACACTGGGATCAGCGTGCCCCCGTATCCAGCCGAGGTGACAATCAACACCTCGGTTGGCTGCGACGGGCCTTCTACGAAGGAGTCAACCAAGGTGGACTGCTCGAACTGGGTGTACGGGAAGAAAACGTAATAGGTCAACCCAAAGCGACGCCCGAACAGCAACGTCGTGGGAACTTGGGAAAACTCCACGTTCTTCTGGTAGTAACAGATCGTGTCGTTGAAGTGGTACTCGTAGCCGTCCGGCGTGATGTTCAAGCCGCCAGCGTACGCCGATTCATCTCCATAGTTCGCGGGGTCTGGGATGATCTCCTGCCCGCCGCACGATTCGTAAATCTTCTCCGCAAAGCCGACGCAAGTCCATTCGTCGCCGCCCGGTCCCTTCTGGTCAGAGAAGTTGTTGTCATAGCCTTCCCCAACCTGATCCAAGGCCAGCAGCACGATGTTCTGCCGGAGGGTCGCCGCGTTCGGATTGTTCTGCAAGTCACGGTAGGTTTTCGCACCCATGTGACCGTGATCCTCTACCCCATCCTCTTTGCCCCAGTCTTCGTAGAAGCTGTGAACTCCAGCCGAGGCTGCCAGCGGCGTTACCATGACCTCGCCGCTGACATCGGGCACGAACCACCACGAAGTTCCCAGCGCGTGAGCAATCTGCCCATTTCCCACGTAAATCCCCACATGCCCAGGATGGCTTGTTGCCATGCCGGTGCTCACCCCGTCGCGCCCGTAGATTTGCCCGTCAGAGTCGCGGTACACCAAGTCCCCGATGGCTTGCGGGTCGTCTTGGAAAGCCGTTGCCGAGCAGGCAAGTAACGCACTCAAGCAGAAAACGCTCCACGTTGGTTTCATGGCTGGTTCCTTTCCGTTGGATTCAAACGCCGCAAGGCGGTTCGAGCGTTGAGGCTCAAAAGTTGGTTTGTGTTTCCTTCGTACTGGCGAAGGAGGGCCACCGATTCGGCCTCCTTGATATTGCCGAGCGCCGTGAGGCAAGCAATCTTGATGAAATCGCTCTGGGTGGATCGGAGAATCTGGTCCAATGTCCCGACAGTTGCCTTGTCGCCCAACTTGCCCAGCGTGTGGATGGCACGGGCTTGGACGTAAGGGTCGGGATCAGAGAGCGCCTTTTCCACGGTCTCCCGGTTGGACCTGTTTGGCGCTCGTTCCAGTGCTTGCAGGGCCTTGTATCGAATCAGACTTTCCGGATCGTTAGCGACGGCGCGAAGCGCCTGAAATGAATCCTCGGTTCCCAGATTGCCCAGCGCCAGGGCGGAGATCACTCGGAGATGCCGATCGGCACTCTGGTTTCGCAGTAGGGCACTCAACACCGGCACCGCCCGCTCGTCCTTGAGCACCCCCAGTGCTCGTGCCGCCTTGTATCGCAGAATGTCCGCTTCCGAGCCATCCCGCACGATGTGCAGCAAGGCATCCGCCGCCTCCGCCTCCCGATCTTTGCCCAGCTTGTCGGCGGCCACTGCGCGTTCCTCCGGCTTCGCACTGCGGTCTTCGAGAATTCTGAGGAGTTGATCGCGGTCCGACTGCGTCGGGGGCGTGCTTGACGCTTCGCGGGCTGCCGCGGCGCGCGCCAAAGTGTTCGTTGCCAGGCCGACCTTGGCCGGTGAACGCTCAGTCGGCAACGGCTGTCTCGCTGACTCCGAGTTTCCGTTGCGTGCAGGCTCAACCGGGTCGCGAGTGAAAACCAGGGAGACAAGGCAGAGCAGCCCAACGAGAGCAAGTGCCCCGACCAGTACGACCAGCCGCCAGAGCCGATTTGGCTTGACGGCCTCATGGGTGCTGACGCCGGCGCTCATAGGATGGAAGTTGAAGAAATGGTGCCGATCATCCTCCCTGAGAAGCTGCGGGCCGTAGGCTGTGAGCTCCAGATAAGGCCATCTCAGCGTACCCGCGTATGACATTACGTCCTCGCATGATTTATCGGTAAATTGACAACCGTTAAAGGTTTGTGTCAACAAACAAAATTCTTCTGGCCAAAAAGTAACTTTTTGACACGACCGATGCTCACCCGCGCCGCCAGGTCCGCCGTTGCACCGACAACTTCATTGGCCAAGTTCCAAGGTCCGCCACCTCGCCCTCGGGTTGTCGTCCGTTTTGTCCGGTCATCCATCTTGTTCCAGCCCGGTCCCGCAGGCATCGCGGCCTGCTCGTCCAACCTTATCCGAACACTGGTTCCATTTTAGAAGCTTCTTTGTTCTTGAGCAGAAAGGGTTTAGAGATTGACTATTGGCATATTAGCGGGCGGCTGAAACTCTGCTGTGAGGCCACGAAAGCTGCGTTTGGAATAGGAAGGGGCGATTTATCACGTTCATTGGGTGGTCGAAACGCCCCGGGCCAATTTGTCTGCGGGCCTGCCGTGGTTTTTGGGCACTGACACCGCCCGGTTCAATCGGCGGCACCTTGATGACCCTCTTATGGATTGGCCATGATTGGATCGCACTTGACGCTGTCTTGAAAGAGGCGCACAAGGACAGCATGAACATTGAAGACATCCAAGACATCCGGCACAGACTAAAGAATGGCTTCCGGCCGTTCACGCTGCATCTTTCAGACGGACGCACCTATGCCGTTCCGCAACCGGAGTTCATTTGGGTGACCAGGAGAAGTGTTGCCGTCAGCGACCAGGCCGGGTTCATCGACATCATTGATCCGTTGCACATCGTGTCGGTTAAGGAGATGGAGGCAAAGAACGCCTGATTGAATCTCAACCTGCGGCGGGTTGACCAGCGCTTGCCAATGTCCGAGTTGTTCGGCAAAGTATCTGACATGAAACAGGCGGTCTCGCCCGACCCGGTTCCGCCGTCTGAATGGAAAGGACTCGGAAAGAGGTCCCTGGCTATTGTTGAGTTTTCATTTTGACACTCCCGCCCAACCCAAGGAAGCGATCCGTTCAGCCCACACAGAGCACTTGAACCGCAGATAAACGCGGATGGACGCAGATGCAGAGGGAATTACGACGACGAGGCCTTTCACGCAGTGGGTGAAGTGTTTTGTTCCCTCCCAATCCGTGGACAGAAAGAGTTTATCTGCGTTCATCTGCGTTCATCTGCGGTTTCCAGGTTCAGTCACCGATCTGGGCATAGCGCGTGCGGGCGGGTCAAAGCACTTCACCTGCCTGTCGGCGGGCAGGTCCACCTTTGAACCGAAAAGGGCAGGCGCACGTCCACACCGGCTCGACGAACGTGATTCACAGGCTTCAACCAAAAAGGAGCAATTCAACCGCAGAGAACACAGAGAACACAGAGAACACAAAGGAAAGCAGGCACTTCGGAGAACGGACGCGATCATCTGTAGGGTGAGAAACCGCATTCGCTCAAGTTCCCTGCTTTGCGGTCTTTGCGATCTTTGCGGTTATTCAACTGCCGTTTATAGCTTCAATTTCGGTCTTCATGTCCAATCAGCCACTGCCCAAAGGCCGGTGGCCCCTCAGGAAGCAGCACTGGACCGCCGAACTTCGCGAATCGCCCGTGGGATTCGGTCGGTTGCCTCGGACCAGATTGCAGCCGGCGTCTGTGGAACGGCCAAAAGACCATTAACTGAAGACCGATCAAGCCAGTAGAAGCGCGGAATAAGGCCATCCCAATCGTCGATCGAGTGAGAGAAACCGTAAATGAAGTGTTATCCAATGACAGATTGAGTGGATACCATCGTGCCAAAGACACCAAGAAAGAGCAGAATGCCTCGGACCTTGAACTGAACGACATCATGGGAGCTCCGCTGGTGGCGGCGCGGGGCTATGATGCCGAGACCTTGGCGAAAGGGGCCGCCCTCCGGCTCGCGGCCCAGAACGCCTACAACCAGCGGCAACAGGCGCTGGGGGACCAGAGGGGGGCCAGCGAGACGGCGGAGAAAGCGGAGAAAGAGGCGCGGCAGTTCTACGCTGATTTTCGTGAGATAGCCCGCGTGGTGTTTAGCGGCGGCGCGGACCAAACGAAGCTGGGGCTGAAAGGGAATGTGCCCGCCGAGCGGATCGCCAAGGTGGCGTTGCGCGGCCAGCCGGAGTTGCTGAGCAAGCTCAAGCTGTAGTTGGGCAAAGCACCAGCCGCAGCACTCTCCAGACATCCAGCGCGCTGCGCCTTAAACGTAACTATTCATTGCTGGGTAGGGCTGCGCTGCGAGGCAGGCAGCGCATTCCACTTTGGCAGCAGGAGCAGCGCGGCCAGCAGAACTGCCACTGCCAGGAACGTGAACACGCCCTGCCAGCCCCATTGCTTCTGGAAGAAACCGGGAATGGTGCCCCCGACGATCGCCCCAATCGATCCAGCCCCATTGATCAAACCGGACGCGGTGGAAGCGCCCTTCTTGGTTCCAAAATCGATGGCGGCGGTGCCGCTGATCAACGAATCCGGCGCGTAGGTCAGCAAGCCGATCAGAAAGAGAGTGGCGCCAAGCACGAACCGTGTTGCCGGAAGGTCATCCAAGAAATAGATCATCACGGCCAGCGCAAAGAGGCTGATGATCGCGACCGGCATGCGCCTGGCCCCAAAGACCCTGTCGGACAGCACTCCGCCGACCAGAATGGCAATCGGCCCTGCCAGTTCGAACAAGGCGCTGAGAAAGCCGGATTCGGCCATGCCCGTGCCCAGCTTGTCGCTGATGTACTTCGGCCCCCAGAACAGAATGGCATAACGCGCTGGCTTCAGGCAGAAATAGACTCCCGCCAGCAGCAGCACGACCGGATTCCTGAGCACATCCAGGATCACTTTCCAGGAGCCGTCCGCTTCCCCCGCCAACGCATCCGGTTTGTCGAGGGCCGCCGGTGTTTCGCCGTGGTACTGCTCGATCGGCGGCAGGCCCGCATCTTCGGGGCGGTTCTTTTGGAACAGGAAAAACAGAATCAATATTACGAACAGTGTTGCGGCTGGAAAAATAAAGGCATAGCGCCAGCCAAAGCGCTGGCCGACATAGCCTGCGTAAATCGAGGCGACCAAGCCTCCCACCGCGTAGTTGGTACACCACGCGCCCATCACCGCGCCGCGTTCGCGTTGCGAAAAGAAGTTGGCGATGTTCTTCGACAAAGGCGCCCAACCGGTGGACTGGCTCACCCCCTGCAAGAAAAAGAACAAGCCAAAAACCAGGGCCGTCGAGGAAACGCCCATGCCGACCGCCGTCAACACAGAGCACAGCATGCCGCCTAGAATGATTTTGCGCGTGCCGTATTTGTCGCCGGCCACGCCCCAGACGAATTGGCCGATGGCGTAAGCCGTAAGGAACGCGCCATCGATCCAGGCCATTTGCGCTTGCGTCAAGCCGATGGCGGTTCCCTCTCCGATTTCGATTTTGGCGACGGAAAAAGACTTTCGCGTCAGATAGAATCCGAAGTAAGCCAGCCAGGTGATGGCAAAGATTTGCCAGCGCCAACGCTCATAAACGCGGTTGTCGCCGAAGAGTCTGGGCGCTGGTGGCATGCGCTGGTTTTGTGGTGTTCGGGCCAATGGCTTCGTGTTCAGAACGCGGTCATTGTCACCCAATTTGCGGCGCCGTCACGTCAAATTCTGCTTTTGCTTCGCGTCAGCGGAGGAATGACTCGCCAGCGACCAGCCTTCCGGCATCTTGAAGTCGCCGGCGACCAGGCCCTGGAAGCGGCGGCGAATTCTGGCCTCGACCTCCACCGAAAACAGCGACGGACAGCCGGTCTCCAGAATCTCCTTCGCTCTCAGCAGCGCTCTGCTGTTCGCATCGCAGCCGCCCTTCTGCAGCCACGCCAACCTGGATTGGCGGTCGGCAATGTCGGGCATCAGGGCGGTCGTCCTCATCCGTTCCAAAGTCAGATCAGTGTCGATGAACATGCCCGAGGGAGCGGTTCTCCCGATTTCGTCCAGCGCCAGGCCGGCTTCGCTGAATTCCAGGCCGCGGGCGACGCGCTTGAGCATGAGAGAGATTTCGTTGTCGATCACGGCCATGCCGAAGTCGAAGGCCAGCAGCGCATCGATCAGGCCGGCAAATTGCAGGACGTGCATCCCCGCCAGCAGGCCGCCCATGCACGAGAGCGCCTTTTCATAACCGGCTTGGGCGTCCGCAATTTTCGAGTTGGTCAGGCCGATATAACCGGCGGAAGGAAGACGATAAAATCTGGCCATTTGCGCATGGGCCATGTTGAGCATGCCACACTCGATGCCGCCGGGAGCGTAGGCCCCGGTCCGCATGTCGGCCACGGTGGAGAGGGTGCTGTAAATCGTCGGCGTGCCCGCGCGCACCATTTGCGTGAGCGCCACGCAAGCCAGAAACTCGGCGTTGGCCTGGGCCAGCGTTCCCACCAAAGTCAGCGGCGAGGTCAAACCGGCATTCGGCACCACCGTCGGATGATTGGGCAGACCGCGCTCGGTGTAAAACAGCATCAGTTCCGTGGAACTCGCGTCCATCTTGAGCGGCGCGATAACCGGGCAGGAATGGTGCGTGATGAAAGGATGCGCCTTGTAGGCCGCCTCGCTGCCGGCGATCTCGTAAGCGAGTGCGAGAATGGAGGCGCTATCGTCGCCCGGATCACCGCTGCCGCGCACCGGCTTCTGGCAATGCTTGAGCGCCGTGTAAAATCGGGTCAGGCTGTATTGGCCCGCCGGGGCGTCGGCGGCCAGAGTCGGGACCGAGAACAAATCAATGCCGGGCAACTGATTGATCAGGCGGGCCACGCGAGCGAGGTCTTTACTGGTGGCCAGACGTTGTTCCCGCGTCACCGGATCAATGATGTTGGGCGCGGAACTGGCCGTCATCGTCAGCGGAGCATGATCAGGAATGGTCCGATCGAACTCCGGATTTCGCGCGTGGAACGTGAATTTGGCCGGGACGGACTGGAGGCATTCGGCGACGATGGCCGGCGGAATGGTCACCCTGCGCGAGTCATCATGGGCCTTGCATCCGTGCTTCTTAAACAGGGCGGCGGCTTTCGCGTTATGAACTTCGAGGCCGACGTTTTCCAGAATCTCGAGCGAAGCCTCGTGCACACGTTGCACTTGGTCTTCTGTCAGCAATTGGGCGAGACCTGGGAAACGCACCTCCCTCTCCCTTTCAGGAACGGAGAGGGTTGGGGAGAGGGTTTGGTTAGACTTAACACTCACAGCCCAGCGCGACAGAGCCGCACCCAAAATGGTAGGGATGCATTCCACTGCGTCCCTGGAATTCCGGACAACAAGTGGGACGCAGTGGAATGCGTCCCTACCCAATAATCTGAGCGGTTTGAGATGAATTTCATGTATAGCACTTAGTGCCCCCTCCTCCCTCAATGACCAATGTGATAATACGTTTCATACACCTGCTGCGCCTGTTTCCTGGCGGTGGTCCAGTCCCAGGATGTTTCAGTGAAACGGTCGGGGCTGAGGCTCTGCACATAATCGGAGGGATGCCGTTCCAGCATGGCTTCGACCACGTGACGGCCAATGCCCGCCGAGCCGGAGACGCCGTGGGCGTTGCATCCGCCAGCCATGACGAAGCCTTTGACTCGACGACTCTCGCCAATGATGAACCGGCCATCCGGGGTGAAGGTTGGCCAGCCCTTGAACACGCTGCGGACACCCAGTTCGTTCACCTTGGGAAACTGCGGAGCCAACGCCTCGGCAAAACCGGCCAGCACAGGCCAGTCCGCCTCGAGGCCCGGTGGCGGAGCGGCCAAAGGAAAACCGCGCGGATCGGTCGAGAGCGCCTTCGGTTCCCATCCGCCCACCAGCAGAGCGTTGACATCAGCGCGCAGATAAAGCGTGGTGTCGGGAATCCGCATCACCGGAAGCGTTGGCCTCAAGCCTTCGGCGGGAACGGTGATAAAATACTCGTGACGCACCGGAACGATCGGCAACTCCAACCCCACCAATCGGGCAATGTGGAAGGCATGGGCGCCGGCGGCGTTCACCACCGTCTGGCAATGGATGACGCCCCCGTTGGTCATGACGCCGATGACGCATCCCTCTTTGGTCGGAATCTCCATGACCGCCGTGTTGGTCAGAAAGCGCACGCCCAGCCGCCGGCTTTGCGCGCAATAGGCTTGAGTCAAATCATACGGCTGAAGGTAGCCATCCGTCGGGCACCAAAGGATCGCCTTGGCGCGGTCAAAATTCATCCCCGGCCATTTGTCAGCCGCTGATTTGTGGTCAATGAAATCGACGTCCAGCCCGGCCTGATCGGCCACGGCCTTCATCCGCCGGAATTCTTCACACCGTTCATCAGTCAGCGCCACGCGCAGCGATCCGACCTGGCGCCAACTGGGGTTTGCGTCCGCATCCTCCTGCAGCTTGCAAAAAGTCTGCACGGACCACATCGCCAGTTTGACCCGTTCCACGGTGGAACGAACCTGGCCGACCAAACCGGCGGCCTGCGCAGTCGTCGCAGCCGCCACCGACGGTTCCTTTTCGACAACCAGCACGTCCGTCAGTCCGGCTTTGGCCAGATGATAGGCCACGCTGCAACCGACCGCGCCGCCGCCGATGACCACGATCTGCGCTTGTTCAATATTGCTCATGAGTTGATGGTTTTGCCGACTGGGCCGAGCTTCTCCAGCATTTCCGGCACGATCTGGTACACGTCGCCAACCAGGCCGTAGTCTGCCACCTCGAAGATGGGCGCGTCCGGGTCCCGGTTGATGGCGACAATAGTTTTGGAGTTTTTCATCCCGGCCAAATGTTGCACCGCGCCCGAGATACCCAGCGCAATGTAAAGGTCAGGCGCGACGATTTTGCCGGTTTGTCCAACCTGCAGTTCATTGGGTGTAATGCCGGCATCCACCAAGGCCCTCGAACTGCCCGCCGCCCCTCCCAGTCGATCAGCCAAGCCGCCGACCAAGCGCTCGAAATCCTCGTTGCTCTTGATGGCACGCCCGCCGGACACGACGACGCGCGCCTCGGTTACGTCGGGCCGGGCGGTTGCCTTCGATTCCCAACCTTCGACCACGATCTGGCTGTGCAGCAAGGCTTCCTCAACGGCAACACCCGTAACTTCAAACGCCGCCGGTTTGGACTCGGCGGGCGCGTAAGCCGAGGGCCGAATCGTCACGAACTTCGGCTCGCCGATCAACCGAACCGTGGCCACCACCGCTCCGGCATACATGGGACGCTTGAGCAGGAGCGAGCCCTCTTTCCAGGTGTGGCCGACGACGTCGCCAGCCATCGCTCCGCCTAGCATTCCGGCGGCGCGAGCGACGATATCTTTGGCAAACGTCGTGCAGGCCGCCACGATCATGTCAAAGCCGTGGTCCTTCACCACTTTGGCAATCAGTGTGCCGTAAATATCCGCCACTGGCTTTGCCAGCGCCGGCGAGTCCACGGCCAGAACCGGCGCGTAGTTTGCGCCGTGCTTTGCCACTTCTGCCACTTCATGCCCCAACACGAGTAACTGCGCGTCTCCGCCGGTCTGCTCGGCAATTAACCCGGCGAACGCTAAAGCCGACAGACTTCCCGGACGAACGGAATGTTTTTCGTGCTCGGCAATGATCAAAATGTGCATCAGATAACTTTCGCTTCCTCGTGGAGCCGCCGGAGCAGTTCATCGACATCCTTGAGCCTGACGCCGGCGCGCCTGGGCGGCGGCACTTCAAACCCCAGCACCTCCACGCGCGGTTCCAAAGTCACTCCCAGTTCCTGATACGGAATCGTCTCAATCGGTTTCTTTCTCGCTTTCATGATGCTGGGGATCGAAGCATACCGCGGCTCGTTCAGGCGCAGATCCGTCGTCACGACGGCAGGCAGCTTCATCCGCACTCGTTCAATTCCAGCATCAGTTTCGCGGTCAACCAGCAAACCATCGCCCTGACAAACCACCTTCGAAGCGAACGTGGCTTGAGGCCAATCCAACAAGGCCGCCAGGAACTGGCCGGCCTGATTGGCGTCGTCGTCCACGGCTTGTTTGCCCATCAGGACCAGTTGGGGATGCTCGCGTTGCACGACGGCCTGAAGCAGTCGGGCCACGTTCCAGGGGTCAAGCGGCATAGCGCAGGAAATCAGCATGGCCCGATCGGCTCCCATGGCTAAAGCGTTGCGCAGTTCCTTTTCGTACTCGAGCGTTCCGATGCCAACCGCCAGAACCTCCACCGGCTCAGCCAACCGCTCGCGCATGCGCAAGGCCTCCTCCAGAGCGATCGCGTCAAAGGGATTGATCACGTAGGGCAGACCGTCGGTCTCGATGTCTGAGCCGTCCGGTTTGACGCGGATTTTCTGGTCGGTATCGGGAACACGCTTGGTCGGGACGAGAATTTTCATGTGTAAGGACCGAAATCCAAGCCGTTGCCATTGAGTGGACACAACGGATCAATCACGGCCAGGCTGTCTCTATGCCGCAAGGGAAGCCGGAAAGAAACCGCAGAGACGCGATAGACGCAGAGAAGATTGAGTTTCGCGTCGATCGAAAACGATTCTCCCTTTCGTAACCGAATCCGGTCTTGCTCTTCTGCCTTTCTCTCAGCGTGCATCGCGTCTCTGCGGTTCAATTGGCCGCGTTCAAACTACATTGTTGGGCCTAGGAGGTTTTGCCGGTGCTGCCGCCTTCCACCCGGCCATAATAGCTGGCGTACATCCGGCGGCATTTGGCTTTGATGTCAGCGCGTTCCTGGTAACCGGGCAGATCAAAGAACCGGTCCGCCCGGATGGCTTGGAGGTCGTACCGGGTCCTGCCGTCCAGGACTAGTTCAGCCATGAGCACGCCGATGGCCGGGCTTTGCATGATGCCATGACCGGAACAGCAGGAACAATGGTACAATCCGTCCAAGTCCGGCAGCTTGCCGCAAAGGGATTTGGCATCAGGGGTAAAGGTCATGATGCCGGTGGTAATCGTCATAGGCGTGCGCTCATTGATCCAGGGGAAACGCTGCTGGGCAGCATTGAGGAGCAGGGCCACGTTCCAATCGTCCCGCCCGGCTTTCATGGCGCTCATGTCGAAATCCGCCGGCAGCTTTTCCATGTCATATTCCACCGGCTCGGCCTCGTACATGCCCACCAGCAGCCCGCCATTTTCCGGGCGCGTGTAAATGCGATGGTGCCGGTTGCGCACGGCGGGACTGAGCCGGTCGATCGCTATTTGCGGGCTGGGACGCGTCGTCAAATAATAGTGGCCGATGGCGGCCGTGGGCAGCGTGGCACGGGCCATTCCGGCCACGAGATAAGACCACGGCCCGGCGGCGTTCACGACGACCGGGGCATGATACTCACCCAAGGCCGTCTTGACGCCCTTGACCCGGCCGCCTTCAATCAAAATCTGTTCGACAGGACAATTGGTTATGTAGCGCACGCCGTTGCTTTTGCCAATCCTGAGATAAGCGCTGAGCAGCTCGGCGGGCTGCAGGTGGCCATCGGTCGGACAGTAACAGGCGTCCAGCAAGTCATCCGTCTTCATGTAGGGCAGCAGCCGGGCCACTTCATCAATGGAGATATGATCGATATTGAAGCCGATCGACTTGCCCATGGCGACGAGGTCTTTGATCTCTTGCGCGCGGTCGGGAGTCTCGGCAATGCGCAGCGACCCGGTCTGCACGAATATTTCGACGCCGGCGCGTTGCTCGAGTTCTTTGACGATTTGGACGCCATCCATGAGCATGCGCGTATGTTCGGCCGTGCCGCGCAACTGTCCGAGCAGCCCGGCGGCGCGGCCGGTGGAACCGTTGCCGAGGCGATCGCGCTCGAGCACCACGACGCGCTGGCCTCGCAAGCCCAACTGCATGGCGGTGCTAAGACCGGCGACGCCGCCGCCGATGACAATGACATCTGCCGTATCAATCGTTTGAGCCATATTTCAGCATTTTCAAGTACCAGCGCACAAAGCCGTCCACGTTGTATTCCTTGACCGTGGAATACGGGCCGGGGCTGTAGGCGCTGGAGTTCACGCCGCGTTGCTGGCGCTCACAGATTTCCCAGTCCTGTTCGGAGGTAAGCTGCCAAAAGGGCATCAGCTTGGCCAATTCATAATCGCGGCCTTCCACCGCCTGTGCGTCCACGAGCCAATAAACGCGGATGGCCGTCTGTTGAGGTCCGGCCGGCAGCAGACGGGTGCTGACGCCGTGGTCGCAACTGGAATGGTTCCAGAAGTTGGGCAAGGCGCGCATCCGCAGCGTCCCCACGTCCGCTTCCTGGTAATCACCCATCAGCGGTGCGACTTGCTTGCCGTCCATGGTTTCGCTGACGTAGCCGTCCACCAACGCCGTGCGATTAGCCGAAAACCAGATGTTCCGGTCTGCATCCGGAAAAATCGTCATGCCCGTTTGCTTGTGGGTGGCGGCGAGGCCGGCGGCCGCCCATTTCTGCTCACTATGAGCAACGGCGGCGGCCATCTGCTCCCGGACGAACGGCGTGGCATCATCGGCGTTGTAGTGGTCGAAGTTGGCCTTGATGTATTGGGGGTGATTGAGGTTGCAATGAAAGCACTCGCGGTTGTTCTCCCAAACCAGTTTCCAGTTGGCTTTAACGAGGTAATCGACTGCTTTGGCAACTTTCGCCCGCGGAAAGCCCTGCGGTTTGGCCAGCGCGGAGAGAAGTTGCCGAGCCGGTTCAAATGGCGAGGGTCTTTCTGCCAGCGAAATAAAAATCAGGCCCTCGACCTCGCGCGCTGCGACCCGCAGCAGGCTGAACTGCAACTTGTCCAAATCCTCCTGCATGCCGCGACAGGCCAGAAGTCTGCCGTCCAGCGCATAGGTCCACTGGTGATAGGGACAAACCAGCCGATGCGCATGGCCGGCCGGCTCGGTGCAGAGCACTGAACCGCGATGCCGGCAGACGTTGTGCAGACCGTGGATAGCGCCGTCCTCGCCACGGATGATGATGAGGGAGTCGGTATCGATCTCGAGAGTGAAATAATCGCCGGGCTTTGGAATTTCGCAGGCATGCCCGGCAAAAAGCCAGCCGCGCCGCCAAAGACGCTCGACATCTTCGCGATAGACTGTTTCGTCCGAGTAAAAATCGCGGGGCAAAGACCAGCCGGGCCTGCATGAGGCCAGCAAGGATTCGATGGGACTTGCGGTGTGGCTAGCGGTTTTCACCATTAGTTTCGGGGCGGCGGCGCTGTTCTGGACGTTGCTCGGTCATTGGAGCGTTAGAAAACGACAAACGGGACGGCCTTGTCCAGCCGGAATTGCCGGGAGGGAGTGCATGAGTGCGTGGCGGGCGTCCTCTGAACGGTGAATATTCAGCGGCCAGGCCGTGACATTCAGTCGGGCGGGACCCTATTCGAGCCCGTGGTGTGCAGCGGGATCACCGGCGGCGGCGTCAGGAAACGCAGCTCATCACTGATCACTTGATGGGCCGCCGAGATGAGTTCTTCACAGCAGCCCGGGCCGCTTGTAACCGGCATGCCAGTAAAGTTGCCAGAGGCGGTCCAGCTTCACGAGTTCACCGTGGCCGTCGAAGAATGCTACGTTCACCGCGCCGGGCAGCGGTCGGTCCGCCGGCCACTGCCGCGGCACCGGACTTGGACGACTCCCGTGGCGAGGAATGGTCATCGTAGACATACCGCCCCCGTCAAAGTAGGGGAAGAGCGTATCTACAACTCCTGGCTCCGCCAAATCCGTGGCGGGTGTATCCCGTGCACTTGGCGTTACAAAAGGCCACACCCCATCAGCCAATACCGGCGTGGCCATTGGTTGGACGACCTGACTCTCCGTGGTGAAGGACTCTGGACGATCATGATTCAATGGCACACGGGCGGTAGGGTCCGGCAAGAGGGCGTGGAGAACCCACCAGTTGGCGGCATAACCGCCGGTGGCTGTTCTCTTAGTGTAAGTTCTTCCATCAAATGGTTCATCGATGTGGACCATCGGAAAATCCCCCCAAGGTGAGCTGACCGTACCAAGCCAGGATTCCGATGAGAATACGGGGAACCCCTATCTTTGATCACCAGCGCACTGGGACATGTCCAGCCCCTTTCTTTGCGTCCGAATTCCTGCCAATACCAATCATTCCAGCCTGGCCCGCCGAAGTGTCCATCCTCCTCGTCCAATCGGAAGCGGATGTTGAGGTTGATCTGGCGCTGGTTGCTCAGGCAAACCGCGGCGTGGGCCTTGTGCTTCGCTCGCGACAACGCCGGCAAGAGCAGCGCCGCCAGCAGCGCAATGATCGCAATCACGACGAGTAACTCAACCAGCGTGAAAGCGCGCCGGGCCTTGGCGAGGGGCTTCATGGCAAGCGTTGCTGGTTTCACAGGATCGGTTTGGCGCTCATTGCCCCAACTGCAAGACGCGGAAGTACTGCTGCGGGGCCGAGGACACCGTCGTGGCGTTGGTCGCAAAGTTCAGCTCGTCCGATTGCCACGAGCCGGTGGCCAGGTCCGCGCAACGCTGAACCTGGAACGGTGGCGAACCGCCTTGCCACTGAAGGTCCAGGACCCCACTCGCGCCCCCGGTCGGCAAAGCGATCACCAATGGCGGCGTCATCAGGCGGTACATCTCCTGGCTGATAAAGCGATGGGCGGCTGCGCTGAAGTGCACGCCGTCCCACCAGGAATACTGGTTTGGATCGCAGCCGACGCAGGCGTTGGCCGCGCTGGTGAGATTGGTGAAACCGTAGGCCGTCGGGTCGGCCCACACGAGCAGGAAGAGATCGTGCATGTCCCAACGGAAGATCGTCAGGTCGAATTCAGCCTGGAGTCTCTGTGCTTCCCGATCCATGCGTGCTTTAAGGTCCTGGTAGTCGATGCTCCTCACGTAAGCATCACCGCTAAGAAAGGGAGCCGTATAGAGCGGCGTAACAGTTGGCAGCAGGAAAACCCGGCCACTCGCCTGCGCCAGCAAGGAGAGGTTCACGGCGTAATTCGAAACGACCTGATCGACCGGAAGATGACGGATAAGGTCCCCGCTGATGCCCGCCCACCACGGGGCCAACAGCGTGTTTGTGTCTGGGGTGTTGGCGCTTAGATACTGGCCGATTTGTGAGCGGACATCCAAGGTGCCGAAGGAGGAGCCGACGGCGCCCCTAGCGTAGTTCTTGATCGCGGAGCTCGGCAGACAGAGTAGGCCGCCCAGGACATCCACCCATGATGGCCCGTTCGAGTATTGGGCCATGCATTCGCTGTCGCCGAAGGCCACCAACTGGGTCCACCGCGCGAGTCTGAGCGCCGCCGCTTGACTGGTGACTTGGCTCGACTCATCGCGCACGATCACCCGGTAAACGCCCAGATCAGCCAACGTCACGTTGGTCAGGGTCAGGCGGTTGCTGACGGCTCCGGCCAGGTCGGTGCCGTTGAATTGCCATTGGAACGTCAGTGGTGTGGTTGCGGAGGCGGTGACCTGAAGTGTGGCGGAGCCCCCGAGGGCGACGGCAATGTTCGTTGGCTGCTTCGTGATCCTGGGTTGGGCGATCGCCTGCGGAAGCCCAGCCAGGCTGAGCAGCAGAAAGGTCGCGAGGGCTGGCACAGTTGTAAGGTTCTTCATAATTTGGCTTTCTCAGTTAGCGGCTCGTCACTAGTGACTTTCATTGCCCAGGTGGGCTGAACGAGTCTCTTCACCACTGGTTACTACGAAAGTTCGGGGAAAAAGGTGCAGGGTTTTGGGGTTCAGGGTTCAGAGGTTCAGAGGTTCAGAGGTTCAGGGGTTCAGGGGTTCAGGAACCCTGAACCGGGAACCTCGAACCGGGAACCTTGAACCCTGAACCTCTGAACCTATCTGGCCCTCTCGTTTGCTTCGATCTCCGCCAAGGAGGGCGCGCGCCAAAAGAGGGCCGTACCCTCCCAACTGGCCGCGAACAGCGTGTTGCCGTCCGGCGAAAAACCGATGCGGACGAACCACCCAGGCTCGTCCGGCAGCGTCGCCACGTCACGACCGGTCTCGACATCCCAGAGCTTCATCACGTCTTTGGGGCTGGTCCCGCTGGCGATCAATCGCTGGCCATCGGGTGAAAAGGCCAGGTCGTGCAGCGCGTTGCGGTAACTGCGGCCGATGGGTTTGGCTCGTCGAGTTGCTGCATCCCACACCGTCACCAGGCCGCCCTCCATCCCCGCCGTGGCAAACAGCCTTCCGTCCGGCGAGAACGCCACATGCACCGCGCTCGCATCGTGGCAATCGAACAAGGCCTGTCTCTGTCGGGTCGCGAGGTCCCACCAAGCCGCCGTCCCGTTCCCATAGCCGATCGCCAAAGTCCGCTCGTTGGGGGAGAGATCGATCTCGAAAAAGTTCTTCAGGTCGATGCCCTGCGGGGCGATCTCACGCCACCCGGCCACCGCCCAGAGCTTGCCAGCCATGCCGCCGGCCCACGGAAACACGCCACCAGCTAGAACGTTGTCGCGCGACGAGAAAAAGAGAGCGAAGACCCTGGATTCGGGAAAGACCAGGTTTGTGACACATCGGCGCGCATTGAAATCCCACACTTGGATGTTTCCAACCGCATCGCCGAGGGCCAGCCAGCGAGCATCTCTCGAGAGCCCCAGACTGATGTGGTTCGTTCCCAGGAAAGACAATTTCTCCACCTCCTGCACGGTGGCCGCATCCCACCGCCCGACCGCGCCCGCCGGCGCGGGCGGGGCGAGGAAGGTCTTGCTGTCCGGAAAGAACGCCGGGCCCCAGAACCAGATGGGTACGGGCAAGACCGCATACGCCGCCGCCGGCTTGGCCGCCGGGTCCCAAAAACGCACCGAGCCATCCTTGGCGCCCGTCACGAGGTCTTGGCCACCCGGAGACCATGCGATGGCCCAAACTTCATTCGTATTGCCCTGGGATCGCCGCCGCTCGGCCTTCCGGGTCACATCCCAAAGGCGAATGGTCTGGTCAGCGCTGGCCGAGGCCAGCGTTTGGCCATCGGGCGAGAAGGCCAGATTGGCGACCCAACCGCTATGCCCGGCGAGTCGGAACTCCGTGCCGCCCGCCACATTCCAGACATGAATGTCGTTGTCCCCGGCTCCACACCCGGCCGCGAGCAGTCTGCTGTCGGGCGAGAACGCCAACGCCGTAATCCCATCGGCCGGCGGTGGCACGGGGATCACGGTCTCTTTGCCAGTGGCCCGGTCCAGAAGTCGAATCTGCGGTTTGGCTTCCCCAACGGCCAGCAGCCGGCCATCGGGCGAGAAGAGCACAGAGCCGTAGTGGTCGGTGTAGATCGGCGTGGTGGTGAAACGGGTCCGGGTTTGTTTCGACTCGGATCCGGGTAGTCCGGCGGTTGCGTCGGCTGCCGGAGTCGCCCTCACCTTCGCGGCGGCGGACAATCGGTCGGGCTGGATATCGACCGGTGCCGTGACGAAATGGGTCACGACTTGTTGCGACTCGATGTCCCAGACGCGGACTTCCCCGTCGTCGGCCAAGGTGGCCATCGCCTGGGCGTCGGGCGAGAACGCTACCGACACCACTTTGGCTGAGTGCGGAAACGCGGCGATTTCCTTTTGCGCGCTCAGGTCTCGAAGGCTGACCACCGGCTTTCCGCGGGCATCCTGGCTGCCCCAAGCCAGGAGGTTTCCTCGGGGCGAAAAGGCCAAGGCTTTGTACGAACGCCAACCGTGGCCCGGCAGTTCGGCCCGCGGCCGCTTCGCCACGGCATCCCAGAGGGCGACGGCTCCGTCTTCCCGGCGCACCGCCAGCCACTTTCCATCCGGCGAAAAGGCCAGGGCCGACACCGCGTTCGAGTATTGGCAGAGGGTGGAGTGTTCGTCGCTCTGGCAGCGGCTCCAGAAATAGCGCCACTCCCAGCCGCGCAGGTCGGTTGAGGGTTGAGGGTTGAGGGAGAAGAAATGGCGGGCCGATGGCGGTTGAGCAATTCCCGAGCACGGCCCAAGTCGCTGTCTTCGAGCGCGCGCTGGACCTCCTTCATATCCGCGGCGTAAGCGTTTTGACGGGCGATGAGTTCACCGGCTTTGGCCCGACGCCACTGCGAGAGCACTCCCGTCAGGCCGAGGACAAACACCAACGCCAACGCCCCGATCAAGCCCGCTCGCACCGGTTGCCGCCGGCACCATTTCCACGCTTTACCCGCCGCACTGACGGGCCGCGCCCGAATGGCTTGGTCTTGTAGAAACTGGCCCAAGTCCTCCGCCAGTTCCCGGGCGGTCGGATATCGCCGTTGGACCTCCTTCTCCAGACACTTGAGGCAAATCGTCTCCAGGTCGCGAGGGATGCTGGGGTTGAGCAAGCGCGGCGCGGCCGGCTCGGTCGCCACCACTTGCCGCAGCACTTCGGTCAGCGTCGCGGCTTGGAAGGGCGGGCGACCGGTGAGCAAGTGGTAGAGCAGCGCCCCCATCGAATACACGTCGCTCGCCGGGCCGACCTCCCGTTGTCGCCCTTGAGCTTGTTCCGGCGCCATGAAGTTGGGCGAGCCCAGCACCTGGCCCGAGACCGTAAGGTCTGACAACTGATCACTGGTGACTGATGACTGATCACTCCGCCCAGCTCCTTTCGAGTGATCAGTAACCAGTGATCGGTGATCAGTATTCAGGCGCTTGGCCAGGCCGAAATCGGTGATGCGCGGCTGATCGAACGGGTCGATTAACACGTTCGAGGGCTTGAGATCCCGATGCAGGATGCCCTGCCGGTGCGCGAACTCCACCGCCTCCGCGATGATCTTGACGTAGCCCGCCGCCCGCCTGGCCGGCAGCGGCCCGTCGCGCAACAGTCCAGCCAGATTCTGGCCCTTCACATAGTCCATCGAAAAGAACGGCTGGCCTTCGTGCTCCCCGATTTCGTGGATGGCGACGATGTTCGGATGCTGGAGGCTGGCCACGGTCTGAGCTTCGGCCCGGAAGCGTTGGATGGCCGCCGCGGAGGCCAGCGGGCCGCCCATGATCATCTTCAGCGCGACGATTCGGTTCAGGCTCTTCTGCCGGGCTCGGAAGACAACCCCCATGCCGCCGCGCGCGATTTCCTCGAGCAGTTCGTAGTCGCCGAAAGCCCTGGGAGTGACCAGTGGGCAGTGACCAGTAACCAGTGGGGCAAGATCCCCTGTCCTCGGCTCACCGCTCACTGACCCCTGACTACCAACGACTGACGACTGACCACTGTCTTCGGTCCTCTGTCCGCTGACCTCTGCCTTCCGACCTCCGGGCTCGGCCGTCCGGGCCTCGGGCTCAACCTTCGCGACGCTGCGTAAAGCGCACACCGGGCAAAGCGCCTCCGAAGTGCCTTCGGGCAATGCCTGGCCACATTCAGAACAGGTCCTGGCTGGTGGCATACAAAGTTGTGATTCGGTATCTACTCATGAATACGTAGAATTTGGGTTCCCGGTTCAGGGTTCAAGGGTTCAAGGGTTGGCCGCTTTGCGGACTTTGTACTCCCGGAGATAGTTGATGAATCCACGGGCAGCAGCACGTGTTCGACCGGCTTGATCGTAGACCGCTTTGAATTCGTCGGGAGAAATGTAATTTTCATCCAAGGCGACATAGAGCTCGCTCTGGACTTCGGTGCAAGACCGCTTGGCGTATCGCAAGAATCGGATGAACTCGGCGTTGCTCTCAGAATCAAAACCTTCGGCAATATTGTGCATCGACGAGCCAGCCGCCTCTTGTATCTGCCTCTTCAGCCCGTAGTCTTTTTCAAATCCTGGCTTCTTGGTCAGGCGGTAGATTTGGCGAGTCAGCTCGCGTGCCAGTTGCCAAGCCTCAATTTCTTCAAACCGTTCAATCTTCATAGTTTTCTTAGGTTCCCGGTTCCGGGTTCCGGGTTCCCGGTTCTGAACCTCTGAACCTCTGAACCTCTGAACCCTGAACCTCTTCAACCACTGATCACCGCGATCAAGTGCCGGGCTTCTTCGTTCACCTCGGTCGGGTCCGCGACCGAATGAGCCACTTCCTCCCGGACGAGTTGGCGATAGCGCGCCCGCATTCGATGCACCGCCGACTTCAGCGTGCTCTCCGTCAGGCCCAGCTCCGATGCAGCTTCCCCGAACGAGCGCTCGCTTTTCTCGGTGAGCGGAAAGGCCTGCAATTGATTGTAGAGATCGGCTTTGCCCACGGCGGCGTATTCCTGGCGCAACCGCGACCGGGCTCGGTCCAGCAGCGTTAGCGCCCACTCGCGCTCGTAAAGCTTCTCCGGCGTCAACTCAGGTTGAGGCTCCAGGCGGAAACGCTCTTCGGCCCGGCTTTCATCGAGTGAGACTGCGCGCTGCCCGCCCCCTCGCTTGGCGGCGTCCGCGTGCCGGTGCTGGTCCACCAGGAAGTTACGAAGTGAGGCGAGGAGGAAAGAACGAAACTTGCCCCGCTCAGGCACAGCGCCACGAGGGAACCCCTTCGCCAGCAAGTGAGCGAAGAACTCCTGCGTCAGATCCTGGGCGTCTTCCGGACGGTGCCCCTGCCGCCGCACGTAGGCGTAGAGCGGATACCAGTAGGTGCGGCAGAGTGTTTCCAGGGCCTGGGTTGCCTCAGGCGACTCCTGTTGGCCCACCGACAGCACGACGCTCCAGTGCGTCGTGGTGAACAACACCACTCGCGCCTCGGTCTCCTCCGCTTGATGGCCGTGAGCGACCATGGCACATCGGTAGCAATCGGGCTGTGACTTGCACGCACAAAGTCACACGATTTCGGAACGCAAGTTCGGCCGATTCGGGGCCAAGCTGGGTAGATGCCTGTTGATCAACCAGACGACGGCCCAGCCTTGATAACCAGCGTCTCCAATGCTGCCATGTTGCGTGACAAAATGGGGCAGGTCTGCGATGAACACGACCTCGTTGTTTTATGAACCACATTGACCGACGCCATTTCCTCAAGCTCACCGGCGCAGCCGTCTTGGCTGCGTCCACCGCGGGCGGGCGCAGTGTCGCCGCGCAGACCGCCGCCAAGCGGCCGCTGAAAAAGGCTGTCAACCTCGGCATGGTGAAGACCGAAGGCTCCACCATCGAGAAGTTCAAACTGCTCAAAGAGATCGGCTTTGACGGCGTGGAACTGAATCGTCCAGGCGGGCCACCCGTGGATGAAATCCTCAAAGCGTGCCAGACCGCGGGGCTCCCGGTTGCCGGAATCATGAACTCCGATCATTGGAAGCTGCCTCTCTCCGATCCCGATCCCGCCGTCCGCGTGCAGGGCTTGGACAGCCTGCGCTCCGCGCTCCGCGACGCGCAGACCTTCGGCGCCCCGACGGTGCTGCTGGTCCCGGCAGTCGTGCAGAAAGATGTGAGCTACGACGACGCCTGGACGCGATCGCAGGCGGAGATTCGCAAAGTGATCCCACTGGCCGAGGAACTTGGCGTGAAGATCGCCATCGAGAACGTGGGGAACTATTTCCTGCTTAGCCCGCTCGAAGCGGCTCGCTCCGTGGATGAATTCCAAAGTGCGGCCGTCGGATGGCTCTTCGATGTGGGGAATATCGTCCGCTATGGCTGGCCCGAGCAGTGGATTCGCATCCTGGGCAAACGGATCGTTAATGTGCACATCAAGGAAAGCAGCCGCCCCAAGCCTGACGACGCGGGTCGCCGGACCCAAGTCGAATTGTTCGAAGGAGACTGCGATTGGCCGGCGGTGATGAAGGCGTTTGACGACATCGGCTATCGCGGCTGGGCCATCGCTGAGGTGCCCGGCGGCGACGCCGAGCGGCTCAGATTCCTCGCCGAACGGATGGACCGCATTTTCGCAAGTTAGCCCTTGGGGGGGCGCGGCGTGAGCTGGCTTGCGAAAACCAGCGAGGCCTGCCGGAGAATGTGGGCGTTCATCATGGCGGCAATCCTTCAGTCTAGCGTTCGATGAAATCCTCTGTCGTATGCTGGCGTTGTTAGGAGCCGTCGGACCGAGCGCCGCGCAGCCCATCCTGTGTTTCTCCGCCATCAATTATTGCCACCGGAACGCTGCGTTAAATCGCAGTGCATGAATTTCTGGACAGTACGGGATTCAAACCAGTAGCCTTGGGCTCTTGGGCTCCAGCGTGAAACAGCCAGCCGAATCAATGAAACACCGAGCCATGAAGGATCGCGTGAGAATGCGCTTGGCATGCTCTGCGCGCGTGATGGGTGCGCTGGCCATTTGCTGCGGCCTGCTGGGCAGCGCGGCGGAGGGGGAGACCCAGCCGGTGATGCGCAGCCTTGATCCGCCGGTGATGCTGCCCGACGGGACCGAGTTCAAAACCTGGGAGCAGCCCTTGCGGTTCGACCGGACCTACTACGTTGACGGGGCGAACCCGAACGCCTCGGACACGAATCCCGGCACCAGCGATCGTCCGTTCGCGACGATCAACCGGGCGGCCCAGATCCTGCAGCCTGGGGAGCGGGTGGTGGTCGCCTCAGGCATCTACCGCGAGTGGGTGCGCCCGGCGCGCGGCGGCTCGGGACCGGACCGGATGATCAGTTATGAAGCGGCGCCTGGGGCGACGGTGGTGGTCAAGGGATCCCGGGTTTTCAAGGGTACGTGGCGCCAGAGCACGGTAGGGGCGGCGGCGGGCCTCGGGGTCTGGCAGGCCAAACTCGACCCTGCCCTGTTCGACGGCTACAATCCGTTCGCCATCGACAACGTCACCCCGGAGCAGTTTGCCGCGATGGATTGGGCCACGCCGCTGCAGGGCAAGGCGCCTTACAACCTCCCTCGGGGCCTGGTATTCCAGGACGGAAAGCTGCTCCGGCAGGCAGCGGCTGCAGCCGAACTCGTGGCCGGCGCCGGGACCTACTGGGTGGACCGGACCAACCAAGTCCTCCATCTTCGCCTGGCCGGAGACCAGAAAACCGAACAGGCCAATCTGGAGATCACGACCCAGGAATCGGTGTTTGCCCCGGTAGAGGCTGGGTTGGGCTATGTCCGGGTCAAAGGCTTCACGATCGAGCACGCCGGCGGCCCGTTTCCCTGGGAACAGGTGGGCGCCATTTCCACCACGCGCGGACATCACTGGATCATCGAGGACAACGTCGTGCGCTGGGCCAACGGCGTCGGCATGGACCTCGGCATACAGCACCCGCGACGGCCCCAGCCGCCGGTGGTCGGGTTTCACATTGTCCGGCGCAATGTTGTGACCGACTGCGGCATCTGCGGGATCTGCGGCCTGGGGCCCGCCCGGGGCCGGGACTTTGGCCTCCTGATCGAGGACAACGTCCTGGCGAGAAATGCGTTCTATGACGTCGAACGCCTGTTCGAGACGGCCGCCATCAAAACGCACAACAACATCCGTTGCCTCATCCGTCGGAACCTCATTTTGGACACGAGGCATGGGGCGGGCATCTGGATGGACTGGAACAATCAGTTCTCCCGTTGCACCCAGAACCTCATCGTCGGAACCCATACCATCCATGGAGCGATCTTCGTCGAGGCGTCCTACCAGCCGAACCTGGTGGATCAGAACATCCTCTGGAACACCGACGGGCACGGCATTTACGAGCATGACAGCTCCGGCCAGGTCTTTGCCCACAACCTGATTGCCTACAGCACCAAGAGCGGGCTTCACCTGCATGGCAGGATCACCGACCGGGTGGTGGACGGCCGCGCGATGACCTACGGCCGGCACACCGTCAGGAACAACGTCCTGATCGGGAACGCCACACCCAGTGATTTCCTCGGCGAGCCCAGCGATGTCGCCCACAACGTGGAGGAGGGGGCCTCAGCCCGACTGGACCTGAAGCGCAGGTTTCTGACCTGGAACATACCGGACGCCGGAACGAGATGTCCACCGGTCCCCGGGGTCACGTATGACCTGTTGGGCCAGCCGCGGGTTGGGAACGAAACCTGCGCGGGACCGTTTGCCGCTCCCGCTGGCAGCACCGAGACATCGAACCCCTGGTCTCCCGGTCACGAACCAACGCCGCTTTCTCCAGGCTCCGGCTGCCGCCCTGCTCCTCCCTCCGACATGGGCGAGCCACCCGGCAGTCCGTAACCCATTGACTCTGACAACACCATGAAACTTAATGCCCGCCTCGCTGCTCTCCTCGCCACCGCCGGCCTCCTGCTGCCTGGCGCGACTTGCGCCCAGAACGCCGCGCCGGCGGATCGGAACGCCGTCAACACCGCCGCGCGTCCCGGTGACATGATGGCCGATTCACCCGTGAAGTTCCCGAAGGAGGGGCCGATTCCCGCGAAGTATCCGCCGGATGTGCGGGAACAGCACGAGCCGACGGAGGAGAGCTACTACATTTTCAGTTCGCCCTGTCGCTCACTCGCGCAGGTCGCCGCCATGCAAAAGGAATTGCCCAAAGGCGAGTTCACTGCGCCGCCGCCGGACTGGACCTATCTGCCGCGGACCCGTCGGATTCTGACGGAAGGCGGAGAGCTGCGTCTGCTGGCTTTGGGCGACAGCATCGTCAACGACACCATGCGCTCCGGTTGGGTGGCGAAGCTGCAAGAGACCTATCCGAAGGCTTCCATCAAGGCCACGGTGTATGTGCGCGGTGGCGGTGGCTGCCAGCACTACAAGGAAGAGGGGCGCGTCGCCAAGAACGTTGTGCCGCGCCAGCCCGGCCTGGTGTTCATCGGTGGCATCAGCCAGAAGGACCTCGCGAGCATTCGCGAGGTCATCCACCAGTTGCGAGCCGGACTGCCGGACGTGGAGATTCTGCTGGCCACCGGAACGTTCGGCACGGTGGACCCGCGTGATCCCGAGGCGCTGGCCCAGGCGCCGCACTCGGGCACGGGCGCTTACGGCCAGGCGCTCAAAGCGCTGGCTGCCGAGGAGCGCTGCGCGTATCTCGACATGACCACGCCCTGGGCGGAATACATCCGCTCCTCGAAATTGCATCCGCACCTGTTCTACCGCGACGCGGTCCATGCCAACGAATACGGCGAGCAGATCCTCGCCAAGATCATGATGGCGTTCTGGGATCCTTCGATGCAGAGCAAGTTCGCGGCTCCGGACGGGAGTGCGGTGCCGGGGATCGAAGCGGTTCCCTCGCGGGGTTTCCGCCCGGCGGCCGATGGCAGCTTCAGCTTCAACACCGGCGTTCTTCAGGGAACTCTGCGCGCGGCGGGCAAGTCGCTCGGGCTTTCCTCGGTCGTCCACCTTCCGACCGGACGCCGGTTGGACAGGAGCAATGGACTGTTCAGTCACTATCGCGTTTTCTCGAAAGGCATTCGCTACGGCGGTGGTGCTTGGGACTGGCCCAGCACAGCCCGACTGCTGGACGATGGCGGAGTCGAGGTCAATTGGCCTGAGGCCACCAATCGCTTGTTCACGATGAAGGCTGTTTATCGCTGGAGCGGGCCAGCCGAACTGGAGTTGGAAACGATCGTTGAAGCGCGGACTGTGCTAACTGGATTCGAAGTATTCCTCGCGTCCTATTTCGACGGGGCTTTCACGAACGCTTTCGCTTTGGTGAAAGGGACTCCTGAAGCCGATGGCCGGCCGACGCTCTTCGCGGCTGATCGTTCGCTTGGGGAGTGGCTCATGTTTCCGCGCGGGCCGAAGGTGCTTTCGGTGATTCAGGATGGCCGGTGGAAGCTCGAACCCAATCCGGTGGCATGGACGATCATGCCGCAGTTGGCAAAGCCGGTGGGATTGCGGCGCCACCCCGACTCGGGCGTGACGGCGATTCTTTCCACGCCGGTGGAAGACGGCTTCGCTCTGGCCATGCCGCACCAATCGGAAGGTCATTATTCCATTTACCTTTCGCTTTTTGGCCGCGACCTGCCGGCGGGGCGCGCGATTCGGGCCCAGGCGCGGATGATCATCACCCAGGTTGCCACGGAGAATGAATTGCTGCCGGTAATCGAAGGGATGGCGAAGTGACCACGCGGGATTACGATAGATATGACTGACTTGAAACAAACCAACTTTATGAAAGAAAACTCAACCCACCTGCTGGCGTGCCTGCTCTCATTGGTATTCCTGACTGTTCAGGCTTCCCCCAACAACTCAAACACCGACTGGTTCAAGGAGGCGCGCACCGGCGTCTTCATGCACTTTCTCCCGGCAGATCCGCAGGGACTCGCGCGCGTGAAGGACTTCGATGCCGAGGCGCTCGCCCGCCAGTTGGAAGCGATGGGCGCGAAGTACCTTGTGCTGACGCTGGGCCAGAACTCGGGGTTCTTCAATTCCCCGAACGCTGCCTACGACCGCGTCACCGGCTCCGCCGCCGGCGAGCGTTGCTCGGGGCGCGATCTGCCTCTCGATCTTTACCGCGCCCTGCAATCCCGGGGCATCCGGTTGATGCTGTATTTGCCCTGCCAAGTGCCAAACCAGGATGCACGGGCGCAGAAGGCCTTTGGGTTGCGCCAGGGCAGTCAGGACCAGCCGCTCGATCTGGAGTTTGCCCGGAAGTGGGCCGAGGTGATCCAGGAATGGTCTGATCGCTACGGGGACAAGGTGGCGGGCTGGTGGTTCGACGGCGGCTACGAACACATTCATTTCAACGAAGCGATCGCCCAGGTCTATGCGGCGGCAGCCAAACACGGGAACCCCAAGGCCATCGTCACCTTCAATCCGGGCGTAAAGGTGATTCATTACACGGAGGCAGAGGACTACACGGCTGGCGAACTGAACGAACCGCTTCTGGTCCTCCCGTCGTCTCGCTGGCTGGGTGGCTCGCAATGGCACGCGCTGACCTACCTCGGCTCCAACTGGGGCCGGTGCGACACGCGTTACAAGCAGGAACAATGGGCCGGTTGGGTCAGCGCCGTGACGGCCAAAGGCGGCGTGGTCACGCTCGACATGGGGCCGAATTGGAATCCGCAGGAAGGCCCCATCGGTTCCCTGGCTGAGGCCCAGGTAAACCAAGTCAAAGCGATCAAGGCCGCATTGAGCAACGCCGCTTCCGGTGCGGCCAAGCCGAAACGGCTCAAGCGCGCGGACAGTTTCCTCGGTGTCCACTTTGATTTCCACGCCGGCCACGATTGCACAGAGATCGGCAAGAACACGACCCGCGAGATGATCGAGAACATCATCAACCAAATCCACCCGGACTACCTCCAGATTGACTGCAAGGGTCATCCCGGCCTTTCCAGCTACCCTACGAAGGCCGGCAACCAGGCGCCGGGTTTCGTCGGAGACCCGCTCCGGCTCTGGCGAGAAGTGACCGCCGAGCATGGTGTGGCCCTCTACATGCACTACTCCGGAGTCTGGGACTCGGAGGCGATCCGCAAGCATCCCGATTGGGCGGTGATCAACGCCGACGGCAGCACAAACGTCAACGCGACTTCGTTCTTCAGTCCCTACGCGGACCAGTTGCTGATTCCGCAACTCCGGGAATTGGCGGGTGACTACGGAGTGGACGGCGCCTGGGTGGACGGTGAGTGCTGGGCTTCGCAACCCGACTACGGCGATGCCGCGCGGAAGGCGTTCCAGCAGGCGACCGGTTTTGCCGGGTTGCCACGCAAACCCGGCGAGTCGCACTGGTACGAGTTCCTGCAGTTCAACCGCGACGCGTACCGGGGTTACCTCCGCCATTACATCGCCGAAGTCAAAAAGACGAACCCGGACATGCAGCTTTGCAGCAACTGGGCCTTCACCGATCACATGCCCGAGGCGGTCAGTGCGCCCGTGGATTGGATCTCGGGTGATTACTCACCCGAGGACAGCGTGAACTCGGCGCGCTTTTCTGCGCGCTATCTGGCGCGTCAAGGCAAGCCCTGGGATTTGATGGCGTGGGGATTCACCACCAAACCCGGCAAAGGCGGATCGAATCGGAAGTCCGTCGTTCAATTGCAGCGCGAGGCGGCGGTGGTGCTGGCGCTGGGCGGGGGGTTCCAGGCTTACTTCAATCAACGGCGTGATGGGTCAGTCCCCGCGGAACACGTGCCGGTGATGGCCGAGGTGGCCAAATTCTGCCGCGCCCGGCAGGCGTTTACTCATCACGCCGAGCCGGTGCCGCAGGTCGCATTGCTCTATTCCACCGCCGCTCACTACCGCGAGATCAATGGCCTCTTCAGCCGCGACTTGTCGCGACTGCGCGGCACTCTCCAAGCCCTGGTCGAAAACCAGCAGCCGGTCGAGGTGCTCAGCGAACACAACCTCACCGGGCGCATGGCGCAGTACCCGCTCATCGTCGTGCCCGAGACGGATGACCTGGAACCGGCGTTCAAGCAGGAGTTGGTGAGTTATGTCCAGGGTGGCGGCAACCTCTTGCTCGTGGGACCCCGGGCTGCGGCGCTTTTTGCTCCGGAGTTGGGCGTGACGCTGGAAGGCTCACCGCAATCCGAGGCCCGCTACCTCGCGCACGACGGCAAGCTGACGCCGACCAAGGACCAGACTCAGTTGGCGAAACTCGGGAAAGCGCGGGCGTTCGGTCAGATTCATGCGACGGCTGATCGCAACTCTGCTGCGCAGCCGGCCGCGTCCATCGCTGCGCTGGGGCAAGGCAAGATCGCGGCCACTTTCTTCTGTCTCAGTCGCGGCTACGTGAGTGATCGATCGGAGACGGCGCGTGCTTTTCTTGGTGGCCTCGTGCGTGAGCTGTTCCCGCGGCCACTGGTCCAGGTCAAAGGTTCTTCGGATGTGGATGTGTCCGTGAACCGTCTCAACGGCCGGCTGGCGATCAACCTGGTGAACACCGCCGGACCGCATGCGGATGTCAATTCACCGATCTTTGATTCGATCCCGCAGGTGGGGCCGCTCGAACTCCGGGTCCGAGTGGATCGCAAGCCAGCCCGCATCTTGCTCGAACCCGGCGGCCAGCCGCTCGCATTCGCATATGGGAATGGCGAAGCGCGCTTGACTCTCCCGTCCTTGGGCATTCACAGCATCATCCTCGTCGAATGATCGTTCCTGGACCCGCATGATTGTCATCCTCTCCTGTGCATCCACGCTTGGCATGAATTCGGGCGGGCCGAGGCATCTCTGCTTGAATGTAGCTTTCATGCTCGCGCTGCTGCTGGTGCTGTTGAGACTGGCGCGCTCCGGCGTGGCGGCTTCCGATGGCCGGTCGCTGGTGGTCTTCGGGCACCGCGGTTTCATCGGGCTCTGCGCCTACCTGCTGACACTATACGGCATCACGTACTTCTTTCTGCGGCCTGAGGGACGACCTTCCGCCGCCGTACAGTTGATCACACTTGCTTTCTATGGCGTGCCCATGGCCGGTCTCTGGTATTACCGCCGGCGTGAACCGCGGTCTGGAGCAGCCACAGCAGTCGTGCCGCAGGAACTCCGGCGGGCGGTGACCCTTCTCGCCGCCGTGCTCGGCTTGAGTTTCCTCCTCTCGTTTCCATCGGTGAAGTCGGCGGTCTATGTTGCGGTGGTGGCCAATTTCGTCCTCTGGACTCCGTTGGGCTGTCTGCTCACGGCCATCGCTCTGTGGCGCGGCTGGCGTGAATGACGGAGTTACACTGCTCGCAATGCGGATGGTGGCGAGTCATGGGTCATCGGCCGGCGGATGCGACCGTTTGGTCTCGATCCGCTCGGCGAGGGACGCACGCCATGCCGTTCGCTCCTGGTGCGCGCCCAGCGCTTTGCCTTCCATGAATTCAGCCGGAATCCCTCGTTGGACTGCGCCGAGTTCGAGCAGCGGCTGGGCGGGGCTTCAGCGTCCAATCCGCAGTTCGGCGATACGTTGCGCGGGCAGTTCCCCGCGGAAGGCGTCGCGGTAAAGGCCAATTTCGTTGAACGGCAGCGGCTGGAAGCTGGCGCGTTCCAGCAAGGAGGCCGCGTCCCCGAACTGGAACACCCCGCGAGCAGTGTCGGGAAACGCCGTGCGGTTGGTAGCGACGCAATTGCCCAGCAGGCGCGCGCCGCCGCGATTACGCCGCAGGAACTCGCCACAATTCACCACCAGGTTGCGCCAAAGATGATTGGCGTTGAGATTCTCGTTCAAGCGCGCCAAGTCGGGATAGCGTGAGAGGTAGAGCGTGCGATCAATCGCTCCCGCGTCGAGCGCGCTGGCCGTGCGCTCGCGCCAGGCCTGGTCTCCCCACGGCGAAAAGCTCACGGCCGTGGCGCAGTCCACAAACAGGTTGTTGTCCACGACATTCTCCTTGCCGCCGTGAATCTGCACGCCACCAAAGCCGAGCCGCCCTGCCGCGCATCGCCGGAAGATGTTTCCGTAGATCAGCGTGCCGGAAATCATATCGTCGAGCCGGATGCCCGCCTGGCCGCAATCGGGTTCTTGCGCCGGGTTGCGCCAGTTACCGATGTGGTGGAAATAATTAGTAGCGAGCGGTCACGGCCACCTTGCCGGTCAAGCCCTTCAGTTCGATCACTTCCTGGACTGGTTTGAACTGATTCCACGGTTGGCCGTTCAGCGTGACACTCTGGATCGGGGCGGCCTTGGGGTGACGGAACCGAAGCACCAGAGTTGGCGCGGGCGGGCGGGAAGGCACCTCGACGGTGGCGCTAATCTTGCCCTGGTCGGCGTCGGAGAGGATTTCGTAACTCACCACTCCAAAATGCGTCGGCGCATTCTTCACCGAGATCTTCCGGCCTGGTTCGAACCACGCCCGTGGTGTGGCCCGCGCCAGCCAGAGCGCGTCGCCCTCCTCCATGACCAGCATCTGCCGGAACCGCTCCAGGAAACAGGACTCTTCATAGATCTTGTCGGGTGGACCGCCGGTCGTGTGTTCGCGAAAGGTGTATTCGCCCGGCATGATGTCCACGGCATACTGGTTGAGCATCGAGCGGAGGAAATTCGGGACATCGTCCGCGGCCAGGTGGATGTTTGCATGGCGTTCGAGACCGCACTGATACTGCCAACTGGCGTGGGAAAACCAGTGCTTTTCCGAATCGAATCCCACGGTCCGCGCGTTGACTTTGGTGTTCTCCAGCAACAGCCGGTCCTCCAACACGTCCAAGTGCCCTTGCACGCGCCGGTCCTGCGGCGACAAGAGACCGCTGGGGCTGATCAGTGGATCGGCGGATTGCACCGTGTCCCAGTAAATCGCGCCGACATGGCCTTGGCAACGCCGCCAACCCCAGGCGCCCGCGGCGAAACCACGGACGTACGGCGCGAAGGGGATGAACGATCGGTACGTCCCGTCCCGCACCGGCACCACAGGCGTGAGCGCGATGGAGCGATCGATGGCAGCCAGCAGATCCTTGCGGTAAGCCTCCGCTTCCGCCGCCAACCTCGCGCCCTCATTCGGATCGATCAAAGCCAGGAGTTCGGCGAAGCGTTTAACGGCCAGCCAATAGTAGGCCTCCGACTCGTAGAACTGCATGTGCATTCGTTCGCTGTCCGGGGTCACGACGTGCGCCGGCTGAAGGCCCTTGCTCCAGAGGCGTTGTCCGCCGGGAAC
>ERZ1292640.526-Hain-H43-02um-R1-526-length-31157-cov-8_pt1 | contig 31157 bp, 28 predicted proteins | sample MGYA00564404_ERZ1292640 | MGnify/ENA primary metagenome ERZ1292640 (study PRJEB36523, sample SAMEA6512636) | groundwater metagenome | collected 2019-01-08 | study: AquaDiva: Metagenomics assemblies of 32 groundwater samples | reverse complement strand
TCCCCTGGTCAATATTCAATCGGCACAGGTGGTCAATATTGAATCGGCGCCAACACGCAGATCCTCAGATTTCGTGGACTGCTGTAGTTCCTCATCTTCCTGGGCTTTTCGAGCTGCTTCGGCTGCTAGATGTTCATCACACAGAACCTGCAACAGGTTGCTGGGGAGGAGAAGTGTGATCCGATTGAAGGACTCGTCGTCGCGGACTGCGTAGCCGCCGTAGCCGGAAATGCCTACGTCCTCATTCTTTGCGCTGTTTTTCATGTTGGGCTCCTGAGACTTCGATGAGTCAGGAGCCCTGGCGTCTACGCGTGGAGTGGTGTGTTTCGCGTGAGCCGGAACTCCTGGACGGAATTCGTGATGCAGGTAGTGCTGCCGGTATTGGTCCTGGAGTTACCTATGGACAGGACGGCAAGCACCACGACTCGAATTCGGGCGTCATATGAGAACCGCATGGACATGGAGAGCACAGATCGCTTTACGGAGGAAGTCAAAGCACGCAGAGCCACCCGGCCGGCGTGCGGCTGGAGGGATAGCTGGGGTGCGATAGCAAACATTTGAAGGCTCCGGTTGATGTGCAAAGATTAGCTGACCTGCAGGAATTTTGCAAAAAGATTCCGATCAATCCTGAGTAAAAAATTCCCGATATCGGTTTTCTTAGATCGTTCGAGTCAAGGGGCGAAATGACGCGGACTTCAAGCACCGCGTGAGTGATAGTGCATGCCGCATTTCGTATAGAAAATTACTTAACCAAAATTTAAGTAATTTTCTATACGGGTAGGTTTTTAGGCAGCAGCTCTCCTCTAGAACTCAATTCCAGAGCGTATAGATAATTGCTTAACATTCCTCCCGCGTCAATACAGAGTGCCCCCAGAGAATGGACCTGGGCCGGCAAACCGCCAACCCAGGTCAAGCTACCACTGCCCAGCCGGCTGACGGGCGCGTACGAAGGCGGCAATGATATCGACCGATTCCTTGCGATTGGCGCGTTGGGCAAAGTCGATGGCAGTCAGGCCGAGATCGTTCTTGAGCAAGGGGTCGGCGCCGGCCTCCAGCAACAGTTTGACGGCCGATGGCGTGCCGTACATGGCGGCCATCATCAAGGGCGTGCTGCCATTGGGCGACGCGGCATCGATGTAGGCATGGTGCTCCAGCAACAGGTTCATGATCTGCAACTGGCCGGACGTGGCCGCGTAGTGCAGCGGTGTCCAGCCCGGCTTGTTGACATCGGCGCCCTTGTCCAGCAACTGACTGGCAACCTCGTTCATGCCCTTGAGTGCGGCAATCATCAAGGCGCTTTCATCTTGCCGGTTGCGCGCCTCGACATCGAGCTTGGGCCAGGTCAGCAAGACCGCCATCACCTTCGGCGACGGCTCGCGCAGCGCCAGCATCAAGCCATGTTCGCCTGCGGGGTTGCGCGTATTCGGATCAAAGCCGCGTTGCAGCAGGTTGCTCACGACCGGCGCGTCATCACTTTTGATGGCGCTGAAGAAATCCTCATATGAACCGGCATTTGAAATTGAATATCCAATAAAAACAATCAGATAAACAATAAATCTAAAGTAATTTCTCATGACTATTCAGGCCGAAACAGGGCGTCGAAATTGCGGCTGCTCGCTTCTGCGATCGTATCCAGCGGGCATTGCCGCAGTTCGGCCAACTGCCGGGCCACGTGCGGCACATAGGACGGGTTGTTGGTCTTGCCGCGGTACGGTACAGGCGCCAGATAAGGGCTGTCGGTTTCGATCAGCAGGCGGTCCAGTGGCACGAAAGCCGCCACATCGCGCAAGTCCTGCGCACTTTTGAACGTCAGGATGCCTGAAAACGAAATGTAAAAACCAAGGTCCAGGGCTGCCCGGGCCACCTCGGCGGTTTCGGTAAAGCAGTGGAAGACGCCGCCGGCACTGCCCGCCGAGCCGTCCTCGCCCTCCTCCTTCAGGATGGCCAAGGTATCGGCCGAAGCACTGCGGGTATGGATGACCAGCGGCTTGGCCAGTTGCCGCGCGGCGCGGATATGGGTGCGAAAGCGTTCGCGCTGCCAAGCCATGTCAGCCACCGTGCGCTCGCCCAGGCGGTAGTAGTCCAAGCCGGTTTCGCCGATACCGATCACGCGCGGCAAGGCGCCGCGGTTGAGCAGGTCATCCAGCGACGGCTCGGTCACGCCTTCGTTGTCGGGATGCACGCCCACCGTAGCCCAGAAGTTGTCGTATGTCAGCGCCAGGGCATGGACGTCGGAAAACTCCTCCAAGGTGGTGCAGATGCACAAGGCACGCGTCACTTGGGCCTGCGCCATGGCCTGCCGGATCTGCGACAGATCGGCACGCAGTTCGGGAAACGTCAGGTGGCAATGGGAATCGGTAAACATGAACAATCAATCAAAAACAAGGCCTCGGGGATCGGATGGCCCTCGCGGGACGCTGCCCGCCAAGCAAAGTCAGACGGTCTGGGTCGAGCGGTCAGACGACAGATGGGTCCCCAGAATTTCTTCGATCCTGAGTTTCAACGCCAGGGACTTCTCGTCCCTGGGAAACTGGATGCCCACCCCCTGGGTGCGCGGCCCGGCTGCATTCGGCGGCGTGATCCAGGCCACCTTGCCGGCCACGGGATAACGTTGGGGGTCTTCTGGCAGGGTCAGCAGCACGTAAACATCGTCACCCAGCCGGTACTCGCGCGTGGTTGGAATGAAGATACCGCCTTCCGTAAACAAGGGAATGTAGGCGGCGTAAAGGGCGGCCTTTTCCTTGATGGACAGCTGGATGACACTGGGACGCGTCGCGGTGGCGGAGATTTCACTCATGGGCGGCTGACTCAGGACTTTGAGTTTAGGACGATTTTCGCCCGGCTCACAAGGTCTTCGAGCATCAGACCCCCGTTGAAAGGATGCTCGGCCGTGCGGCTGGCCGCAGCCAGCGCCTGGGCCCAGGCGCTCAAGGCGGCCAGCGAGCCGGCCACCGGCAGTTCCGAGGCCTCGAAAAAGCGCGGCGACGCACCGGACCGGCACGCCAACAGGTCATGGCACAGCTTGTGCAATGCATCGATGACCTGGGGCGGTGTCCAGTCCTTGAGCACGCCCACTTCGCCACGGGCCATGGCGCGCGGCAGGGCGCTCCAGCTTTTCGGGTCGCGGCCCGAGGCGGCAAAGCGCAGTGCGTCTTCCGGTCGGCCGCCGGCGGCACGCAGCAGAATGGGCGCATCCTGGTCCGGTACGCCCTGCTCCTGCAGCCAAGCCAGTGATGCTGCGGTATCGGGCCAATGCATGGTCTGTCCCAGGCAACGGCTACGGATGGTCGGCAGCAACAGGTGTGCTGCCTCGCTCGCCAGCACAAAACGCACATCGCCGGGTGGCTCCTCCAGCGTCTTGAGCAGGGCGTTGGCTGTCACGTTGTTCATGCGCTCGGCCGGAAAGACCAGCACGGCCTTGCCACGTCCGCGCGCGCTGGTGCGCTGGGAGAACTCGATCGCATCGCGCATGGCCTCGATGCGGATTTCCTTGCTTGGCTTGCGCTTTTTCTCGTCCAGTTCAGCCTGTGCCTTTTCGTCCAGCGGCCAGCCCAACTCCAGCATGGCGACCTCGGGCATGAGCACGCAGAGATCGGCATGGGTGTGCACGTCGATGGCATGGCAGCTGGGGCAATTGCCACAAGCGCCCTCCTCGCTTGGGTTTTCGCACAGCCAGGCCCGAACCAGGGCCAGGGCCAGGCTGTACTGCCCCAGGCCTGACGGGCCTTGCAGCAGCCAGGCGTGGCCACGCTGGGCCAGCAGTTGACGCGCCTGTTGCGCAATCCAGGGAGCCTGACTCATGCCAGCCAACCTCTTTGCTGAACGGCCATGAGCACGTCCTGCCAGACGGCATCGATGAGCTGGTCGGCCTGAATGCGGGCGAAACGCTGCGGTGCGTCCGCCAGACGCTGGGCATAGCCTGCTGCCACGCGGCGGAAAAACTCGACCGGCTGAGCCTCGAACTTGTCAGGCACCCGGGCCGACGCCAGACGCTGGGCCGCAATCGCGGGATCGAGGTCGAACCAGAGCGTGAGATCGGGTTCGCGCAGCAGCGGCCTGCCCGCCGGTGCCACGGTCTGTACCCAGCGCTCCAGCTGCACCAGCACGGCGAGATCGAAACCACGGCCGCCGCCCTGGTAGGCAAAGGTGGCGTCGGTAAAACGGTCGCACAGCACCACCTCACCGCGCGCCAGCGCCGGCTCAATGAGTTGCTGCAGATGGTCGCGCCGGGCAGCGAAGACCAGCAGGGCCTCCGTCATGGCGTCCATCGGGTCGTTGAGCACCATGGCGCGCAGCTTCTCCGCCAGGGGGGTGCCGCCGGGCTCACGCGTCAGCGTGACGTTGCGGCCCTGGGCGCGCAGGGCTTGCGCCAAGCCTTCGATATGGGTCGATTTGCCGGCGCCGTCGATGCCCTCGAAACTGATGAAGATTCCGCCCTTGCCACTGTTCATGCCACTGTTCATGCCTCTATTGTCCACGCTGGTACTTGTTGACGGCGCGGTTGTGCTCATCCAGCGTGGCGCTGAACTGGCTGGTGCCGTCGCCGCGCGCCACAAAGTACAGTGCCTTGCTCGGTGCCGGCTGCACCGCTGCCAGCAAGGCCGCCTTGCCCGGCATGGCGATCGGCGTGGGTGGCAGGCCGGCGCGGGTGTAGGTGTTCCAGGGGGTATCCGTCAGCAGGTCACGCCGGCGCAGGTTGCCATCGAATTGCACCCCCAGTCCGTAGATCACCGTCGGGTCGGTCTGCAGCATCATGCCGATGCGCAGGCGGTTGTTGAACACCGAGGAGATCATGGCGCGGTCGCTCGAGCGACCGGTTTCCTTCTCCACGATGCTGGCCAGGATCAGGGCCTCGTCCGGGTTTCGCAGCGGCAGGTTCGGTGCACGCTGGCGCCAGGCTGCTTCCAGTTGACGGTCCATGGCCCGCAGGGCGCGCTTGAGGACAGCCAGATCGCTGCTGCCCTTGGCGTAGGTATAGGTATCGGGAAAGAAACGGCCCTCCGGATGCTGCCCTGCCCGTCCCAGCTTCTGCATGATCAAATCATCACTCAGCCCTCGTGTTTCCTGCTTGATCTGCTCTGCTTTTGAGAGCGCTTCACGCACCTGACGGAAGTTCCAGCCTTCCACCAGCGTGATGGCACGCAGGGCTTCTTCGCCGCGCACCAGTTTGCGCAGCAGGCTGCGCGGCGTCGTGCCGGCATTGATTTCATAGCTGCCGGCGCGAATCTCGCGTGCATGGCCGGAGAGGCGGAACCACCAGTACAGCAGCGTCGGATCGACCTGCACGCCAGCATCGACCGCAGCCTGTGCCACGCCACGCGCAGACGTGCCGGGCTCGATGGCCAGATCGACCGGGTCGGCGGTCAAACCCAGCGGCTGGTTCAGCCACCAGGCAGCGGCACCGGCGGACACGCCGGCCGCAATGAGCAACCCTACAAACCAGATTCGCACAGCCCTACTTCCTCCATGACATTGATGGACGATGATAATTCAGCCCATGAGTGATTCATTTAACGCTTCCCAGCAAGGTGTAGCCCCCCTGTCCCATCTCGGCATCATTCGCGCGGAAGGCGAGGACGCCGCCAAATTTCTTCATGGCCAGCTGACACAGGATTTCGCCCTGCTCGGTCTGTCCGAAGCGCGCCTGGCCGCCTTCTGCTCGGCCAAGGGCCGCATGCAGGCCAGCTTCATCGGCTTCAAGCGCAGCCACAGCGAGATCCTGCTGGTCTGCAGCCGCGACCTGCTGGCGCCCACGCTGAAACGACTGTCGATGTTCGTGTTGCGCGCCAAGGTCAAGCTCAGCGACGCCAGTGCCGATTTCGCACTGTATGGCCTGGCTGGAGATGCTATTGAAAACGTAGCATCCATCGCGCCATCGCCATGGTCCAAGACCGATTCCGGCACCGCAACGCTGATTCGCCTGTACCCGGCCGACGGCGTGCCGCGCGCGCTGTGGGTCGCCCCGGCGACGGAGGCGCCCCCTGCAGGCAGCGCCTTGAGTCCGGACCTCTGGCTCTGGGGCGAGGTGCGTAGCGGCGTGGCCACCGTGACCACCCCCATCGTCGAAGCCTTTGTGCCGCAGATGCTCAATTACGAGTCGGTCGGCGGCATCAACTTCAAGAAGGGCTGCTATCCGGGTCAGGAGATCGTGGCACGCAGCCAGTTCCGCGGCACGCTCAAGCGCCGCGCCTACCTGGCGCACTGCGCCGACCCGCTGCATGCGGGCGCCGAGGTGGTTGACCTCGCCGATGCCAGCCAGCCCTGCGGCACTGTGGCGCAGGCAGCGGCGGCGCCAGGCGGCGGCTTCGACGCCATCATCTCGATCCAGACCAGTGCGGCTGCCGGACCGGGGCTGCGCTTGGGGCAGGCCGATGGTCCCGCCCTCGCGTTGCTGCCCCTGCCCTACACGCTTCTCGAAGACATCTGAGTCGCCCCCCGGCCTCAAAGCCGGGAGCGGTAGGACGGCGGGACTTTCTGGCGCACGGCATCTTTCTGCGACGCGTCCACCGCCGCCACCGCCGCGCGGTAGGCCTGCAGGGCACGGGCGTCATCCGCCACCTCCGGCAAGGCATAGATGTCACCCATCTTGAGCCAGCCATCCCAGGCCAGCATGGGCCAGTGCTGATTGCGCAACGCCAACCCCTGCAACGCCAGCGGCCAGTCTTTGGCGCGCAGCCCCAGCAGGTAGGCCGTGGTCAGCAAATCCAAATCATCGGTGCCATCCTGGAGATACTGCCGCATCAGATGGAGTGCCTCGCTCTGCTTGCCACTCCGGCTGAGAAGGGCCACATCCAGCGAGCGCACCATGGGCGCATTGGGACGCAAGGCCCGGGCCCTTTCCAGATAAACCATGCCCTTGTCGTCGTGGCCGGTCTGGATATAGCCGCGGGCAATATTGGCCAGCACGCCCGCCACATAAGGCCGCGAGTCCGTGACCGACTCCCAGATCCAGGTGGCGTTTTCCCAATCCCCCCAACGCACCATTTCATCGGCCACCAGCGGGGTGATCTTGCGATAGTGCGGATTGATGGCAATACCCTCGCGTGCCAACTGCAGTATCTGGGCCTTGACCGGATCCCAACGCGGGTGGTTGGGATCACCCGATCGTGACACGGTAAGCGCCAGTTTCACGGCGGCAACCAACCGACGTTCGCCGGCGGCGGCCTGCTGTGCGATGTAGACCGCCACCACGAGGCAACCCAGGGTCAGGATCATCAGCAGGCGTGCGCCTCGCGGATTCCAGGGCAACGCAACGGCCAACGCATACCCACGGCGGCCTGACCGCGCATCGGAAGCGGCCAGTAGCGCCAGCGCCAGCGCGAACAAGGCGCCCGTGCTGGCAAGACGCCAGGGAAAGCCGGCACCACTCACCACCAACAACGCCAGCAGACAAGCCAGCGTCAGCGCCCTGAGCGGCCCCTCTTTCAGCCCGGCGTCGCTGCGATCGCGCCAGGTTGTCCAGGCGGTCAGGCTGAGATAGGACAGCAGCGCCAGCAGAAAACCCCAGCCCGCCAGACCGTATTCGGCCAGCAGCTGAAGAAATTCGTTGTGCGCATAGAAATCGCTTTCCAGCAATTCGTCATTGACCTGGTAGAGCGGCACCACCACTTCCCAGGCACCGGCACCGACCCCGGTTAGCGGATGGGCGGCGACCATGCGCCCGGTGGATTTCCACATGAGGAGACGAACAGAGGCCGAGCCCTTGGTGTACTCGTCTTTCTTGGCAAGGGATGCAGTTCTGAAAAAACTGCGCTGCAGCGCGGTAGCACCCAATTCCTCGCTTTTGATCTGTGGGTTGCCGGTGGGCACCGAGCCCAGTCCCGTCACGGTGAGCAGCAAAACCGCGAGGGCCAGCAATTTCTGGCTGCGCCGCCAGCGGGCCAGTTCCAACTGCTGCCGATACAACCACACGATGGTGGGCAGCACCAACGACAGCAGCAACAAGGCCATCAGGGCCGAGCGTGTGCCGGTCATCAGGATGGCGACCAGGTTGAAAGCCAGGAAGAAGGCCCGCAGTGCAATCTCGCTGCTGTTACGTGCCTGAACCAGCAGCCAGACCGAAAACGGCAGGGTGCAGACCATGAACTCGGCAAAGAAGTTGCGGTTGATGAAGGTCGAGGCTGGAAACGCGCCTTGGGGAAACAGCTGAAGGTTGAGCCAGAACTGCAACGCAGCCCACACCGCAGCCAGCACCGCGCCCCAATGGATGCCGCTGACCAGCATCGGCACGCGCTCGCGCGTCAGGCTGTTCATGCCGACCCACAACAGGATGGAAAATACAAACCAGCGTACCGCTTCCACGGCCGCCAGATAGGTGTGCGCCCAGGCCATGCTGCCCAGGGCGTACGCCATCAACATGAGCGGCAGCCACAGAATGCCGTGCCACTGCATGGGTTCGCGACGCTGCCGGTTCTGCCACAGCAGCAGCCAGGCCGCCCCCAGCGTCCCCAAGGCGATGACCATCGACTTCAACGTGTCCTGCAGCAGGTACTCATGTGGCACCCCCACGGCAGGGGCCAGCAGCATCAGGGCAGCCAGCAGCAAGACCACGCCGTCGCCAGGCCGCAATGACAGGGATGCCAGAAACGTGCCCACCCGTGACGTACGGGCGACGGTCGGTGCGCCCTGGGCGGCTTCGGTCATGCCGGCTGGCCTGCCAGGAGTTTGACCATCTCGACATGGGGGATGCCCGCCTCATCGAACGGCGCCCCGCGCGGCACAAACCCTTCGCCGGCGTAGAACCCTTCGGCACTGCGCTGGGCATGCAGCATCACTTCCCGGTCACCGCGCTGCTCAGCGACCTTCAGCAGCGCGTGCAGGAGGTCCCGCCCCAGTCCGGCGCCGCGCTGCACCCGGGTGACCGCCATGCGGCCGACCCGAGCCACGCCCGTTGCCTGCTGGATCAAGCGGCCTGTGGCCAGCGGCATGCCCAGACGGTTGTAGGCGACCGCGTGGACAGCGGTCGCGTCGGCCTCGTCCCACTCCATCTCGACCGGGATGCGCTGTTCCTGCAGAAAGACTTCGGTGCGCACCTGGCGTGCGCCCTCCGCCAGCGCGTCCCAGGTGCCCAGCCGGATGTCGACCATCGCCTCGCCCGCCTCGTAGCCGTTCAGAACGTCCCGCAAGGACGTGGGGACAGGCTTGGCAGTCTGCGTTGCCGGATCGGCAAATACATAAAGCAGTTCGCCCGTGACCAGCAGCTGATCGCCCTGAAAGACGCCGCCCATGAACTGGATCGACGAGTTGCCGATGCGCGCACAGGTCAGACCGATGTCGAGCAGGTCGTCGTAACGCGCCGAAGCGTGGTATTCCAGGGTCGATTTCTTCACATACAGGTCACCGCCGAGTTGCTGCATGGATGCCTCATACGGCAGGGCCAGCGCGCGCCAGTAATCGGCCATCGCCGTATCGAGGTACATCAGGTAATGCGCGTTGAAGACGATCTTCTGCATGTCCACCTCGGCCCAGCGCACGCGCAGGCGGTGGAGGAAGCGGAAGTCGGCACGGGTGGTGGTGTGCTTGGTCATGGCGTTCCAAATGCGTGTTTCAGGGCCCGCGCCGCATCGGCATGGGCCTGCAGGGCTTCAGGAATGGCGCGTCCCATCTTGATGAATTCGTGCACCACGCCGCGGTAGATCTCCAGGTCGACCGGCACGCCGGCCAGCCGCAGCCGGTCTGCGTACATCACGCCCTCGTCCACCAGCGGGTCGCATTCGGCCAGCCCGATCCAGGCCGGCGCCACGCCATCGACGTCCGGCGCGTTGAGCGGCGAGAATCGCCAGTCGTCACGGTCGGCCGGCAAGTTGATGTAGTGGTTGAAGAAGTAGGTGATGTGTGGCTCCTCCAGCACGAAACCTTTTTCGAAAGTCTTGTGCGAGGGCGTGTCCTGGTGCGCGGCGCACCCAGGGTAGAACAGCAGTTGCAGGGCCAGCGGCAGGCCGGCATCACGCGCCAGGATGGCGCAGACCGCCGCCAGCGTGCCGCCGGCGCTGTCGCCGCCCACGGCCAACCGGCCGGCATCCAGGCCCAGCGCAGCCTCCTGAGCCGCCAGCCATTGCACGGCATCCCAGGCGTCATGCACGGCGGTCGGGAACTTGTGCTCGGGCGCCAGGCGGTAGTCCACCGAAACCACGGCGCATTGGGCCAGATGGCTCAGGTGCCGGCACAGCGTGTCATGGGTCGCCACGCTGCCGATGGTGAAACCACCCCCATGGAAATACACCAGCAGCGGCAGCGCCTCGGCCCCCGCGGGTACCGGCGCATACAGACGGGCCGGAAGGGACTGGCCGTCGCGCGCCGGAATGACGAAGTCCTCGACCCGCGGCAGCTTGTGCACCGGGATATCAAGCACGCCGGCACCGGCCTCGTAATTGGCCCGGGCCTGCTGTGGCGTCAGCGCATGCAGCGGCAGATGGCCGGCGCGCGCCATGCGCTCCAGTACATGGTGCATGGCCGGTGTGAGCAGCGCGCGCGGGTTGCGTTGGTGACTCATGAAGGGCGAATAGCTTGCTAAAGTGGCTGGATTCTGAATTTTTGATCGTACACCGAGGAGACAAGGCCCCATGGCACTCATTTACTACATCACCCAGGTCCAGTTCGATTTCGGCGCCGTCAAGCTGCTTCAACAGGAGTGCGAGCGCAGCGGCATCAGCCGCCCGCTGATCGTGACCGATGCCGGCGTGCGCGCTGCCGGCCTGCTGCAAAAGGCGCTCGACGCCCTGCCCGGCATGGACGCTGCCGTGTTCGACCAGACCCCATCCAACCCGACCGAGGCCGCCGTGCGTGCGGCGGCCTCGGTCTACCAGGCCAACCGCTGCGACGGCCTGATTGCGCTGGGCGGTGGCAGCTCAATCGACTGCGCCAAGGGCGTGGCGATTGCCGCCACGCACGAAGGGCCGCTCAAGACCTACGCCACCATCGAGGGCGGCTCACCGAAGATCAGCGAGCGCGTGGCGCCGCTGATCGCCGTGCCGACCACGGCCGGCACCGGCAGCGAGGTGGCGCGCGGTGCCATCCTGATCGTCGACGATGGCCGCAAACTCGGCTTCCACTCCTGGCACCTGGTACCCAAGACCGCCATCTGCGACCCCGAGCTGACGCTGGGCCTGCCGCCGAAGCTGACCGCCGCCACCGGCATGGACGCCATCGCCCATTGCATGGAAACCTTCATGGCCGCGCCTTTCAATCCGCCGGCCGACGGCATTGCGCTGGACGGGCTGCAGCGCGCCTGGGCCCACATTGAACGCGCCACGAAAGACGGCAGCGACCGCGAGGCGCGCCTGAACCTGATGAGTGCCTCCATGCAGGGCGCCATGGCGTTTCAAAAAGGTCTGGGCTGCGTGCACTCCCTGAGCCACAGCCTGGGCGGGGTCGATCCGCGCCTGCACCACGGCACACTCAACGCCATGTTCCTGCCAACGGTGATCGCCTTCAACGCCGGGGCCGAATCGGTGCAGAAGGAAAACCGCCTGCTGCGCATGGCGCAGGCCATGAACCTCGATTCGGCGGGCGACATCGGCGACGCGATCAAGGACATGAACGCCCGCCTTGACCTGCCCACCGGGCTTGCCGCCATGGGCGTGACGGAAAGTCTCTTCGACAAGGTCATCACCGGGGCCCTGGCCGACCACTGCCACAAGACTAACCCGCGCCTGGCCAGCGCAGAGGACTACCGCGAGATGCTGCGGCAAGCCATGTGATGTGAACCGCGCCTGGCCCGAGGCGGGCTCGGGCGCGGCTTACTTCAACAGGCAGTGCTTGGCGTAATCGGTGGCCTCGTTGACCGTCCAGTCGCCCTTCGGTTTTTCCTGCATGTTGGTGCACCACTGCTTGCTGCCGACTTCAGGCGCGCAGGCGGTCAGGAAGGTGATGGCGATCAGACCTGCCAGCAGATTTTTCATGATTGACTCCCGATTGAGATCACCTGATTGTGACGCAGCGCATGCGTGACGGCAGCGTGATGCTCTCCCCGGCTTCAGCAGACCGTCGACCTTGGACAAAGACCCTGTTCGCCTGGCCATCGTCACCGCCTCGCTCACATCACAAGGCTTGCACCTGCCCCAGGTCCGGCTTGGCCAACCAGGCCTGGAACTCATCTGCCAGCTGGCGACTCATCTGCACCGCCGTGCCCCAGGCCTTGACGCGGCCGGCCAGATCATTGCCGTAGTGCGTGAAGTCACTGCGGTCGGGCAGCTTGCCGTTGGGTAGGGTCTTGATCCATTGCGGGTCGGGCGCCAGCAACACCATGGTGTCTAGGTGGTGTGTGGCACGGTGGCGCCATTTCAGGCCTTTGTCGAGCCAACCCGGCACCACCGCCTGCTGGAAGTGCGGGTAAAGAACCAAGCCTTTTGGGCCTCCAGCCCTTTCCCCATCTGCGCCAGGCGCTTCTAAATCGATAGCATTCGGTGCGGCCGCGTAATTGAGATGCAGGTGGTAATCGGTGATGCCGCCATCCCAGTAGGCACCGGACGGGGCGCCGGCGATGTGCTGCACCGCGCGCAGCACGAAAGGAATGGAACAGCTGGCCTGCAAGGCCGCCATGAAATTGGCCTCGCTCAAGGCGACCCGGCGCGTGCGGTAGTCGCCGGTGGCGAATGGCAACTCGGCACCCGGCGTGGAAAACACCACGCGCTCCAGCCAGGCCCCCATGGCCTTGCGGTGTACCGTGTTGGTGAGAAAGGCGCCGAGGTAGCCCAGCGGTGTGCGCAGGCCATGCTCACGCCCCAGCAGATGACGACCCCGCGAGGTGAGGATGTGCAGCCGAAAACGCGGGTTGTTCAGGACTTCCTGCACACGACCACCGTAAAAGGCCTGCAGGTTCTGGCCGAAGCGTTCGCTGATCAGGTCCGCAGGTGGCCGCTTCTGCCCTGGCTGCAACTCGTAGTGCTGGTGGATGTAGTCATGTTCGAGCCGCTCGAAGGCGGCCACCGGCTGGTTCAGACAGCCGGTGGCCATGCGCCAGGCGCCGATTGAGGCCCCCACCAGATCGACGGTGTGCGTTGTCGAGGCCAGCCAGTCGCCGAAGACAAAACGGTCGAGCGCGCCCAGAATCAGGCCCTTGGGTCCGCCGGCTGCGGCCGGAATGGTAACCACATCGCGGGCCTGCAGGCCTTGTTGTTCCAGGTGCCGCCGGGCCTGCGGACCGGCATAGATGCGAAGCGCTTTCATGGGGACGATCAAAAGAAGCAGAGCGGCCTGTGGCCGTCATCAGGAATAGGCCGCCCAGTCGAATGGGTCCTGCTGCAGCACCATGTCGATGTCCAGCCCGAGTACTTCCCCCACCTCTCCCGGGAAAGTCACGGCCATGGCCCGTTCGCTGAGGTTGGCCTCGCGCGCCCGCGCGCGCCAGGTGGCCAGGTGGATGACACCGGCCAGCGGTTCGTAGACATGGCTTTCAAACGGCGCGTACTGGTGTTCCAGCGCATCGACGATGGGCTGCGGAAACTGCCAGCGCCGCACGTAGGCAGCACCGACCTGGGCATAGCTGTAGCCGAACTGCTTGAACTCGGCCCGGGCCCGCTTGATATCCAGCGGTGGCATCTCCTTGTCCAGCAGCGCGATCTCGGTCGGCATGCCGGCATGCATCACCAGCTCGCCCACCGCGTGGATCAGGCCACAGGTGAAGGCCGCCCCCTGGTTCTGCCGCACCACACCGGCCAGCGAACGCGACAGCTTGGCCACATTCAGGCTATAGGCCCAGAACTGCTGCAGGTTGATGCCCGGCACCGCCTTGAGCGATGCCGCCGACGCGGCCTCCGACGCCATGGCGCGGATATGGGGCAGGCCCAGAATGGCCAAGGCCTCGGGCACGCTGTTGACCTTGCCCGAGAGATTGAACAGCGGCGTGTTGGCCGCCTGCAGCAGGCGCGTGGTCAGGGCCAGGTCGCTACTGATGAGCTGGGAGACCTTGCGCAGGTCGGGCTCCTCGCGGTCGAGTTCGCCGAGCAGCAGCGCAATGACCCGGGGAATGCTGGGCAGCACGATGGACTGGGCCAGCAAGGCGCTCAGCTCCATGAAGGCCCTCTGCGTTGATTGTTCCTGCTCATGGCCCGATTATGGCGCCCCTGCCGCCCCTCCCTGTCCCTGCCTGCATCCGCCGGCAAACCTCAGCGCTTGAGCTTGGCGAAGGCGGAGGCCATGGCCGACTGCGGCGCCGGCTCGTTGGCACGGCGCGGCTGCTGGCCGCGCCCGGCCCCTTCGAAACGGTTCTCGCGCGGACCATCGCGCCGCGCCGGTGCCGCATCGAGCTTCATGGTCAGGCTGATGCGCTTGCGCGCCACATCCACCTCCAGCACCTTGACCTTGACGATGTCGCCGGTCTTGACCACCTCGCGCGCGTCGGTGACGAACTTGTTGCTCAGCTGGCTCACGTGCACCAGGCCGTCCTGGTGCACGCCCAGGTCGACAAAGGCGCCGAACTGGGCCACGTTGCTGACCGTGCCTTCAAGCACCATGTCTTCACGCAGGTCCTTGATGTCATCCACACCGTCGTTGAAGCGCGCCACCTTGAAGTCCGGACGTGGATCGCGCCCCGGCTTCTCCAGTTCGCCCAGAATGTCCTTGACCGTGATGACGCCGAACTGCGCATTGGCAAACAGCTCCGGCTTGAGCGTCTTGAGCATCTCGGCGCGGCCCATCAGCTCGGCCACCGGCTTGCCGGTCCTGGCCATGATCTGCTCCACCACCGGGTAGGTTTCCGGGTGCACGCCGGTCATGTCCAGCGGGTTGTCGCCGTCGCGGATGCGCAGGAAACCGGCACTCTGCTCGAAGGTCTTGGCGCCCAGGCCGGTGACCTTGAGCAGGTCCTGCCGGCTCTTGAAGGCGCCATTCGATTCGCGCCAGCGCACCACCGCCTTGGCCACACCCCCTGACAGACCCGAGACGCGCGACAACAGCGGCACGCTGGCGGTGTTGAGGTCGACACCGACCGAGTTCACGCAGTCTTCCACCACGGCGTCCAGCGTGCGCGCCAGTTCGCTCTGGTTCACGTCGTGCTGGTACTGGCCGACGCCGATCGATTTGGGGTCGATCTTCACCAGCTCGGCCAGCGGGTCCTGCAGACGGCGCGCAATGCTGGCGGCGCCGCGCAGGCTGACGTCCACGTCCGGCATTTCCTGCGATGCGAATTCGCTGGCGGAGTAGACCGAGGCACCGGCTTCGCTCACCACCACACGCTGGATTTCGGCACCGTCATGCAGCTTGGCCAATTGCTTGATCAGGTCCCCCGCCAGCTTGTCGGTCTCGCGGCTGGCGGTGCCATTGCCGATGGCGATCAGGTTGACGCCATGCTTCTCGCACAGCTTGGCCAGCGTGTAGAGCGAACCTTCCCAGTCGCGCTTGGGCTCATGCGGGTAGACGGTGGCGGTGTCGACCAGTTTGCCGGTGGCATCGACCACGGCCACCTTGACACCGGTGCGGATGCCCGGGTCCAGGCCCATCACGACACGCGGACCAGCAGGTGCGGCCAGCAGCAGGTCGCGCAGGTTGTCGGCAAAGACCTTGATGGCAACCTTCTCGGCCTCCTCGCGCAGACGGGCAAAGAGGTCGCGCTCGGTCGAGAGATTGAGCTTGACGCGCCAGGTCCAGGCCACGCATTTGCGCAGCAGGTCATCGGCCGGCCGGCCCTGGTGGCTCCAACCCAGGTGCAAGGCGATCTTGCCCTCGGCCAGTGACGGCTTGCCGGGCTCAGGTTCCACGGGCAATACCAGCTTGGCATCCAGAATGTCCTGCGCCCGGCCGCGGAACACCGCCAATGCGCGGTGCGACGGCACGCGGCCGATCGGCTCGTCGTAGTCAAAATAGTCGCGGAACTTGGCCACGTCCGCGTTGTTCTCATCCTTGCCGTCCATCAATCGGCTCTTGAACAGGCCTTCGCCCCACAGCCATTCGCGCAAGCCCTGCACCAGCGCGGCATCTTCGGCCCAGCGCTCGGACAGGATGTCGCGTACGCCATCGAGCACGGCGGCCACGGTGGTGAAATCGTCGCCGGCCTCGGTCTTTTGCGGCAGCACGAAGGCTTCGGCTTCTTGCGCCGGGTTGCGCGTCGGATCGGCAAACAGCAGGTTGGCCAACGGCTCGATGCCGGCTTCGCGCGCGATCTGCCCTTTGGTCCGTCGCTTGGGCTTGTAGGGCAGGTACAGGTCTTCCAGTTCCTGCTTGGTGGTGGCCGCGTGCAGGGCCGCTTGCAGTTCGGGGGTGAGCTTGCCCTGCTCCTCGATGCTCTTGAGGATGGCTTCGCGCCGCTCGGTCAGCTCGCGCAGATAACCCAGGCGGTACTCGATCTCACGTAACTGCGTGTCGTCCAGCCCCTCGGTGGCTTCCTTGCGGTAGCGGGCGATGAAGGGGACGGTAGCGCCCCCATCGAGCAAAGCCACGGCGGCCTCGACCTGTCTGTCCAGAACCCGGAGTTCCTGCGCGATCTGCGCGATGATTTTCTGCATGACTCTACGAACTACCGGTCAGTTGCCGGCTCATCAAAACGAAACGAAGTCCGCGAGTGTGCCACAGAGCGGCATGGCCGATTCCAGGGTGAGACGCCCTGGCGATCAGCTAAGAAATGGTGAGGCTACGACCAGAGGTGGCCGTCGTCCTGCCGACGCGCCGACTGGCGCCGGTCTATGCCGTCCCAGTGGCAACGTCGGTCAGCGGCGGCAGGATGGCCGCGCCGATCAGGCACCGCATGGGCCACATTGATTTGCAACTCGAGAACCACATCGGGCCGCGGGGCGGACGGCCTGGGGCCGCTGGGAGCAAAACGAAACGGAACGAAATCATCGCTTGAAGTACCCGCGCCATCGCCAGCACGGGTTCTGCGTCGTTCGCCCAACTGGGACTGACCATAGGCCGCCACCGCCTCGATCCAGGCCTGATCGGCGTGCTGGATGATCTGCGCCAGTGCAGGCTCACCCTGTTGCTGGAAAAAATGGTGATAGCCCGTCACATCGGACTCGCGGGCCACACCATGCCGGCTTCCATTCCCCGGATACATGCGTTCGCTCCAGGCCCTGAAATTCATGCCAACCAAGGCCCGAGGGGTGCGGTTCGCATTCAAAAGCAGTGGCTTGCAGATGTTCTGGATAAAAGCCTGATAGGCCTGACCGAAACTGTGCTCCACGAGATCGAAAGCCCGGCTGCCATGGTCCGCCTGGGTCTGCAATTCACGGTAAGCCGACAGCATGAGCACGCAGATCCCCAAGACCGTGCGGGACTGCATGTCAGGCAAGGGCTGGCAACGCTCGTTGAACATCGCTTGCGCCCTGTGGCATACCTTGGCCACCAGCAACACAGGATCTTGCAAGCCCAATTTGTCCAGATCGGCATTCAGATGGCGCACAAAACTCGCCGCCCAGGCATTGGCCGTCGAGCTCTGAAATGACACTTTGGCAACTGGCGCTGCCAGCAATTCTTCACACGTGAGCGAGTCCATGCGTGATCCTCATTGCAAATGTGATGGGCCCCCAACGAGTCGTCACACTTTTTACGCATTTCAAATCACTGTTTGTTGCTTGTCAATACGTGATCGCATTCAAGTGCTAGCCCATTGGCGCCCACCATCAGCCCTCCGATTTTTTCAATTTTGCAGAATTGGCGTGATGCAACAGAGAAATCCCCGCAGGAGATTAAGGCAAACACTGACTCAAGTTTGCAGGTGCAAGACTAAAGTGGCTGTGGATACATCCAGGAGGCAGGCATTTCGCCTGTTGTGTTCAACCCAAGCCATGAACTGTCACCATGAAACACCAAACCTTTCTTTCCGCCCAATCAACCCAAGCCATCGACTATCGGACATCACATCCTGTCGAGGATGGCATCACGTCACGCCGGAGCAAAGACACCGAATATCTGCCCTTCATCATCCGGCAGGTACGCGATCAAGACGATTTTCAAAAAGCCCTGGAGGTGCGGCATGCAGCCTATGCCCGTCACATGCCCTTGTTTGCCGATGCCCTCAGATCACCCGAAGCCGATGACATGGAGGCTGACGTGACCATCTTGCTGGCGGAATCCAAACTGGATGGGTCACCCTTGGGGTCGGCACGGATCCAGAACAACCTGCGCAGGCCGTTGAATTTGGAGCACTCGGTGGATCTCCCGCCATGGCTGAAGGGAAAACGGCTCGCAGAAGCCCGTCGCCTGTCGGTTGCCCCTGGCAGCCCGGGCCGATTGGTCAAGATGGCACTCATCAAAGCCTGCTTGATGTACAGCTTTGAAAACGGACTCCAATGGTCCGTGCTGGCTGCAAGGCCACCGCTTGATCGATCCTATGAAAAACTGCTGTTCCGCGATCTGCTGGATGGCGCGACGTTCATACCGCTGCCACGGGAAAATAACGTTCCCCATCGTGTACTCGGACTGGACATGGAAAATCTGGAGGCGACCTACACGCAAGCCCAGCATCCCTTGCTGAATTTCTTTTGCTACACACACCACCCGGACATCCATGTCGGCCATGATCAGGCCGTCGCGAACGTGCCGCGCCCCATACCTTCGAAGTACGAGCTGAAAGAGCCTTCAGTCCAGGCCTGGTCCTGAGGCAGACCCGCACATCCCCCGCTCGAGGTTGGATCGCGTTATCCTACGACTTCGGCGGGGATGGTATTCGCCGTGAGAACAAGCACCATGCCCCGGCCAGGAAATCACGGCGCATAGAGGAATCCATTTTTTGAGTCGAACCACCCCGATACGCAAGCCTCACACCGGCTTACTTCAAAACGCCCTGAAATGGGTACCGGATGCCCTTGCGTTTTATGCCCTCCCTTTGGCCGTCACCTTGCTTTCGCTGGCTGCGCTGTTGTTTTGGGATGATCTCTATTCGGCAAAAGCCGACAAGTCATTGGATCTTCATGTTCTGATCCAGACGGACGGCGAGATGACGCTCTCGCAAGCGCAGCAGCAGCTGTCCCAGGCCCCCGTCACCAGGTACTTCAATCCGCGGCTTTCTGAACGTCCCGTGTGGTTCAGTTTTTCCCAGCCGCCTTCTCCCGGCTTTTCATCGACCGTCGAGTTTCCTTCGCGGCATGCTGTCGACCTGACTTGCTGGGATGGCACCACCTTTGAACTGCTCGGCAACTCCAAAAACCTCGACCCGGACGGCCGGCTGTATCGGGTCAAGGCCGGTTATGGCCTGGAACTGGATGGGCTGGGCAGGACCGTTATTTGCCGGAGCTCATTCAGTGGGCCGGCGCGTTTGAGCGCCAACCTGTGGTCCACCGATCAACTGAGCATTTCCAGTCAGAACTTCCACCGAAAATCAGGATTGCTCGATGGCGGCATGATGGTTCTGGTGGTGTTCGTCGTCATTACCGCCCTGATCTACCGCCAGCGCCTGAACATCATCTTCGCGGCCTGGTTGATCGTGACCTTGCGGATCAGTGCCACCTCGGCTGGCTGGGATGAGCAATGGCTCAATCACGCGGTTCCGGATGAATGGCTGGCAACCGGCAGGTCCCTGGCACGTGCTGCCTGGGGGCTTTTGACCATCACCCTGTTCAAGAACCTGTTTCGGGAACACCTTTCCAATCCACGTATCACTGCGTCAGTGATCTTTGGACAGTGGCTGTGCGTGGGCTTGTTTGCCGCAGCCCTCGTTCTGCCGCGCAGTACGTTCCTGACGACGATGTGGCTCATCGGCGGGCTCTTGTTGCCTCTGATGCTTCTGGATCTGCTGGTCATTGTCTACAGGACGCGATCAAGGGCAGCACTTCTGTATGGAGCGTCCCTGGCCGTGACCCTCCTGTCCAGCTTGTTCGAGATCATTGCAGCGGTTTATGGCACCAAAGGCATCGACGACTCGGCCAACAGCGTCGCGGTGGCCTTTGCCTCCAGTCTGCTGGCCTCGCTGGCCATTTCCGAGCAGATCCGGCAGGAACACCAGCAACGCCTGGCCGCCCAAGCCGAATTGCAGCACACCTACGACGCCATGCCCATCGGGCTGTTCACGCTGGACCTGCAAGGCAACTTCATGAGCGCGAATCCGGCCATGCACAAGATGCTGGGCCATTTTGTCCTTCGACGTGGCCACCATTCCTGGGAGCAATACTTCAACAGCGGTTCCTGGAGCGCCCTGCACCAGATGCTGAGCCAGCAGCAGGACGGCGAGATCGAAGTGCGTAGCGCCGACAACGTGAGCCAGGACAAGTCCAGGCGCTATCTGGTCAAGGCCACGCGGGCCGGCGACAAGATCGAAGGTTCGCTGCAGGACGTGACAGAGAAGTCCCAGGCTGTCGATGAACTGAGTTTCCTGGCCAACCACGATTCGCTGACCAAGGTACTCAACCGGCATGGCATCGAGGAGGCGTTCAACGATGCCTTGGCCAAGCAGCATGGCAACCAGCCGCTGGCCATGGCCTACCTCGATCTCGACCGCTTCAAGCTGATCAACGACTTGTACGGCCACAACACCGGCGACGACATCCTGCGGCAGGTCTGTCAGCGCGTCATGCGCCTGTTGTCGGGGGGCATGCGCATGGGCCGCATCGGCGGCGACGAATTCGTCATCCTTCTGCCGGATACCAAGATGACGCTCGCCACCGTGATTTGCCGCAGCATCGTGGACATCATCGACAGCACCACTTTTCGGGTCGACAACAAGGCGTTTCACGTCCGGGGTTCGATCGGACTGATTGAAGTATCCCGCGGCACCCGGCTCAAGGATGCCATCTCCACGGCAGACCGTGCCTGCCGTGAGGCCAAGGCCGGCCAGAGCAAGGGGTTGGTGGTCTACGAAATCGAGGCCCCGGCGTTCCAGGAACACCAGGCCGAAATCCATCTGGTCGAACGCCTGTCGGGCAGTGATGTGCTGGAGGGTCTGTTTGTCGAGATGCAGCCCATCATGTCGCTGAAACGACCGAACGATTCGTTGAATTTCGAAGTGCTGCTGCGCATGCGCGACCTGGATGGCAAGCTGGTTCCGACGCAGCGCCTCATCGCGGCAGCAGAGCACAGCGGGCGCATGAGCATGATCGACCGCTGGGTACTCTCCAGCACGCTGGCCTGGCTCGATCAGAACCGATCCCGTCTGCAGAAAACGCAATTCGTCTGCATGAACCTCAGCGGCTCCTCACTCAACGACGAGGAATTCATGGATGAAGTATTCGACTTGCTGCGCCGCAACAGCCATGTGGTGGGCTTTCTCAGCATCGAGATCACCGAGAGCGTGGCGCTGCACGATCTGAGCAATACGCGTCGCTTCATCAATAAGGTGCGTGGCTACGGCGCCCGGGTGGCGCTTGACGATTTTGGCGCCGGCTACACCTCGTTCTCCTACCTCAAGGAACTGCCGGCCGACCTGCTCAAGATCGACGGCAGCTTCATCGTCAACATGAACCAGCACCCGGCCAATATTTCAATCGTCGAGGCGATTGTCAGTCTGGCGGGCAACCTTGGCATGAAAACCGTCGCTGAATGGGCCGAGGATGCCGCCACGGTCGAAACGCTGGTCGAAATCGGCGTGGACTATGTGCAGGGCTTTGTGGTGGCCCGCCCGCAATCACCGGAACGGCTGTTGGAAGCAGCTTCAGCGGCCAGCTTCATCCAGGATGAAAAGCTTCAGCAACTGATCCGGCTGATCGAGCAGCCTGGCGATCCGCTGGGCAGGGTTGACCTGATCCTGGAAGACACTGACACCCCCACCCGCAAGGTGCACTGAAGCGCCGCAAGAATGCTGCTGCGTTCAGGCAGAACGCAAGGCGCGGCGCAACTCCTCGCCCAACTCAGGCTTGTGCGCAAACGGGTCGGTCGGGTTGCGCGCCTGCAGGATGTCCTCCATCCGTGTCTGCACCGCGCCGATCGCCTTGGGATGGCTGTAGATGTAGAACTGGTTCGCCGCCATCGCATCGAATACTTTCTGCGCCACCTCCGCGGCCGTCACCTTGCCGGAACTCACGGCCTTGTCATTCATGGCTTGGCCGATGAGCTGGCTGCGCGTCGGTTTGGCCGCGGACAGTTCCCCCGGGCGGTTGCGCTCGCTCTGGTGGATGCCGGTGGGGACAAAGTAGGGACACAGCACGGAGGCGCTGATCTGGTCGGTCACCAGCGCCAGGTCCTGGTACAAGGTCTCGCTCAGACTTACCACCGCGTGCTTGCTCACGTTGTAGACACCCATGTTGGGTGGGTTGAGCAGACCGGCCATGCTGGCGGTGTTGACGATGTGTCCTTGGTAAGCCGGGTCCTTCCTGGCCGCTTCGAGCATCATGGGCGTGAACAGACGCACGCCGTGGATCACACCCCAGAGATTGACGCCCAGCACCCAGTGCCAGTCCTGCACCGAGTTTTCCCAGACCAGGCCGCCGGCACCCACGCCAGCGTTGTTGAACACGAAATTCGGTGCACCGAAACGCTCCTGCACCCGCTGCGCCAGATGCGCCATCTGCGTCGCATCCGACACATCCACCTGCAGTGCCAGCACCTCGGCGCCGGCAGCCGTCATCTCGGCGGCTGCCTTGTTCAGCGCATCCTGCTGCACGTCCACCAGCACCAGCTTCATGCCGCGCTGTGCGCCAATGCGGGCGCACTCGAGGCCAAAGCCGGAGCCGGCCCCGGTGAGCACAGCGGTCTTGTTCTTGAAATCACTGATCATCTTGTCGCCCCAGGTTTCATGCAGGCATGGCGCGCTGCAAAATTTTGTCGAATGCCGTGTCGGTGCCCAGGCTGCCAAAGGTATGCCCCCAATTGCCAGCCAGCCGCGAATCGCAGAAGGCGGAAAACACCTCGGTCGGTGCACTTTGTGCCAGCAGCGTTGCCTGCACCGCCAGTGCCACGTCCTGCGCCAAGCAACGTGCCTCGATTTCGCTTGCCATTGCCGCCACCCGCTGCGGCAGGCTTCGCGCCAGCAGGTCGAGCGCCGCGTGCATGCCCTTGGCAGGGGCCAGCTCCTGTGCCAGTGCGCTGGCAGCATCCCCTTTGCGCAAGGCACGCAGCAGATCCAGCGCCATGATGTTGCCGGCACCTTCCCAGATCGAGTTGACCGGCATCTCACGGTAGATGCGGGCCATGACGCCTTCGCCGCCCTCCTCCACGTAGCCATTGCCACCCAGGCATTCCATCGCTTCCTGGGCAAAGGCGCTGCCGCGCTTGCAGATCCAGAACTTGGCGATCGGCGTCAGCAGGCGCGCCATGATCTGTTCGTGCGGTTCATCCTGGCGATCAAATGAGCGTGCCACCCTCGTCGACAAGGCACAGGCCGCTTCACTTTCGAGTGCAAGATCAGCCAATACATTGCGCATCAGATCGTGCTCGACCAGCCGCTTGCCGAAGGCCTGGCGCTGGCGCGTGTGGTACAAGGCCAAGCTCAACGCCTGGCGCATCAGCCCGCTGGTGCCCAAGGCGCAGTCCAGGCGCGTCATGGTGCCCATCTCCAGGATCTGCGGCACGCCGCGCCCTTCCTCGCCCACCAGCCAGGCCGTGGCCTGCACGAACTCCACCTCCGAACTGGCGTTGGCCTTGTTACCCAGCTTGTCCTTGAGACGCTGAATGTAGAAGGCGTTGAGCGATCCATCCGGTAGCACGCGCGGCAGAAAGAAGCAGCTCAAGCCACCCGCGCTTTGCGCCAGCACCAGAAAAGCGTCGCACATCGGCGCCGAGAGAAACCACTTGTGCCCGGTGATCCGGTAGCGCTGACCCCAGGCGTCGCTGCCATCCGGCGTGGCCTGCGCGGTATTGGCACGTACGTCCGAACCACCCTGCTTCTCCGTCATGCCCATACCCATGGTCACACCCAGCTTCTCACTGTAAGGCTTGAGCACCGGGTCGTAGCTGCGGCTGGTCAGGCGCGGCCCCCAGTCGCCATGGATGGCCGCATTGCGGCGCAGCGCGGGCGTGGCGGCATAGCTCATGGAGATCGGGCACAGGACAGAAGGCTCCAGCTCGGTGAAGAGCATGAAGCCTGCCGCCCGCAAGACGTGCGGCGAAGGGCTCTGGCCAGCCCATGGGGTGCCATGCAAGCCGGCTTCCACCGCCGCGCCCATCAGCGCGTGGTAGCTCGGATGGAACTCGACCTGGTCGATGCGCCGGCCGAAGCGGTCATGGCTGCGCAGTTGCGGCGTATGCACATTGGCCAGACGGGCGTGGGCCTGCATCTCCGCCGTACCGAATGCGGCGCCGAGTACATGCAGCGGCGCTGTGTCCAGTCGTGGGGCATTGAACTTCAATGCCTCGCGCAGGGGCAAATTGGTCTCGAACAGGTTGTAGTCAACCAGCGGTGAAGCCTGGTTGAACACTTCGTGGGTAGCGTGCATGGTGACCCCCCTTGCCGCACAGAGCGTGTTTAGACCAGCTTGACCAGTTGCTTGCCGAAATTCTTGCCCTTGAGCAGGCCCAGAAAAGCTTCCGGTGCCGCTGCGATGCCTTGGGCCACGGACTCCCGCGGCCGCAGTTTCCCGGTACCGACCAGCGTGCCCAGCTCCTTGAGCGCCTCCGGCCAGACTTCCATGTGCTCGCTGACGATGAAACCCTGCACCTTGAGCCGGTTGACCAGAATCAGTGCCGGGTTGGCCAGCGGCAGCGGCTGGCCATCGTAGCCGGCAATCATGCCGCAGACGGCGATGCGGCCATGCGCATTCATGCGCAGCAGCACGGCGTCGAGCACCATGCCGCCGACGTTTTCGAAGTAACCGTCGATGCCGTTCGGGCAGGCTTGCTTGAGCGCTTTCGCCAACGAGTAGGCATCCTTGTGCTCCTTGTAGTCAATGCAGGCGTCGAAGCCGAGCTCATTCACGACGTAATCGCACTTGTCCTTGCCGCCGGCGATGCCGACCGCGCGGCAGCCGCGCGCCTTGGCCAGTGCGCCGTAGGCGCTGCCCACCGCGCCAGCGGCGGCGCTCACCACCACGGTATCGCCCGCCTTCGGGTCGATGATCTTCACCAGGCCATACCAAGCCGTCACGCCGGGCATGCCGACGGCGCCGAGGTAATGGCTCAGCGGCACGTGGGTCGTGTCGACTTTACGCAGGGCACCGGGCTGAGTGGCATCGACCACGCTGTACTCTTGCCAGCCACCCATGCCGACCACCTGGTCGCCGGCGCTGAACTTCGGATGGCGGCTTTCCACCACCTCGCCCACCGTGCCGCCAATCATCACCTCACCCAGCGGCTGCGGCTGGGCGTAGCTTTTGCTCTCGTTCATGCGGCCGCGCATGTAGGGATCCAGGCTCAGGTAGTGGTGGCGCACCAGCACCTGGCCGTCCTGCAGCGCAGAGGTCTCGGTGCTGACGAGCTTGAAATTGCTGACGCTGGCTTCGCCTTGCGGGCGGTTGTCGAGCAGGATTTGGCGATTGGTAGGCATGGGGCTCTCTTTATTAATCAGTCGGTGGAAATGACGTTCAGCGCGTTGCTGCCCTTGGGGCCGGTGGGCAGGCGCTTGACGTACTTGAAGGTGCCGGTGGCATGGGCGCAGACCTTGCCATCGGCGTCGTAAATCGTGGCCTCGGTGAAAGCCAGGGTGGCGGTACGGTGAATCAAACGTCCCTTGCCAGTGAGCTTGCCACGTGCGGCCTGCATGAAGCTGGTCTTCATCTCGATGGTGACCACGCCCATGTCCGGCTGCACGCTACGCGCTGCCGTGGCCATGGTCACGTCCATCAGCGTCATGCTGGCGCCGCCATGGGTGACGGCAAAGGAATTCAGGTGCTCGGGCTTCGGTTCATAGTGCAACTCGGACTGCCCATCCTCAAAACGCTCCAGGGTAAAGCCCAGATGCTCGACGAAGGGAATACGAACGCCAAAGGGAATACTCATTGAAATCTCGAATACAACGAAAGAAAAATCGCCAAACGCGCGTTGAATTCAAGCGCGGAACGCCGAGGGACCGGCTTCGCCGGACCACTGGCGTTGCCCCCTGCAAGGGGGGTGGCGAAGCGACACGCAGTGCGCGCAGCCCGGGGGTGAGCCATTTCTACCCTCCAGTGACACAACTGACGCCGCCATCCACCGCCAGCCACTGACCGGTGATGTGCTTGCCGGCATCCGAGGCAAACAACACGCACAGGCCCTTGAGGTCCTCGTCATCGCCCAGCCGGCGCAGGGGCGCATGTTCTTTCAGCTTGTCTTCGCCCCAGGACTCCAGCGTACCGGCCGTCATCTTGCTCGGGAAGAAGCCCGGGCAGATGGCGTTGACATTGATGCTGTACTTGCCCCACTCGGCCGCGAGCGCCCGGGTGAAGTTGATCACAGCGCCCTTGGAGGTGTTGTAGGCAATGGTGGTCATCTGCGGCGGGTTGCCGCCCAGGCCGGCGATGGAGGCCACGTTGATGATGCGGCCTGACTTGCGTGCAATCATGCTCTTCTTGCCGATCACCTGACTCAACAGAAAATAGCCGCGGATGTTGAGGTTCATCACCTTGTCCCAGGCTTCGATCGGGTGATCCTCTGCCGGCGCGCCCCAGGCGGCACCGGCGTTGTTGACCAGAATGTCCACGTCGCCCATGCGCTGCAGGGTCTCGTCGGCCAGGCGGTGGATGTCGGTCTCCTTGGCGCAGTCGGCGGCAACCCAGCGCGCATCGATGCCGGCGGCCTGCAGGTCGGCCACGGCCACCTCCAGTTCATCGGCCTTGCGCGCACTCAGCATGATGCGGGCACCGGCCTCGCCCAGGGCATGGGCCATTTGCAGGCCCAACCCGCGCGAGCCGCCGGTCACCAGGGCGGTCTTGCCCTTCAAGTCGAAAAGTTGCTGAATGGTTCTTGTCATCTGTCTTCCTTGCTGTTGAGGCCCTCTCTCTCAGGAGAGGGTCGGGGTAAAGGCCTGGCCTGTGTTGATTCTTTCAATCGCGAGCGCACATAGATCAGCAGGATGCCGATGGCGATCAACACGCCGCCCACGCTCTGGATGCTGCTCGCCTGTTCTGCATCGGTGCGAGCCAGAAAGATGCCGAGCACGATGGCCAGCAGGCCGCCGTAGATGCAGATCCATACCAGCCGCTGTATCCACATCAAGGTGGATCGCGATGCCATCAGAATGCCTCCTCCGGAAAATCTGCGCAGGTCAGATCACGCGCCTGCACGACATTAAGCCAGGCGCTGATTTTCGGCAACTCATAACGGAAGAAAAAGCGGGCCGCCAGCAGGCGCCCCTGGTTGGCCATGTCCGACGCCGTACCGCGTGCCGCCAACGCCACGTCCAGCCAGATCCAGGCCAGTACGGTATGGCCGAAGGCCTGCATGTAGGGCACGGCATTGGCCAGCGCCTCGGTCGGCTGGCCGGTAGCCCAGGCGGCACGTGTGGCGGCTCCCACCTGCTGCAGCGCCTGCTCCAGCTGATCGGCAAACTCGACAAGTTCCGGATGCCTGCGGGCCCGGTCGATGGTCGTGCCGATCCGGTCGGCCAGCAGCGCCAGTCCGCTGCCGTTTTCCATCAGCACCTTGCGCCCCAGCAGGTCCAGCGCCTGGATACCATGCGTGCCTTCGTGGATCATGTTCAGCCGGTTGTCGCGCCAGTACTGCTCGACCGGGAAGTCGCGCGTGTAGCCGTAGCCGCCGTGGATCTGGATCGCCAGCGAGTTGGCTTCCAGGCACCACTCGCTGGGCCAACTCTTGGCAATCGGCGTCAGCACTTCCAGTAACAATCGCGCCTCATCGGCCGCCTGGACTGAACCGGTGTGCTGCTCGTCCACCAGCCGGGCGCAATACAGAACCAGCGCCAGCGCGCCTTCGCCGTAAGCCTTCTGTGCCAGCAGCATGCGCTTGACGTCGGCGTGCTCGATGATGCGGATCTGCCCCCGGGTCGCATCCTTCCCGGCGGGTCCGATCGGTCGGCCCTGTGGCCGGTTTTTCGCATAGTCGAGGCTCGCGTGATAACCGGCCAGACCCAGCATGGTGGCCGCCATGCCAATGCCGATGCGCGCCTCGTTCATCATGTGGAACATGCAGCGCAGGCCCTGGCCGGGCTCGCCCACCAGATAACCAACGGCGCCGGCCGCGCCGCGCACCGGGTACTTGCCTTCACCAAAATTCAACAGCGTGTTGGTGGTGCCGCGCCAGCCGCACTTGTGGTTCAGGCCCGCCAACGCCACGTCGTTGCGCTCGCCCGTCAGGTGGCCTTGCACGTCCACCAGTTTCTTCGGCACGATGAACAGCGAGATGCCGCGCGTGCCGGAAATCGTCTTGCCGTCCGGCCCGGGAATCTTGGCCAGCACCAGATGGACGATGTTCTCGGTCAGCTCATGCTCGCCGGCTGAAATCCACATCTTGTTGCCTTTGAGCCGATAACGCGGCCCGAGCGGATCCTGATTCCAAGGAGTGGCGCCGTCCGCGGCTACCGAAGGGCCCTCGTCAGGAACTGCGCGCGTGGCGATGTCGCTCAGGGACGAGCCGGCCTGCGGCTCGGAGAGGCACATGGTCCCGGAGAAGCGGCCGGCGAATTCGTTCTTCGCGAACACGTCCTTCTGCAATGGCGTGCCGTGCGCCATCAGGAGGTTGGCGTTGCCGGCCGTCAGCAGGCCGGAGCCGATGCTGACCGAGGCCATGGCAAAGAAGGCATTGGCTGCCGCCTCCACCGTGTAGGGCAGCTGCATGCCGCCCATCTCGTAATCCTGTGCGGCACTCAGCATGCCGGACGCCGCATAGGCCTTCTGCGCCTCATAGGTGGCCTGCGGCAGGATGACCTTCTCGCCGTCGACACGCGGCTCTTCGGTATCCACGGTGCGGTTGAACGGGGCGTACTTTTCGCGCGCGATGCGCTCGCAGGTGCCCAGCACGGCATCGAAGGTTTCGCGCGAGTGATCGGCAAAACGGGTGCGCTGGCTCAGCGCTTCGGCATCGAGCCACTGGTAGAGAAGAAATTCGAGTGTCTGGCGATAGCTCATGTCGTTATACCGATGAAGCTTGCGGCAAGGCCGTGATCGTGCCTTGCGCCACGGCACAGAGCTTTTCCGTGCCGTCCTTCACGACGAACACGTCGCAACGGCAAACGGCCTGACTCTTGCCGTGGTGGGCCGCGTGAGCGCGCGCAATAAGGCGCTCCCCCACGGCAGGTCGCACATAGTTGATCTTGAATTCGGAAGTCACCACCGGCACCTGCATGGCGGTACCGCCGGCATAGGTCAGCGCGTTGTCGGCCGCATAACTGATGACACCGCCATGCACGAAACCATGCTGCTGGCGGATCGAGTCGCTGACCGGCACGTGCAGTTCGCACTGACCGGGTGTTAGCGCGTGCAGCTCGGCACCGATCAGCACGCTGAAGGGTTGCCTAGCCAGCACCTCGCGCCCCATCGCCAGGAAGGTTTCGGGCGAAACCGTCGGCGACCACGGGGCGTCCGGGCTGTTCATGGCAACCTCAGAGCACCTCGAACACGCCGGCCGCACCCATGCCACCGCCAATGCACATGGTGACGACGACGCGCTTGGCGCCACGGCGCTTGCCTTCGATCAGCGCATGGCCGGTCAGTCGCTGGCCGCTCACGCCGTAGGGGTGGCCCAGGGCGATGGCGCCGCCGTTGACGTTGAGGCGATCCGCCGGGATGCCCAGCTTGTCGCGGCAGTACAGCACCTGCACGGCAAAGGCTTCGTTGAGTTCCCACAAGTCGATGTCGCCGACCTTCAGCCCCAGCTTGGACAGCACCTTCGGGATGGCAAACACCGGGCCGATACCCATTTCATCGGGTTCGCAGCCGGCGACGGCAAAGCCGAGGAAGCGGCCCAGCGGCTTGAGGCCGCGCTTGCCGGCAAGTTCCTCGCTCATGACCACGCAGGCACCAGCACCGTCGGAAAACTGGCTGGCATTGCCGGCGGTGATCAGGCCGCCCGGCAAAGCCGAACGCAGGCCGCTGATGTTGTCCTTGGTCGTGCCTTCACGCGTGCCTTCATCCTTGGCAATCGTCACTTCCTTGGTGATCAGGCCCAGCATCTTGTCGGCAACGCCGGCGGTCACGGTGATCGGCGCAATTTCCGCATCGAACAGACCGGCCGCCTGGGCGGCACAGGCCTTCTGCTGGCTGGCAGCGCCGTATTCGTCCATGGCGTCGCGGCCGATGTTGTAGCGCTTGGCCACCATCTCGGCGGTCTCCAGCATGGACCAGTAGATCTCGGGTTTGGTCTTGACCAGCGAGAGGTCGCGCAGCATGTGCTGGTTCATTTCCTGCTGCACACAGGAAATGCTCTCCACGCCACCGGCCACATAGACATCCCCCTCGCCGGCAATCACGCGCTGGGCAGCCAGCGCAATACTTTGCAGGCCAGAGGAGCAGAAGCGGTTGAGCGTCATGCCCGAAACGGTGACCGGGCAGCCGGCCTTGAGCGCGATCTGGCGTGCGATGTTGGCACCGGTGGCGCCCTCGGGGTTGGCGCACCCCATGATCACGTCCTCGACCTCGGCAGCGTCGATACCGGCGCGCGCAATGGCATGCTGCACGACGTGGCCACCCAGGGTGGCGCCATGGGTCATGTTGAAGGCACCCTTCCAGCTCTTGGCCAGGGGGGTCCGTGCGGTGGAAACGATAACGGCGTTCGTCATTTGAAATTCTCCAGGTCTGCGGCTCAGCCGTTGAATGTCTTGCCTTCGGCCACAAGACGGGCCAAGAGCGGTGCGGGTTGCCAGAACTGGGCATCGTCCAGCGGGTTCTTCGCAAAACGTTTCATGCTCTGCGCCACGTTGAACAGACCCACGGTGTCGGCATACTGCATCGGGCCGCCGCGGTGGATCGGGAAGCCGTAGCCGGTCAGGTAGACCATGTCGATGTCGCTGGCGCGCGAGGCGATGCCTTCTTCCAGAATGTGGGCGGCTTCATTGACCAGCGAGTACACCAGACGCTGCACGATCTCTTCGTCGGAAATCTTGCGTGGCGTGATCCCCATGTCCTTGCGGTGCTTCTCGACCATGTCCACCACCAGCTGGCTGGGAATGGCATCGCGCTTGCCCGGCTTGTAGTCGTACCAGCCGGCACCGGTCTTCTGGCCAAAGCGGCCCAGTTCGCACAGCAGGTCGGCCGTCTTGCTGTATTTCATGCCCGGCTTTTCCTGATAGCGGCGCTTGCGGATGGCCCAGCCAATGTCGTTGCCCGCCAGGTCGCCCATGCGGAACGGGCCCATGGCGAAGCCGAACTTCTCGATCGCACGGTCGACCTGGGCCGGGGTGCAGCCCTCTTCCAGCAGGAAGCCGGCCTGGCGGCTGTACTGCTCGATCATGCGGTTGCCGATGAAGCCGTCGCAGACGCCGGAGACGACTGCCG
>ERZ1292640.524-Hain-H43-02um-R1-524-length-31199-cov-9_pt1 | contig 31199 bp, 26 predicted proteins | sample MGYA00564404_ERZ1292640 | MGnify/ENA primary metagenome ERZ1292640 (study PRJEB36523, sample SAMEA6512636) | groundwater metagenome | collected 2019-01-08 | study: AquaDiva: Metagenomics assemblies of 32 groundwater samples | reverse complement strand
CTGGTTCAGGCGGGCCAGCCGTTCGCGCAAGGCGGCGGTCAGCGCCGCAGCATCACCCGCCAGCGCTTCCGTGACGAACATCTGCTCGCGCTGGAGCGGCGTCAGCGGCATGAACTTGATCTTGAAGGTAAAACGCCGCAGCGCCGCCTGGTCCAGGCTTTCCAGCAGGTTGGTGGTGCAGACAAAAATGCCGCTGAAACGCTCCATGCCCTGCAGCATTTCATTGACCTCGGTGACCTCGTAGGTGCGCTGCGCGCCGCGCCTGTCCTGCAGGAAGCTGTCGGCTTCGTCGAGCAGCAGCACGGCTTTCTCCTGCTCGGCCTCGGCAAACATCGCGGCCATGTTCTGCTCGGTCTCGCCCACGTACTTGCTCATCAGGTCGCTGGCCTGTTTGATGATCAGCGGGCGGTCCAGCGCCCGGGCCATGTGTTCGGCCAGGGCCGTCTTGCCGGTGCCCGGCGCGCCATAAAAACACAACGTGCCGTGGCCGCGGGCCTTGAGTGCCTCGACGATGCGCGGAACGTCGAAACGGGACTCCACATGGAGCATGGACAGGTCGTAGGTGGTCACGCTGCGCCGTCCGCCGGCGCCCGCCTTGTTGCCCAGCGCCTGGTCGGCGTTTTTGAGCTGGCGCTCGATCAGGGATTCCATGAGCGCCGTGTGGCCGCCGGACAGAACCGCCCCCATGCCGGCAGCATCGGTGATCGCACCCGGGCTGCTTGCCAGTTTGGCAAAACGCACCGCCGTACGGATCTGCGCCGGCGTCAGGCCCTTGCGACCGGTCAGCCTGGCCACCAGGGCGTCGCTGACCGGCACGCCTTCGAGCGTCTTGCGCACCAGGATCTCTCGCGCGCCCGGCGGCGGCGACTTGAGTTCCAGGTGGTAGGCAAAACGGCGCCGGAAAGCCGGATCGATCTGCTCGATGCGGTTGGTCACCCACAGGGTGGGCACCGTGTTGGACTCCAGAATCTGGTTGACCCAGGCCTTGCCGTTGACCGAAGCGGCCGCCGGAGCAGACAGCTGCTCGGAACGCGCCATCAGCTGCGCCGCTTCACTGGAGATCGGCGGGAACACATCCTCGACCTCGTCAAACAGCAAGGCGGCATGGGCACTGCCCTTGAGGAAAACCTGGGCGATCTGCAGCGAACGGTAGCGGTCGCGCCCGCTCAGCGAGTTGCCGTCGCGGTCGGCGTATTCAACTTCAAACAGGTCCAGGCCGGCCGCCTGCGCGACCACCTTGGTCAGCTCGGTCTTGCCCGTGCCGGGCGGTCCATAAAGCAGCACGTTAACTCCCAGCTCCTTGCCGGCCACGGCATTGCGCAGCAACGCCACGAGCACCTGGACGTCCTCCTGCGCAAAGGAGAAATCGGCCAGCCCGAGGCTGCTGCGCTCCACCGGCCGGGTGAACACCGCCATCAGCTCGTTCTGGTCGCGGTACTCGCGCATCAGCACCGGCGGCAGTTTTTCGCTGACCTTCATGAGGTCGGCCAGGTCGGTGATGTTGTGCTCGGAAATCAGGTTTTCGACCATGCCGATGCGCTCCAGCCGCGAGCCGGCGCGCAGGGCCTCGGCCACCTCGTTGGCTTTCACACCGGCCACCTCGGCCAGCGCGGCATAGGCTTCGGGCGCGTTGCTGACCTTGAACTCCACCAGCATGGAGCGCAGGTCACGCTGGTAGCGGGCCAGGGTTCCGTACAGCAACAGGGCGCGTTCAGCCTGGTTCAACTGCAGCAGATTGGCCAGGGCGTCGATGTTTTTCTCGACCAGCGTGGACTGCTTTTTGAGCGCGTGGGTCAGCCAGTCGCCAGTGGCCGACAGCACCGACAGCAGGTCCTTGGGCTGGTCCTTGGCGTATTCGTCGAGGTAGAAGAACAGCGTGCCCTCCTCGTAGGGCCCGCGCCAGGCGCCATGGCGGCTCATGAAGGCGGCATCGCCCAGGGCCTCGTGCCCCTGCCAGAACTCGTTGCCCCTGCAACGGCGGCCCAGGAATTCACGCAGGCGCTGCAGGGCGGGCAAAGGCCACACCAGGTGCCGGCCCGACAGCGACAGAAGACTGTTGAGGTCGCGCCGCACATTGAACTTGGCACCCTGCCGGGCCGCCAGTGTCAGCACAAAATGCGAACACATCAGGTCCAGCACCGGCGCCTCTTTCAGGCCGGGGGACAGCAGCAGCTGACCATGCCTGTCAGCACCACCCGAACGCTTGCTCATTGAGAACCTCCAGCCCGGAAGGCCACATCATTTACACATGCACCCCTCATTGACGTAGACCCAACCATAACGCAGCTTCGCACACGAGGGAAGATGCGCCAGCCATGCCCCCGTGTAAATTGCGCCACAAACCCGGCCACAATCGAGACTTCTCCCGGAGGTCTTTCCCATGCTTGCTTTGACCGATATTGAGGCTGCGGCGCTTCGCCTGCAAGGCCAGTTGCTCGATACGCCCTGCGTGGCGTCCAAAACCCTGTCGCAAATCACCGGGGCGGATGTTTTCCTGAAGTTCGAGAACCTGCAATACACCGCCTCCTTCAAGGAGCGCGGCGCCTGCAACAAGCTGGTGCAGCTTTCGGCCGAAGAAGGCCGCCGCGGCGTGGTGGCGATGAGCGCGGGCAACCATGCCCAAGGCGTCGCTTACCATGCGCAGCGCCTGGGCCTGCGCGCGGTGATCGTGATGCCGCGTTTCACACCCGGCGTCAAGATCGAACGCACGCGCGGCTTTGGCGCCGAGGTTGTGCTGCATGGCGACACGCTGGAGGAGTCGCGCAGCCACGCCCTGGCCCTGGCCGAGCGCGAAGGGCTGGTGTTCATCCACCCCTATGACGACGAAACCATCATTGCCGGCCAGGGCACGGTGGGCCTGGAGATGCTGCAGGCCGTCCCCGACCTTGATACGCTGATCGTGGCGGTTGGCGGCGGCGGCCTGATCGCCGGCATGGCAACGGCCGCCAAGGCGATGCGGCCCGGCATCGAAGTCATCGGCGTGCAGACCTCGCGCTTCCCGGCGATGGTCAATGCGATCAAGGGCACCCACTACCCGCAGGGCAGCAGCACGATCGCCGAGGGCATTGCTGTCGGCACGCCCGGCGTGATCCCGCAAGCCATCATTGCACGCCTGGTGGACGACCTCGTTCTGGTGGAAGAAGGCGACATCGAGCAGGCCATCGTCATGCTGCTCGAAATCGAAAAAACCCTGGTCGAAGGGGCGGGCGCGGCCGGTCTCGCGGCCTTGCTGAAATACCCAGAGCGTTTCAAAGGAAAAAAAGTCGGCCTGGTGCTGTGCGGAGGCAACATCGATCCGCTGCTGCTGGCAGCCATCATCGAGCGCGGCATGGTACGCGCCGGCCGGCTGGCGCGCATCCGCGTGAGCGCGCGCGACGTGCCCGGTTCGCTGGCCAGAATCACTGCCACGGTCGCCGATGCCGGTGCCAACATCGACGAGGTGCATCACCAGCGGGCATTCACCATGCTGGCTGCGCAGAACGTCGATATTGAACTGGTGATCCAGACGCGGGGACGCGCGCATATTGCGCAAGTGCTGGAAGTGCTGAAAACTGCCGGCTTTGAAGCCGTGGAGCAACAATGATGAACATCGAAACCCTGCAAGCCGCCCTGCCCGACTATTTTGCACCCTGGGTACAGGCCCTGGGCCTGCAAGTCGCCTCGTTTGACAGCCAGGGCGTGACCTTGCGCCTCCCGCAGAACCCGCAGCTCTCGCGGGTCGGCGGCATGCTCTGCGGCCAGGCCATGATGGCCGCCGCCGACACGGCCATGGTGCTCGCACTGATCAGCCATTTTGGCGCGTTCAAACCCTGCACCACGGTCCAGATGAACAGCAGTTTTCTCAAACCCCTGTCGAACCAGGACGCCCTGGTCGAGGCGCGCGTGATACGCGCCGGCAAGTCACTGGCCTTTGGCGAGATCGACATCCGCGGCGCAGACGACGGCAAAAGTGTTTGCCGCGCCACGACAACCTACGCTTTGCTCTAGGGGCGTCTTCTAACGCAGATGTTTGCCCATTTTGGCGGCAAACAGCTGGGTGATGCTCACGCTGCGCCGGCCCGGCACAAGTTCGAAGCCTTCCCCCGCGCTCAGGGTGCCTGGCGTCAGGACCGACAGGTAAAAGCCGCAAAAGCCGCTCTGCGCCATCAGCCTGGAAGCCCGCGCAAAACCCATGGCGGCATTGAATTTGTAGCAGGGCTCCCGCGGAATACGCACCTGCAGTTCGCAGTGTGGGAACCTCAGCACGTCCCCGGCCCACACCTCGCTTTCCAGCAGCCCCTGCAGCGTGAGGTTTTCACCCAGACTGCCAAAGGGCAGGCTGTCGTCAATCTGATCCAGGCCCTGTTCGCGGCGCGCAGCCTGCCAGAAGGGGTAGTGTTCTGCCGGGTAGGCATAAACTGCTTTTTCGAGCCCGCCATGCACCGAAAGGTCGGCCTGCTCGTCACCGAGCAGGCCCAGAGGCAACACAGGCACCGGGCCGGCCACGGCCTGCTTGCCCATGGCCGTGAGCACTTGGCGCCCGCCCATGCTGACGCGCCGGGCGGCGGCAAGTTGCACGGATAGCACCTGGAGCGAGAGGGCCAAGTTCAGTTCCAGCCAATCACATCGAAACCTTTGTCGGCCAGGCAGCGCTGCACATACGTGCGGTAGGTACTGCTGGGCCGATCGTTTCGGAAAGCGCCCTGAACCGCACCGGCCGAGCCGCCAACCGCGGCGCCGCCTGCACCGGCGCGGATCACCCCTTCCGTGCCCCTTCCGGTGATCAGGGCGCCGACAGCGGCGGCCACACCGCCCGTGGCCGCGCCGACCCCGGCGCCCCGCGCCACCGCGTTGGTGTTCTCGGCGGGCGTCAATCCTGCTGCGGCCGCCCGGGCCATGCAGGCATCGGCCTCGGCACGGCCCTGCGCGTCACCTACGCGATGGAGCGTGGCGTTGGGATACAGGACGGGCCGCGCAGAGGGGCTGGCCGAGCCGGTGCTGGCGCAGCCCGGCAAGATGCCCAGCATCAGCGCAAGAACAAAACCGCCGCCCCGGCGCGTCAGATCACATTGCATGCTTCATAACTCCAGAGTAGAACTGCAATAACGCTGCCCGAATGCCACCGGACGACTGGAGAATGGCTTTCCGTCCGCGGTGCGGGCTGCGTCCATCCGGGCGGCTTGCGGCCGTCCAGGCCAAAAAGGTAAAATCGCGCAACTTACTTTCCCCGTTTGCAGGAACCACCATGTCAAGCCCAGCCGATCGCTCCACCAACGCCGCCCACAGCAGCCCCACGCCAGCACAGGAACAGGACGCCGTAGAAGCCATTGTGCCGCTGATGCCCATCGTGCTGCCGGTCGCTGGCGGTGTCTTGATGTTCCTGTTGGCCTTCATCGCCATTTACATGGCTTGACCCATCGGATGATGCCCGCCGCAGTGAACTGAAGGGCACGCTTTCTCCAATCCAGGCAACCGGCCTCGAATCCTTCTTGGACATATGGCCGGAGGCTCAGAGCGTCAAGGACGGGGTGAACCATCCACCTTCTGAGCCACAATCTGAATCTGGGCCAGGACGTTGCCGTGCGTCTGATCCACTGGCACCCCCGCCAGGAACAGGCGGCGCCTCAGCGCCTTGACGATGCCCGCGTCATACCCCAGTTTTCTTTCCAGCTTCAGGTAAATCCTGTTCAATAATTTGCTGCTGCCGACACGGTCGCCGAATTTGAACTGGAGGGAATAATCATAGTTATCGCTTTGCACTTCGGCGGCGACAATCCGGGCACCGGGCAATGACGAGACCATGCTTTCAAGCTCGTGGGATACCGGGCTCCAGGACTGCGGCGTCCGAAACCGGAAGGTCGCCTTGTGATCAGGGTTGAAGCGGCTCGGGAAAAATCCCTGCTCGTACAGGTCTTCGTCCGGCACCGTCAGCAAAAGATAGCCGCCAGGTTTGACCAGTGCCCACCATTCAGTAAGCGCATCGACTGCATTGAACATATGCTCGAGGCAGTGTGAGCTGCAAACGGCGTCATAAGCGCCGACGGGCCTGAATTTCGTAATATAGTTTGCATCACCCTGCGAAACATCAAAGCCCTCGGCCGAAGGGCAGATCAAATCGTTGCCCGCACCAATGTCAATCACGCGCCCTTGCAGGAACTTCTGAAGGGGCGCGAGTCCGCGAATGTTTATAGTTTTACTTGACTCTTTCATGCGCGCGAAGCATACCAGACCCTTCCACGGGGCACTGTCAGGGCCCGGTGCGGGCGTGCACCTCCTCCAGGCGACCAGACCAGCCAAACTGAAACGATGAACCAGATCCTTCAAAGAGTCTCCGATTTTGCCTACCCGAAGGCCGCCTGGTTTGGCCTAGTCATGCTTTTCGGTATTCCCTGGTCGCATGCATTTTTTTACATCGGACTGGTGGGAATGCTTGCCTGCCTGCTTGCTTCACCCACCCACTACAGGCAACTCATCACTGCTTGTCGGGAAAACATCGCCCTGCTGGCCGTTCTGCTTTTCGCATATATCGCAGTGGGCTTGCTCTATACACACGCACCGATGGAATTGGCCATCCACGATGTGAAGAAGTATCGAAAACTCTTGCTGATTCCGATATTTTTGATGATCTACCGCGACGGCAAGTGGGGGAAGAGAATGATCGCAGCCTACGGCTGTGGCGTATTCATCCTGCTGTTGCCAACACTGCTGGATGGGACTGGGATGGCGAAATTTTTGTCGCTCGATTTATCGCGGTTTGAAAACGTCGGCTATAGCGCAGAAACGCGGGTTTATTGGCGCAACCATATTGTTCACGGCTTCCATGCTGCGATGTTGTTTTCCGTTTGCATCCTCTCAGTGATTGGCCGCCGGAAACTGGCTTGGCTACTCCTTCCCGTCGCTGCAATCTGTCTGGTCAACATCGTTTTTTTCATCCACGGACGAACGGCATTAATTGCCTTGCTGGCCGTCAGCTTGCTGCTGGCCATCAACTACATCGCCGATCTGCGCCTCCGAATCTTTCTGGTGGTTGTCATCTTTGCATCCAGCATCTTCGCCTACCAGTTTTCAGAAAAGATCCACGCGCGGGTAAGCTCTGTTGTGCAAGAAGCACGCAATTACATGACTGATTCAGATGTCAAGACAAGTGGAGGAATTCGGCTTCATTATTGGAAAATGAGCGTAAAACTGTTCATCGAAGCACCCCTGTTCGGCAAGGGGCCGGGGGCGTTTCGTGAAAGTCTCATCCGGCCCGACAACCCTTTGCGCGCCGAAACGCACAAACATGCCCACAACGAGTACCTGACCCTTTTGTCCCAGCACGGCCTGCTCGCGCTGCTCCTGTTCACGCTTCTGGTTCATCAAATCTATCGACAGGCCGGGCGTCAGGACCCGTGGCTCAAAGGTGTGGTGAGACTGGGGCTCGTCATTTTCCTGATCAGCGCCGCTACAGACTCCTCGCTTAACAACGAGTCGGAGGGCTGGACTTTTGTTCTGTTGGCGTGCCTGGCCAATCTTCGCCCATCTGACACCGTCAAGGCTTGAATTCATGCTTTCGAAGCTTCTTTCTGCGCTTGACGGCCAACTAAAGCGGGCGGCTATTGCAACGACAACGCCGCTATTGAAAAGGCCCGTCAGCACCGCCTCTCCACAGGAATACATAGCCGAGGTGGGGTACAGAAAACTCGGGTGGCGGGCCTTGAGAAGGCGCCTGGTTTTCATGCTGTCGGGCCAGGCGAAACTCAAGATCAACTCGCTGGAGAATATCGGCAAACGCGGGCTTTGGCTTTACTTTGGTGAAGGGCAGATAGGCGACGCCTTGATGGATCTGGCGCCGCGGTCACTTCTGCATGCGCAGGGCTTCAGCATGGACCTGTTGACCGACCAAGCCCTTGCCAGCCTGTTTCACGGCGATCCATGGTTTGCAACCGTTACCGGGGACGTTTCAATGGTGGCCGGCCTACCTTACGACTTTGTGATTGTTCTGAGTCATAAGCGGCGGTCCCTTCAGCCCAAGACCCGATATTTCCGGGGGTTGCCCTGGGTGTCTGTCCTGGAGAATTTCACAGGGCCCAATTTCGACAGAGCCGGCTACGCTACCCAGCGTCTGGCCGACTTGCTGGGGCTCGAGCTGAGCTCTGCCGAGTTTTCACAACATGCCTGCCAGAAGCTCAAACCCTGCGAGGCTTCTGCCGGCCTGGAACAGCAGACCTCACTGCTGGAGCAAGCCATTGCGCTCACGGTCGGAGGTGTAGACCCGCTACGCACCTATACACGCTGGCCCGAAGTGATGAAGCAATTGATGCGTCGGGGGAAAAATGAATTCCTTCTCGTCGGCGGCGATAACGGCATGGCTGAAGCGGAACAGATTGAACGGGAATTTGGCGATTCAGCGCGTGTGCATAACTACGTGGGCAAATGCTCGCTTGAGCAAAGCCATTGCCTTCTGGCAGCCTCGCGGGTCGCTGTTTGTACAGACGGCGGCCTGATGCACCTTGCCGCGACCACCCAGACGCCTCTCGTTGGACTTTTCAGTTCGGCCATCCAGCCTCAATGGAGACTCCCATCGCGTCCGGCTACCGTAACCGTCTGCTCGGACTCGGTCGACGTGAACGACGTGTCCCCGAAGGAAATTGCTGAAAAGACCCTGCTGCTGTACGACGCACCTCGCCGCTGACTTTCTGTGCTGTTTCGCTGCGCCCTCCGCGCTGGGCATGGATGAACTGATCGGCGGCACAAACACCGCAGCCGGCTCCACTGGTATGGCGCGCCAGCATACGCAGGGCCACGTTTTTCGGAACATCCCCCAAGCGCCCCGTCCACGGCTGCATTCAGCGCGTTCAAGTCACGGCTGTTCGAACCCTGTCGCCGCATATGCATAAAGTCATGCAGGTTCTGCATATCTTTTGCCTGTAACGCCCATGGAACCCATTGCCGATGTTCTTAAAATGGCTTTTCCGGCAGGCCCGTGGAAGCCCGAAATGCATGCCACAAACTGCTTTTTCGACTTTGACCCCACAGCACATCCAGACTGTGGCCCGCCTGCAGACCAGGACTTGCCGATCGCAGGCCGTGCCTTTTGTCCGGCTGGTCGAAGCCTTGTGTGATGCGCGCCCGCAAGCCTTATTTCGACAAACGCCTCGCGGCCACAGCCCTGCTGCCCGCGGGCCGGCGTTTTCCGAAATGACGCTTTTTAACTTTGGAGCTTTTCGATGAACCACCCCGCGATGCAAGGGCTGAACCTGAACACACCGAGTTATGTCAAGAACGCCAGGCTCATTGCCTGGGTGGCCGACATGGCTGCACTGTGCAAACCGGACAATGTGTACTGGTGCGACGGCAGCGACGCCGAGTACCAGCGCCTGTGCCAGCAACTGGTCGACGCCGGCACCTTCAAAAAGCTCAACGAAGCCAAGCGGCCCAACAGCTTCCTGGCCTGTTCCGACCCGAGCGACGTCGCACGCGTGGAAGACCGCACCTACATCTGCTCGGCCGACAAGGAAAACGCCGGCCCGACCAACAACTGGATGGCACCGGACGAAATGCGCAGCACGCTGCAGCCGCTGTTTGACGGCTGCATGAAGGGCCGCACCATGTATGTGGTGCCCTTCAGCATGGGTCCGCTGGGATCACACATCGCCCACATTGGCATTGAACTGACCGACAGCGCCTACGTCGCGGTGAACCAGAAGATCATGACACGGATGGGCAAGGCAGTGTTCGACGTGCTCGGCGTCGACGGCGCGTTCGTTCCCTGTGTGCACACCGTGGGCGCACCGCTGGCCGAAGGGCAGAAGGACGTGACCTGGCCCTGCAACAAGACCAAGTACATCGTGCATTACCCCGAGACGCGGGAAATCTGGTCTTATGGTTCGGGCTACGGCGGCAACGCGCTGCTGGGCAAGAAATGTTTTGCGCTGCGGATTGCCTCGAACATGGGCCGCGACCAGGGCTGGCTGGCCGAGCACATGCTGATCCTGGGCGTGACCAACCCCCAGGGCAAGAAATACCACGTGGCAGCGGCCTTCCCGAGCGCCTGCGGCAAGACCAACTTCTCGATGCTGGTGCCGCCAGCCGGCTTTGACGGCTGGAAGGTCACCACGATTGGCGACGACATCGCCTGGATCAAGCCGCATGCCGACGGCAAGATGTACGCCATCAATCCGGAAGCGGGCTACTTTGGCGTGGCCCCCGGAACCAACTTCCACACCAACCCGAACTGCATGGCGAGCCTGGACAAGAACGTCATCTTCACCAATGTGGCGCTGACGGACGACGGCGATGTCTGGTGGGAAGGCATGGAAAAAGACGGCGGCAGCCTGCCGGCCCACCTGATCGACTGGCAGGGCAAGGACTGGACACCGCAGATCGCGAAAGAAACCGGTGCCAAGGCCGCGCACCCCAACGCCCGTTTCACGGTGGCGGCGATCAACAACCCGGCACTCGACCCGGAATGGGACAACCCGGACGGCGTGGCGATTGACGCCTTCATCTTCGGTGGCCGCCGCTCCACCACCGTGCCGCTGGTCACCGAGGCGCGCAGCTGGATGGAAGGGGTTTACATGGCCGCCACAATGGGCTCGGAAACCACGGCCGCCGCCGTCGGCCAGATGGGTGTCGTGCGCCGCGACCCGTTTGCCATGCTGCCTTTCTGCGGCTACAACATGAGCGACTACTTCCAGCACTGGCTGGACATGGAGCGCAAGCTCGAAAGCCTGGGCCACACCCTGCCCAAGATCTTCTGCGTGAACTGGTTCCGCAAGGACGAGGCGGGCAAGTTCGTCTGGCCAGGTTATGGCGAGAACATGCGCGTGCTCAAGTGGATGATCGACCGCCTCGAAGACCAGGCCAAGGGCCAGGACACCATTTTCGGCATTGCACCGCAGTACGCCGAAATCAACTGGACCGGCCTGGACTTCAGCGCCCAGCAGTTCAACACCGTGACCAGCATTGACAAGGCCGCCTGGACTGAAGAGCTGAAACTGCACACCGACCTGTTCAAGCAACTCGAACATCACCTGCCGAAAGAGCTGGGGGAGACCAAAGCCGCGATTGAGCGCCGTCTGGCGGCCTGACCGGCCCCCGGACGAGTCCGGGCGCGGCGCATGATCTGCGTTGCGCCCCCAAGAGCCTGTCGGGCAAGCCGCCCGGACGCAAAAAAGCCACCCGACCGGGTGGCTTTTTTTGTGGCAGCGCAGGCGCGGTAAGCGCGCCCGGCAACTCAGATGTAGTAGCTGGGGTAGGCGCGCAACACGCGGCTACCCAGGTCGATGGGCTTGTCTTCCCGCGCCTTGACCGCTGCTGCGGCAACGACAGGCGGCACGCTGACCACTTCGTCCGAGACTTCCTGGCGCGCCATGGCGACCTGCAGGTCGGCCATCACACGGGGATCCGCCTTGGCGGCTTCCCACAGCCGGACATCGGCACGCGCCTGGGCAATGGCGCTGGACCAAGCGTCCAGAGCCGCGAGCACACGCGCCGCCAGGTGGCGGGCCGTCCCGGCAAAAAGGGCGATCACGGAGAAGGCGACCGCCCACATGGCAACCCAAGCCACCAGCAAATGGCCTTCGGCCCAGTTCTCGACGAGCTGGTCAGCCACCACCACCATGGCCGCGACGATGGCTGCCAGCAGCAGACCCGCCAAGCCCCGGGTGCTGTCAAAGCCGTCGCGCAGTTGGCGAGCCGCACCCACGGCCGACTCAAAACGTGCCACACCGGGATGTTCGGCGGGATATTTGATGTTGACAAAACTGGTCATGATGGTTCCCCTGATGAGTGCCACCACCGGTATTGGTTTGGGCACAGAGGGATATTAGGGTTAACACTCATGCTATTCAACTTTATCTTTATGATGCAATCTATTCACAACAGTGATAACTTGCCCTGAATCAGGAAAAATCGTGACTCCACCGAACTTCCGTACCCTGGACCTGAATCTGCTTCGCGTGTTTGACGAGGTCATGGCCGAGCGCAGCCTCACGCGGGCGGCGCGCAACCTGTCGCTGACGCAGCCCGCCGTCAGCAATGCGCTGCGCCGCCTGCGCGAGACGCTGGGCGACGAGCTGGTGCAGCGCAGCGGCCAGGGCATGGCACCCACGCCGCGCGCACTCGCGATCTGGCCGGCCGTGCGTGAGGCGCTGCAACAGCTGCAGGAGTCGCTGATTCCCAGCACGTTTGTGCCCGGCGAGGCCCATTCCACGTTTGTGCTGGCCATGGCCGACGCAACGGCAGCCGAGTTGATACCGGGGCTGGTGGACATCCTGGAACACGAGGCGCCGGGAGTGTCCATCCGCGTGGTGCCGCTGACAACACGCGATCCGCGCAAACTCCTTGACGAGGAAACCTGCGATTTGGCGATCGGCTACTTTCCCTCCGTGCTGGCGGACCTGACGGCCCGCGCCCAGAGCGGAGACGTCATGCCTTTTTTGCACCAGCGGCTGTATGACGGCGAATATGTGTGTGTGATGCGCGCCGGCCATCCGCTGGCCACCGGCCCTTTCACGCTGAACCGGTTTTGCGCTGCGCGCCACATGCTGGTGAGCTTTTCCGGCCGCCCTTACGGGTTTATTGACGAGTCACTGGCTTCGCTGGGCCGCAAACGCAAGGTGGTGCTGACCGTCAACCAGTTTTTCACGGCCGGCCGGGTGGTCGCCAACTCCAACCTGCTCACCGTGCTGCCCCGCCACTTCGTGCGGGTCACAGGCATCGCCGAACAGCTGGTGTTGCGGCCCCTGCCCTTTGACGTGTCGCCGGTGCATGTCGATGCGGTATGGCACCGCCGCTCCCAGCAGCACGGCGCCCATGTCTGGCTACGCCAAGCCCTGGTGCGCTCCGCCGACAAGGCCTTTTCAGGCTGACGCTGCCGGTCGGGGCATCACTCGGCCAGCCCTGGCGTCCACCGCGGATCGCTGGCGTGAACCGTCAGGACGTATCAGCGGACCACGCTGAGGTAAGCGCGCGCCGCACGGCGCAGTTCCTGGGCCTGCTGCGGGTTGCGGCCGGCCCGGGCTTCGGCACGTTCCATCAGGTTGTGTGCCACGCCGTGAACTGGCGCCACGGCGCGGGGAAAAGGAAGAAAACGGAAAACCTGCGAAAGAAGGGTGTACATGTCTTGACGCCAACCTGTGGCGAAAAATTGCGATACCTCTACATTAAGGGTTTTCCCTAGGGTTGCAAGCCCAAAGCAGGCCGATACCCATGCATAAAACGCATAGTTGCCCCGCCAACCGACATAGGCGCACGTTTCCGACCTCCTGGGGCCCCGTGGCCTTGTCCCGGGCCTAAAAATCGCCGCCAACCGTTGCCGAAACAGGCTTCCTGCACAATCAGCAGGTGAACATCCAGCTTCTGTCCGACCTGCACCTTGAATCCAATCCGCATTTCGTGGCCCAGCCCGTCCCGGGGGCGGACCTGCTGGTGCTGGCGGGCGATATCGGTTCCTACCAGCCGGGATCACTGCTGGCCGACATGCTGGACGACGGCGACTTCGGACTCGCCCGCTTTTCTCCCCTGCCGGTGGCGCAAGGCGGCGCGGCCTGGCCCACGCCGGTTTTTTTCCTCCCCGGCAATCATGAATACGACGGGCAGGACTTCGAGGCCACGCACACGCGCCTGCGCGAGACCTGTGCGCGGCTGGGCCTGGTCTGGCTGGAACGCGAGGTCGTGGAGTGGCAGGGCGTCCGTTTTGTCGGCTGCACCTTGTGGACCGACTTTGATGCCCTGACCGCCGCACAGGCGGCCGACGGCAGCCTGACAACGGGGGAAGTCCTCAAGGCGCGTGACAAGGCCTTTCGCGCTGCCAACTTTTACCTCCAGAAGAACCACGCCTTCCAGCAAGGCCAGCCCATGCTGGCCGACGCCGTGCGCGAACTGGGCCTGCAAAGCCAGGCCTGGCTGCGGCAGGCGCTGGCCGTCCCCTTTGACGGCCCGACCGTGGTCGTCACGCACTTTGCGCCCAGCCTGCTCAGCGGCGACCCGCGCTACGGCCTGGCGCCCGGCACGGCGGGGTTCTGCAATGCGCTGGACGATCTGCTGGCGCAGGCGCAGCTGTGGCTGCACGGCCACCTGCATTGCCCCAACGACTACGTCAGCAACGGCTGCCGGGTGGTGGCCAATCCGCTCGGTTATGCCCGCAAGGGTGAACAGGACGGATTCAAACCCGATTTATTGATCAGAATCGGAGCTTAGCCCATATCCTGCGGGCGCAAACAGCTATCAAAACCATAGCGACGCTCCGAAAAACTCACATCCCGGGGCTGCCCAGCGTGAAGAAGAAGCGTGCCCCCTCGCCGCGGGCCGACTCTGCCCAGATCTGCCCGCCGTGGCGCGCAATGATGCGCTGGATGTTCGCCAGCCCCACCCCCACGCCGGGGAAGTCCTGCGGAGCGTGCAGACGCTGGAAACTGCGAAACAGCTTGTCGACGTGGGCCATGTCGAAGCCTTCGCCGTTGTCGCTGACCACGTAGACGGCTTGCGTGCCTGCAGCCGGCGCCGGCTGCAGGCCAAAACTGATCTCGGTGTGTGTCTGCCGCGACGTGAATTTCCAGGCGTTGCCCAGCAGCTCCTGCATCACCACCCGCAGCAGCATCGCATCGGCCTGCACCACCAGGCCCTCCTGGATGAGGATGCGGCGCGCGCGCGCGGGCTCTTCCTGCTGCAGGCTGTCCATCACACTGTGCGCGATGGCACTGAGGTCCACAGCCTGCACGCGCAACTGCACGCGAGACAAGTTGGCCAGCGCCAGCAGGGCTTCCGTCAGCTCCCCGGCCTGCCTCACGCCGGCCTTGATGCGGTTGATGTAATGCCTGGCGCGGTCGTCCGTCACCCGGCGCTCGAGCAAGCCGCTGAAGCCGCCAATCGCAATGAAGGGCTGGCGCAGGTCATGGGCCACCGAGTGGGCAAACTCCTGCAAGTCCCGGTTGGACGCTTCGAGCTGGGCGGTCCGCCGTCCCACCCGCTGTTCCAGTTCAGCGTTGAGCCGAGCGATGCGCGCTTCCGAAAGCTTGCGCGCTGTGATGTCGCGCAAAACAATGTTGGCGCAGGGCGCGTTGCTCGAATCCAGGAATATCGACGACGACAGCTCGCACTCGAAGGCCGTTCCGTCGCCGCGCAGCATGCGCAGCTCGCCGCGCGCTTTTCCTTCGCGCTGGCGTTCGTCGAGCAGGGCCTGCAAGCGTGTGTCGCCGGGGTCCACCAGCCCGCCCCGGCCGCGCTCGCGCAGCTCCTCCACACTCATGCCAAACAGCGCACAGGCGGCGGCGTTGGCATTGAGCACCTGCCCGTCCGGGCGGGTTTGCAAAATGCATTCCAGGCTGGTTTCAAACAGCTGGCGAAAATGCTCCTCGCTGTTGCGCAGCGCCAGCTGGGCGGTCTGGCGTTCGGTGATGTCCATCAGGGTGCCCGCCATCAGCGCCGGCTGGCGGTCGCCGACCCATGCACAGACGCGGCCGCGCGACAGCACCCAGATCCAGCGGCCCTCCTTGTGGCGCAGCCGCACCTCGCAGTCGAAGTAGGGCGTCCTGCCGGCAAAGTGCTGCTTGAGCAGTCCATCGGCGTGGAGCAGATCCCCAGGATGGGTCAGGGCGCGCCAGGTCTGGATGTTCAGGGGCAGCATCTCGTCGAGCGTGTGGCCGGTGATGGCGGCCCAGCGTTCGTCGAAGCGGGTTTCCCCGGTCTGCACATTCCACTCCCAGGTGCCGACATTGGTCCCCTCCACGATGCTGAGCAGGCGCTGCTGCTCGTGCGCCAGGTCCAGCGTCATGCGCTGGGCCACGGACAACGCCCGGGCCCGGCTGCTGCCGAGCAGCCAGATGCACAAGGCCAGCAGCAGACTCAGCAGGACCCCACTGAGTCCGAGCAAGGCCGGCATGAGGCTGGCCGCCTCTGCTTCAAACGCAGGTGTGGTGCTGACACGCAGGGTCAAGGTGCGGCCACCGGCCAAAACCGGCCGGGAGGAAGAAAACAGACGCCCGGCGCCGTGGTCCGGCACGGGGGTACCACGGCCGGCCGCCAGATGCCCGTCGAGGCCGTAAACCAGCGTCTGCGCGTTCAGCGGTTCAGCGTCAAAAAGCTCGAAATCTGCCTGCCCCTGGGCGGCCTCGGCCGCCCCCTGCAACACCTCGCTGACCAGCATGGGTGCAAACAGCACCCCGGTCAGGAGCGCCTGGCGTTGCGCTGGCGTGCTGGGGTCCCCCCCCGTGCGGTAAACCGGCAACAGATAAACCCACCCCGGGCTTTGCTGCTGGTCCTGCACCAGGGTGGTTTTTCTGGTCAGCGTGGGTTCGCCCGTCGCCACGGCACGTTCGATGGCCTCGCGGCGTACCGGGTCTGCCCCGACGTCCAGGCCCAGCGCCGACTGGTTCCGGGCCTGGGGTTCCATGAACTTCACCACATACAGGTCGGGCGCACTGCTGGTGGCCGGCGTGCCGGGCATCGCGGTGACGGCAAAGGCGGGTTCCTCGTCGGCACGTTCGGCGGCCACGAAACGATCCAGATCCTCCCGCAGAACCCGGGCCATGAACCCGAACCCCCGCACGCCCGGAAAATCGCGCCCCAGCTCGCTGAACTGCACATAGGCGCGAAACTCGGCCCGCTCGACCGAGTTGCTGGCCGCATAAACACCGGCGGCACCGCGCAGACCACGCAGCGGGGCGTTCAGGCGGTCCTGCACATCGGTCTGGACACGGTCGGCCAGCCGGTCGAAATGCTCCCTGGCCTGGCTCTGAAACGTGTTGTTCACCAGGAAAACGCCCGCCCCGGTAAAAAGCAGGCCAAGCACCAGGGCCAGTCCCGCCATGGCCATCGCCAGGCGCCGGCTTCGGATGGACTGGGAATCCGAAGACGCCAGCTGACGGGTCATGGCCGGTCCGGCAACACCCGCGAGGCGCAGGCGGGCAGCGCGGCCACGTCGGGCGCCGATCTGGCCGGGTTCATGCGCAAAGCGGGCGACTTCATGGGTTGGAACGGGGTTTCCCCCGGCAGGAAGGCTGACCCATGGGGAGCAACAGACACAAAAGAGTTACACAATGTAATGCAAATCCCGGCTTTTGCGAATACTGCCAGGACAGTCGGATTTGCAGGTTTTTAACGCGCGCAAAGCCCCTCGAAGCAGGTGCGAATCACCAGCTCGATGATCTCTTCATCACTGTGCTGGCCGCCAGCCCGCAGAAACTCCAGCACCGGGTCGCAGGCGCGGGCGTACAAGGTGTAGAGCACCATGATCGGTGGAATGCCGGCGCTCAGGGAGCCGTCTTTTTGCGCACGTTCTATCCAGCCGCCGATCTGGTCGCTGATGCGCACGAGCCCGTCGAGGTAGGCCTTGTTGTTCATCAGCGTGGTGCGCAGGCTGGAGTTCTGGTGCGGCAGTGAAGGCATTTCGCCGGCCAGCTGCAATTGAAGCATCCAGCGCACCATCGCCTTGAGCTGCGCCAGGGGCTGGGCATCCGGGGGCAAACTGGCCAGAAAGGCCTGCGCCAGCCCCACCACGCGCACCATGGCCGCCGCGGCAAGGTCTTCCTTGCTGGGGAAATGCTTGTAAAGACTGGCCTTGGCAATGCCCACATCGGCAGCCACCTCGTCCACCGTCATCAGGTCGAAGCCTTTTTCCGCCAGCAGCCGGTTGACCGCCTGCACGATGGCGTCCTCCCGGGCGGCCAGCATTTGCGCCTTGAAAGAGATTTTGGGGCCGCCATGCGCGGCGGGTCTGGCCTTGAGGGCCGGCGCGGTAGAAGGGGTGGTGCTCATGCCGATATTTTAGCCGCTTGCGTCTGATTCAGTAGTAGCCGCTTTATTTTCTACCTCACAGTCACAATAGAACCTTACGGTTTAGGACGTTTTGTTCCCAATCGCTGCGCCTTGCCTGGTGGCGCGCATGTATCTTGCGTGGTTCTGACCCTGTTTGTTCTTGATGGAGCACGCGACCATGAAAACCACCTGGACCGGCTCTCTGGCCTGGTTGCTGGCCGTCTCTGCCGCCCTGGCTTTGGCGGTAGCCGCGCCCAATGACAGCAGCGTCATGGGCCAGTTGCCCTCGTTCATGGCACGCACCCTGAACCAGCAGGCCATGGTCGTGCCCGGCGGCCTGCCGGCCGAACGCACACTGGCCCTCATCACTTTCCACAGCAGCCAGCGTGCCCACATCGACGGCTGGATCCAGGGACTGGACCTCCATGCCGACGCCTCGATCGCCTGGCTGCGCATGCCGGTTCTCAATGACCCGGGCAGTACCGCCGCACGCCGCGCCATCGAGACCAAACTCCTGCGCAGCTACCCAGCGGACGCCGAGCGTGCGCGGCTGATGCCGGTGTTCACCGACCGCGAGCGTTTTGTCCGCTCCGCCGGCCTGCGCGGAACCGACGAGGTCTATGCGGTGGTGATCAACCGGCAGGGCGAAGTGCTGGCGCGCGCCGAAGGCGCATTTGATGCCGACAAGGCAGACAAGCTGCGCGAGACCTTGCAGCCGCAGGGCGTTCAGGAGGCGTCCAGGCCCCCGGCAGGCGCGTCGCCCAGGGTGAAATAAAACGCGGCCCCGTGCCCCGGCGCGGACTCGGCCCACACCCGTCCACCGTGACGCGTGATGATTCTGTGCACCGTCGCCAGGCCAATGCCGGTTCCGGCAAACTCCGAGACGTCGTGCAGCCGCTCGAAAGCGCCGAACAGCTTTTCTGAATAGGCCATGTCAAACCCCGCCCCGTTGTCCCGCACCACGTACACCGCCTCACCGCCGGGGCCTGGCTCTCGCCTGAACGCGATCAGGGATTGCGGCTGCCGGCTGCTGAACTTCCAGGCATTGCCCAGCAGGTTGTCCAGCACCTGCTGCAGCAGGCGCGCATCACCCTGGGCCAGCAGCTCCGGCTGGATGTCGAGCAGGGCCGCGCGGCCGGGCTCTCGCTCGTGGTAACCCTCCAGTATCTTTTGCGCCAGGGTGCTCAGGTCAACAGTCTCCCAGTGCAGGCTGGTACGCGAAACCTGGGCCAGCGACAGCAGGGCATCGATCAGCTCGCCCATCTGCACCACGCCGGCACGGATGCGGGCCAGGTAATGCCTGCTGCGTTCGCTTGCTGCGCCGCCCTCCAGTTCCCGCACGAGCAGGGTGCTGAATCCCCCAATGGAGCTGAGCGGTGTGCGCAGGTCGTGCGACACCGAATAGGAAAAGGCCTCGAGCTGCTTGTTGGCAAACTCCAGTTGCCCGGTGCGCTGCTGCACCCGGTCTTCCAGACTGGCATTGAGTTGCAGGATTTCTTCGCGCGCCCGCTTGCGTTCGCGGATATCGGTGTTGATGCCCAGCACGCCGTTGACCCGGCCCTGCCCATCCCGCACCACGGTCCAGCGCGCCTCGACGCTGATGGGTGAGCCGTCCCTCGCCACCTGCTCCAGCTCACCGTTCCAGTCCCCACCACTGGCCAGGGTCTGATTCATGGCGTCGATCAGCACCTGCGGGCTGCGGTACATGTATTCGTCCATGGTTTTGCCAAGCACCTCGCCGGAGGTCCAGCCGTAGAGACGCTCGGCGCCCTTGTTCCAGAAACGCAGGGTTCTGTCCAGGTTGCGCACCATGATCGCATCCTGCGCACGGTCGAGCAGCGAGGCCTGCTCGCGCACCTGGGCCGCCGCCAGGCGCGCCGCCTCCTGGCTGCGCTGGCGCTCCAGCCGGGCGCGCAGGCTCCCAATGCCGAAAGCCAGGTTGTCAGCCATGTCCTGCAACAGTTTGATTTCATCGCCAGCGAGTTTTTCCACCGAATCCGAGTACAAGCCCAGCAGTCCGAAAGTATGGTTGGCGTCGCGCAGGGGCAGGAACACCGCGCTGCGATAGCCGCACTCGGTTGCAATATCACTCCAGAAAAACTGGTTGTCGCCCTGCGTGATGTCTTCACTGACGCGGGGCTGTCCACTGCGTATGGTCTGGCCGGCCGGCCCGCGCCCGGTGGGCTGGTCGGCATCCCAGGTCAGCCTGACCCTGGACAGGTAGCCCGCTTCGTGGCCGGCGTGGGCCATGGGCTGGATGCTGCGGACCGCATCGTCCTGCGCATAACCGACCCACGCCATCCGGTAGCCGCCCACCTCCACCGCCAGCCGGCACACCTGCAGCAACAGCTCGGCTTCGTCCTCGATGCGGGTCAGTGCCTGGTTGCAGCGGCTGAGCATTTGCAGCGCCCGGTTGGTCCGCGCCAGTTCGCGGTCCGCCCGTTTGCGGCCGGTCACGTCACGCGCGGTGCCGACAATGCGCTCCACCGCGCCGGCGTCGTTGAGGACGGGGTAGGAACGGTCGCGAATCCAGCGCACCTCGCCATCGGGACGGACAATCCGGTATTCGAGGTCCGTGGCCGCACCCGTCGCCTGCCGGTGTTTGGTCTGCGCTTCCGCCTCCCGGTCGTCGGGATGGATGGACTCGCGGTAGGAGTCGGGTGCCGCGTACAGTTCTTCCGGGCGACGATGCCACAAGGTCTCATAGGCCGGGCTGATGTAGAGAAAACGTCCGCTGGCAAAGTCGCGGTTGTAAAACACGTCCTTGATGTTTTCCGCGAGTTCCCGAAAACGCGCCTTGCTCCCCAGCAGCGCCGCCTCGGCACGCGCCCGCTCGATCGCAATACGCGCCAGCCGCACGGCCGTGTCCACCAGGTCCTGGTCCGCCGGCTGGGGCGTGTACGGCGTGTGATGGTAGATCGCGAAGGTGGCCAGGACCTCGCCCGCTGCAGAAAGAACCGGCGTGGACCAACAGGACTGCAGATCGAATTCGCGTCCGAGCTCGCGGTAGTTGCGCATCAGCGGATCACTGGCCAGGCGCTCAACCACCACCGGTTTTTTGCGGAACGCCGCCGTCCCGCACGCGCCGGCGCCTTCGCCGATCTCCAGCCCGTCGATCTGCCGGCTGAAGGCGGCCGGCAAGCTGGGCGCCGCACCATGGCGCAGGCGCGTGCCCTCGCGCAGCAAAATCGAACACAGGCTGTTGGCGGAACGGCCCTCGATCAGGCCCACGATGGCCTCGAGGGACTGCGGCAAGGGCACGCCGTAGGCAATCAGCTCCAGCACCTGTTCCTGGTCGCGGACCAGCTCCTCGGTGAACTTGCGCTCGGTGATGTCGGTAAACACCACCAGCCCGCCCACCAACTGCCCCGCCTCGTCGTGCAGGGGCCGGACATTGTTGCGCAGCACATGGTCCCTGGCGCCAGGCCGGCGCAGCAGGACATCCCAGTTGTCGACGCTCTCGCCGCGAATGGCCCGGCTCAGCGGCCGGTTCTGCGGCGCACACACCGTCTTGCCGTCCAGCAGCACCACCTCGTGGTCGGCCCGCCATTCGGCCAGCGTCTTGCCTGCCCCATCGCCTGGAAAATACTTTTTCGCGGCCGCGTTGAACAGCAGGAAGCGGCCTTCGACATCGATCGCCAGCACCCCTTCACTCATGCTGTTGACGATCAGGTCCAGCATGCCGCGCTCCTTGCCGATGCGGGCCAGCGATTCGTCCCGCTGCTGGCGGCTCAACTCCAGCGATGCAGCCATGCGGTTGAAGGTTCGCGCGAGATGCCCGAGCTCTCCCTGGTAAAGCGGGCCGAGCTCAACCCGGGCCGCGAGGTTGCCGCTGGCCAGTTCGTCGGCTTCATGCAGCATGGCATTGGCCGGGTTGACGATCAGGCGCTTGCCCATGACCCAGGCGCAGGCCATGCCAAACAGGGCGGCGGCCAGCAGGATGCCCAGTTCCAGCGCCAGCGCTTTCGCCGGTTCAGCGGCGATCAGCGCGCGCGTCATGCTGACAGCCACAAACAGCGCGCCGTCCGCCGTGCCGCTCACCGGGGCAAAGGCGTACACACGCTGCTCCCCGCCGGCATCCGGTGCCTCCTCGACGCCTACGCGCGGGGCTTGCAAAAAGGCCCGGATGGTCGCATCGGTCTGCAGGCTGCCGACCGCGCCGGCAGTTGCAGGCTGGGCGGCCAGGATGGTGCCTTTGCGGTCGGTCAGCACCACGCTGGCCCCTGCCACCGGTGCCCCCTGCGCCAGCAGGGGCGCAAAGGCCTGCACGCTGAGCGCGACAAAGACCACCCCGCTCAGCACCCCGGTGTTGTCATGGACGGGTGCCGCAAAACCAACCCCCGCCTGGCCGCTGCGCCTGCCCGTGCCATATTCACCGATTGAAAACTGGCGGCTGGCCATGACCCGCTTGAAAAAAGGCCGGGCGCTGGCATCGGCGCCCACCAGGGACGCTTCGGAGTGGCACAACACGGTGCCGTCGAGCGCCACCACCCCCAGATCGGTGTACTGCGGATGCATTGCATGCAAATTGCGCAGGTACTCGTTGCACAGGCCCGGCAGCCGGCCCTTGACGGAGGGCGCGCTGGCCAGATCGCCCAGAAGCTGTTTGATCGCTTCGACCTGCGGCTGCTGGCTGGCTGCGGTCAGCAGCGCCTGGGATTGCAGTGTGGAGCGCGCCAGCTTCAGGGCATCGCTCTGCTTGCTGGCGGCCGCCCAGGCAAACAGGCCAAGCACCGGCAGCAGCGCCACCACAATCAACAACACCAGACGGGCGCGAAGCCCCAACGAACTTACCATTCCATTCCTTTGCGCCTTCGCTGGCCTGGGGGTCCTTGCGGGCCATTCTTCGTTGCGAAGCCGGCAGGTTGAGACCTTGGCGCCATCGTAGTACTTTGGCTTGCCCATGACCACCCGCCGGTCACCCGCCGGCCGTCCTCCTACACCCGGACGCTGAACAGGCTGACAAAACGCCTGCGGGTGAAGCAGCACAGTGGTCGCTGAATCCCTTGTTGCAAAAGAAAGAACGCCTGTGGCCAGCCCGCTTCCTGATCCGTCCAACCCGTCCAAACAGCCCAGCCCGTCCGCCCGGAAACAGGCCGCCGACCAGCCCGGCCAGAGTGAGGGCATGCCCGTCAAGACACCGGCCGCAGGACGCTCGCGGCCCGGGCGCGCAGAAACGCCAGCCGATGCATCGGACGAAGCCAGTCTCGCGCTACCGCATGAGCGCGACCAGTCCACCGACATGACCGATGCACAGCCCGATCCGCAAGTGCAGCAAGCCAGTCGCGATCTGCGCCGGGGCCTGCAGGACACCGGCAAAAGCGCGCCCATGGACAAGGCCTACGACCGGCTCAAGCGCTGAGGACAGGCCGCCTGGCGTGGATGAAAGCTATCAATTCAATAGCAATAAGCGCACACTGCGAAAGGGCTGCAGCCCGTTTTTATCATTGATGGAAGGGCGGCGATACGGGCCGGCGCGGCCCGGCGTGGGCGTCAGGGCGTGCGCGACGACGCCTCGGGGGTGCCCGCAGGCACACGCTCGGTCATCCAGCGCAGCAGGTCCAGCCACATCTGGCGCATCTCGGCGTCCAGCGGTGTGCGCATCGCATTCGGCAGTTCGATGGTGACCACCGGCACGCCCTTGTGCACTCCGCCGTAATTGCCCAGCGAGCCCGGAAAAATACCGACCTGGTCCAGGTACAGCCGCCCCAGTTTGGAGGGCGGGACCGACGGGCCGTCGAAGTCGAGCACGCCGTAGGGCGCATGGATGCTGACGATCAGGTGGGGCTTGAAGCTCTGCATCTCCTGGTGCAGAAAGCGCGACTCCGGCTCGGACAGGGGCTTGGTGCCCGGCCAGCGGCGCGGGTCCTTGCGGGTGCGCTTTTCCCAGTACTCCCTGGCGTCACGCTCCCAGAACGGCGTCGGAAAGTTGCGGTTCAGATCGACACCGTTGGCGTTGACGCGGCGCGGCGGGCTGGACAGCAGCCCGTCGGGATTGAGGGCCGGTATGAAACGCCAGTGGATGGCCTGCGACCAGGGCGCCGCTGTTTCCTCGGCCAGGCCAATCCAGTGCAGGGCTACCGAGGCCGACGACAACTCGTCGCCATGAATCGCGCCCAGCACCAGCACGCGCTGGCGCACATCCTCGGGCTTGACATCGCGCTTCCACAGGGTCTGCCCCCTGACCGAGCGGGCGGCCGTGGGCTGCAACTGGGCGGCCTCGCAGAGGCTGCGCCTGAGATTCGGAAGCTTGCGAACAAAATCATCGCAAGGCCCCGCAGCCTGTGCGCCAGCCGCTATCAAAAAAGAAGCTGCCAGAAAGACCGCGGTGCTGGATGGACGCATACCGCGATTTTACGCGCGGCGCCTGGCGGCCGGCCACCCGCCCGACGCGGGGCATTGGGGTAAATTAGCCCCATGACGCCTCCCACTGCCCTGCGCCGGGCCAGCCACCCCAGTTTTTCACCGCGCGAGTTCCGCGCCTGCCTCGGCATGTTTGCCACCGGCGTCACGATCGTCACCGCGCGTGCAGCCAGTGGCGAGCTGGTCGGGCTGACGGCCAACTCCTTCAACTCGGTCTCGCTGGAGCCGCCGCTGGTGCTCTGGAGCCTGGCGCAGGCGGCCGGCTCCATGCCGGCGCTGAGTACCGGCTCGCACTACGCCATCAACATCCTGGCGGCCGACCAGAAAGGGCTGGCCGAGCGTTTTGCAGCCAAACGCGAAGGCCGCTGGGACGGCGTCGCCTGGACCGAAGGTGCCGGCGGCTCGCCCCTGCTGGCCGGTGCAGCGGCCACCTTTGAATGTTTCAACCGCAGCCGCTATGAGGAAGGCGACCACGTGATTTTTGTCGGCGAGGTCGAACGCTGCAGCCATCGCGCCGGCGCCGCACCGCTGCTGTTTCACGGCGGCCGCTTCTACACCGAGCATCCGCTTTGACAACCCCTGCTGCAACCTTCGGCCACGCATGAGCGCACGCAAAACCCACCTCGACACTCTGTCCATTTCCCTGCTGCTGGCCTGCTGCCTGTTCTGGGGTTTCCAGCAGGTGCTGGTCAAGGCCACGCTGGCCGAGGTGGCGCCGGCCTTCCAGGCCGCCATCCGTTTTGCCGGCGCCACCGTGCTGCTCTGGCTGTGGTGCGCCTGGCGCGGCGTCAAGCTGTTCAGCGCGGATGGTTCGCTGCGCGCGGGGCTGCTGGCGGGCGCGCTGTTCGCGGGCGAGTTTGCCTGCCTGTATGTGGGCCTTCAATACACCAGCGCGTCGCGGCTCACGGTGTTTCTCTACACCTCGCCGTTCTGGGTGGCGGCCTTGCTGCCGATCTGGGTGAAGTCCGAAACGCTGCGGCCGGTGCAGTGGGTGGGCCTGGCCTGCGCTTTTGCGGCAGTGGCCTTTGCGCTGCGCGAGGGTTTCAGTGCCGCCGGCGCGCCGACCTGGGTTGGCGACGTGATGGCGCTGGTGGCCGGCATGTTGTGGGGCCTGACCACGGTGGTGATCCGGGCCTCGTCGCTGGCCAGGGTCTCGCCGGAAAAACTGCTGTTCTACCAGGTGGCCGTCAGCACCGTCACCCTGCCGCTGCTGTCGCTGGCGCTGGGCGAGCGCTGGTCATGGAGTTTCAGCCCGTTTGCCCTCACCTCGCTGGTGCTGCAGACAGTGGTCGGCGCGTTCGCCAGCTACCTCGCCTGGATGTGGATGCTGGGCCGTTATCCGGCGACCAAAATTTCCGTCTTCGTGTTTCTGACGCCGCTGTTTGCGCTGCTGTTCGGTGCGCTGTGGCTGAAGGAAGCCGCCACGCCCAGCCTGCTGGCGGCGCTGGTGCTGGTGGCGCTCGGCATCGTGCTGGTCAACCGCAAGCCGGCCTGAGCCGACCTGCGCTCGCAGGAAGCTTCAGGCGGCGCTGGCACGCCGCTGCGCAAACGCAACGTACCAGTCCAGGCAACCGGGGTTGGCCATCGCGTCGCGATTGACCACCTTCTCGATGGGCTGGCCCAGCAGCAGTTTCTTGATCGGCAGTTCCTGCTTCTTGCCCGACAGGGTGCGCGGGATCTCCGGCACCTGGAAAATTTCGTTGGGCACAAAACGCGGCGACAGCGCTGTCTTGATCGCGTTGTTGAGCCTGGCCTTCATCGCATCGTCCAGGGCCACGCCCTCGCGCAACACCACAAACAGCGGCATGTAACTTTCGCGCCCCAGATACTCCAGGTCCACCACCATGGAGTCGATCACCTCCGGCAGCGCCTCGACCGCGCTGTACAGCTCGCTGGTGCCCATGCGCAGGCCGTGTCGGTTGATGGTGGCGTCGGAGCGGCCGTAGATGATGCAGCTGCCCGAGGGCGTGATCTTGAGCCAGTCGCCGTGGCGCCAGACATTGGGGTACATGTCGAAATAACTCGAGATATAACGCGCGTTGCCGGTATCGCCCCAGAAGTACAGCGGCATCGAGGGAATCGGCTGGCTGCAGACCAGCTCGCCGACCTCGCCGATCACCGGCTGGCCCTGCTCGTTCCAGGCCTCGACCGCGCAGCCGAGCAGGCGGCACTGCATCTCGCCAGGCACCTGCGGCAGCTCGCGGTTGCCGCCTATGAAGGCGCCCGCGAAGTCCGTGCCGCCGGAAATATTGCACCACCAGATGTCCTGTTGCGCTTCGGTTTTGGCAATGCGCCTGAACTGCTCCGTGCCCCAGGTCTGCGCCTCGGGCGACAGCGGTGAGCCGGTGGTGCCCAGCGCGCGCACGGACGACAGGTCACCGCAGGTCGAGAGGTTCACGCCGGCCTTCAGGCAGTTGGCAAAAAAAGCCGCGCCGGCGCCGAAAAACGTCACGCCCAGTTTCGCGCCGAAACGCCACAAGGTGGTCCAGTCCGGCTTGTCCTTGCCGCCACCGGGGTTGCCGTCGTAAATGCAGCAGGTCGTGCCGTTGAGCAGGCCGCTGACCTGGGCGTTCCACATCACCCAGCCGGTGGAGCTGTACCAGTGGTAACGCTCACCGAAAGAGTTGGCTTCGTAGCTGCAGCCGATGTCGTTGTGCAGGGTCTTGAGCGCCAGCGCCACCAGCACGGTACCGCCATGGCCGTGCACGATGGGTTTGGGCAGGCCGGTGGTGCCGCTGGAATAGACGATCCACAACGGATGGTCGAACGGCAGCCACATCGGCTCAAAGGCCGTGGTTTTTTCGTCATTTCGGGCTGTAGCCCTTTCAAAATGCGCGCTGTCAGCTATCGAATTGCTAGCGTCGAGGTTGTAATGAACAATCACATGCTGCAGCGAAGGCAGGGCCGCACGGATCTCCGCCACCACCGCCGTGCGGTCGATGTCACGCCCGCCGTAAGTGACGCCGTCGCAGGCAATCAGCACCTTGGGTTCGATCTGCCGGAAGCGGTCCAGCACGGCATTCGTGCCCATGTCGGGCGCGCAGATGCTCCACACGCCGCCTATGCTCACCACCGCGAGGAAAGCCACCATGGCCTCGGGAATGTTGGGCAGGTAGGCGGCCACGCGGTCGCCCGGCAGCACGCCCTGGGCTTGCAGGTGCAGCGCCAGCGACGCCACCTGGCGGCGCAACTCGGGCCAGCTCAGCTCGCGCGCCGGCGCGCTGTCGAGGCTTTTTTCGTTGTGGCTGAGCAATGCGGGAAACCCGGCCGCATGGGCGCGGTCGACATGCCGGAACACCTGCTGCGCGTAGTTGAATTGCGCGCCGGGAAACCAGCGGGCACCGGGCATTTTTGCCTCGACCAGCACGTCGGTAGCGGGCGTGGGCGACTGCAGGTCAAAGTAGTCCCAGATGCTTTGCCAGAAGGCGTCCAGGTCCGTCACCGACCAGCGCCACAAGGCGTCGTAATTGTCAAAAGACAGCTGGCGTGTGTCGCGCAGCCAGTTCTGGTACAGGCGGATCTGGGGGATGTAGGGGGCGCTCATGAGGCGAAAGCTTAGCAGGCCACCCCTCGCGCACGCATCCACCTTTGCGACAGGCGCGGGGGTACCGCCGCCGCAAAAAACAAAAGGCCGCCCACAGGCAGCCTTGGGACGGGTCAGGACCCGCTACAGGGCCGCATCAGGCGTGCGTGACACCCGATGCAACCGCCGCAAGACACCTCCCTTACTTGGGCGTGCCCATCATCATTTCGACGTCGGTCATCGGCACCATGCCGTTTTTGGCCGGCTTCATGCTTTTCCACATGGCGGTTTGATAACGGTTCCACTCCCTCGAGGAAACCATGCCGTCGCCGTTGGTGTCCATGCTGTTCATGGCGGTGTTGTTGAGCTTGGCGTCCACCTTCATGTCGGCCTTGGCGGCGGGTGTGCCACCGGCGGCGGAAGGATTGATCTGCGCATTGGCAGCAGCGCCGCCGGAACCGGCCACGGGGTTTTGGGCGGACAGCGTGGAGCCATTGGCCTTCTTGGTGTCGACGTTCATCTCGGCCTTGGCCGCAGCTTTGCCGCCCGATGCGGACGGGTTGATCTGCGCGTTGGCAGCAGCGCCGCCGGAACCGGCCACGGGGTTTTGTGCAGACAGGGTGGAACCATTGGCCTTTTTGGCGTCAACGTTCATCTCGGCCTTGGCCGCAGCTGTGCCGCCGGAAGTGGTCGGGCTGGCTTGGGCGGAAGGCGTGGCAACCACGCCGGCGGGCGCCTGGGCAAAGGCGGCGGTACAGGCCAGGGCGGCCAGGGTCAGAACAAGGGATTGCTTTTTCATGGGGGCTCCAAAAATGTAAGAGCGATGTGCTCAAAGTCATCTTTGTCTGGCCGGCATACCCCCGCTGTAGGATGAACACCGTGGTGACCGTCAGGGTCTGTCGGCTCCCGGGTGTCGCGAATCAGTCAAAAATGGGCTCGGCAACATAAATCGCACAGTCGTGCTAATATTTGCGCCATGGACGCCAAAACCCAGAAAAGCGAGATGACCCGCGCCGCCATTGTCGGTGCGGCGCTGGACCTCGCGTCCGCCGAGGGACTGGAGGCCATCACCCTCCAGGCTGTGGCCGACCGCCTTGGTCTGTCCAAGAGCGGGGTGTTTTCACGCATCGGGTCGCGCGAGGCACTGCAGAAAGCCGTGATCGACGAGTTCGGCAGGCGGTTTCTGGCCGATGTGTTTGTACCCGCCGTGCAGCAGCCCAAAGGGCTGCCGCGGCTGGACGCGATTGTGCAGCGCTGGATTGTGCGCACGCGCGACGTGGAGGCGCATACCGGCTGCGTGTACAGCGCCGGCGCCTTTGAGCTGGACGACCGCGAAGGCCCCTTGCGCGACCACCTGCACGGCGAGATCACGCGCTGGCGCGCCGCCCTGCGCCGTACCATCGTCCAGGCCGTCGAGAGTGGCGACCTGCGGTCCGATACCGACCCCGAGCAGCTCGTGGCCGAAATCTACGCCCTGATGCTGGGCCTGATCCACGACACACGCTTCCTGCGCGACCCCCGTGCCGCCGAACGTGCGCAGGCCAGCTGGCAGCGCCTGGCCAGAAGTTACCGGCCATGAATTTTGTCAGCCCCACAAGGGCTTTTTGTTGGTCCATGTTTCGCACAACCGTGCGAAGAAAAGGAAATGCCATGTTGTTCATCATCCTCGCCCTCGCCGCGCTTGGGGCGGCCCGCGCCGCGCAATCTGCCCTCGCATCGCTGCGCTCCCTGCCGCGCAGCAATGAAGACTGGATCTGGTACTGATCCCGAAAAAGCACCAAGGAGCCCCTCATGACACGCACATCACTTGAAGCCACCGCCGCCTACTACAACGCCAGCCCCGTGACCCGGCTGTTCCGCTGGGGCCTGGGCGCCTCGCAGCGTCTCTGGCCGGCGCTGGCCGTGCGCGCCGCCTACCGCCTGTTCGGCACGCCGCTGCCGCCCCGCTGGCTGGGCCGCCGGCGCACGTGGGCACCGGACTGGCGCATCAGCAGCTGGTCCTTCGAAAACGCCAGCCTGACGATTTATGAACGCCCGGTGGCACCGCATGGCCCGCTGGTGCTGCTGGTGCATGGCTGGGGCGGGCACGCCGGCCAGATGCTGGCACTGGCCGACACCCTGCAGGCGCAGGGCCTGCGGCCGGTGATTCTTGAAATGCCGGCCCATGGCCGCAGCACCGGATCAACCAGCAACCTGCCGCAGTTCGCGCGTGCCATCGACTACACCGTGGCGCGCCTGCAGCAGGCGGGGCACCAGGTGCAGGCGCTGGTCGCGCATTCGCTGGCCGCCAATGCCGGCGCCTATGCGGCCAGCCGCGGCTTGCCGGTCGGCAAACTGGTGCTGCTGGCGCCCCCGGCCTCGCCGCATGAATACACGCGGCTGTTTGCACATGTGTTCGGCCTGCGCGAGTCCACACGTGCGGCCATGCAGCGGCGCATTGAAGCGCGCGAAGGCATCCTGATGCCGCAGTTCGAACCCGCCGCCGTCGGCCCGCGCATCGCACAGCCCACGCTGGTGGTGCATGACCGCAACGACAGCATCAACCGCTTTGCCGACGGTGTGGCCTACAGCCAGGCCATCACCGGCGCCCGTCTGCTGGCCACGCAGGATCTCGGGCACCGGCACATTCTGAAAGACGCTGGCGTACTGCGCGAGCTCGCCGCCTTTCTGGTCTGAAACGCGCGACAGCGTTGCAATACCCCTTGTGCGGCATGCCTATTGCTTCTAGGATGGCGCCACTTACAAGGAGCGGTGAATGGGAAATTCAAAAGGCTGGTTCAGCTGGACAGAAAAAAGCAGCGCGGTATTGCAGCAGGGCGGCGTGATCGGCCCCGATGAACGCCTGCCCTGGCCGCAAACGGCGGTGATGGGCGTACAACACGTGATTGCGATGTTCGGCGCCACGGTGCTGGCACCCATCCTGATGGGGTTCGATCCGAACATCGCCATCCTGATGAGCGGCATCGGCACGCTGATCTTTTTCCTGATCACCGGCGGCAAGGTGCCGAGTTACCTCGGGTCCAGCTTTGCCTTCATCGGCGTGGTGATCGCCGCCACCGCCTACGCCGGCAAGGGACCGAACGCCAACCTCGGCCTGGCCCTGGGCGGCATCATCGCCTGCGGTGCGGTCTATGCGCTGATCGGGCTGGTGGTGCAGGCCATCGGCACCGGCTGGATCGAGCGCTTCATGCCGCCGGTGGTCACCGGCGCCGTGGTGGCGGTGATCGGCCTGAACCTGGCCGGCATCCCGATCAAGAACATGGCGGCCAGCAACTTTGATTCGTGGATGCAGGTCGTGACCTTTGTCAGTGTGGCACTGGTCGCCGTGATGACACGCGGCATGGTGCAGCGCCTCTTGATCCTGGTCGGCCTGATCGTCGCGACGCTGATTTATGCGGCGCTCACCAACGGCATGGGTCTGGGCAAGCCGGTGGACCTCTCGCCGATTGCCAATGCCGCCTGGTTCGGCCTGCCCGGCTTTGCCGCCCCGGTGTTCAGCGCCAATGCCATGCTGCTGATTGCGCCGGTGGCCATCATCCTGCAGCGGAATCGCCTGGATCAGTGCACCGAACTTGGGGCTGAAGCCCAGCACCAC